>Ga0228536_1000166_pt1 | contig 171785 bp, 155 predicted proteins | sample SJ1Smetagenome_FD_168611 | JGI IMG/M metagenome (GOLD analysis project Ga0228536, IMG submission 168611) | Enriched culture of PCE-dechlorinating microbial communities from Ithaca, New York, USA - SJ1.S | ecosystem: Engineered > Modeled > Simulated communities (microbial... > Unclassified... | reverse complement strand
CTGCTTGACCCGGGCCACCCCGATCACCAGCTCGCCCACCAGGTTCACCAGCTTGTCAAGCTTGTCGGTGTCCACCCGGATGGTGGCCGACTGCACCGCCGCGTGCCCCACCGGCGCCAGGGCGCGGGTGGGGGCCTCCGGCGCGGCGGGGGGGGCGGGGCGGGGCGGGGCGGGCGCCGCGGGCGCGGCCGGGGCCGCGGGTTGGACGGGCGCGCCGTGGACGGCCGTCTCCGGGTCCGGGGAAGGTCGGTCCTGGGGTTCGGGCGGGGCCGCCCCGGCCACCGGGTTGATCTGGATGTCGTTCTCGTCCCGGAGGAAGATGAAGACATCGTCCAGGCTGGCCTGGGGCTCCCGGGTGGCCAGCCAGACCTCCCACCACAGGTAGAGCCGGTCGCTGATCATGTCGTGGAAATCGGGCAGGGCCTCGGCGTGGCAGACCACCCGGGTAAGCCGGCCCAGGTCCTGCATCTCCAGCAGGACCTGCAAGGGGTCGGTGCCGGTTTCCAGGACCTCGGGCGACAGGCGCATGACGATGTGGTAGGTCGTCTCGCCCTGGGCGTTGGCGGTGGGTTTGGGCTCGCCGCCGGCGACCCCGCCGGACAGGTCCGGCTCCTCGCCCAGCCTCTGGGCCAGCAGGGCCATGATCTCGCGTGGCGGCTCGGGATGCTCGCCGGCCAGGCGACCCTGCACCAGGAGCTTCAAGGCGTCCACCGCGCCCAGCAGCAGGCCCACCACGTCGGCGTCGGGGATCAGGCGCCCCTGGCGCATCTCGTCCAGCAGGCCTTCCATGAGGTGGGTGAGGTCCACCACGTCCTCATAGCCCACGATGCCGGCGTTGCCCTTCATGGTGTGGGCGGCGCGGAAGACCGAGTTTATCTCCTCGGGGTCCTCGCCACCCTCCAGGTCCAGCAGGCCGCGCTCCAAGGAATCGATGATTTCCTGGGACTCTTCCGCGAATATTTGCAGCAGCTTGTCGTCCAAGACAACGACTCCGCCGCTAGGAGAGGGTGCGCGTGAATTTACGCACCACGGTCAGCAGGGTCTCGGGCTTGAAGGGCTTGACCAGCCAACCGCTGGCCCCGGCCCGCTTGCCCTCCAGCTTCTTGCTGTCCTCGCGCTCGGTGGTCAGCACCAGGATGGGAACATAGCGGAAGGGGGTCTGCTTGACTTCCTTGATGAAGGTGATGCCGTCCATCACCGGCATGTTGACATCGCTGATGATCATGGCCGGCTGACGGTTGGCCGCGCCCAGGCGCTGGAGGGTGCTGAGGCCCTCCTGCCCGTTCTGGGCCTGCACCACCTCGAATCCGGCGCCCTTGAGGGTCATCTCCACCGACATGCGCAACGTGGCGGAGTCATCCACGATCAAGATCAGCTTATTCATTAAGCTATCCCCAAGCAGGAGCCTAGCGTCGTTAGGCTAAAAACGGCTGAAAGTGTTGGTTAAGGCCTGATAATTCCAAAGCCTTGTCCATCGCCGGGGGCAGGTTGGCGAGCTTGATGGCGCCATGGTTTCGCCGGCTTTGGGCGAAAGCCAGCAGGAATTGCAGTCCAGCCAAATCCACCGCGCCGACCGCCGAGAGATCCAGGGTCAGGCTGGCGGGGGCGGTCAGCTCCGGGAGCAGGTATTCCTTGAGGCTTTCCAGGAATTGGATCTGCAACTCCCCCTGGATCGCGATGGCGTCGGCCTGGCGTTCGCAGGTCAGCATCGCGGCGTCCGGGCGCTATTTGGCTGGGGAGATGTTGAAGATCTTGTCCAGCTTGACCACCTTGAACATGGTGTAGATGTCCTTGGACATGTTCTCGATCCGGATCCTGCCGCCCTGGGCCGCCACGTTCTTGTAGAATAACAACAGTTTGCCGATGCCGGCGCTGCCAATGAAGGTCACCCCGCTGAAATCGAAGGCCACTTCCTTCAGGGTGGAGATGTCCAATTCCAGGAACCGGCGTTTCAGTTCCTCGGCTCCGCGTTCGTCAATGCTGCCGACCACCTCGATCTGGGCCACATCACCCTGCTGGCGTAGCGTCAAATCCATGTTAGGGGTACCTCCTGGCAAGAGCACTTCAGGTCAGGATGCCAACCTGGTGTTTTTGTTGGTAACTGCGCAAACCATGAACATACTTTAACGTATCTTGATTACAAATAGCAAATGGTCGCGGGGTTGGCAACGGCCATCACCAGCCCCCGCCCCGTCTCAATGACCGGCCTCGGGCGGGGTGGCGACCCCGCCGCGTTGCTCGGCGATCTCCTCCTTCTGGCGTTGCAGCACATAGAGGTGGATCAGCTCCCGGTCCTCGTTGCGGATCTTGGCGAACTGGCTGCCCACCAGCCCCTCCGGACCGGTGTTGCGCACCAGCAGCACCAGGGGCAGGGGGCGCCCGCCGGTGGGCAGGTGCAGCAGGCCGCTGACCTGCTGGCCCTGGGCCAGGTCCGGGGCCCAGAGGGCCAGGCCGCCGGCGCTGATGTCATAGACCTGGTGGCGCCGGCCCCCGATCTGGAAATAGACCGGCGCCGAGGCGGCGGGGCGCACCCGGAAGTAGTAGCGCGGCCCCTCGTCGAACCGCAACCCGAACGGGTCAGCGGGCTTGCTGGATTTCTTTTTTTTCCAGAACAAACTCCACCCTCCTGTTCCTGGCCATGTTTTCTTCGCTGTTGTTGGGCACCAGCGGCTCGGTGTCGGCATAACCGGTGGCGGTCATGCGCTTGGGCGCGATGCCCTTGGCGATGAGATAGCGCAGCACCGCCGTGGCCCGCAGCGCGCTCAGCTCCCAGTTGGTCTCGAACTTGGGCGAACTGATGGGCCGGGGGTCGGTGTGGCCCTTGACGTGCAGCACGTAGTCGGGATAGGAGCGCACGATGCCCACGATCTGGTCCAGCAGGGGCAGGGCCTCGGGCTTGAGCGTCGCTTGTCCGCTATCGAACATGGTCTGCCCCTTGACCTCCAGGATCACCAGGTTGCCCTGGCTGGTCACCCGCACGCTGTCCTCGATGTTCTTGTGTTTGATCATCTGCTGGAGGTCCTCCAGCAGCGGCTCCTGCTCCAGCCCGGTGAGCTGGTCCAGGCTGCGGGGCATGGTCCGGGTCAGCTCCAGCCGGCCCAGGTCGCCGCGGGGGGCGTCCAGCTTGCCGAAGGTGTTCTGGATCGATTCCACCACCGCGTCGTACTTGGCGGTGTCGAAATTGGCCAGGGCCACCAGGAGGACGAAAAAGGTCAGCAGCAGGGTGACCATGTCGGCGAAGGTGACCAACCACTGGCCGACCTCGTCGTCCTCGGTCTCGTCGGAGGCGGTCAGGCTCTTGACCGGATCATCCATTGCCCTTGTCGTCCTTGAGGCGGGTGGGGTCGTAGGCGTCGCGCAGGCGCGGCGGGATGAACGAACTGAGCTTCTCGTAGATCAAGAGGGGGTTGTTGTTCTCCAGGATCGACAGCGCCCCCTGGAAGATGATCGACAGGTTGGCCAGCTCCTCGTTGGTGCGGCTTTTCAGCTTGCCGGCGATGGGCAGGAAGATCAGCGAGGAGAGCATGGAGCCGTAGAAGGTGGTGATCAGGGCCACCGCCATGCCCGGGCCGATGGATTGGGGGTCGTTCATGGTGCGCAGCATCTGGATCAGGCCGATCAGGGTGCCCAGCATGCCGAAGGCCGGCGCGTAGGCCCCCATCTTGCGGAAGACGTCCTGGGCCACCGCCCGGCGCTGCTTGAGGGCCTCGATCTCGATATGCAGGGTCTGGCGGATCATGTCCTCGGCCGCGCCGTCGGCGATGAGGTTGAGGGCCTTCTTGAATATCTGGTTGTCGGTGCGCACCTTGGACAGCGCCACCAGGCCCTGGCGGCGGGAAAGGTTGGCCACGGTGATGATCACCCGCACCACGTCGTTGGGGTCCACCTTGCGCTGGGCGAAGACCTGCTTGGCCATCTGGAAGGCCAGCCCCACGTCGCGCAGGGGAAAGGTGATCAGGGTCGAGGCCAGGGTGCCGCCCACCACGATCATCATGCTGGGCACATTGATGAAGGTGCCCAGATCCCCGCCCAGGATGATGGCGCCGAAGATGAGGACTACACCCAGAAGGATTCCGCCTATGGTGGCTATGTCCATCGATCACTCCGCTCGGCGGTCGGGAGGGGGCGCCTTGGGGACTGGTCCGCCCGGGGGCGCGGTCTCCAGGGCGATGGTCAACTCCAACCGTTGGCCCTGGCGCTCCACCAGGTAGCGGTGGGGGGCCGAGGCCTGGTCCTTGATCGCGTCGTGGATGTCCTTGGGGCTGGCCAGGGGCCGGTCATCCACGGACACCAGCAGGTCCCCGGCCTGGATTCCGGCCCGCTGGTCCGCGCCGCCGGGCACCACCCGCTCCACCAACAGCCCCCCGGCCTGGGGTTTGACGATCACCCCCAGACGGGGCGGCCGGGGCGGGGCCGGGGTGGAGACCACCAGCCACTCGGCCGGCGGGAACTCCGGGCTCATCGATCCGGCCTGGGCGGCCAATTCCGGCTCCACCGGCAGCACGGTCAGGATCCGGGCCCCGGGCAGGCGGCGGGCCAGGCGCGGCGGCAGGCCCAGACCGTGGAGAAAGTGGCCCGAGCCCACCAGGACGATCCCCCGCCGGCCCGCGTCGGGCCAGGGCTCCAGGAACTGGGCCAGGCGGTGGGCCATGGTCTCGTCCCGGGCCACCTGGGCGGCGAAGAAGTTCTCCGCCGCCGCGCCGCTGACCCCGTGGCCGGCGAACTGCCCGGCGACCATGGCCTGGTAGGCGGGGTCGTCCAGGTCCAGGGTCGGGGCCAACTGGGCCCGTTGCTCCGGGGTCAGGGAAGTCAATCCCTGGCGCGCGACCTGGCGCACCACCGCCAGCGGGGCGTTCAAGGCCACCAGGGGCAGCTTGCGCTCGCGGATGTATTCCAGGATAGGCGCATACAATTCCAGAGGATAGCCCCAACCACCGGACCAGTCCACCTTTTCCGCGAACTGGGCGACGCTGGTCCGGCCGGCGCTGAGCTCGTCGCAGGCCGGCTGGGCGCTGGCGTCCAGCCACTCCACCCCCACCACCAGGGGCGGACCCGCCTCCGCCATCCGGCGCAGGAAGTCCAACTGGATGGCGTGGTGGCCGGGGTGGTCGTGGGTCTCGCCCACCAGCACCACCCGGGCCGCGTCCAGGCGCTGTCGGGTTTGCTCTGGCGACAGGGGTGCGCCAAAAGGCGGGGCCAGCACTGTTCCCGGGGCGGCGGGCGGCGGGGGCGGCGGGGACAGCGCCGCGCATCCCGCCAAGAGCAGGCAGGCCAATCCGCTCAAGGCCTGGCGCAGAACCGGCATCTCGCCTCCGCCCATGATGACGCCACACCGGGCAGGCGCGGGGCCTCCCCGGACCTTCCAGCCGGGCCCCGTCTAGGGACGGGGGGCGGTGGGACGGGGCAGGCCCGCCTCCTGGTAACGCAGGTCCACGTTGTCCTGGAACCAATGCGGGTCCCACCACTCGGTGGGGGTGACGAAGACCCCGCCCACCAGGATCGAGTAGTGCAGGTGGTCGCCCAGGGCCAGGCCGGTGGCCCCGGAGCGTCCCAGGACCTCGTTGGCCGCCACCCTCTGCCCCACCTGCACCGCCAGGGCCGAGAGATGGCCGTACAGGGAGTGCACGCCCAGGCCGTGGTCCAGGATCACGCACTCGCCATAGATGCCCAGGGGGCCGGCGAAGACCACCACCCCGTCGGCGGTGGCGGGGATGGGGCTCATGGCCACGTCGGCCAGGTCCACGCCCAGGTGGGTGGAGCGGCTGACCGGCCTGCCCTCGTGGGAATAGGTGCGCCGCTCGGCGAAGCCGGCCATGGGTTTGCCCATGGGCCGCAGGAAGGGCTGCCGCTGCCAGAGCTGTTGGGGCTGGCTGGCGCGCACCGCCTCGGCCATCCGGGCGTGGTTCTGCTGGCGCAGGCTCTCGTTGACCCAGGTGAAGACCTGCAACGGGCTCTGGCGGTCGGGCGGGGCCTCGGCCATGAAGCGCGGGGCCAAGGCCTCCAGGAAGTTGTTGCTCAGGTTGATGTTGTCGTCGCGGAATTCCTTCCACTTCAGGCGCACCATCAGGCCGGCCGTGGCCGGGTTGCCGGCCTGGTCCTCCACCGTGATCTTGATCGGCGCGCCCTTGTCCTCGTCTTCGGCAAAGGCGAAGAAGGCCATCCGGGCCAGCGGGTCCTGGGGCCAGGGGGCGTAGCCCCGGAAGAAGCGGCCGCCGACCTGGACCCCGTCGCGGGCGGTGGGCTCGCTGACCTTGTAGATGGCCAGGCCCACCCCGCCCCGGTTGAGGTGGATGGTGCGGCTGAGCACCGTCACCCGGGGCGGCACGGTGTCGATGACCACGTCGTAGGCCTGGCGGGTCAGGTTGCCGTGGAACCAGCTCTGGAGGGAGCAGTCGCGGGCCTCGATGGCCAGGGTGGCCGGCCCCTGGGCGAAGCCCAGCTCCAGGGCCTTGATCTCCAGCTTCTCGGTGACTTCCGCCGGACCCTTTGCCCACAACCCGCCGGAGCCCAGCGGCTTGTCCAGCAGGGTGACCTCCTTGTTGTTCTGGGTCAGGGTCGCCTTCAGGCGCGACAGGCCGCTGTCGTCGTCCCGGGCGGTGATCTCCAGGGTGTTGGCCCGGCCCAGGTGGCTGGGGGCTTGGGGCAGCGAGATGCTGGGCGGCTGACCCTCCAGGCGCGGCCAGACCAACAGCAGCGCTCCGCCAACCACCACCACCAGGAACAGAAAGAGGAACAGGCCCAGTTTTCGGGCGGCGCCCATGTGCTAACTCCAGGCGAAAACGGGATAAAACATATCGCCCCCAAGGTTAGGCCTTGGGCCGGCTCCTGTCAAGGCCGGCTCGCGCCGGCTTGCCCAGTCCAGATGGCGGGTGTATCTTGGCTGGCAGACCGCAATCACCTGGGGAGCAGTCATGATCGGCAAGGTCAACGGGCGCGCGCCGCGCATCCACCCCAGCGCCTTCGTGGCCCCGGGGGCGGTGGTCCTGGGAGACGTGGAGTTGGCCGAGGAGGCCAGCGTCTGGTACCAGGCGGTGCTGCGCGGTGACATCAACTGGATCAAGGTGGGCGCGCGCAGCAACATCCAGGATGGCAGCGTGGTCCACGTGGCCCATCGCGGCGAGGGCACCTGGGTGGGCGCGGACGTGGTGGTGGGGCACCGGGTGGTGCTGCACTCCTGCCGGGTGGAGGATGGCTGCCTGATCGGCAACGGCGCGGTGCTTCTGGACCGCTGCCTGGTGGGTGCGGGCTCCATCATCGGGGCCGGCAGCGTGGTCAGCCCCGGCCAGGTCATCCCGCCCGGGGTGATGGCCCTGGGGGTGCCGGCCAAGGTCAAGCGCGAGCTGAGCGACGAGGAGCGCACCTGGCCCCAACGGGTGGTCAACCGCTACCGCCAGGTGGCCCGCCTGCACCAGAACACCGACCTGGTGATGGACCTGAGCCTCACCCCCTAAAGGCGGCCCGGATGTCGCTGGCCCAACTCGGCTTTGATCGCTATCAACGCTTCCGCGCCGCGGCGGACCTGATCCAAGGCCTGGCCCTGGAGCCCGGCCGGGAGGTCCTGGACGTGGGCTCCCACGACACCGCCTTCGCCGCCTTCCTGCCCGGCCACCGGGTCACCCCTTGCGAGCGGATCATCCGGCCGCCGGACCAGGGCCTTCCCCAGGCCGACGCCTCGGTCCCGGTGGTCTGCGCCCTGGACGTGCTGGAGCACGTGGCCCCGGCCGAGCGCGGGTTCTTCCTGGCCGAGCTGGCCCGGGTGGCTTCGCGGGCGGTGGTGCTGGGCTTTCCCGCGCCCCAGGCCGCGGCGGCCGAGGACCTGGTGCTGCGGCTGACCGGCAGCCCCTGGCTGGAGCAGCACCGGGAACACGGTCTGCCCGACCCGGCCCAGGTGGAGGCGCACCTGGACCGCCTGGGCCTGGCCTGGCAACGGCTGCCCAACGCCTGCCTGCCCTCCTGGACCGCCATGATGCTGCTGATGTATGGCGTCCAGGACCAGGCGGTCCGGGGCCAGATCAGCGAGTTTTTCAACCAGAACTACTACGCCCTGGAGAACCGCGAGCCGGCCTATCGCTATCTCTACCTGTGCCAAAAGCCCGGAGCCGAGGGCCATGGTTGATCCGGCCGCCGATCTGGCCGAGCCCTGGCGGGACCTGGCCGGCCAGGTGTTGGCCAATTGCCGCCGCTCCGACGCCGAGGTGGCCGGACGCTTCTCGCTCTGCGGGCTGTTGCTGCGCCTGCGCAACCTCTACAAGTGGGAGCACGGCCTGCCGCCCTGGCAGGAGCCCGAGCCGGCCGCGGCCCTGGAATGGGTCGGTCAGCGCGAGGATCTGTGGCTGGAGATCATGGAGGAGGAGCCCCGGCCCCTCAGCCTCGCTGGCCAGGTCTTCGACCCTTTTGACGCCGCCGCGGTCAACGCCGCCCTGGCGGGCCAGGGCCTGGTCTATGGCGCGGGCCGGGCCGGGGGGCTGTTGCCGGTTTTCTTCCTGGGCCGGCTGGAGGATCGCCGGATGGTGGAGGGCCAGGAGGTGACCCTCCTGGGCGCGGAGCTGGGGCGCGACATCTTCTTTTTGCCCGGTCTGCGTCAGGACGGCCGCATCTACCTGCGCCCGGAGCCCCTGGGCTTCCTGCTCTGGGACAAGCTGGCCGACCCCCGGGCCAGCTTGTCCCCCTTCCTGGACCTGGCCCTGGCCGGCCATGGCCTGCGTCGCCAGGAGCTCTTGGCCAACCCCTCGTGGGAGGCCTTCGAGCCGCTGTTGCGGGGCGAGCTGGACACCGTGCTCTGGCACGAGCTGGGCGAGGCCGACAGCGGCGATGCGGCCCGGGAGCTGATGCTGTGGGCCCTGGAGCAATATCCGGCCAGCGATTTGGAGCACTTCGTGCGCGGGGTCAAGGACCTGCTGGCCGACACCGGCCCCCGGGGCCGTCTGGCCCGGATCATCGCCGCCCGGGCGGTGGGCAACCTGGGTTTCTATCCGGCCTGGCTGGCCGGATTCCCCCGCCTGCTTTTCCCGGAGGCGGACGCGGCGATACTCCAGTTCGCCCGCGATGGCGACTGGGCCGGGGTGGAGGAGGTGCGGCGGCTGGGCTGGCGGCGGGGGCGGGAGGCCCTGGACCGGTTGGCGGACCTGGCCGCCAGCGGCCAGACACCGGAGGCGATCCTGGCCCGGGCGCGGCGGGAGATCATCAACCCCCTGACCGGCGGACGCACGCCACCGCCCCGGCCGGATTAGGGGGCCGGGCGGAGCGGAGAGGCTGGACCTGGGCCGCGGGAAAGGCCGGCTGGCGGCGCGGTGCGCCGGGGAGGGGCCTTACTTGAGCCGGTAGGTGATCAATCCGTGAGTGAGATCGTAGGGCGAGACGCTGACCCGCACCCGGTCCCCCACCAGGACCTTGATCTTGAAGCGTTTCATGCGACCGGACAGCACCGCGCGCAGGGTGTGTCCCTGTTCGGTCACCACTTCCATCTGACCGCCACCCAGAGTGCGGGTGACCTCGCCCTCCAGATGGATTAAATCGTCACGGCTCAAGCGAACTCCTCGGCAACGGGTTTTCAGGCCAAAGGGATGGATTCAGCCTGGTAATAATGCCATGGGGGGCGGGAATGGTCAAGGGGCGCGGGGATGTGTGCCCCCCGGACCCTGGGCGGGGACGGATCGCCAGGGGCCCGAGCGGCGGCTATGGCCCCAGATTTCGGGGAAAACGGGGCTTGCCAGGCGTGGCGCGGGGCGGTATATTTCCACGGTCACAGTGCATGGTCCGGCCCCGGATGCTCGCGGGCCCCACGATAGCGCCAGGAGGTTTATCATGAGCCAGGTCTGCGAGATCTGCGGCAAGCACCCCCAGGTTGGCTTCAACGTCAGCCACGCCCACAACAAGACCAAGCGTCGCTTCAATCCCAACCTGCAGCGCGTCCGCAGCCTGGAAAACGGCCAGGTGCGCCGCATCCGGGTCTGCACCCGCTGCCTGCGCTCGGGCAAGGTGGTCAAGCCCGCCTAGGCCCCGCGGCCAGCCCCAACGGATCGCAAACGGGAGGCCCACCGGGCCTCCCGTTGTTTTGCTCCCGCCTCCGCCCACCGCGCCGCCTGGCGCGCGAACCTCACCGCCAGATCAGGGATTGGCAACGGGACGGACGATGGGCCCGGCGCGGATGTCGCTCTCGTCATCGCGAGGAGCGAAGCGACGCGGCAAGCCCTTGAGGATGACAGGCTCTAGCCCCCGGTGACCAGCCGCCGCACCGCGTGCACGCCCTTGATGCGCTTGAGGTCGCCCAGGACCTCGCCCAATTGCTTGGCGTCGCGCACCTGGATGGTGAAGGTGGCCACCCCCCGGTTGTCCTGGGTGTGGACCTCGGCGTCGGTGATGTTGATGTTGCGCTGCTTGAGCGCCTGGGCCAGGTCGGCCAGCACCCCGGAGCGGTCGTTGCTGTCCACCCGGATGCGCACCGGACGCAGGTCCTCGTGCGCGAAGTCCCACTCCACCTCCACCCGGCGGGCCGGCTCCACCGAGGCCAAGGCCGGGCAGTCGGCCCGGTGCACGCTCACCCCCCGGCCCCGGGTGATGAAGCCGGCGATGGGATCCCCGCGCAAGGGGCTGCAACACTTGGCGAAACGGATCAGGACGTCTTCCTCGCCCCGGACCTTGATCCCGTTGACCGGCCGCTTGCTGCGCAGCCGGGCCAGGGAGCGCTCCAACAGGCCGGGCTTGCGCTCCGGCTCGGCCGGCTTGGGCAGCACCCGGTTGGTGACCAGGCGGGGGCTGACCTTGCCGTAGGCGATGGCGGCCAGGAGGTGATCCAGGTCCTTGAAGGAGAAGTCTTTGATCACCGGCTCCAGCTTGCCGTCCTTGACCACCGCGTTGAGGGTCAGGTTGTGCTTGCGCAGCTCGCGGTCCAGGAGCTCGCGTCCCAGGCTCACCGCCCGGTCCCGCTCCTGGTCGCGGATGAAGGCCCGGATCTTGGAGCGGGCCCGGCCGCTGACCACGAACTTCAGCCAGTCCTTGCTGGGCACGTGGTTGACCTGGGTGACGACCTCCACCTGGTCGCCGGTGGTCAACTCGTGGCGCAGGGGCACCATGCGTCCGTTGACCTTGGCCCCCACGCACTGGTGGCCCACCTCGGTGTGGATGGAGTAGGCGAAGTCCACCGGGGTGGCCCCCCGGGGCAGCTCCTTCACCTCCCCGGTGGGGGTGAAGACGAAGATCTCCTCCGGATAGAGGTCCATGCGCAGGGACTGCATGTATTCCGAGGGGTCGTCCAGGTCCCGCTGCCATTCCATCAATCGCCGCAGCCAGGAAAAGCGCTTCTCCTCGGCCTCGTCGCCGCCGCCCTGCTCCTTGTACTGCCAGTGGGCGGCGATGCCCTCCTCGGCCACCCGGTGCATCTCCTCGGTGCGGATCTGCACCTCCATGCGCTGGCCCATGGGGCCCACCACCGCGGTGTGCAGCGACTGGTACATGTTGGGCTTGGGCATGCCGATGTAGTCGCGAAAGCGCCCGGGGATGGGCTTCCACAGGCTGTGCACCAGTCCCAGGGCCTCGTAGCAGTCCTTGACCGAGTCCACGATCACCCGGAAGGCGATCAGGTCGTAGAGCCCGTCGATGTCCACGTTGCGGCGCTGCATCTTCTGGTAGATGCTGTAGAAGTGCTTGGGCCGGCCGTCCACCCGGCAGGTCAGGCCGTGGGCCTCCATGGCCTGTTTCAGGGTCTCCTTGACCTCGCCGATGAAGGCCTCCCGCTCGCTCTTGCGGGTGGCCACGCCTTCCTTGATGCGCTGGTAGAGCTGGGGGTCCAGGTAGTAGAGGGCCAGGTCCTCCAGCTCGGCCTGCCAGCGCCGCACCCCCAGGCGGTGGGCCATGGGCGCGTAAATGTCCAGGGTTTCCTGGGCGATGGCCCGTTGCTTCTCAAGCGGCATGAAGCCCAGGGTGCGCATGTTGTGCAGGCGATCGGCCAGCTTGAGCAGGAGCACCCGGATGTCGCTGGCCATGGCCAGGATCATCTTGCGCAGGGACTCGGCCTGGCGCTGTTGCTTGGCCGGGGCCGAGAGCAGGTTGATCTTGGTCACCCCGTCCACCAGGGCCGCCACCTCCGGCCCCAACAGCTCCTGGATCTGCTCCTTGGTGGCGGTGGTGTCCTCCACGGTGTCGTGCATCAGGGCGGCGCAGATGCTGGCCACGTCCAGGTGCATCTCGGCCATCAGGGCGGCCACGGCCAGGGGGTGGGAGAGGTAGGGCTCGCCGGACTTGCGCAGTTGGCCGGCGTGGACCTTGGCCGAGAAGACGTAGGCCTTCATCACCGCGCCCACGTCGGCCTGGGGGTGGTATTCCTTGATGGCGTCGATGATTTCGTTGATGCGCACCATGATCGGCGCACCGCCTTCATTGGGTTCCGGCCGGGGGGCTAGTCCAGCCCCTCCAGCCAGGCCTGGCTGGTCATCACGTTGGAAAAGCGCATGGCCTGGGTGACCAGGATCGCGCGGTGCAGCTCCTCGGCCGTCACCGCCCCGGCGGGGTTGGCGATGGCCAGGGTGCCGGTGGCGTCGGCCAGGAACTCCACCCCGAAGCCCAGGTGGAAGGCCTGACGGGCGGTGGTGTCGCAGCACATTTGGGTCATGTAGCCGCAGATCACCACCGTGTCCACACCGCGCTGCCGCAGCCAGGCCTCCAGCCCGGTGTTGGTGAAGCAGCCGGGCAGGTTCTTGGCCAAGAGCAGGTCGCGGGGCCGGCGGGCCACCTCCGGATGCAGCTCCCAGCCCGGACCGCCGGGGCGGAAGGCCGGGGCGTCGGGCTGGGGGGAGGCGTGCTGGACCACCACCACCGGGATGGCGCGGGCCTGGGCCGCGTCCATCACCCGCAGGAGGTTGACGAAGCTGCCCGGCGGATGGGTCACCGGCAGCAGGCCGGTGAAGTACTCGCCTTGCGCGTCGATGACCAGCAGCGCCCGCTTCATGGCCTTGCTCACAAGGCCTGGCCGCCGCCCTGGGCCACCAGGTCGGTCAGCCGGGCCACGGCCTGGTCCACCGCCACCATCTCCACCTCGCCGCTGGCCCGGTGCTTGATCTCCACCTGGCCGTTCTTGAGGCCCTTTTCGCCCACCACCAGGCGCAGGGGGATGCCGATCAGGTCGCCGTCCTTGAACTTGACTCCCGGACGCAGGTCGCGGTCATCGATCACCGCGTCCACCCCGGCCGCCAGGAGCTCGCCGTAGAGCCGCTCGGCGGTCTCGAAGGCCGGTCCGCTGGCGGCCATGGGCAGCACCGCCACCGAGAAGGGGGCGATGGCCAGGGGCAGGATCATGCCGTTGTCGTCGTGGCCCTGCTCGATGGCCGCGGCCACGATGCGGCTGACGCCGATGCCGTAGCAGCCCATGATGATGGTCTGGGTGGCGCCCTCGGCGTCCAGGAAGGTCGCCCCCAGGGCCTGGCTGTACTTGGTGCCCAGGCGGAAGATGTGCCCCACCTCGATGCCCCGGGCGAAGTTCAGCCCGCCGCCGCAGCGGGGGCAGGGGTCGCCGGGGGCGGCGTTGCGCAGGTCGGCCTTCACCGCCTGGGAAACGTCACGGGCGATATTGAGCCCCACCACATGGGCGTCCTGGGCGTTGGCCCCGGCCACCAGCGCCGGCTCCTGGTAGAGCTCCTGGTCCACGAAGACCGGGATGGCCAGCCCCACCGGGCCGGAGAAGCCCAGGGGGCCGCCGGTGACCTCCTGGATGGTGGCGGCATCGGCCAGGAAGACCTCGGCCGCGCCGGTCAGGTTTTTGAGCTTGACCTCGTTCAGTTCGCGGTCCCCGCGCACCACCGCCGCCACCGGTTGGCCGTCGGCCAGGTAGATCAGGGTCTTGGCCACCTTTTCCGCTCCCACCCCCAGGAACTCGGCCACCTGCTGCACGGTGTGGGTGCCGGGGGTGCTCACCACCTCGGTCTCCCGCGCCGGCGCGGCCGGCCCGCCGGTGGGCGCGGCGGCGGTCGCCTTCTCCAGGTTGGCGGCGTACTCGCACTGGGTGCAGGAGACGATGTCGTCCTCGCCGGTGGCGGCCAGGACCATGAACTCGTGGCTGTAGGAGCCGCCGATGGCCCCGGAGTCGGCCTCGACCATGCTGTACTTCAGGCCCAGGCGGTCGAAGATGGCGCGATAGGCCCGGCGCATGTTCTCGTAGCTGGCGATGCTGCCGGGCTCGTCCACGTCAAAGGAGTAGGCGTCCTTCATCAGGAACTCGCGGGCGCGCATCACCCCGAAGCGGGGGCGGATCTCGTCGCGGAACTTGGTTTGGATCTGGTAGAGGTTCAGGGGCAGGTCGCGGTAGGAGCGCACCTCGCGCCGGATCAGGTCGGTGACCACCTCCTCGTGGGTGGGGGCCAGGCAGAACTCGTGATCGTGGCGGTCCTTGAAGCGCAGGAGCTCCTTGCCGTAATAGTCCCAGCGGCCCGACTCCCGCCACAGCTCGGCCGGCTGCACCCCGGGCATCAGGATCTCCTGGGCCCCGGCCCGGTCCATCTCCTGGCGCACGATGCGCTCGACCTTGCGCAGCACCCGCCAGCCCAGGGGCAGCCAGGTGTAGATGCCGGCGGCCAGCTTGCGGATGTAGCCGGCCCGCAGCATCAGCTGGTGGCTGACCACCTCGGCCTCGGCCGGGGTTTCCTTCAGGGTGGGGATCAGGGTGCGGGAGAATCTCATGTGCGGTCCTCGGTTGGTTGTCGCCTGAAATATTCTTCCTCGGCCCGGCGCACCTGGGCCATGAAGGCCTCCAGCAGGTCGGCCTCGGGGACTTTCCTGATCACCTGGCCCTGGGCGAAGATCACCCCCTGGCCCCGGCCCCCGGCCAGGCCCACGTCGGCGTGGGTTGCCTCGCCGGGTCCGTTGACCACGCAGCCCATGATGGCCACGGTCAGGGGGGCCTGGATGGCGGCCAGGGCGGCCTCGGCTTTTTCCAAGAGGCTCAGCAGGTCGATCTCGGTGCGGCCGCAGGTGGGGCAGGAGATGATCTCCACCCCCCGCCGGCGCAGACCGCAGGCATTGAGCAGGTGCCAGGCCACCTCGACCTCGCGCACCGGGTCGGCGGTCAGGCTGACCCGCAGGGTGTCGCCGACGCCCTCCAGCAGGAGCGCGCCGATGCCCACGCTGCTCTTGACCGTGCCGGCCAGGAGCCCGCCGGCCTCGGTCACCCCCAGGTGCAGGGGATGATCGCTGACCGCGGCAAAGGCCCGGTAGGCGGCGATGGTGTCCAGGACGCTGCTGGATTTGAGGCTGACCTTGATCTGGTCGAAGCCCAGGGTCTCCAGCATCCGCACCTGGCGCAGGGCGGCCTCCACGATGGCCGCCGGGCAGGGGCCGCCGAACTTTTCGCGCAGGTCTTGGGGCAGGCTGCCGGAGTTGGCCCCCACCCGGATCGGCGCGCCGTGGGCCCGGGCCGCGTCCACCACCCGGCGCACCGCGCTCTCGCCGCCGATGTTGCCGGGGTTGATGCGCAGGGCCGCCGCGCCGTTTTCCACCGCCTTGACCGCCAGGGAGGCGTCGAAGTGGATGTCGGCCACCACCGGCAAAGGGCTGGCGCTGGTGATGGCTTTGAAGGCCTCGGCGGCCTCCTCGTCCGGCACCGCGCAACGGATGATCTCGCAGCCGGCCGCGGCCAGGCGCTGGATCTGCGCCAGGGTCGCGCTCACGTCGCGGGTGTCGGTGCTGGTCATGGACTGCACCGCCACCGGCGCGCCGTGGCCGATGGGCACCCATCCCAGGCGGATGGCCCGGGTCTGTTGGCGGGAGAAAGACATACCGCTCCTGTCGGGCCGACCGAGGCCCTTCCCACTTCTACCCTTGCTCAAGCGGGCTGTCAATCGCCGGAAAGACTGGACCTTATCTCGCGCACCGCTATGCCGTGGGCCAAGAGCAGCGCGGTCAGCACCCCCTGGCCGGGGCCGCCCCGGGGGTTGTGGCGGTGGGGATCATGGCCGCAGGAGGGGGAGCGGTCCTTGAGCCAGGCCTCGCCCACCCCGGCGGCCAGGGCCTGGGCCAAGACCTCCCGCGCCCCGGCGATGAAGGCGGCGGTGACGTCGCGGCCTTCGGCGTCCACCAGGCGGGCGCGACCGGCCAGCACGTCGGATCCCTCGCGCCCCGGGCGGGCGTCCACCAGGCGGGCCGGGGGCCGGGGCGCGGCCAGGCCGCCCAGGACCTCCGGGCACAGGGCCAGGACCGAGGCGGGGTCCAGCCCGGCCAGGCGGGGATGGACCGGCAGCGCCCGGCCGTCGTAGCGGGTGGGTTGACCCAGGAGGCAGGCCGAGACCAGGATCATGGAAGAATCTCCGGCAGGGGGCCTTAGACCAGTTCCACCCCGGGCTGACCTTCCTCGCGGGCGGCGATCTCGCCCACCACCCAGGCCGGATGGCCCATGGCCGACAGGCGCTCGGTCACCTCGGCGGCCTGGGACTCGGGCGTGACCAGCATCAGGCCCAGGCCGGAGTTGAAGGTGCGCATCATCTCGGCCTCGTCGAGCTTGCCGGCCTGTTGCAGGAAGTCGAAGATCGGGGGCTTGGGCCAGGAGCCGCGCCGGATCAACGCCCGCACCGAGCCCGGCAGCACCCGGGGCAGGTTCTCCAGGATGCCGCCGCCGGTGATGTGGGCCACGGCGTGGACCGTGAAGCCGCGGATCAGGTTGAGCACCGCTTCGGTGTAGATCCTGGTGGGGGTCAGCAGGACCTCGCCCAGCTTGGCTCCCAGGTCCTCCACGTAGTCGCCGAGCTTGAGCTTCAGCTCCTCGAAGCAGATGCGCCGCACCAGGGAGTAGCCGTTGCTGTGCAGGCCGCTGCTGGCCACGCCGATGACCGCGCTGCCCTGGGCCATGCTGGAGCCGTCGATGATCTCGGACCGGTCCACCACTCCCACCGCGAAGCCGGCCAGGTCGTACTCCCCCGGGGGATAGAAGCCGGGCATCTCGGCGGTCTCGCCGCCCACCAGGGCGCACTTGGCCTGCTGGCAGCCCTCCACGATTCCGGCCACGATGGCCTCGGCCACGCCCAGGCGCAGCTCGCCGGTGGAGATGTAGTCCAGCATGAACAGCGGCCGGGCCCCGCAGACCACGATGTCGTTGACGCACATGCCCACCAGGTCGATGCCCACGGTGTCGTGCTTGTCCATCATGAAGGCGATGCGCAGCTTGGTGCCCACCCCGTCGGTGGAGCTGACCAGGACCGGCTGCTTGTAGCGTTCGGTGTTCAGGGAGACCAGGCCGGAGAAGCCGCCCAGGTCGGCCAGGACCGACGAGTTGTGGGTGGAGCGAACCAGCGCACTGATATTCTTGACGAACTGGTTGCCCTTTTCGATGTCCACCCCCGCCTGGCGGTAGCGGTCCTGTACGGTCATTTGTTCCGGCTCCGGTTAAGCGCTGTATTGCATGACTAGCGCCTAATCTAGCAGAAAACCACGGTCGTCGAAAGCGCCGCCGGCGCTGATCGTAGCCGGATTCGGGAGGCCAGGCCGGTCAACAGGTTGTGGCGGCTGGATTTGTCACGCCGGGTGGCAAAATGAGTCGGGTTGCCCGAGGTCGGTCTGGGGGAAGAGGAGGGCCAAGGATGCGGGTGGGCGTTGACAGCCCGGTCCGGATCAAGGCACATAGCCTAGGAAGCCATATTTCACCACGGGATGCCAATTTGGAACCCTACGTCGCGCCATTCCCCCTGCCGGAGCTGAACCAGTCCCTGACCGCCCTGGGCGGGGTGGGGCCGGCCACGGCCCAGGCCTTCGCCGCCCGGGGCTATCGCACCCTGGGCGACGCGCTCTTCTTTTTCCCCCTGCGCTACGAGGACCGCCGCCAGGCCACGCCCATCCGCAGTCTGGAGCCCGGCCAGCGGGCGGTGGTCCGGGGCAAGGTGCTGGCCAACGGCCCCTGGGGCCAACGGCGCAAGGCCTGGCGGATGGTTTTGGCCGACAAGACCGGCCGAGTGACCTGCCTGTGGTTCCATTTCAAGAAGGCCCACCTGGAGGGCTACGCCAAGGGCCGCGAGCTGATCCTGGTGGGAACGCTGGAAAAGGACAAGGCCGGGGGCCTGGTCATGGCCCACCCCCTGGTGTTCGATCCCGAGAGCGCGGCCGACAATCCGGCCCTGGGCCGGGTGGTGCCGATCTATCCCGACCTGGAGGGGGTGCCCCCCGCCCGGCTGCAACGCCTGATGGCCGAGCTGGTGGAGCAGGTGGCCCCCCGCCTGCCCGATCCCCTGGCTGGCCTGCTGCCGGATAGCCTCTATCCCCTGGCCGCCGGCCCGGCCCTGCGCCAGGCCCATTTGCCCGAGGACCCGCCGCGCGTCGACGATGAGGCCGAGGACGAGGAGGATGATCACGACGGGGAGGCCGCGCCTGCCACCCCGGCCTGGATCCAGGCCCTGGCGGTGAACGAGCTGACCCTCTTCGAGCTGGGCCTGGCCCTGAAGCGCCGCCGCCGCGAGCAGAGCCCCGGCCGGCCCCTGGACCCGCCGGGCAGGCTGCTGGAGGCCTTCCTGGCCGGGCTGCCCTTCGCGCTGACCCCGGGCCAGACCCAAGCGGTGGCCGCCATCCGGGTCGACCTGGCCCAGCCCCACCCCATGGGCCGCCTCTTGTGCGGCGACGTGGGCACCGGCAAGACCGTGGTGGCGGCGGCCGCGGCGGTGCTGGCGGCAGAGGCCGGGCAGCAAACCGCCCTGATGGCCCCCACCGAGGTCCTGGCCCAGCAGCACTTCGCCAGCCTTTCCAAATATCTGGATCCCCTGGGCCTCAAGGTGGCCCTGGCCGTCGGCAGCCAGAACGGGGCCGAGCGCCGCCAGGCCCGGCTGGCCTCGGCCAAGGAGGCGGACCTGGTGGTGGGCACCCACGCCCTGTTGGGCGAGTCCCTGCGCTTCCGCCAACTGGGCCTGGTGGTGATCGACGAGCAGCAACGCTTCGGGGTCCACCAGCGCCTGAGCCTGGCCGCCAAGGGCGAGGCCGCCCCGCCGCATCTGCTGGTGCTCAGCGCCACCCCCATCCCCCGCACCCTGGCCCTGGCCCTGGCCGGCCACCTGGATATCAGCGACCTGCCCCAGCGCCCCCACGGCCAGCCGGTGGTGGCCACCCGGGTGCTGAAATACGATCAGCGCCGGGCGGCGGTGGAGGCGGTGGCCGCGACCCTGGCCCGGGGAGAAAGGGTCTATGTGATCTGCCCCCTGGTGGAGCCCAGCGAGGCCCTCCAGGCCCAGGACGTGGTGCAGACCCACGGCCGGCTCAGCGCCTATTTTCCCCAGCACCAGGTGGGCCTGCTGCACGGGCGCATGGACTCCGCCGCCCAGCAGGCCGCCCTGGCCGACTTCAAGAGCGGCCAGACCCCGCTGTTGGTGGCCACCACGGTGGTGGAGGTGGGGGTGGACGTGCCCGAGGCCACCCTGATGGTGGTCCTGGCGGCCGAGCGCTTCGGCCTGAGCCAGCTGCACCAGTTGCGGGGCCGGGTGGGGCGGGGGGGCCAGGCCGGGACCTGCCTCTTGGTGGCTGGACCCAATCCCGGCCAGCTGGGCGAGCGTCGTCTGGCGGTGCTGGAGTCCACCAGCGACGGCCTGGCCGTGGCCGAGGCCGACCTGACCCTGCGCGGCCCGGGCGAGGCCCTGGGTCTCAGGCAGGCCGGCCTGCCGCCCTTCAGGGTGGCCCGCTGGGAGCGGGACTATCCCCTGATCCCCGGGATTCGCGCCATCATCGCCGGCTGGCTGGAGCGCGACCCGGACCTGACCGGGGAGGACTTAAGCCCGGTGCGCCAGGAGACGGTGCGGCGCTGGGGCCGCCGCCTGGGCCTGGTGGAGGCGGGGTAGGCCCGCGCGCTGTCCGGGTCCCAGCTACATATCACCACGTAAATACTAGGTTAAAACGCCGCGCACCACCGCCGCTGGGTCGGTGGGGGGGAATCCCTTTGTCTAATGATCACTAACCCGCTTGCCAATAGCGCCGGTGGATGATGGTTGTCGTTCAATGAAAACGCGCCTCATATATGATCGAAAGGCTTGCAAATAAAACAGGGAAATAAAAACAAGCCTGGCAATAATATGCTCGCGAAAAATTATGGCAATGATTCCGGTGGGCTGATGAGGGAAGGCCTGAAATCCGCTTGGCGGAACCAGGTTCCGCATAATCAGATGATATTTTGGATCGCCATCAATAACGGCAAGATGGGGAAATCGTGGATAACTGTTGTCATAACCATTGGATTGGACAAAATAAAAAAGCTTGTCCCCCCTATTGGGGCGGGTGTAGGGTTGAAGATAATGGCCATGGCCATGCCGGGCTGGCGGGACGCTTGCCCCGCCAGCATTAACGTCAGGTGACGCGCCAATCATCCGGCCGTGACGCGCCAGACCCGGAGCCCCGCCCGGGCCATCTTTGCCGGGAAAAAGGGGACCGCGATGGATTACGTTCTGCCCGGAGTGGTGTTGGTGGTGATCGCCATTTTCATGGTGAGGTTTTTCCTGAAACAGGCCAAGGAAAAGAAGGGCCAGTAACCCGCGACCACCGCCCCGCCCTGATCGCGGCAAGGGACCAGGCGGGGCGGCCCTGGGGGGCTGAGCCGGGATCAAGCGGTCGCAAACTTATGGGCGACGATGAATTGACAAAGGCCGGGCGGCTTTTGCTGGATCGCGCTAAGGGCGGCTCCCACCCCGCGCAGGTGCTTCCCGGTTAACGGGGGGCCCCAACCAGGCTCACGATCCTATTCTGCCCGCCAAGCGCTGCGAGCGTCAAGCGTCAGGACGATTCTGGAGACGCTTGACCTGTAACGTTACACGTTATATCATCCCTTCATGATCAGGTCGTTCAGGGACAAGGAAACGGAAAAGGTCTTCCTGCGGCGACCCTGCCGGAGGCTGCCGGACTCCCTCTCCCGCCTGGCCCGGCGCAAACTCTTGATGCTCGATCAGGCCGCCGACCTGCAGGATCTGCGCTCCCCTCCGGGTAACCGCCTGCACGCCCTGGGCGGCGATCGCCAAGGCCAATACAGCCTGCGGATCAACGAGCAGTACCGGATTTGCTTCGCTTGGCGCGAGGGCGACGCCCACGAGGTGGAGATTGTCGATTATCATTGAAGGAGAAACGGAGGCCGCCCGATGGAGCCCGCGATCTTCGCCCCCATCCACCCCGGCGAGATTCTCCGGGAAGAGTTCATGAAGCCCCTGGGGTTGAGCCAAAACCAACTCGGCCGCGCCCTGAACGTCCCGCCCCGCAGGATTAACGAACTGGTGCACGGCAAGCGCCGGGTCAGCGCCGACACCGCTCTGCGTCTGGGGCGCTACTTCGGCACCAGCGCGCGTTTCTGGTTGGGCTTGCAGATGCAGTATGACCTGGACGAGGCCGAGGACAGCCAGGGCGGCGCCATCGCCAGCCAGGTGCGGCCGCGGGGGCCGGAGGAGGCCTAGTCCCGCTCGCGCCGCCGGTCCTTGCGGCGGTCGTTCTTCCAGTCGATTTCCTTCTTCAAACCCTTGCGCTTGTAGGGCTTGCTCAGGTCCTCGGCGTTGACCAGGAACGAGCCCGGCATGGACTCGGGGGTGGGGGCCGCGGGCTGCCAGGGCGGCGGCGCGGGCGCGGCAGGCTTGTGGGGCTTTTTCTCCGGCATTTTTTCCGGCACCGGCGGACCCATCAGGCACTCGGCCGGCACCCAGTCGCTGAGCCAGAGTTTCTCGCCGTAGAGCGAGAAGAAGGCCCCCCGCTCGGTGGCCAGGCGGGCCTGCACCGTCACCAACACCGGCTCCTGGTCGCGGCGGCGGCCCAGCCTCTGCGCCAGATCCGGGTCGGCCACCAGCACCAGCACCCCGCCCTCGGGGGCGTTGAGGCCGCGCTCCCGGATCACCGGCCAGGCCCGGCGGCGGGCGCCGTAATACAGATGGGGGGGCGGGTCGGCGGCGTAGTCCCGCTCCAGCTCCCGGCGCTCCAGGGCCCGCACCCGGCGGCCGTCGGCGGCCAGCTCCAGGGTTTCGGGGGCCAGGCGGGTGGCGGCCTCCACCACGTTGGCCTCGCGCACCTGCCGCCAGTCCGGGTCGTCGTTCAGGGCCTTGACCAGCTCCTTGAGGGGCACCCAGCCCAGGGGGGCGGGCACCAGGCCGAACTCGTCCGGCCGCACCCCCAGGGCGTAGGCCAGGACCTTGACCAGGCTGACCTGCTTCTGCTCCAGGCGGCGCAGGGCCATGACGCTAGCGGGGCCGCTCGGCCAGGCCGGCGGGGGTGAGCACGAAGACCCGGGCTCCCTCGGGGTGCCAGAGCTCCACCTGCCAGTCCTCGCGCAGGTCCTTGAGCTCCGGGACCATGAGCTTGAGCTCGGGCGGGACGCCGAGGCCCTGGGCCGCGAGGGCCTCGGGGCTGAGACGGCCGGTGGGGTTGGCGGCGAAGAAGGCCTCCACCACCGGACGGGTCTCGCGGGCCAGGCGCTGGGCCCGGAGGTCCAGGGCCTGGGTCTGGCGGGCGTAGTGGGCAAAGACCAGGATGACCGCGATGCACAGGGCGCTGACCAGGGCCAGGGCCTCCATGCTCATCCAACCGCCGCCGCGTCGCATGGATCAGGCCTCCGTCAGGCGGTGGGTGATCCGGCCGCCGCAGATGGTGAGGATGGCCCGGCCGATCAACTCCCAGCCGGCGAAGGGCGTGTTCCGGCTTTTGGATCGCATGCGCTCCGGGTCCACGGTCCAGGCCAGGTTGGGGTCGATGACCGTCACGTCCGCCGGCCCCCCCACCGCCAGGCGGCCGCCGGGCAGGCCCAGGCAGGCGGTCGGGCCGCTGGTCAGGCGGGCGATGGCCTGGCCCAGGTCCAGCACCCCCTGGCGCACCAGCCCCAGCACCAGGGCCAGGGAGGTCTCCAGGCCGGTGACGCCAAAGGCCGCGATGTCGAACTCCACCAGCTTTTCCAGGCTGGAGTGGGGGGCGTGGTCGGTGGCCACCGCGTCGATGACCCCCTCGGCCAGGCCGGCCAGGATGGCCTGGCGGTCGTCGGCCGCGCGCAGGGGCGGGTTCATCTTGCGGTGGGTGTCGTAGTCGCCGACATCGGAGTCCACCAGGCTGAAGTAGTGCGGCGCGGTCTCGCAGGAGACCGCCCAGCCCCGGGCCTTGGCCCGGCGCACCGCCTCCACCGATCCGGCGCAGGAGACGTGGGCGATGTGCACCCGCGCTCCGGTCAGCCCGGCCAGGTTCAGGTCGCGCTCCACCGCGATCACCTCGGCCTGGGCCGGGATGCCCTTCAAACCCAGGCGGGTGGCGGTGGGTCCCTCGTGCATCACCCCGCCGGCCGACAGGCGCAGGTCCTCGCTGTGGCAGATCACCGGCAGGCCGCAGCCGGCGGCGTACTCCATGGCCCGGCGCAGCAGGCGGCTGTCGGCCACCGGCCGGCCGTCGTCGCTGACCGCCACGCAGCCGGCGTCCTTGAGCTCGGCCATCTCGCTGAGTAGCTCGCCCTTCAGGCCCTTGCTGATGGCCCCCACCGGATAAACCCGGCAGGCGTCGGCCTCGCGCGCGCGGCCCAGGATGTATTCGGTCACCGCGCGGGAGTCGTTGACCGGGCTGGTGTTGGGCATGGCGCAGACCGCGCTGAAACCGCCGGCCGCCGCCGCCGCGCCGCCGCTGGCGATGTCTTCCTTGTATTCCTGGCCTGGCTCGCGCAGATGCACGTGCAGGTCGATCAGCCCGGGGGTGACCAGCTTGCCGGCGCAGGCGATGACCTGGGCGGCGGGGTCGGCCAGGTCGGGGCCGATGGCCGCCACCCGGCCCTGGTCCAGGAGCAGGTCGGCGGTTTCATCCCGGCCGCTGGCCGGACAGATGACCCGGCCGCCCTTCAGGAGCAGGCGCGGGGTCTGGTTGGGCTCGCTCATTTGGCCTCGGCTCCGATCAGCAGGTAGAGCAGGGCCATGCGCACCGCCACCCCGTTGGCCACCTGATCCAGGATCACCGACCAGGGTCCGTCGGCCACCGCGGGGTTCATCTCCACCCCGCGGTTGATGGGGCCGGGGTGCATGACGATGGCCCCGGGCTTGGCCTTGCGCATGTGGCGCGGACCCAGGCCGAAGCGCTGGGCGTACTCGCGCAGGGAGGGGAAGAGCACGTCGTCCAGGCGTTCCTTCTGCACCCGGAGCATCATGATCACGTCGGCCCCGTCGATGGCCTGGTCCAGATGATCGCAGACCTCGGCCCCCAGGCTGGCGGCGAAGGGCGGCAGCAGGGTGCGCGGACCGCAGACCCGCACCCTGGCCCCCATGGTGTTGAGGCCGATGAGGTTGGAGCGGGCCACCCGGGAGTGGGCGATGTCGCCGATGATGGAGACCTGGAGCCCCTCCAGCCGGCCGAAGCGCTCGCGCATGGTCAGCATGTCCAGGAGGGCCTGGGTGGGGTGCTCGTGGGTGCCGTCGCCGGCGTTGATGATGCTGGGGGCGATGTGCCGGGCCAAAAGGTGGGGCGCGCCGGACATGCTGTGGCGGATGACGATCAGGTCCGGGCCCATGGCCTCCAGGTTCCTGGCGGTGTCGATCAGGGTCTCGCCCTTGGTCAGGGAGCTGGTGGAGGCCGAGAGGCTGACGGTGTCGGCGCTCAGGCGCTTGGAGGCCAGCTCGAAGGAGGTGCGGGTGCGGGTGGAGGGCTCCACGAAGAAGTGGACCACGGTCTTGCCCCGCAGGGTGGGCACCTTCTTGATGGGCCGGGAGTTGATCTCCTTGAGCGAGGAGGCGGTGTCCAGGATCAGGCTGATGTCCTCGGCCGCGACGCCGTCCAGGCCCAGGAGATGGCGGCCCAGGCTCATGATCGGACCTCCGGGCTCAAGGCCCAAAAAAACCTCCGGCAGCCTGGCTGGGCGCGGAGGCGTGGGGCCTGGCGGGGGAGGCCGCCGGGCTGTCGGCCGGGGGGGATGAAAAGCATGTCGGATGTCCTCGCGGGCCGTTGGCTGGTTCCTAACCTCAAATAGATACCAAGCCCTGCCCGGTTCTGTCAAGTCGGCCGCCGGCGGCCGGGGTCCGGCGCGCGACGGCGGCCGCGCCAGGGGGACGCGGCCGCCGATCGGGAGCGGAGGGGGGCTACTGCTCGATGACCCGGACGTAGGCCTTGGCGCGCAACTCGCGCAGCCATTCCCGGAAGCGCTTGTCCAGGGCCTCCTGCTCCAGTTGCTCCCGGATCTGCTCCTTCTGCTGGGCGGTGAGGCCGCTGGCCACCACCTTGGCCGCCTTGTCGTCCACCAGTTGCATGAAGGCGAAGGCCCCGGGCACCTGGAAGACCGGGCTGATCTGGCCGGGCTTGAGCTGGCCCAGGGCGTGGCGCATGCTGGGCAAGAGGTCGTTGGGCGAAACCAGGCCCAGGTCGCCGCCCTGGTCCGCCCCCGGACCCTGGGAGTGGCGCTTGGCCACCTCGCCGAAGTCCGCCCCGCCGGCCACCTGGTCGCGCAGGCGCTGGGCCTGGGCCCGCGCCTGGTCCTCCTGGGCCTGGTCCGCGCCGTCAGCCACCTTCAGGAAGATCGCCTTCAAGCGCACCTGTCCGGCCTCGGGCGCGGCACCGGAGCGCTGGTTGTAGAAGTCCTCCACCTCCTTGTCGCTGATCACCACCCGGTTCTTGACGAAGCGCTCCACCAGCTTGTGCTTGAGGATCTCGCGCTTGAGGTCCTCCTTGTACTCCTCCGGGGTGACCCCGCGCCGGCTGAGCTGGGCCAGGAACTCCTCGTCGCTCATCTGGTTGGCGCGCTTGATGCGGTCGATGTACATGTCGATCTCGGGCTGGCTGACCCCCAGCTTGGCCCTTTTCACCTCCTGCTCGAAGATCTTGTTCTCGATCAGGCGGTCCATGGCCATGCGCCGCATCTGCGCCTCGCTGGGCGTCGGTTCGTTGGGGCGGGCGGCGGCGGTGGCCTCCACCTGCTGCTGGATCTGGCGCAGGACCTTGTCCAGGTCCAGGCTGGTGATGACCTCGTCGCCCACCACCGCCACCACGCGGTTGACCTCGGAGGCCTGGGCTGGCGTGACCAGGAGAGGCAGGCAGCAGAGCCATGCCAGGAAAAGCAGGCGAACGCGCATCTCAACTCCCCGGAGTGCCGAACTTGCCGCTGGCGGCGAACTCGGCGTTGAAGGTGACCTTGGCCTTGGCGCGCATCTGGTCGATGAACAGGACGGCCAGTTGTTCTTTCTTGTCGGAGGCCAGGCGGCGCTGGATCTCCTCGGCGGCCTGGGCCAGGTCCAGCTTGCTGGCCGCCCGCCGGGCCAGGACCCGCACCACGTGCAGGCCGTAGGGGCTGGAGAGCGGTCCGGCCAGTTTGCCCGGCTCCAGGGCGAAGACCTTGTCCTCCAGGGCCTCGGGCATGTGCCCCCGCGAGAGCCAGGTGGGCTCGCCCTCGTCGGGCAGGGCGACCCCCAGCTCGGCGGCGGCCGCGGCCATGTCCTCGCCCTGGTTCAGGCGTTGCAACAGCTTGTGGGCGGTCTCCTTGTCGGGGACCATGGCGTGCTGGGCCAGCACCTGCTCGGGCCGGGAGAACTCCTCGGCGTGCTCCTGATAATAGGCGCGCACCTCGTCGGGCGTCACCTGGACCCGGCTGGCCAGGAGCAGGTCCAGGGCCTTCTGCACCAGGAGATCCTGGGACAGCACCTTCCGCCACTCGTCATAGTCGATGCCCTGGGCGATCAGGGTCAGCTCGAAGGCCTCCTCGCTCAGGCCCCGGCGCAGGGAGGCCTCCTCGCGGTCCAGCTCCTCGCGCTCCAGGCGGATGCCCCGGGCCTCGGACTGGGCCAGGACCAGGCGGCGGCGGACCAGGGTCTCCAGCACCGCCTGACGCAGGTCCGGCGACAGGGCCTGGGGGTCCTTGCCCAGTCCGGTGAAGGCGGTCTGGGCCAGGAAATCCTCCAGCAGGACGGCGTGGCCGTCCACGTTGGCCACCTCGCTGGGGGCGGATCGATCCTGGCAGCCCGCCGCCAGGGCCAGGATCAAGACCACGAGCCCCCGGGCCAGGAGGCGGACCAGGGGGCGCGAGCGGGACGTCATGTCTGATTCTCGCAACATAACAAAGCAGTTAGTTACCATGGCCGCCGATGTATTGCAAGAATTCCCGCGTCTGTTGCCAGACCGGCTGGTCGGCGCGCAGGGCCAGGTTCACCTTGCCGTCGGGGTGCACCTGCACCCGGCGGGGTTGGCTGCGGGCCAGGCCCAGGAGGCGATCCAGGTCCACCCGGGCCTCGTGGCTGAAGTGCACCTGGAGGGCGGCGGGGGAAAGATCCAGGCGGGTGGCCCACATGCGCCGCAGCAGGGCCTTGATCTCCACCGCCTGCAACAGGTTGGCGGCGGCCTCGGGCGGTGGGCCGAAGCGGTCTTCCAGCTCCTGGCGGATCACCTCCAGCTCTTGCGCGCCCCGGGCCTGGCCCAGGCGGCGATAAAGCCCCAGGCGCACCTGGGAGTCGGGCACGTAGTCCTCGGGCAGACCGGCGTGCAGGGCCAGGTGCATCTCCGGCTCCGGGCCTTCCTGGGGGGCCTCGCCCTTGAGCTCGGCCACCGCCTCCTCCAGCATGTGCAGGTAGAGCTCGTAGCCCACCTCGGCCGCGTGGCCGGACTGGACCTCGCCCAACAGGTTGCCCGCCCCCCGGATCTGGAGGTCGTGCATGGCGATGGCGAAGCCGCTGCCCAGTTGGGTGAAGTCCATCAGGGCCTTCAGGCGCTTGGCCGCGTCGCGGCTCAGGCTGGTCTCGCTCTTGACGAACAGGTAGGCGTAGGCCTTCTCGCCCCCGCGCCCCACCCGGCCCCGCAGCTGGTAGATCTGGCCCAGGCCCAGCTTGTCGGCGTCGTTGATGATGATGGTGTTGGCGCTGGGGATGTCCAGTCCGCTTTCGATGATGGTGGTGCAGACCAGGACGTCCAGCTCCCGGCGCACGAAGGCCATCATGACCTTTTCCAAACTCTTTTCGGGCAGTTGTCCGTGGGCCACCCCCACCCGGGCCTGGGGCGTCAGGTCCTTGACCAGGCGGGCGATGCGGCTGATGTCCTGCACCCGGTTGTGCACGCAGAAGACCTGGCCCCCGCGCTCCAGCTCGTGCTGCACCGCCTCGCGCAGGTTGGCGGCGCTGAAGGTGGCCAGGTAGGTCTTGATGGCCTGGCGGTCGGCGGGCGGGGTGTTGATCACGCTGAGGTCGCGGATGCCGGACAGGCCCATCTGCAGGGTGCGGGGAATGGGGGTGGCGGTGAGCGTCAGCACGTCCACCAGGCGGCGCAGCTTCTTGAGCCTCTCCTTGTCCTGCACCCCGAAGCGCTGCTCCTCGTCCACCACCACCAGGCCCAGGTCCTTGAAGACCACGTCCTTGGACAACAGGCGGTGGGTGCCCACCATGATGTCCACCTTGCCCCGCGCCAGATCCTCCAGGGCCTTCTTCTGCTGGGCGGCGGTCTTGAAGCGGCTCAGGGAATCCACGTTCAGGGGCTCGTTGCGCAGACGCTCGAAGAAGGTCTGGTAGTGCTGCTCGGCCAGGACCGTGGTCGGCACCAGGAAGGCCACCTGGCGGCCCTGCATGGCCACCAGGTAGGCCGCGCGCAGGGCCACCTCGGTCTTGCCAAAGCCCACGTCGCCGCAGATCAGGCGGTCCATGGGCCGGGGCGCGCCCAGGTCGGAGATGACCTCCTCGATGGCCCGGGCCTGGTCCGGGGTCTCCTGGTAGGGGAAGGTGGCCTCGAACTCGCGGTAGGCCTGGTCCGGCGGGGCATAGGCGTGGCCGCGCTGGAAGCTGCGGGCGGCGTAGAGCTCCACCAGGTCGCGGGCGATGGCCTCCACCGCCTTCTTGACCCGGCTCTTGGTCTTCTGCCAGGCCTTGCCGCCCAGGCGGTCCAGGGCCGGGTTGGCGTCGTCCGGGCCGCGGTACTTGGTGATCAGGCCGATGCGGTCGGCCGGCAGGTAGAGCTTGTCCCCGCCGTGATAGGTCAGGAGCAGGAAGTCACTCTCGGCCGGGCCCACCGCCATGCTCTGCAGGCCCTCGTAGCGGGCCACGCCGTGGTCCACGTGCACCACCAGGTCGCCGGGGGCCAGGTCGTCCAGGGCGGCCAGGAGGGCCGAGAGCTTGGGCGGGGCCTTCTGGCGCACCACCCGGGGCGCGCCAAAGACCTCGTCCTCGGTGACCAGGGTCAGGGGCAGCTCGGCCGGGGCGAAGCCCGCGCCCAGGGCGCCCAGCACCAGGACCAGCCGGCCCCGGCCCAGGCCGCCGGTCAGCAGGGCGGCGGCCGCGGCCGGGGTGGGGGCCTCGGCGGCGGCCAGTTCGCGCTCGGCCAACAGCTCCAACAGACGGTCCACCTGGGAGCGGGAGCGGCAGACCAGGAGCACGTCGCGGCCCTCCTGGCCCTGGGCCCGCACCCAGTCGCAGAAGCGCTCCAGGAGCGAGCCCTCGCCCTTGCGGGCCAGTTGGTCGTGCAGGCCGGTGTGGCCAGCGGCCCGCAGCGCCACCGGCTCCGGCCCCTGGGCCTCGGCTCCGGCCAGGGCCAGGGCCTTGCACAAGAGGCGGGGGCGGGAGGCCAGGCGCTGGTCCAGCTGGTCCGGGGTGCGGCGCAGCATGGGCGGGCGCAGGACCACCGCCCCGGCCTCGCGGGCGGCGTCGAACTGCTCCTCCAGGTCGGCGGCCTCGGCCTCCAGGCGGCCGCGCACCTCGGCCGGCTCGATCAGCACATGCAGCCGGTTCTCGGGCAGGAAATCGAACAGATCGGCGGCCCGCTCGAAATAGAGCGGCAGCAGGGACTCCAGGCCGCTGAAGGTGGAGCGCAGCTCCACCTTCTCCACCAGCTCGCCCAGGCGCTTGGCGCTCAAGCCCTCGGTCGCGGCCAGCTTGCGCAGGCCGGCCACCGCCCGCCGGGCCCCGGCCGGGGAAAGGTCGGCCGGGTGGCAGGGGATCAGGGTGGCGGAGGGCAGGGGAAGTTGGGAGCGCTGGTCCACCGGGTCGAAGGAGCGCAGGCTCTCGATCTCGTCGCCAAAGAACTCCACCCGCACCGGATCGTCCAGCAATGGGCCGTAGAAGTCCACCACCGAGCCGCGCACCGCGAAGTCGCCCACCTGCTCCACCAGGCCCACCGCGCTGTAGCCGCCGGCGATGAGGGCGTCGATCAGCGCCTGGCGCTCCAGGCTGGCCCCGGGCTCCAGTTCCAGGGCGTGGTCCACCAGGTGCTCGGGCGGGCAGAGGCGGGCCCCCAGGCCCCGGGCGGCGGTGACCACCAAGAGGGGGCGCTCCGCGGCGATCAGCTCCCAGAGCACCCCCAGGCGGCGGGCGGTGACCTCCGGCGGGGGGGACATGTCGTCGTAGGGCGAGACCTCGTAGGCCGGGTAGAGCCGCACCGGGCTCTGACCCTCGGCCTGGCCGGCCAGGAAGAATTCCAGGTCGCGGGTCAGGTGCTCGGCCGATTGCAGGGTGGGGCAGACCACCAGCCAGGTGGCCGGCCGGGCCAGCCAGGCCCGGGCCAGGGCGAAGGCCCGGGCCGAGCCCTCCACCCCGGCCAGGAGGCAGACCCCGGCCTGGTCCAGGCTGGTCAGGGCCTTTTCCAGGCCCGGCCCCAGGGGCCAGGCGGGGGATGATGGGTCGGGGGAGGTCGTCATGCCAGCCACGGAACAGGGTTAGCGCGCCGGAAAAAACTTCCGCAAGCATAGCCCACCGTCCGCGCTGGTACAAGGCGGGGGCCGAACCAGCGCCGGGGGTGGGAAACCCGGGCCGGGGTGCGGTATACTCGGGGCCTCGGTTGCACTTGAACCTCCCGGAGGGGTCTATCTTGTCCGAACCCGTGGTCGTCAGCGCCGCCGGCAATGGCCGCAACCAGGGCCTGCGCACCGCCCTGTCCCTGGCCGGGGTCACCGGCCGCGAGTTGGTCTGCACCGGCTTGGTGGACGACAACCCCCGCCCCCGGGCCGGACTGGGGCCGGGCGGGCTCACCGCCGTGGCCGCGGTTTCGGTGGTCTCCGGCGGCAGCTTCCGGGCCATGCTGGGCCAGCCCGAGCTGGGTCTGCGCCCGGGCCGGCCCCGGGCCGGGGAGTACAGCTTCGACATGTCCCGCCAGCGGGCCAGCGCCGCGCCGGTGGCCTGGCTGGTGGAGGCCCTCTGCCTGCCCCTGGCCCTGGCCGGCGACGAGAGCAGCGTCTATCTATCGGGCGGCACCCATGTCCTGGGCGGACCCACCAGCGAGGAGATCAACCGGGTCTTGATTCCCGACCTGGGGCTGATGGGCCTGGAGCTGGAGTACGTGGAGATAACACCGGGGTTCTTCCCGGCCGGCGGGGGCGAGGCCGAGCTGCGGGTCAGCCCGGCGGCGGCCTTGCGGCCCCTGGAGTCCGAGGGGCCTTTTCAGGCCCAGCGCATCGGGGTGGAGCTGGTCAGCTCGGCCCTGCCGGTGCACCTGGCCGAGCAGGCCCTGGCCGCGGCCCAGGACCGTCTGAAACTGCACGGCCTGGAGAGCGCCACCCGCCTGCGCCGGGCGCGGGGCGGCGCTGGCCTGGCGGTGCTGGTATGGGCCGAGAACCCGGCCGGTCTGCGGGTGGGGTTCAGCGCCATCGGCCGGCGCGGCGGTCGGCCCGAGGCCCTGGCCATGGAGGCGGTGGAGGCGCTGAAGGCCTTCCTGGACAGCGAGGCCGGCCTGCCGGCGACGCTGGCCGCCCGCCTGCTGGCGGCCATGGCCTGCGCGCGCGGGGTCAGCCGCCTGAGCGTGGACGTGGTCAGCCGCGAGCTGAAGGCGGCGGCCGCGGCGGTGGACGCCTTCTGGCCCGAGACGGTGCGGATCTTCGAGGACCAGCACGGCGGCCCGGCCCAGATCCGGGTCATGGGCCGCGACTGGGGCCGGGCCTAGTCCCGGGCCCTCGCGACCGCCACGCCCCCAAAAAACACCGGAGCCCCGTTTGACGGAGCCCCGGCATGGTTGGAACGGAATCGGGGCGGGAACCCGCGCGGGACCCGCCCCCTGGCGTTCGGAATTACTTCTTCTTGGCGCTGGCGCGCTTGGAGGCCTTGAGGGGGTTGATCCTCTTCCCGTCCTCTTTGCTCTCGGACTTGATGTGGGTGGCGAAGTTGCAGGCTCCGAAGCGCCATTTGGCCGCCGGATCGGGGTAGGTCTTGCAATAGGTCACCTCACCCACGGTCACCGTCCGGTCGCAACCCTGGCACGCCTCCACGATGGGGTGGCAGGCGCCACCGCTATACCCACAGCCTTTGCCGCTCATGAAACCGCATTCCATGCCCGGACGGTTGGTGGTGCACTGCATGGCCTAAATCTCCCTCAGACAAAAATAAGATAGCGGGGCGCCGCTGGCCCCGGAACTCTGCCGGCCGATGACTCAATCTTGCCTCGCCTCGCCGTTGCGGCCTAAATATGGCCACTGGCAGGGCCCCTGTCAATGGCGGGAGCGAAAAAAGCCGGGAGACGGCGGGCTTGACAAACCTCCGGGGCTCCCGTAGATAACGTAGCCTAGTTCAAGGAGAAACCCGACAGACCGGGCCGCGCGTCTCCGCCGATGGGCCAGGTCGGGGCTGGAGAATATCAAGTGACCGATAATCCCAAGCAAAAGCCCGAACCGCCCGACAAGGGCGGTGTCCGCATCCTCGACGACAACCTCCTGATGCGCCAGCGACGCCAGAAGGCCCAGGAGCTGAAGGAGGCCGGGGTTCCCCTGTTCCCCAACACCTACCGCCCCCGCGACCTGATCGCCGAGCTGAAAAACCAGTACGATCGCCTGGACGGCGACCGTCTGGAGGCGATGGACGACATGAAATTCTCCATCGCCGGCCGGATCATGGCCATTCGCTCCTTTGGCAAGGCGGCCTTCATCAAGCTTCAGGATCGCAGCGGGGCCTTGCAGTGCCACCTGGAGCGGGATCGCCTGGGGACCGAGCGCTACGGCCTGTTCAAGAAACTGGACGTGGGCGACATCATCGGGGTCAAGGGCTCCCTGTTCCGCACCCGCACCCAGGAGCTGACCCTGCGGGTCGACTCCTGGAACCTGGTGACCAAGAGCTACCGCTCGCTGCCCGAGAAGTTCCACGGCCTGACCGACGTGGAGCAGCGCTACCGCCAGCGCTACCTGGATCTGATCATGAACCAGGAAACGCGCGACACCTTCCAGGCCCGCTCCACCATCGTGGCCACCATCCGCAACTTCTTGATGCAAAAGGGCTTCCTCGAGGTCGAAACCCCGATGATGCAGATCATCCCCGGCGGCGCGGCGGCCAAGCCCTTCGAGACCTATCACAACGCCCTGGACATGAAGCTCTACCTGCGGGTGGCCCCGGAGCTGTACCTCAAGCGTCTGGTGGTGGGCGGCCTGGAGCGGGTCTTCGAGCTCAACCGCAACTTCCGCAACGAGGGCATCAGCGTCCGCCACAACCCCGAGTTCACCATGCTGGAGTTCTACCAGAGCTACGCCAGCTTCGAGGACCTGATCCCCATCACCGAGGAGATGTTCTGCGCCTGCGCCAAGGCGGTCAAGGGCTCGACCAAGTTCACCTATCAGGGCCGCGAGATCGACCTGACCCCGCCCTGGCCCAACCTGGACTTCCGCTCCAGCCTGTTGGAGATCGGCGGGGTGCCGCCCTCGGTGCTCTTCGACGCCGACAAGGCGGTGGGCCTGGCCCGGGAGCTGGGCGCGGCGGTGCGCCCGGGCGAGGGCCTGGGCAAGGCCCTGGCCAAGATCTTCGACGCCCTGGTGGAGCCGGAGCTCTGGCAGCCCACCTTCGTCACCGGCTATCCCCTGGACATCAGCCCCCTGAGCCGCACCAACGACCTGGACGCCGAGATCGTGGACCGCTTCGAGTTCTTCATCGCCGGCCGGGAGATGGGCAACGGCTTCAGCGAGCTCAACGATCCCGACGACCAGCTGGGCCGTTTCCGCGAGCAGGCCGCGGCCCGCGAGGCCGGCGACGACGAGGCCCAGTTCATGGACCTGGACTACGTGCGGGCCCTGGAGTACGGCATGCCGCCCACCGCCGGCGAGGGCGTGGGCATCGACCGCCTGACCATGCTGCTCACCGACCAGCCCAGCATCCGGGAGGTGATCCTGTTTCCCTTGTTGAGGCCCGAGCAAGGTTGATGACCTTCGAGGTCTTCATCGCCCTGCGCTACCTGCGCGCCAAGCGCAAGCAGACCTTCATTTCCCTGATCACCCTGCTCTCCATGGGCGGAGTGGCGTTGGGGGTCTGCGCCCTGATCGTGGTGCTGTCGGTGATGGGCGGCTTCGAGACCCAGCTCAAGGACCGCATCCTGGGGCTCAACGCCCACCTGACGGTCTACAAGCTGGCCAGCCAGATCAGCGACCCCCAGCGGGTGATGCAAGTCGGCCTGGAGGACCCCGAGGTGGAGGGGGCCACGCCCTATGTCTATGGCCAGGTGATGCTGGTCTCCCGGGCCGGGGCCACCGGGGTGGTGATGCGCGGCATCCAGCTGCCCGACGCCCTGGGGGTCATCGACCTCAAGAAGATGCTGATCCAGGGCCGCCTGGAGGACCTCGCGCCCCAAAAGCGCGACGATCCGCCCGGGATCCTGCTGGGCGCGGCCCTGGCCCGCCGCCTGGGCCTGATGGTGGGCGACCTGGTGGACCTGGTCAATCCCCTGGGCGAGGACACCCCGGTGGGGCGGGCGCCCAAGAGCGAGCCCTTCCGCATCGTGGGGCTCTACGATTCGGGCATGTACCAGTACGACACCAGCCTGTGCTACGTGGGCCTGGCCGCGGCTCAGGACTTCCTGGGCCTGGACCAGCTGGTCAACGGAGTGGAGTACAAGGTGCGCGACATCTACCAGGCCGACCAGGTGGGGCGCCGCCTGGTGCAGAAGCTGGGGCCGGCCTATTTCCACCGCGACTGGATGGCCGCCAACCACAGCCTCTTCGCCGCCCTGCGTCTCGAAAAGATCACCATGTTCGTGATCCTGACCCTGATCGTGCTGGTGGCGGCCTTTGGCATCGTCAGCTCGCTGATCATGATGGTGATGGAGAAGACCCGGGACATCGGGGTGCTCAAGGCCATGGGCTGCACCAGCCAGTCCATCCGGCGCATCTTCATGTGCGAGGGCCTGGTCATCGGCATCAGCGGCACCGTGATCGGGCTGGGAATCGGCCTGCTTTTGTGCGCCTTGCTGGCGCGTTACAAGTTCATCGAGCTGCCGGCCGACGTCTATCCCCTGTCCACCCTGCCGGTGCAGGTGGAGCCCCTGATGGTGCTCCTGGTGGCCGGCGCGGCGGTGGTGATCAGCCTGATCGCCACCATCTACCCCGCCCGGGCGGCCGGCCGCCTGGACCCGGTGGAGGCGCTGCGATACGAATGAGCACGGTTAACGGGCGGATAACCGAGCCGAAACCCGGCGGGGGAGAGTCTGGGGCCTTGACAGATTCGGCCCCTTTCATTCTAATAGAACAGCTTTACAAGACCTACCGGGGTCCCCGCGACGAGGTGGAGGTGCTCCGGGGGTTGGACTTGCGGGTTGATGCTGGTGAAACCGTAGCCATCCTGGGGGCTTCGGGGGTGGGCAAGTCCACCCTGCTCAACATCCTGGGCGCCCTGGACCGGCCCAGCCGGGGCCGGGTGATGGTGGGCGGCGAAGACCTGACCAGCATGGGCGAACGCCAGCTGGCCGGGTTCCGCAACCGCAACATCGGCTTCGTGTTCCAGTTCCACCACCTGCTGCCGGAGTTCACGGCCCTGGAGAACGTGATGATGCCCGCCCTGATCGCGCGCCAGGCCAAGGGCGCGGCCGAGGGCCGGGCGCGGGAGCTCCTGGGCGAGGTGGGGTTGGATCACCGGCAGGCCCACCGGGTGGGCGAGCTTTCCGGCGGCGAGCAGCAGCGGGTGGCGGTGGCCCGGGCACTGGTCATGGGGCCTTCCCTCTTGCTGGCCGACGAGCCCACCGGTAACCTGGACGAGCGAACCGGCGACCGGGTGCAGCAGTTGTTTCTGCGCCTGAACGCCGAGATGGGGTTGACCACCTTGGTGGCCACCCACAACGAACGGTTGGCCGCGGCCCTGGGGCGCAGGGTGCGGCTGGCCGAGGGCAGGCTCTCCCCGCTGGACTAGGCGGGGAAGGGCAACCGCACGATCGGGGGCGGCATGTTACGAAAGCTGATGCTGTGGGTGGCGGCCGGCCTGATTATGGCCTGGTCGGGCGTGGTCTGGGCGGCGGCCGAACCAGCCAAGGTGGCGGTCTTCCCCTTTGACGTGTTCAGCCGCGAGCCCCTGGAGCAGATGCGCCAGGGCCTGCAGGACATGCTGATCAAGAAGCTCAAGGCCGAGGGCCTGACGGTGCTGGAGGCGGCCGAGGTCAACCGGGCCCTGGCCCAGAGCGGCAAGCCCCTGGACCTGACCCTGGCCCGCAACCTGGCCGGTCAGTTGGGGGCCGAATACGCGGTCTACGGCTCGCTGACCAAGATCGGCGCCAACGTCAGCCTGGACGCCAAGCTCCTGGACGTGCTGGGCATGCGCCGGCCCCAGTCGGTCTTCGCCGAGGGCAGCGGCATGGAGGCCCTGCAGGGGCTGACCGACCGCATGGCCCGCGAACTGGGCACCCTGGCCGCCGGGCGCGAACTGGTGGCGGCGGTGGAGGTGCGCGGCAACAAGCGCATCGAGGCCGAGGCCGTCAAGGCGGTGATGCAGACCAAGGCTGGCAGCCCCTACGCCCCCCTGCGCCTGGACGAGGATCTGCGCGCGGTCTGGAAGATGGGCTATTTCGACGACGTGCGCCTGGAGACCGCCGACACCGCCCAGGGCAAGGTGGTCACGGTGGTGCTCAAGGAAAAGCCCACCCTGCGCGAGCTGAACATCGCCGGCAACAAGGCCCTGGACGAAAAGGACCTGCGCGACCAGCTGGGTCTCAAGCCCTTCGGCGTCTTCCGCCCCGAGGCGGTCAAGGAGGCCGAGGAAAAGATCATCAAGCTCTACCACGACAAGGGCTATTACGACGCCAAGGTCGCCAGCGAGGTGGGGACCACTCCCTCCGGCGATCCCTCGGTTACCTTCAAGATCGACGAGGGCAAGAAGGTCTTCATCAAGACCATCGACTTCAGCGGCAACAAGTCCTTTCCGGCCAAGGACCTGCGCGAGGCCATGTCCACCACCGGCAGCGGGTGGTTCACCTGGTTGACCGAGACCAACGTCCTGGAGCGCAGCAAGCTGGACCAGGACCTGGAGAAGCTGACCGACTTCTACTACAACAACGGCTACATGAACGCCCGGGTGGGCGAGCCCAACGTGACCCGCGGCCCCGACGGCCTGATCATCACCATTCCGATCGAGGAGGGACCGCGCTTCAAGATCTCGGGCGTGGCCATCACCGGCGAGATGATCATCCCCCAGGCCGACCTGGCCAAGACGCTGAAATCCAAGCCTGGCGACTGGTTCAACCGCGACGCCCTGCGGGCCGACATCGCCCAGATGTCCAACCTCTACGCCGACCAGGGCTTCGCCTACGTCGACGTGCGCCCCCAGATCCAGCAGGACCAGGAAAAGCACACCGTAGCCATCGACTTCAACATCAAGAAGGGCGAGAAGGTCTACTTCGAGCGCATCATCATCACCGGCAACAGCCACACCCGCGACAACGTGATCCGCCGCGAGCTGGGCGTGGCCGAGGGCGACCTGTTCTCCGGCACGGCCCTGCGCGACGGCAACATGCGCCTGCACCGGCTCAACTTCTTCGAGGACGTCAACATCTCCACCACCAAGGGCACCACCCCGGACCGGATGGACCTGAAGATCGACGTCAAGGAGAAGCGCACCGGCCAGTTCAGCATCGGCGCCGGCTACTCCACGGTGGACAAGGTCATGCTCATGGGCCGGGTGGCCGAGAGCAACCTCTTCGGCCGGGGCCAGCAGTTGGAGTTCCGCGGCCAGATCGGCGGCGTGTCCAACCGCTACACCATCAGCTTCACCGAGCCCTGGCTGTTCGACAAGCCCATCAGCGCCGGCGTGGACCTCTACGACTGGGACCGCGAGTATTACACCTACAGCAAGGAGGCGGTGGGCGGCCGTCTGCGCCTGGGCTGGCCCACCCCCTGGCGCGCGGTGCGGTTGTACACCTACTACACCTACGAGGTGGCCAACATCTACGACATCCAGAACAACGCCGCGCTGATCATCCGCGACCAGAAGGGCGAGCACACCACCAGCGCGGTGCGCGGCATTCTGCGCCGCGACACCCGCGACAACGCCTTCAACACCACCCGCGGCTCGGACAACAGCATCAGCGTGGAGTACGCCGGCGATCCCATCGGCGGCACCAACGCCTTCATCAAGGTCCTGGGCGACAGCGGCTGGTACTTCCCCCTGTGGTGGGAGCACGTCTTCGTGCTGCACGGCCGCATCGGCTGGCTGACCGGCCACAGTGGCGGCGACCTGCCCATCTACGAGAAGTTCTTCCTGGGCGGCATCAACACCCTGCGCGGCTTCGACTACCAGTCGGTCAGCCCCCGCGACCCGGCCACCAACGACCGCATCGGCGGCGAGCGCATGGCCCTGGTCAACGTGGAATACCGTTTCCCGCTGTTGTCCAAGGCCGGCCTGGTGGGCGTGGTCTTCTACGACACCGGCAACTCCTGGTCGCAGGAGGATGGCTACAAGCTGGGAGACCTGCGCAAGAGCGTGGGCGGCGGCATCCGCTGGTACTCGCCCATGGGCCCCCTGCGCCTGGAATATGGTTATGTGTTGGATCCCAAGGACGACGACAGCCAGTCCAACTGGGAATTCACCATCGGCAGCATCTTTTAGTCAGTCGGCCTGAACCATGGCCACCAAGGAGCGTTCGATCATGTTCAAATCCTTCCGGATCCATTCCACCTTGCTGATATTGGCCGCCTTGCTGTGCCTGGCCTGGCTGGCCCCGGCCAAGGCCCACGCCGACGCTGGCATCGTGGTGGTGGACATGGAGCGGGCGGTCAACGAGTGCGCGGCCGGCAAGCGCGCCCAGGCCGACCTCAAGCGGCGGACGGAGAAGCTGGAGCTGGAGCTGAAGAGCCTGGGCGAGGAGATCCAGCGCCTGGGCCAGGAGCTGGAGAAGACCGCCCCCCTGCTTAAGCCCGAGGCCAAGCTGGCCAAGGAGCGGGACCTGGAGCGCAAGGCGCGGCTGTTCAACGACCGCAAGCGCGACGCCCAGCAGGAATGGCGCGAGGCCCAGCGCGACGCCTTCGCCCCCATCCTGCGCGAGATGACCAAGGTCATCAACGACCTGGGCGCGCGCAGCGGCTACGCCCTGGTGGTGGAGTCGCGGGTGGCACTGTTCTATCCCAAGAGCGCCGACATCACCGCCCAGGTGATCGCCGCTTACGACAAGCTGCATCCGTAGGACCGCGACGGACATGGAAGTCAGCCTGGCGGAACTGGCCGCCCTGGTGGGCGGCCAACTGGAAGCCCCCGCGGAGCGGCGGGTCTCGGGCCTGAAGGGCCTGGAGGAGGCTGGCCCAGGGGACCTGGCCTTCCTGGCCAATCCCAGGTACGCCCGCCTGCTGCCCCAATGCCGGGCCGGGGCGGTGCTGGTCAAGCCCGACCAGCCGGTGCCCGAGGGCCTGCCGGTGATCCGGGTGGCCGACCCCTACCTGGCCTTCGCCAAGGTCCTGACCTTCGCCACCGCCAAGCCTCATCAGGCCCTGGGGGTGCATCCCCGGGCGCTGGTGGAGGAGGGCGCCAGCCTGGGCGCCGAGGTCAGCGTCCACGCCCTGGCCTATGTCGGGGCCGGGGCGGTGCTGGGCGACCGGGTGGTCCTGCACCCCCAGGTCTACGTGGGCCCCGGGGTGACCATCGGCGCCGACACCGTGCTGCACCCCGGGGTGGTGGTCTACCACGGCTGCCGCATCGGCCAGCGATGCATCATCCACGCCGGAACCGTGATCGGGGCCGACGGCTATGGCTTCGCGCCCGATGGCGACCGCCATTTCAAGATCCCCCAGGTGGGCGTGGTGCAGATCGACGACGACGTGGAACTGGGCGCGTTGAACACCATCGACCGCGCCGCCACCGCCCGCACCTGGATCCAGTCCGGGGTCAAGACCGACGACCACGTGCACATCGCCCACAACTGCGTGGTGGGCGAGAACACCCTGCTGGTGGCCCAGGTGGGGGTCAGCGGCTCCACCAAGGTGGGGCGCAACGTGATCATGGCCGGCCAAGCCGGCTCCTCGGGCCACCTGACCATCGGCGACCGGGCCGTGATCGGCCCCCAGAGCGGCCTAGCCAAGGACGTGGCCCCCGGGGCCACCGTGACCGGCACCCCGGCCATGCCCCACCAGCTCTGGCTGCGCACCCGCAAGCTCATCGAGCGCCTGCCCGAGCTTTTCGACCGGGTTCGGAACCTGGAGAAGGCCCGCGACCAGCAATAGCCCCGCTCTCTATCCCATGGAGAAGGCCATGAACCCCGCCTCGCTCAACCTGGAGGAAATCCTGAAGATCCTGCCCCACCGCTATCCTTTCCTCCTGGTGGACCGGATCCTGGAGATCCAGCCGGGTGAGTACGTGCGCGGGCTGAAGAACGTCACCTTCAACGAGGGCTTCTTTCAGGGCCATTTTCCGGGCCGTCCGGTGATGCCCGGGGTCCTGATCCTGGAGGCCCTGGGCCAGACCGGGGGGGTCCTGGCCTACTCCACCTTTCCCGAGGCCCACGGCCGCATGATCTACTTCATGGCCCTGGAAAAGGTCAAGTTCCGCCAGCCGGTGGTGCCGGGCGACCAATTGACCATGGAACTGACCAGCCTGCACCGCTCCAGCCGGGCCTGGAAAATGGACGGCAAGGCCTTCGTGGACGGCAAGCTGGTGGCCCAGGCCGAGCTGACCGCCGCGGTGGCCCAGGCCTGAGCGGCCTCGGCTGACAACTGGAAGGCGACAGAAACATGCAGATACATCCCACCGCCGTGGTGGATCCCAGCGCCAGCATCGGCGAAGGCTGCCGGATCGGCGCCTACGCCTTCATCGGCCCCGAGGCGGTCATCGGCCCGGATTGCCAGATCGACCACCACGCCAGCGTCGCCGCCTACACCACCATCGGCCGGGGCGGGCATCTGTGGCCCTTCGCGGCGGTGGGCGGCGAGCCCCAGGACCTCAAGTTCGGGGGCGAGCGCTCCGAGCTGATCATCGGCGAGAACGTGCAGGTCCGTGAATTCGCCACCCTGAACCGCGGCACCCATCACGGGGGCGGGGTCACCCGGGTGGGCGACAATTGCATGTTCATGGCCTACAGCCACGTGGCCCACGACTGCCAGATCGGCGACCACGTGGTGATGGCCAACGGGGTGGCCCTGGCCGGGCACGTGGTCATCGAAGACCACGTGGGCGTGGGCGGCCTGACGGCGGTGCACCAGTTCACCCGCATCGGTCGCCACTGCTTCATCGGCGGGATGAGCGGCATCTCGCAGGATTTGCCGCCCTTCTGCCTGTGCGAGGGCAACCGGGCCAAGACCCACGGCCTCAACACCATTGGCCTCAAGCGCGCCGGCTTCAGCGACGAGAGCCTGGCCGCCCTCAAGCAGGCCTATGCCATCGTGTTCCGGACCCGCACCCCCATGGCCAAGGCCCTGGCCCAGGTGGAGGCCGAGGTGCCCGACCTGCCGGAGGTGCGCCACTTCGTCGGTTTCATCCGCGCCTCCGAGCGGGGAGTGGCCCGCTAGCGGCAACGCGCCGGGCAGCCATGCACCAGGAACGCATCGGTCTCATCGCGGGCAAGGGGCAATTCCCCATCCTGTTCGCCCGGGCGGCCCGCGCCCAGGGCCTGGCGGTGGTGGCGGTGGGCATCGTCGGGGAGACCCTGCCTGCCCTGGAGGCCGAGGTCGACAGCCTGACCTGGGTCCACCTGGGCCAGTTGGGCAAGCTCATCAAGGCCTTCCGCGGCCAGGGCGTCACCCGGGCCGCCATGTGCGGCGGGGTGACCAAGCCCCGCATGTTCGGCGACGTGCGTCCGGACCTCAAGGCCCTGACCCTGATCGGCAAGCTGCGTCACCTGGCCGACGACGGCATCCTGCGCACCCTGGCCAAGGTCCTGGCCGGGGAGGGCATAACCATCCTGCCCAGCCACGAACTGTTGCCCGAGCTCCTGGCCACGGCTGGCGTTTACACCAGGCGCGGCCCCAGCCCGGAGGAGCGGGCCGACGCCGAGGTGGGCTGGCAACTGGCCCATGAGTTGGGCAAGCTGGACATCGGCCAGGCCCTGGTGATCCGGGGCCGGGCGGTGGTGGCGGTGGAGGCCATGGAGGGCACCGACGCCTGCATCCGCCGGGGTGGGGAGTTGGCCGGGCCGGGCACGGTGGTGGTCAAGCGCTGCAAGCCGAGCCAGGACCAGCGCTTCGACCTGCCGGCGGTGGGGGCGGAGACCATCGCCACCATGGCCGAGGCCCAGGCCAGTTGCCTGGTCATCGAGGCCGGCCGCACCCTGGTCTTTGATCGCGAGGAGATGATCCGCCGGGCCGAGGCGGCCGGCGTCTGCCTGCTGGCCTGGGCCGGCGGCGAGGAGCAATGATGCAGGCCCCGGTCAAGATCGCGGTGGTCGGCGTGGGCTACCTGGGGCGCTTCCACGCCGAGAAGCTCAAGAAGATGAAGACCGCCGAGCTGGTGGCGGTGGTGGACGCCGATCCGGCCCGGGCCCGGGAGATCGGCCAGGACCTGGGGGTGCCATTCTATTCCGACCACCGCCAGGTCGTCGACCAGGTGGAGGCGGTGACCGTGGTCACCCCCACGGTGCACCACTTCGCGGTGGCCGCGGAGTTTTTGGCCGCGGGCAAGGACGTGCTCTGCGAGAAGCCCCTGACCGCCACCCTGGAGGAGGCCGACCGCCTGGTGGAGCTGGCCGAGGCGGGCGGGCGGATCCTGCAGGTGGGCCACCTGGAGCGCTTCAATCCACCGGTGGAGGAGATGGTGCGCCGGGTCAAACGGCCGATGTTCATAGAGGTCAACCGCATCGCGCCCTTCAAGGCCCGCGCCACCGACGTGGACGTGGCCCTGGACCTGATGATCCACGACCTGGACATCATCCTGGCCCTGGTGGGCGAGGAGCCGGCCGAGATCCGGGCGGTGGGGGTGCCGGTGCTGGGCCGCCACGCCGACATCGTCAACGCCCGGGTGGAGTTTCCCGGCGGCTGCGTGGCCAACCTCACCGCCAGCCGCCTGGCCTTGAAGGACGAGCGCAAGATGCGGGTCTTCCAGCCCGACGCCTATCTCTCCCTGGACTTCAAGAAGCGCAAGCTCTTGGTGGTCAGCGGGGTGGAATACCGGCCCGGCTCCCTGCCCAAGGTCACCGCCGACCGGCCCCGCTTCGCCAAGGCCGATCCCCTGGAAGAAGAACTGAAGGCCTTCGTGGATTCGGTGCGCACCCGTCGGCCCCCCCGGGTCTCGGGCCGGGACGGCCGCCGGGCCCTGGCCGCGGCCCTGGCGGTGCAGGCCTGCGTGCTGGAAGGACAGTGCAAGCTGGAGCCGGTCCTGGCCCAGTCCCCCCGCTGGGTGGACGCCCGCCTGCCCGGGGAGAGCTAGGATGACCAGCGGTCGCCGGGTGGTCATCGTCGCCGGCGAGGCCAGCGGCGACCAGCACGCCGCGCGTCTGATCCGCGAACTGGCCGCGCTGGAGCCGGGGCTCATGGTCAGCGGCATCGGCGGGCCGGCCCTGGAGCGGGCCGGGGCCGAGTTGCTCTATCGCGCCGAGGACCTGGCCCTGGTGGGTTTCTCCGAGGTCCTGGGCAAGCTCAAGGTCATCTGGCGCGCCCTGCAAGGCTTGAAGGCCCATCTCCAGGCCACCCGTCCGGACCTGGTGATCCTGGTGGACTTCCCGGACTTCAACTTCCGGGTGGCCAAGGCGGCCAAGGCCCTGGGCCTCAAGGTGCTCTACTACATCAGTCCCCAGGTCTGGGCCTGGCGACCCAAGCGGGCCCAGACCCTGGCCAGGCTGGTGGATCACCTGGCGGTGGTCTTTCCCTTCGAGCAGGATTTCTACACCCAGGCCGCGCCGGAGTTGCCGGTGACCTTCGTGGGCCACCCCCTGCTGGACGAGGAGGCGGAGTTCCTGGCCCGGGCCAATGACCCCCTGCCGGTGCCGGCGGGCGCGGAGCTGATCGGCCTGCTGCCCGGTAGCCGCCAGAGCGAGATCAGCCGCCTGATGCCCCTGCTCCTGGAGGCGGCGGCCTTGATCCGCCAGCAGAGGCCACGCTGCCATTTCGTGCTGCCGGTGGCCCCGGGCCTGGACCGGACCCTCCTGGACCCCCACCTGGAGGCCCACGCCCTCAACGGCCTGACCGTCCTGCCCGGACGCGCGGCCCAGGTCATGGCCCAATCGCGCCTGTTGCTGATCTGCTCCGGCACCGCCACCCTGCAGGCGGCCCTGGCCGAGGCCCCCATGGTGGTGGTATACAAGACCGGAGCGTTCAACTACGCCCTGGCCAAGCGCCTGATCAAGGTCACTCACGTGGCCATGCCCAATCTGGTGGCCGGGCGCGAGGTCATCCCCGAGCTGTTGCAGGCCGAGGCCAACCCCCGGAGCTTGGCGGACAAGGCCTTGGAACTCTTGGACAACGAAACCGCCCGCCAGGAAATGATCCAGGGATTGGCCGAGGTCCGCCAACGCCTGGGCCGCCCCGGGGGCGGACGCCGGGCGGCGGAGCTGGCCCAGCGGCTCATGTTGGAAGAAAAGTCTTGAGCAAAAAGCCCGTCAGCGAGGACCGGACTCTCGTCAACCGTCTTTTGGCCCAGGTGCGCCCCTATTGGGGACGCCTGGCCGTGGCCATGGTCCTGATGGTCCTGGTCAGCGCCTCCACCTCGGGCATGGCCTTCATGGTCAAACCGGTGATGGACGACATCTTCGTGGCCAAGGACCGCACCATGCTCTACCTGGTGCCCCTGGTGGTCATCGTCCTCTACGTGGTCAAGGGCGGCTGCTCCTACGGCCAGAGCTACCTGATGCAGTACGTGGGCCAGCGCATCATCACCCAGTACCGCATCGACCTCTACGCCCACCTGCAAAAACTCTCGCTGAGCTATTACGACCGGGTGCCCACCGGCGAGCTGATGAGCCGCATCACCAACGACGTCAACCAGATCCAGGGCGCGGTGAGCAGCGTGGTCACCGGCCTCTTGCGCGAGCTGTTCACGGTGATCGGCCTGATCGTGGTGCTCTTCTGGCGCGACTGGTTCCTGGCCATCTTCGCGGTGGGGGTATTCCCCATCTGTGCCATCCCCCTGGTCAAGTTCGGCCGGCGCCTGCGCAAGATCAGCCACCGCTCCCAGGAGACCATGGCCGACGTCTCGGTGCTGCTGCACGAAACCATCAGTGGCGCGCGCATCGTCAAGGGCTTCTGCCGCGAGCAGTACGAGATCGAACGCTTCAGCCGCGAGGCCTTCCGCCTGTTCGTCCTGCGCATGAAGGACGTCAGCACCCGGGCCATGTCCAGCCCCCTGATGGAGTTCCTGGGCGGCATCGCCATCGCCGGCATCCTGTTCTACGGCGGCTGGCAGGTGATCGAGGGGCGCTCCACCCCGGGCACCTTCTTCAGCTTCCTCACCGCCCTGATCATGCTCTACGAGCCGGTCAAGCACCTGAGCGGGCTTAACAACGAGATCCAGAACGGCCTGGCCTCGGCCAGCCGGGTCTACGCGGTGCTGGACACCAAGCCCGAGATCCTGGACCCGCCCCAGGCGGTGACCCTGCCGCGCCTGAGCCGGGAGATCGAATTCCGGGGGGTGGGCTTCAGCTACCGCCCCGGCGAGCCGGTGCTGGAGGACATCGACCTGAGGGTGCCGGCCGGCCAGGTCCTGGCCCTGGTGGGCAGCAGCGGCGGGGGCAAGACCACCCTGGTCAACCTGCTGCCCCGCTTCTACGAGGTCAGCCGGGGCGCCATCCTGATCGACGGGGTGGATATCCGCCAGGCCAGCCTGGCCAGCCTGCGCGGCCAGATCGCCATCGTCACCCAGCAGGTGGTGCTGTTCAACGACACCGCCCGCAACAACATCGCCTACGGCCGGCCCGAGGCGACCCAGGCCGAGATCGAGGCCGCGGCCCAGGCGGCCTACGCCCTGGATTTCATCCAGCGCCTGCCCCAGGGGTTCGACACCAACATCGGCGAGGCCGGGGTGCTGCTCTCCGGCGGCGAGCGCCAGCGCCTGTCCATCGCCCGGGCGCTGTTGGCCGACCGGCCAATCCTGATCCTTGACGAGGCCACCAGCAGCCTGGACACCGAGAGCGAGATGTACGTGCAAAAGGCCCTGGAGAACCTGATGCAGGGCCGCACCACCTTTGTCATCGCCCATCGCCTCTCCACCATCCAGCGCGCCGACCGCATCATCGTCATGAGCGGCGGGCGCATCGTGGAAGAGGGCGGGCACCAGGACCTGCTGGCCCGGGGCGGGCTCTACCACCGGCTCCACCAGATGCAGTTCGCGGTGGACCGGGGATTGGGGTTGGCGCAGGGTGGCTAACGCCGGGTTGCGACGCGGACTGGCCCTGGCGGGCCTGGCGGTGGGTATGTTCGCCGCCCTGGCCTGGCATTGGGACGACCCGGTGCACCAGTTCTTCGTCGCCCGCGCGGACCAGGCCTGGTCGGAATGGCTGGCCAAGGCCGCCCACTACGCCGGCCTGGGCGGGGTCCAGGGCGGGGCGATGGCCCTGCTGGCCCTGGCGGCCTGGCGGCTGGGCCGGCGCGGCCTGCTGGTGGACGGCATGGGTGGTCTGGGCGCGGTGTTGGGAGCCGGGGCCTGCGTGCAGATCATCAAGCACCTGGTGGGACGCCCCCGGCCGCGGATGTCCCTGCCGGCCTGGGAATTCTTCGGCCCCAGCCTCTCCAGCGACCTGCATTCCTTCCCCTCGGGCCACGCCGCCACCAGCTTCGCCCTGGCCGCGCTGCTCTGCGCCTTCCATCCCCGCCTGGCCTGGGCCTGCTATCCGGCGGCGGTCCTGATCTGCCTGGGGCGGGTGGCCGGCGGCTCCCATTACCTGAGCGACACCCTGGGCGGGGCCATCCTGGGCCTGGCGGTGGGCTGGCCCCTGGCCGCCAGCCTGCGCCGCTGGCGGGAGGAGCGGGCATGAGCCCGGTTGGACAGCGCTATTGGCTCCTGGCGGTGCTGGCGGCGGTGGCGGCGGCGACGGCGCTCTACCTGGTCGACCTGGACCAGATGCCCCTGACCGACCGCGACGAGGGCGAGTACGCGGCCAGCGTGGGGGCCATGTTCCGCAGCGGCGATTTCATGGTGCCGACCCTCAATGGCCAGCACTATCTGGAAAAGCCCATCCTGAGCTTCTGGCTCATCGCCGGGGCCCAGGCCCTCTTGGGGCCGGGGGAGCTGGCCGCCCGCCTGCCCTCGGCGGTGGCGGCCCTGGCCCTCCTGCTCTGGCTGGGCTATCTGGCGCTGACCGTCGCGCGCGGGCCGGCCTTCACCGCCCTGGCCCTGGCCGCGGCCGCCTTCACCCCCCTGATGGCCCTGGTGGGCCGGGCCAGCCTCACCGACATGCCCCTGACCCTGTTCACCACCCTGAGCCTGGGGGCCTTCTTTCTGGCCAACGAGCGCCAGGCCCCGGCCGACCGGCCCTGGTGGTGGCTGGCCTGGGCCGGGCTGGGCCTGGGTTTCCTGACCAAGGGTCCTGTGGCCCTGGCGGTGGTGCTGCCCACGGCCCTGGTCTACGCCCTGGCCCAGGGCCAGTTCCTGCGCTGCCTGCGACGGGGCCAGTGGCTCTGGGGCTCGCTGATTTTCCTTTTGATCAACCTGCCCTGGTATGGCCTGGCCTTCTGGCGGCTGGGGGACGAGTTCTGGCGGGCCTTTTTCCTTTCCCAGAATTTGCGCCGCTTCAGCGAGGTGCTCCTGGGCCACGGCGGCGGGTTCTTCTACTACCTGCCAGTGCTGCTCCTGGGCTTCTGGCCCTTTGCCGCGGCCGGGCTGCCGGCCCTGGGCGCGGCCCTGGCCAGGAACCCCAAGGCCGCCCGCCAGGCCGACCCCCTGGCCCGGCTGCGCCTGCTGGCGGCCATCACGGTCCTGGTGGTGCTGGTGGTCTTCAGCCTGGCCGCAACCAAGCAGATCAACTACATCCTGCCGGCCTGGCCCTGGCTGGGCCTCCTGGCCGGCTACCAACTCTGGCGCTGGCTGGCCGGCGAGGACGGAGGCCGGCTCTCGCGGGGCGTGCAGCAGACCCTGCATCTGGGCCTGGGCGGGCTGTGGGCCTTGGTGCTTTTGGCCCTGCCGGCCGGGCTCCATCTGGCCTGGCCCCAGATCCAGGCCTCCATCCGTCCCGACAGCAGCGAGTACGCCCTGCCCGACCAGGCTCCCTTGATCATCCTCTGGCCCCTGGCCCTGGGCCTGCTGGCCCTGGCCGTGGTCTGGCTGCCGGCCTGGCTGCGACGGCGGGGCCGGACGCGGGAGGCGGTGCTGGCCCTGTCCCTGGGCGCGGCGCTCTTTTGCGGCGGAGTGATGCTGGGCCTGCTGCCCCGGGCCGCCCAGGAGATTCAGCAACCGGCCAAGGAACTGGCCCTGGCGGTGGACCAACGCCTGGGAGGAGCGGCCAAGGTGGTCTCCTTCGGCCTCTGGAAACCGACCATGCTCTTCTACCTGGACCGGGAGATACCCCGCCTGCGCACCAGCGAGACCGACCAACTGGCCCGGGAATTGGCCCAAGAAACCCCCCTGGCGGTGCTGAGCCGCGCCAGCCTGGCGACCACCCTGGCGACGGTCCCGGGTTTCGTGGAGCTGGGCCGCTGGTCGGGCTACCTGCTGGGCGGCAACGCCGCGTCCCAGGCCCGGTGGCGGGGACCGGCCCGGGACGCGCAACCAGCGGCCATCACGCCGGGCGCGGGAGATTTCGCCGCGCCGGCCGCCCCATCGGCCACACCACCAGCCGCCCCGCCGGCCGCGAACCAACCCGGCGATGAGGGCCAAGCCAACCAACCGCCGGTTTCAGAGCCGCCTGACCCGGACCAGGTGGCGCCGGATGAAGCCGCGCCCGCGCCACCCCCAGACGAGATGCGGCCATGAGCCCGCGCCGCAAACAAACGCCACCCGCGATCCCTTGGTGGCGGCGGGCGGCCTATCCCCTGCTGCTGCTGGCGATCTGCGGCCTGCTGTTCTTCGGCGGCCTGGGCCACCGCGGCTTGTGGGAGACCGACGAGGCCCGCTACGCCGAGATCGCCCGCGAGATGGTGGAAAGCGGCGACTGGGTGACGCCTCGCCTGAACTACGTCAAATACTTCGAGAAGCCAATCCTCACCTATTGGCTGATCGCGGCTGGGTTCAAGCCCTTTTATCCCGACGCCCAGCAATACGCCAAGGGCAGGGACGACCCGGCCTATGCCCAGGCCCTGGAGGCCTTCTACGCCCGGGCCGATTTCCTGGCCCGTCTGACCCCGGCGGTTTGCGCCAGTCTCATCGTGCTGCTGGTCTATCTGCTGGGTTTGCGGCTCTGGGAGCCCCGCAGCGGGTTCTACGCCGGCCTGGTGCTGGCCACCGGGCTGATGTTCTGGGGCCTGGCCCAGGTCCTGCTGGTGGACATGGTGCTGCTGTTGGGCATCACCCTGGCCGTCTGGGGGGCCTGGGAGCTGCGCTCGGGCCACCGTCGGGGCCTCTACGCCTTCTGGGCCGGTTGCGCCATTGGTTTCCTGACCAAGGGCATGCTGGGACCCGGCCTGCCGGGCCTGGTGGTGGCGCTCTACATCCTGGCCACCCGGGAATGGCCCCTGGCCCGGGCCCTGGCCCACTGGCACGGGCCGGCCCTGTTCCTGGTCCTGGCGCTGCCCTGGAACCTCTGGATGAGCGTAGTCAATCCCGAATATCCGGGCTACTTCCTGCACGAGAACTTCGGTCGGCTGCTGAGCGGCGACAACTTCAAGCGCGACGAGCCCTTCTGGTATTACCTGCCGCTGCTGCCGGCGGCCTTCCTGCCCTGGACCCCGTTGTTGCCCTGGGCGATCTGGCAGGCCTGGCCGGGACGGGCCTGGCGCGAGCCGGCCCAGCGGCCCTGGCTCCTGGCCATGCTCTGGCTGGCCGGCCTGGGGCTGTTCCTCTCGGCCAGCTCCTCCAAGATGATGCACTACGCCCTGCCGCTGCTGCCGCCCCTGGCCCTGTTGCTGGCCCGGCCCCTGGCCGCCCTGATGGCGGCCCGCCCCGGGGCCGCGGCCCCGGCCGGGGTGCGCTGGGGGGTGGTGGGCCTGGCCATGGTCAGCCTCATGGCGGCGGTGGCCCTGGCCCTGGCCCCGGGCTTGAGCCCCGACGTGAGCTGGAGCCAGGTGGGGCTCTATCTCCTGCTGCTGCCGCTGTTGCTCTGCGGTCTGAGCCTGGCCATCTTCGCCATGCGACGCCTGGCCCTGGCCGGACTGGCCGCGCCGCTGCTGCTCATGCTGGCCATCGTCTTCTGCGCCGCCCTGGCCGCCCCGCGCCTGGACGACTACCGCAGCGTGCGGGACCTGGCCGCGCCCCTGCGGGCCGAGCTCCGGACCGACGACCGCCTGGTATCCTTTGGCGACTATTTCCAGGGCCTGGCCTTCTACACCGGCCGGCGGGTGGTGGTGGTCAACAACTGGGGGGAGCTGGAGTTCGGCCGCCAGCGCGACCCCCAGGCCGACCAGTGGTTCCATCGCGAGCAGATCGACCTGATCCGCCTGCTGCAAGACCCCTCGCGCCGGGTCATCGCCCTGGCCGAAACCGACACCCTGGAGCGGTTCCGCCGCCAGGCCGCCAAGGTCCCGGGGCTGCCGCTGTTCGAATGGGCCCGATTGGGCGACAAGACCCTGTTCGCCAACCGTCCGCGCTAGGCTCTCCCGTTCCCGCCGGCTTGATTTTGGCCTATCATGCTGTAATAGTATTGGCTTGCGCGCCTGAACGCTCCGGAGGAAAGCATGCAGCCCGAGGCCGAGAGGCAAAGCCCCTACCTGTCGGTGGTGATCCCCGTCTTCAACGAGGAAGAAAACCTGGTGGAGTTGCACGCCCGCCTGGCCACCACCTTGAACCGCCAAGACTATTCCTGGGAGGTCATCTACGTGGATGATGGCTCCCGCGACCGCTCCTGGGAGATCCTGGAAGGCCTGAACCAGCGCGACGAGCACGTGCGGCTGGTGCGCTTCAACCGCAACTATGGCCAGCACATGGCGGTCTTCGCCGGCTTCGAGCGGGTGCAAGGCCAGGTGGTGGCCACCCTGGACGCTGACCTGCAGAATCCGCCCGAGGACGTGCCCATGCTGGTGGCCAAGCTGGAGGAGGGCTACGACGTGGTGGGCGGCTGGCGGCAGGTCCGCCAGGACAGCTGGCTGCGCAAGCTGCCCTCGCGCATCGTCAACATCGTCACCAGCAAGGTGGTGGGGGTGGAGCTGAAGGACTACGGCTGCATGCTGCGGGCCTACCGCCGCGAGGTGGTGGACGCCATGAGCGCCTGCCAGGAGACCAGCAGCTTCATCCCGGCCCTGGCCAACACCTACGCCAACCAGGTGCTGGAGGTCCCGGTGGGCCACTCCCAGCGCCACGCCGGCCAGTCCAAGTACAGCATCCTCAAGCTTTTCCGCCTGCATTTCGACCTGATGACCGGGTTTTCGGTGCTGCCCATCCAGTTGGTCAGCCTGATGGGCTCCATCGTGGCCCTGGTGGGCCTGGCCTTTGGCCTGTTCCTCTTCGCCCGCCGCATGATCGTGGGGCCGGAGGTGGAGGGCGTCTTCACCCTGTTCGCCATCCTCTTCGTCTTCGTGGGCCTGCAAATCCTGGGCGTGGGGCTGATCGGCGAATACGTGGGCCGCATCTACCGCGAGGTGCGCCGACGGCCCCGCTTCGTGGTGCGCGAGACCCGGGACTAGGCGGCCGGGAGCCAGCATGCCTCCCCAATATCCAGACCCGACGACCCGGGTGGTCCTCAAGGTGGACGTGGACACCCGGGTCGGGCTGCTGGTGGGCGTGCGCCGCCTGGCCGACCTGATGGCCGAGCTGGGGGTGCGGGCCAGCTTCTTCATCGCCATGGGGCCGGACAACTCCGGCCACGCCCTGAAGCGCCTGACCCGGCCGGGTTTTCTGAAAAAGCAGCTAAAGTCCGGGGCGGCCGCGGCCTATGGCCTGCGCACCATGCTCTACGGCCTTCTGCTGCCCGCGCCAATCATCGCCCAGGCCGCGCCGGGACTCTTCAACCGCCTGATCAACGAGGGCCACGAGGTGGGCCTGCACGGTTGGGACCATGTCTTCTGGCACGACTGGGTGCGCCATCTGGACCGCGCCACCACCGCCGACCATCTGACCCGGGCCGTTGATCTTTTTCGCCGGATCACCGGATTCGCCCCGTCCAGCTTCGCCGCCCCGGGCTGGCAGGTCAGCGCGGACGCCCTGGAGATCATGGCCGAGCTGGGCATCAGCCACATCTCCTGCACCCGGGGGCGATCTCCCTTTTTGACCGTGGCCCATGGCCGGGTGCTGCCCCTGGTGGAGCTGCCCACCACCCTGCCCACCGCCGACGAGGTCCTGAGCCGGCCCGAGGTGACCCCGGCCAACCTGGGCCCATGGCTGGCGGACCAGGTGCGCCCGGGCGAGCTGAACGTACTGACCATGCACGCCGAGGTGGAGGGCCGCGAGCTGTTGCCGGCCTTCCGCGAGTTCCTTACCATCCTCCTGGCCCGGGGCGCGCGCTTTCCCCGCCTGCTCGACGCCGCCCGTCAGGCGGCCGACACGCCCCTGCCGGCCGAGGAGATCGCCTGGGGCCTGGCCCCCCACCGCATCGGGGAGGTGGCCTTCCAGCCTTCGGCCCTGGAACCGGCGGGGTGAGGGAAATCCTCTACAACCTGGCCCTGGGGGTGGGATTGCTGGCGGCCTCGCCGATCCTGGCCGCCCGGATGGCCAAGGGCCGCTATCGCGCCATCTCCCTGGCCCGCCTGGGCCTGGGCTCGGCCTGGCTGCCCCCGGCCGCGCCGGGAGCCATCTGGCTGCACGCGCTGAGCGTGGGCGAGGTGCGCTCGGCGGTGCCCTTGCTGGAGGCCATGGCCCGGCGTTTTCCCGACAAGCCCCTGGCCTTCTCGGCGGCCACCGCCCAGGGCCTGGCCACCGCCCGCGAGCTGCTGGCCGGGCGGCCGGAGGTGATCCTCTTCACCCGGCCCCTGGACCTGCGCTGGAACGTGGAGCGGGTCTTGGACCGCCTGCGGCCGTCGCTCTTCGTGCTGGTGGAGGGCGACATCTGGCCGGGCTGGTCCTGGGGCCTGGCGCGTCGGGGCGCGTCCAGCCTGCTGGTCAACAGCCGGGTCAGCCCCCGCACCTTTCGCGGCTATCGCCGCTTGGGCCCCCTGGCCCGGGGCCTGCTGGGCGGATTCGACCGCATCCTGGCCCAGACCAGGGTGGACCATGATCGCCTGCTTCAGGTTGGACTTCCCCCAGAGAAGGTGTTGAAGGCCGGCAACCTCAAGTTCGACACCGCGCCCCCGGCCCTGGAGCCTGGGGAGCGGGCGGCCCTGGCGGCGGAGCTGGGCCTGACCGGGCGGCCAGTGCTGGTGGCCGGCTCCACCCACCCCGGCGAGGAGACCGCCTGCCTGGAGGCCTATCAGTCCCTCCTGGCCGAGCACCCCGGCCTGGCCCTGGTCATCGCCCCCCGCGAGGTGGCCCGGGGCGCGGAGGTGGCCCGGATGTGCGAGGCCCGGGGCCTCGCGGTGGCCCGGCTCGGCCAGGGACCGCCCCCGGCTGATTGCCAGGTCCTGGTGTTGGACCTCCTGGGCCGCCTGGCCGCGGTCTACGCCCTGGCGGCCGGGGCCTTCGTGGGCGGCTCCTTGGCCCCCATCGGCGGGCACAACCTGTTGGAGCCGGCGGCGCAGGGGGTCCCGGTCTTTTGCGGTCCTCACACCCACAATTTCCTGGAGATGGCCCGCGACCTGATCGCCGCCGGCGGCGGGATGCCGGTCGGCGACGCCTCGGATCTGCTGGCCGGCTGGCGGACCTGCCTGGAGGAGCCGGACCTGGCCGCGTCCATGGGCGCGGCGGCGCGGGAGTTCGTGGCCGCTCATCGCGGGGCCTTGGCCCGGACGGTGGAGGAGGCGGCGCGACTGTTGGCGGAGGGTGGGGCGTGAAACGCGACCTGACCGCCCTGCACGCCCTGGCCGCCTCGGGCCGGCCCGGCCCCTGGTGGCTGGGTGTCCTCCGCGCGGGGCTGCGGGGCGCGGCCGGGCTCTACGGCCTGGGCGCGGGCGGCAAGAACCTGGTCTACGACCTGGGCCTGCGCAAGCCCCGCCGTCTGCCGGCCCCGGTGATCGGGGTGGGCAACCTGGCGGTGGGCGGCACCGGCAAGACCCCGCTGGTGATGGTCGTGGTCCGCGCCCTGCTGGACCTGGGCCTGCCGGCGGCGGTGATCAGCCGGGGCTATGGCGCGGCGGCCGGCCGGGGCGGGGTGACCTGGGTCTCCAGCGGGCAAGGGCCGCTGAGCGATGCCCGCCAGGCCGGGGACGAGCCCCTGCTCCTGGCCCGGCGGCTGCCGGTGCCGGTGGCGGCCGGGCCGGACCGCTGGGAGGTGGGCCGGGCGGTGCTGGCCCAGTGCGGACCCCGGGTGCTGGTGTGCGACGATCTGTTCCAGCATCGCCGCCTGCACCGCGACCTGGACCTGGTGGCCCTGGACGCCGCCCGTCCCCTGGGCAACGGCCATCTGCTGCCGGCCGGCCATCTGCGCGAGCCGGCGGTTGGCCTGCGCCGGGCCGGGGCCCTGGTCCTGACCCGGTCCGCTGACCCGGCCGTGGTGGATCAGGACCGGCGCTGGCTGCGGAGCTTCTGGGGACCGGGGACGGTGCTGGCCTGTGGCCACCACCTGGCCGGCCTGGACGACGCCCAGGGCCAACCCCTGCCGCCCGAGACCTGGCGCGGCCGGCCGGTGCTGGCTTTCTGCGGCCTGGCCGATCCGGACCAGTTCGCGGCCGGGCTCAAACGCGCCGGCCTGACGGTTTTGGATTGCGTGGGTTTCGCGGACCATCATTTCTTCACCCCCGATGAGCTGCACGACCTCTGGCGACGGGCCAAGGACCGGGGCGCGGCGGCCCTGGTCTGCAGCGAGAAGGACTGGGTGCGTCTGCCAGCCGACCTGCCCGCAGCCCCCCCGCTTTGGGTCACCCGCCTGGAGCTGGCCTTCGCCCCGGACCAACCCGGTCTGGCCTCGGTCCTGGCCTGGGGGCTCGCGGCCTGGGGGGCGCGGGCATGAGCGCCGCCTTCCAGGTGCTCAAGGCCGGGGTCTGGGGCCTGGGTTTGCCGCCCCTGGCCTGGCGGCGGGGCCTGGGCCGGGGCCTGGCCAGCCTGGTGGCGCGCCTGGACCAGCGGCACTGGGGCATTGTGACCGACAACCTGCGCCAGAGCTTCCCGGACCAGGACGCGGCCTGGGTGGAGCGGACCGCCAGGGCCTGTTTCGCCCATCTGGTGCAGGTGGTGATGGAGATTCCGGACCTGGTGCGCCTCAGGCCCGAGGCGGTGCTGGAGCGCACCCGGCACCACGGCCTGGACCACCTGGAGGCGGCCCGGGCCAAGGGCAAGGGCGTGCTGATGCTCACCGGACACATCGGCAACTGGGAGTGGACCGCCCAGGCCACGGGCCTGATGATGGGCGGTTCGACCCTGGTGGCCCGGCCCATCGACTGGCCGCCGGGCGAGGAATTGGTGCAGTATTGGCGCACCCGGACCGGCAACCTGGTGGTGCCCAAGGCCCGCTCGGCCCGGGAGATACTGCGGGTGCTCAGGCGCAACGGGGTGGCCTCCGCGCTCCTGGACCAGAACGTGGACTGGTACGACGGGGAGTGGGTGGATTTTTTCGGCCGGCCGGCCTGCACCAACAAGGGGCTGGCCCTGTTGGCCATGTCCACCGGCGCGCCAGTGATGACCTACCACAACTTCCGGGCCGCCGACGGCCACTTCGACGCCTATTTCGGACCCGAACTGCCCCTGGTCAAGACCGGTGACAAGCTCCAGGACGTGTGGGACAACACCCAGAACTACACCAAGGCCCTGGAGGAGATCATCCGCCGCCAGCCGGAGCAGTGGTTCTGGATGCACCAGCGCTGGAAGACCAAGCCCTTCCACGCCTGGCCCCGGGAGCGGCGCTGATGCGGCCCCTGGACCCCGGCCAGCCCCGGTCCATCCTGGTGCGCGGCACCAACTGGGTGGGCGACGCGGTGATGACCCTGCCGGCCCTGGCCGCCCTGGGCGCGGCCTGCCCCCAGGCCCGGATCACGGTGCTGGCCAAGCCCTGGGTGGCGGCGGTCTATCAGGCCTCGCCGGTGGTGAAGGACGTGCTGGCCATGGACCCCGCCCGGCACGGCGGTCTGGCCGGGATCTGGCGGCTGGCCGGGGAGTTGCGCGACCAAGGCTTCGACTGGGCGGTGCTAGTGCAGAACGCCTTTGGCGCGGCCCTGACCGTGGCCCTGGCCGGGATTCCGGTGCGCGTGGGCTATGACAGCGACGCCCGCGGCCTGCTCCTGAGCCACGCCATCGCCCGCACGGCCGCCGACCGCCGGGTGCACGAGACGGCCTATTACCTGCGGATGCTGCACCGGGCCGGCCTGGCGGCCGCGCCGCCGGACCAGGGGGTGACTCCGGAATTGCGCCTGGCCCCGGCCGATCGGGCCTGGGCCGAGGACTTTTTGGCAGACAAAGGCCTGGCCGGGGCGCGGCTGTTGGGCCTGGCCCCGGGGGCGGCCTTTGGCCCGGCCAAGTGCTGGCCGGCGGCGCGCTTCGCGGCCACCGCCCGGATGCTCCTGGATGAGGGCTTCGACGCGGTGTTGCTTTTCGGCGGCCCGGGCGAGGCGGACACCACCGCCCAGGTTGCCCACGGCCTGCCCGGGGCGCGGGTGCTCGACCTGGCCGGGGCCACCAGCCTGGGCCAGGCCCTGGCCCTCCTGGCCCGGCTGGAGCTGTTCATCACCAACGACAGCGGCCTGATGCACGCCGCCGCCGCCCTGGGAACGCCCACCCTGGCGGTCTTCGGCTCCACCAACCCGGTGACCACCGCGCCCCGGGGGGCCTGGGTGGAACTGGCGCGCGCGCCGCTGGAGTGCAGCCCCTGCCTGAAGCCGGTCTGCCCCCGGGGGGACCTGGCCTGCTTCGCGCCCATCACCCCCGAGGTGGCGATCCAGGCGGCGCGCGACCTATTGGCCCGGCGGGCGGCGGGAGGATCGGCATGAAACGACCGGCGGTTTTCCTGGACCGGGACGGCACCATCAACCGCGAGGTCAACTACCTCCGCCGTCCCCAGGACGTGGAGATCCTGCCCGGCGCGGCCGAGGCCATCCTGCGCCTCAACGCGGCCGGGTTCTGGGTGGTGGTGATCAGCAACCAGTCCGGTCTGGCCCGGGGCTATTTCGACGAGGGCGACCTGGCCCTGGTGCAGCTGGAGATCAACCGCCGCTTGAAGGCCATCGGCGCGCGGGTGGACGCCTGGTACTTCTGCCCCCACCATCCCGAGGGCGTGGTGGAGGACCTGGCCCTGGCCTGCGAGTGCCGCAAGCCGGGCATCGGCCTGATCAGGCAGGCGGCGGCGGAGATCGCCCTGACCCTGGAGGGCTCGTTCATGGTGGGCGACCGCCTCTTGGACGTGGCCTGCGGCCGCCGGGCCGGCCTGACCAGCATCCTGGTCCAAAGCGGCCATGACGATTGGCCGCCGGAGGACCCGGAGCAGGAGCCCCATTTCGTGGCCCCGGACCTGGCGGCGGCGGTGGACTGGATTCTCGGCCGGGGAGGGCGGGTGGCTTGATGAAGGTCCTGATCATCAAGCTGTCGGCCCTGGGCGACGTGGTGCAGAGCCTGCCGGTGGCCATGGCCATCCGCCGCCACGACCCCTCGGCCCGCATCGACTGGCTGGTGGAGCGGCCCTCGGCGGGTCTGCTGCTGGACCACCCGGGATTGGACAACGTTTTGGTTAGTCCTCGCCATGACTTGCGCGAGGACGCCGTGGCGGCCCTGCCCGAGGTGGGGACTTTCCTGGGCCGGCTGCGCTCAGTGCGCTACGACGTGGTCCTGGAGTTGCAAGGCCTTATAAAAAGTGCTATTTTTGCCAGGCTGGTCCGGGGGGAGCGCAAGATCGGCTTCCGGGGCGGCAAGGAGCCCCTGGCCGCCCTGGCCCTGAACGAGCCCCTGCCGGCCTATGATCCCGAGCGTCATGCCCTGGAGCGCTACCTGGACCTCCTGGGGCCCCTGGGGGTGCTGCGTCCGGCCCGGCCCGAATTCGGGCTCCAGCCGACCGAAGGCCAATTGGCCCAGGCCCGGGAGCTGCTGGGCCCCTGGGGGCAAGAGCGCCCCCTGGTGGTGCTGCACCCGGTGGCCCAGTGGGACAGCAAGCTCTGGCCCCTGGCCCACTGGGTGGACCTGGCCCGCCGCCTGCGGGCGATGGGCCTGGACTTGGTGTTGAGCGGCGCGCGGGCCGACCAAGCCGTCACCGGGGCCATCGCCCAGGAGGCGGGCGGCGGGGTGTTGGACCTGGCCGGGCGCACCGGATTGAAGGAACTCAGCGCGGTGCTCGGCCTGGCCCGCCTGGTGGTCTGCACCGACACCGGAGTGATGCACCTGGCCGCGGCCCTGGAGCGGCCGGTGGTGGCCCTGTTTGGCCCCACCAGCCCGGGGCGCACCGGACCTTGGGGGGCGGGGCACACCGTGCTGCGCCTGGGGCTCGCTTGCAGCCCCTGCTTCAAGCGGCAGTGCCCGGAGCCCCGCTGCCTGACCGAATTGACGCCGGCCGGGGTGGCCGAGGCGGTGGCCGCCCAACTGACGCGGCCCCTGGGCTTGACCGCCCCCTCCGGCGCGGTTTTGAGGGATTAAGGAGAAGCGATGCGGTTCGTGGTGACGGGCGTGGCGGGGTTCATCGGCTCCCAGGTGGCGGAAAAGCTCCTGGCGCTGGGGCACGAGGTGCGCGGCGTCGACTGCTTCACCGACTACTATCCCCGCCGGCTCAAGGAGCTGAATCTGACCGCCTGCCAGGGCCAGCCCGGCTTCTCCCTGCTGGACCGGGACCTCATGGCCGCCGACCTGGAGGCCCTTCTGGACGGGGCCACGGCGGTGATCCACCTGGCGGCCCAGGCCGGGGTGCGGGCCTCCTGGGGGGCCAATTTCGAGATCTACACCCACAACAACGTACTCACCACCCAGCGGCTCCTGGAGGCGATCAAGGCCCAGGGCGACCGCACCCGCATGGTCTACGCCAGCTCCAGCTCGGTCTATGGCGACACCCGGGACCTGCCCATGCGCGAGACCTCGGCCTGCTGGCCGGTGTCGCCCTATGGCGTGACCAAGTTGGCGGCCGAGCACCTTTGCGGGCTCTACACCAGGAATTTCGGCGTGGACAGCGTCAGCCTGCGCTACTTCACGGTCTACGGCCCCCGCCAGCGGCCGGACATGGCCTTCCACCGTTTCATCCGGGCCATGCTGACCGGCGGCGAATTCCGGCTTTTCGGCGATGGCGAGCAGTCGCGGGATTTCACCTACGTGGGCGACATCGCCGACGCCACCATCGCCGCGGCCATCAACGGGGCCACCCCGGGCGGGGTCTACAACCTGGGTGGCGGCTCGCGGGTCAGCGTGAACCAGGTCATCGCCCTGCTGGAGGAGATCACCGGCGGCCGGGCCACCATCCAGCGCCTGGCGGTGGCCAAGGGCGACGTGCGCGACACCGAGGCCGACTGCTCCCGGGCCCGGGCCGAGTTGGGCTTCAATCCGCGCTATGATCTCAAAAAGGGCCTGGCGGCCGAGACCGAGTGGGTGCGGAGCATGCTGCCGGTCCTGCGGGAGGTGTGACATGGCCCTGGACCCCGAACTGCTCAAGATCCTGGCCTGCCCCCAGTGCAAGGGGCCGGTGGAGCCCACCCCGGACCAGGCCTGGCTGCTCTGCCGCGCCTGCCGGCTCAAGTACGAGGTCCGGGACGACATCCCGGTGATGCTGGTGGACGAGGCCCGGCCCCTGGACCAGTAGCCACCCCACGACCATCCCAACCCGGAGCGACGCCTTGCCCCCGGCCCTTGCCGACCATCCCCGCCGCGCCCTGGTGATCAAGCTGGGGCATATCGGCGACGTGCTGGTCAGCACCCCGGTGATCAGCGCCCTGCGGCAGGCCTATCCCGGCCTGGCCGTCACCGCGCTGGTCAACCAGGGCACCGAGGCCATGCTGGCCAACAACCCCGAGGTGGAGCGGGTGTTGGTGCTGCGCCGGGACCTCCAGGGCTGGCGGGCCCTGGCCTTCCAATTGGGCCTGCTGCGCCGCCTGCGCCAGGGCCGCTTCGATTTGGCCATCGATCTCTCCGGCGGCGACCGGGGGGCTTTCCTGGCCCTGGCCTCCGGGGCGCGGCTACGGGCCGGCTTCGCGCCCCGCAAGCCCAGCCCGCGGGCCAGGGTTTTTCACCGCCTGGCCGACCCCAAGGGCACCCAGAACCACGTGGTGGAGACCCTGCTGCGCCCGGTCAAGAGCCTGGGCATCGAGCCCGGCCTGCCCGGCCTGAGCCTGCGGCCCAGCCCCGCGGCCCAGGCCCAGGCCGCGGAAATTCTGGCCCAACATGGCCTCCAACCCCGGGGCTACGCCCTGGTCCACCCCACCAGCCGCTGGATGTTCAAGACCTGGACCCCGGAGGGCAACGCCTGGGTCATCCGCCGGTTGTTGTCCCTGGGCCTGGGGGTGGCGCTCACCGCCGCGCCCGAGGCCAGGGAGATGGCCTTCGTGGCGCAGGTGTTGGCCAGCCTGGGCGAGACCCCGGGCCTGGTCAACCTGGCCGGCCAGGTCAGCCTGGACCTGCTGGCGGCCCTGATCCAGCCGGCGCGGGTCTTCTTCGGGGTGGACAGCGCGCCCATGCACATGGCCGCCGCCCTGGGCGCCCCCTGCCTGGTGCTCTTCGGCCCCTCGGGCGAGAAGATGTGGGGACCCTGGCAGGTGGCCAGCGAGGTGGTGACCCTGCCCGAAGCCTGCCGACCCTGCGGCCAGGACGGCTGTGATGGCTCCAAGGTCAGCCGCTGCCTGGTGGAGATCCCGCCGGAGCTGGTGGGCCAGGCCTTGGATCGCTTGCTGGAGCGCACGGCATGAGCCTGCGCCTGGGCCTGGTGCGCCTGAAATACGAGCCCGGCGGCGGGGCCGAGGCCACCCTGGACCTCCTGGCCCGGGGCTTGGCCGGCCGGGGACATAAGGTCACGGTCATCGCCACCGCCTGGCAGGGCCAGCCGCCGGCCGGGGTGCGGGTGCGCCAGGTGGCGGCTTCGGGCCGGGGCGCGCGCCGTCTGCTGGGTTTCGCCCAGGCGGCCGGGGAGACGGCCCGTGAATTGGGCCTCCAGGTCTGGCTGAGCCTGGAGCGCACCCCGGGCGCGCCGGTGCTGCGGGCCGGCGACGGCGTCCACGCCGCCTGGCTGGAGCGCCGCCGGCCCTACGAGGGCTTCCTGAAACGCCTGTCGTTTGGCCTCAACCCCCTGCACCGCGCCTTCCTGGACCTGGAGCGCCGCGCCTTGACCCACCCCGACCTGCGCCTGGTCATCGCCAACAGCCAACTGGTGGCCGAAGAGCTGCAACGCTTTTATGGCCTGGGGCCGGAGAGGGTGCGGGTGATCCGCAACCCGGTGGACCAGGCCCGCCTGGACCCGGCCCGGGACCCGGCGGTGCGCCTGGCGGCGCGGGCGGAGCTGGGCCTGGGGGAGGGCCAGCCGGCGCTGTTGTTCCTGGGCTCGGGCTTCGAGCGCAAGGGCCTGGCCTTCGCCATCCGGGCCTTGGCCAAGCTGCCGGAGGTCCGCCTGCTGGTGGCCGGCCGCGACCGGGCCGCGCCCTACCAGCGCCTGGCCCAACGCCTGGGGGTGGCCGGGCGGGTGGACTTCCTGGGCGGGCGAAGCGACGCCCCCCGGCTGATCGCGGCCTGCGACGGACTGGTGTTGCCCACCATCTACGACCCCTGCGCCAACGCCTGCCTGGAGGCTCTTCACCTGGGCCGGCCGGTGGCCACCACCCTGGCCAATGGCGCCAGCGAACTGGTGCGTCCGGGGGTGAACGGGACCCTGGTGGCCGACCCATCGGACAGCGCCGAACTGGCGCGGGCCTGCCAGGCCATCCTGGACCTGGGCTGGCCGGTGGCGGCCCAACTGCCCCCGGCCGAGCTCTGGCTGGATCAGGTGGAACGGGTCTTGGCCCAGGCCGCGGCGATAAGCGCATGAAGGCCCGCGTCCCGATCTTCTATTTCCACCGCGTGGCCAGCGACAACCTGGAGGCCGCGGCGCCGGCCGAGGTGTTCGCGGAACACCTGGCGCATTGGCGGGAGTTGGGGGTCCAGAGCGTCAGCCTGGAACAGATCGCCCGCCGCCTGGACGGCGGCGGACCACCCCTGCCGCGCCGGGCCATCAACATCAGCTTCGACGACTGCTACGCCGATCTCCTGGACAGCGCCCTGCCGCTGTTGGAGGAGTTCGGCTTCCAGGCCAGCTTTTTCGCGGTGGCCGGCCACCTGGGCAAAAAGAGCTACTGGAGCCAGGGCGCGGCGCGGGAGCTGGAGCTGATGAACGCCGGTCACCTGCGCCAGTTGGCCGCCCAGGGCCACGAGATCGGCTCCCACGGCTTCCACCACCGCTCCCTGACCTGGCTGCCCCTGGACGAGCTCTGGGCCGAGTTGGCCGACAGCCGCCAGGTGTTGGAGCAGGTTTTGGGCCGTCCGGTGGCGGCCCTGGCCTACCCCTTCGGCGATGTCGCCCCCTGGGTGGCGAAGGCGGCCGAGGCGGCCGGCTACCTGGCGGCGCGGGGGCTGCGGCGGGGCAACCTCCACTCCCGCCAAAGCCTTTTCGACCTGAGCGTGATAAACTCCATGCGGCTGCGCAACCGGGTGAGCCGGCGCAAGATGGCTCACTATCTGGGGCCGTGGTACGAGTGGGGCGCGCGCAAGGAGGCCTTGGGACGCAGATGGCAGCGATGGCGAATAGTGTAGCCCCGAGCAGGCGACCGGCGGTCCTGGCCGCCTGCACCACCGCCATCGGCGACACCGTGCTCTGCACCCCGGCCCTGGTGGCCCTGGGTCAGAAATACGAGGTGGACGTGCTTGTGCACCAGCATCGCCTGCCCCTGTTGCGGCACAACCCGTTCCTGCGCCAGCTGTTGCCCTATCGCAACAACCCCTTCCATCGCTCCTATCTGGGAGCCAGGCTGCTGGCCCGCCGCTACGAGCACCTTTTGGTCCTGCACGCCAACGACGACCTGGTGAGCCTGCTGCCCTGGCTGCGCTACGGCCAGGCCGTGAACATCCAGGGCTGGAACATTCCCCACCGCCGCATGCGCGAGATCAAGGTCGCCAAGGACCTGCACGTGGTGGACAAACGTCTGATGATGGCCCGCTGGGCCGGGGCGGAGCCGCACCCGGACCATGCCTGGATGAAGGTCTTCCTCACTGCCCAGGAGCTGGCCCAGGCCGACGCTTGGCTGACCCGGCGCGGCCTGCCCCACGACCGGCCCCGGGTGGGCATGGTGCTGGGGGCCAGCCATGTCTTCAAGCGCTGGCCGGCCGAGCGCTTTGGCCATGTGGCCCGGGCCTTGATCGACCAGGGGGCCGAGGTGATCCTGATCGGCGGCAGGCACGAGCTGGAGCTGGCCCAGCAGGCCAGCCGGGCCGCCGGCGCGACCCTGCACGACGGCCACGGCCTGGACATGCGCCAACTGGCGGCGGTCCTGGCCCGGCTGGACGTGTTGGTGACCAACGACACCGGCCCCCTGCACCTGGCCCAGGCGGTGGACACCCCGGTCCTGGGGCTCTTCGGACCCACCGACCACATCACCATCGGCCCCCGGGGGGACATGCACCGGGTGGTCAAGGTGCCGGTGACCTGCGATCCCTGCCTGACCAAGACCTGCCCCCACCCCGAGTGCCTCCTGGCCATGCGGGAGGAGCAGGTGCTGGTGGAGGTGCGGGGGATGCTGGACCGGCCGGAGTACCGTCTGGAGAACCGGGCTTGAGGCTGGCGGTCTGCTATCCCGAGCACCTGGCGCGACCCGCCGCCCGCCGGCTCCAGGTGGCGGCCACCCTGCGCGCCCTGGCCCGGCAAGGAGCCCAGGTCCATTTCCTGGTGGGGCGCTTCACCGGTCTGGAGGCCTGCCTGGCCGAGCTGGGCCTGTCCGGGGTGGCGGGTTTAACCGCGGAGCCGGTGGCCATGCTGCAAAAGGGTCCGGGCGCGATCCTGCCGTTTTCCTGGCACGGGGTCTATCATCGCGCGACCTTGGCCCGCCTGCGCCGCCTGGCCGGGCGGGGGCTGACCTGGGTGCTGGTGCGCCACCTCAAGCTGGCCGACTACCTCCTGCCCCGCCTGGGCGCGACCGGACCGCGCCTGTGCTTCGAGGCCCACGAGCTGTTCAGCCAGACCGCGGCCGAGGAGGGGGCCTCGCCGGGCAAGGTCGCGGAACTGGCCGCCATGGAAACCCGGGTTTTCGGCGAGGCTCACTGCCTGGCGGCCATCAGCCGGCCCCTGGCGGAGGAGCTGTCCGGCCGGCCGGAGGTGCGCGGCCTGGTGGCCCTGGCCCCCTCGGGGGTGGCGGAGAGCTTTTTCGCGGTGGACGACCAGGCCCGCCAGCCCGGCCTGGTGGCCTATGCCGGCGGCCTGGGTCCCTGGAAGGGCGTGGACCTGCTCCTGCGCGCCCTGGCCCTGGCGCCGGAAGCGCGGCTGGAGGTCCTGGGCGGGGAGCCCGGCTCGGCCGATTGGCGGCGCTTGGCGGCCCTGGCTGCGGACTTGGACCTGGGGCCGCGCCTGGTGATGCGGCCCAAGGCCGACCAGGAAGCGGTGCGGGAGCTGCTGGGCCGGGCCAGCCTGGCGGTCTGGCCGGGCAGCGGCGGACAGCGCATCGCGGCCGAGTTTACCAGCCCATTGAAATTATTCGAATACCTGGCGGCGGGCTGCGCGGTGCTGGCCCCGGACCTGCCCGCCGCGCGGGCGGTGCTGACCCATGGCCGCGACGCCTGGCTCTTCCGGGCCGACGATCCCCAGGCCCTGGCTCAGGGTTTGGAGCGGCTGTTGCGGGAGTCGGAGCTGGCCCGGGGCTTGGCCCGGGCTGGCCGGGAGCTGGCCCGAGGCTACACCTGGGAGGCCAGGGCCGGGGCCCTGCTGGCGGCCATGGAGGCGGCGGCGTGAACTGGGCGCTTTACAACCTCACCACCACCACCCAGGGCGGCGGGGTGGAGATGAGCGTCTGGGCCATCGCCCGGGAGCTGGCCCGGCGCGGGCACGAGGTGACCATCCTGGGCGGCCGCTCCGAGCGCCCCCTGCCGCCCGAGGCCCAGGGCCTCCAGGTGCGGCGCTACCCCTTCACCCCGCGCGAGAAGTTCCCCGACCTGGGCACCCGCGCCCGCAAACTGATGGAACGCCTGAGCTTCGCCCGCCGGGCGGTGGGCGGGCTGTTGGAGCTGGCGCCCCAGCGCATCCTGGCTTTCAAGTCCTACGACCTGGCCCCGGTGCTCTGGGCCGGCCGGCGCTGCGGGGCGCGGATCGGCTTTCTGAGCGGTGGCAGCGAGGTTTATCCCGGCTTCGCCTCCCTGGCCCGCCGCCTGGACTACCTGGCCGCGGTCAGCGCCTTCACCGCCCGGCAGATGGCCGCGACCGGCGGGGTGGAGCCCCGGGTCAATCACCTGGGGGTGGACCGGGAGCGTTTCGCCCCGGCCGCGCCGGACCCGGAGTTGGCCCGGCGGGCGGGGCTGGCCCCTGGCCAACCGGCGCTGGTCTGCGCGGTGCGGCTGGTGGCCCTGAAGGGCGTGCAGCGCATCATCAACGCCCTGACCATTCTGGAGAATCGCCACCCGGACCTGCGCCTGGTGGTGGCCGGCGAGGGGCCCTATCGCGAGGAGCTCCTGAACCGCGCCCGGGCGGCCGGGGTGGCCGGCCGGGTCAGCCTGCTGGGCTTCGTTCCCCAGGATCGCCTGGCCGGGTTCTACGCCCTGGGTCGCCTGGCCGCCTTCCCCAGCATGGGCGAGGAGGCCCTGGGCCTGGCCATCGCCGAGGCCATGGCCTGCGGCCTGCCGGTGGTGGCCAGCGACCTGGGCGGGGTGCCGGAGGTGGTGGGCGACTGCGGCCTTTTGGTCCCGGCCAAGGACGATCAGGCCCTGGCCACGGCCATCGACGCCCTGCTGGGCGACCCCACCCGGCGCGAGGAGTTCTCCCGCCAGGGCCGGAAGCGGGTGGCGGAATTGTTTTCCTGGTCCGCCTGCGTGGATCGGCTGGAGGAGGGCCTGGCATGAGCCTGTTGTCGGCCACCTACAACTTGGCCCTGCTGGGCCGGATCAAGGACGACCCCGGCCCCTTCGACCCGGCCCAGGTGAGAAAAATCCTGGTGGTGCGCAACGACAACATCGGCGACGTGATCTGCACCACCCCGGCCCTGGACGCCCTGCGCCGGGCCTTTCCCAACGCCTTTATCGCGGCGGTGGTCTGCACCCTGGCCCAGGAGGCCATCGCCGGCCACCGCGCCCTGGACCAGGTCTGGGCCTATCCCAAGGCCAAGCACAAGCAGCACGGGGCCCTGGAATCCCTGGCCAGATTGGGGCAGGTCATCCGCCAGACCCGGGCGCAACGCTTCGACCTGGCCATCGCCTTCCGCTCCAACTTCTCCTCCAGCCAGGCCTGGCTGACCTACGCCTCGGGCGCGCGCTGGCGGCTGGGTCCCCAGGCCCAGGGCCGGCGCGCCAGGTGGGGTTTCTACTACAACCTGCCCGCCCCCTGGCCGCCCCAGGGCATCCACGAGGTCGAGCGCTGCTTCCATTTATTGAAACGCATCGCGGTTGACAGCCCGGAGAAAAGGCTATATCTGGAAGTGCCCCGCCCGGCGGTGGAAATGGCGGCCCGCTTCCTGTCCGGCCATGGCCTGGGCGGCCAGCCCGGTCCGGTGCTGGTGAACATCACTCGCTGGGCCTACCGCCCGGACCGGCTGTGGCCGGTGGACCGCTACCGGGCCCTGGTGGAGGAGATGTCCCGACGTCCGGGCGGGGTGGTGGTGACCCACGCCCCGACCGACGGCCCCTGGGTGGCCGAGATCCTGGCCGGCCTGGACCCGGCCCCGGCGGTGTTCAGCTCGCCGCGCCTCAAGGAGTTCGCCGCCATGCTGGCCGCCGCCCGCCTGGTGATCACCTGCGAGGGCGGCCCCATGCACCTGAGCGCGGCGGTGGGCACCCCACAGGTTGTGCTTTGGGGCGAGGACACCCCCATGGAAGTGTGGCATCCTTGGGAAGTTAGCCATACAATACTGGGCGGCCGGGGGCCGGTGAGCCAGATCGGACTGGCCGAGGTCCTGGCGGCGGTGGAGCGATTGACCGCGGGGGGCTGAACCGCCCCCGGCGAGCGAGGGATGGGTCCATGACCTTGGCGGTGGACTACAAACGGCTGGGCAAGGCGGTGTCCCGCTTTGCCAAGGCCCGCGTCCTGGTGCTGGGCGACGTGATGCTGGACCAGTTCGTCTGGGGCAGCGTGCGGCGCATCTCGCCCGAGGCCCCGGTGCCGGTGGTGGAGGTCAACAGCGAGACCTACATGCTGGGCGGGGCGGCCAACGTGCTGCACAACCTGATCGCCCTGGGCGGCCGCGCCAGCCTCTGCGGCCTGGTGGGCGAGGACGAGCCCGGACGCCAGGTGCGCGAGCTGCTGGACGACCTGGAGGTCAACGGTCAGGGGGTGCTGGCCTGCCCGGACCGGCCCACCACGGTCAAGACCCGGGTGGTGGCCCATGGCCAGCAGGTGGTGCGGGTGGATCGCGAGAACCGCAAGCCGGCCACCCGCGAGGAGGAGAACAAGCTCATCGCCCATCTGGAGGGCAAGCTGCCCCAGGTGGACGCGGTGATCGTCAGCGACTACGCCAAGGGCGTGATCTCCAGGCGGGTGATGGAGGCCCTGCGCCGCCTGGTGGTCCAGCACGGCAAGCCCTGGGCGGTGGACCCCAAGGTGCCCAACATGGCCCTCTACAGTGGGGCCACCATCGTCACCCCCAACCACCTGGAGGCGGCCCAGGCCGCCGGGTTGGGGACCGAGTCTCCGGACTACGTGGCCCAGGCCGGACGCAAGTTGCTCAAGCAGTACAAATTCGCCCAGGTCCTGATCACCCAGGGCGAACGGGGCATGACCCTGTTCGCGCCGGAAACCGAAACCCACATCCCCACCATGGCCAAACAGGTCTATGATGTGACCGGCGCCGGCGACACCGTCATCAGCACCCTGACCCTGGGGCTGGTGGCCGGTCTGACCCCGGTGGAGGCGGCGGTGGTGGCCAATTTCGCCGCCGGCATCGTGGTGGGCGAGGTGGGCACCAGCGCGGTGACCGCCGGCCGCCTGACCCAGGCCCTCCAGGCCGGGGTGCGGCAGGCGACAGGAAGGAACTGATTTCGTGGCAAGATACCTCATCACCGGTGGCGCGGGCTTCATCGGCGGCCACCTGGCCGAGACCCTGGTCAAGGACGGCCAGGAGGTGGTGGTCCTGGACAACCTGGCCACCGGCAAGCGCGAGAACCTGATCCCGGCCCAGAACGGCCCCGGCCGACTGACCTTCATCGAGGGCGACATCCGCGACCTGGCCACCTGTCATCGGGCCATGGAGGGAGTGGACTACGTGTTGCACCAGGCCGCGCGGCCCAGCGTGCAGCGCTCGGTGGAGGATCCCATCCTAAGCCACGACATCAACCTCAACGGCGGCCTGAACGTGCTGGTGGCCGCGCGCGACGCCAAGGTCAAGCGCCTGGTCAGCGCCAGCAGCTCCTCGGTCTACGGCGACCGCAAGGACCCCTTCGCGCCCAAGCGCGAGGACATGGACATGCGGCCCAAGAGCCCCTACGCCGCCAACAAGGTGGCCATGGAGTACTACTGCCGGGTCTTCCACCAGGCCTACGGCCTGGAGACGGTCTGCCTGCGCTACTTCAACGTCTTCGGCCCCCGCCAGGACCCCCACTCGCCCTATGCCGCGGTGATCCCCAAGTTCATCTTCGCCCTGCTGGATGGCCAGCGGCCGGTGATCTTCGGCGATGGCCGCCAGAGCCGGGACTTCACCTACGTGACCAACGTGGTGGCGGCCAACCTGGCCGCCTGCACCGCGCCCGGCGCGCCGGGATTGGCCTTGAACGTGGCCAGCGGCGGCTCCCACGACCTCCTGGGCCTGCTGGCCATCCTGGAGCGCCTGATCGGGGTCCAGGCCGAGCCCGAGTTCCGGCCCGCCCGGGCCGGGGACGTGATGGCCAGCCTGGCCGACCTGAGCCTGACCCGCTCGGTGCTGGGCTACCAGATCGGCATCGGCTACGAGGAGGGCCTGGCCATCCTGGTGGACCTGGCCCGGCATGGGAAGTACCTGGCCTAGTGGAAGCCCTGGCCGCCAATCCCCCCGCCGGCCGCGAAACCTGGGCCGAGCTCTGCTTCCGCCTGGGTCGCCTGTTCCTGCTGGTGCTGGTGGTGATCATCCCCATGGAGGCCATCACCGCCGCCCGCGAGATCGGTCTGGTGGGCGCGGCCCTGTTTTTGGGCCTGAACCTGGCCCTGGACCCCCAGCGCCGGCCCCGGGCCACGGCCCTGTGGCTGCCCATTTGCCTCTACGCGCTCACGGCTGCCTTCAGCCTGTTCACGGCGGTGGACTTCCACTACACCCTCAAGGAGCTGCGCACCGAGGTGCTCAAGGGCGTGGTGATGTACTACGCCGCGGCGCATTTCGTCCACGAGGCGAGGCACCTGCGCCAGGTCTGGACCGCGATCCTGGTGGGCTCCGGGGTGATGGCGGTGGCCGCGATCTACCTCTTCCACACCTACGGCGGCAGCCCCCTGGAGCCCTTCGTGCGGGCCGGTTCCCTGCACAGCGGCTACGGCTCCTACGGCACCTACCTGGTGGAGGTCTGGCCCTACCTGCTGCTCTGCGGCCTGGTCCTGGGACCCCGCCGCTGGTGGTGGCTCTGGGCCGGCCTGGCGTTGATCAACGCCATCGGGGCCTACCTCACCTTCTCCCGGGCGGTCTGGCTGGCCATGGTCACCCAGACCGGGCTGTGCGTCCTGGTGGTCACCCACCATCGTCTGCGCAACGCCTGCCTGGTGGCGCTGGCCGGCCTGCTGGTCCTGGGGGTGCTCTTTCTATCCCCGGGTTCGCGCCACGGCGAGCGCTGGCACCAACTGCTGGACAATCCCGAGGCGGTGGGCGGCACCGCCGGGGACCTGATGGCGGTCTGGAAATTCTCGGCCAAGGAACTGGCCAAGGACCCCTGGCGGGGCATCGGCCTGGGCCGGCACAGCTTCAGCAAGGCCTATCCCGAGTTCCGCCGCACCCACCAGCCCCTGTTGTGGCACGCCCACAACACCTTCGTGGACCTGGCCCTGCAACTGGGACTGCAAGGGCTGCTGGCCATCCTGGCGGTGATGGCCACCCTGGTGGCCTGCCTCTGGCCCCGCTCCCCACCGGCCCGGGGCGACACCCTAGGCCTGTGGTGGGCCGCCACCGCGATCATGGTGGTGGGCTTCTGCATCCGCAACCTGTTCGACGACTTCTTCGTGGACGACACCGGCCTGTTCTTCTGGCTGCTGGCGGGCCTGGCCATGGGCAGCCGCTATCTGGGCCGACCAACCGCGGACACGATCCGGACCCCCGGCGGGGCCGGTGCTGGACAAAGGAACTGAGGCATGAATATTTGCGTGGTCGGCGTGGGATACGTGGGGCTGGTGACTGGCACCTGCTTCGCCGAGTTGGGACTCAACGTCACCTGTGTGGACAACGACGAGAACAAGATCGCCATGCTCAAAGGTGGCAAGGTGCCGATCTACGAGCCCGGGTTGGAAGAGCTGGTGACCAAGAACGCCCGCGAGGGCCGGCTGCACTTCACCAGCGATCTCAACCAGGGCGTGACCAATGCCCTGGTGGTCTTCATCGCGGTGGGCACCCCCCAGGGCGACGACGGCGCGGCGGATCTGCAATACGTCTGGGAGGTGGCCCGCTCCATCGGCCGCACCATGGCCGACTACAAGGTGGTGGTCACCAAGAGCACCGTGCCGGTGGGCACCGGGCAAAAGGTGGCGGCCATCATCCGTGAGGAGCAGGCCCAGCAAATCCCCTTCGACGTGGTCAGCAACCCCGAGTTCCTGCGCGAGGGCTCGGCCATCGAGGACTTCATGCGGCCCAACCGGGTGGTGGTGGGCGCTTCCAGCGACCAGGCCAAGGCCATCATGAAGGACCTCTACTCCCCCCTCTACCTGTTGGAGACCCCCTTCGTGGTCACCGACGTGGAGACGGCGGAGATGATCAAGTACGCCTCCAATGCCTTCCTGGCCACCAAGATCAGCTTCATCAACGAGATGGCCAACATCTGCGAGCTGGTGGGGGCGGATGTCAACGTGGTGGCCAAGGGCATGGGCCTGGACAACCGCATCGGCCAGAAATTCCTGCACGCCGGTCCGGGCTTCGGCGGCAGTTGCTTTCCCAAGGACACCGCGGCCATCGCCCGCCTGGCCCAGGACAAGGGCTACCGCTTCCAAATCGTGGAGGCGGTGATGGCGGTCAACCACCAGCAGCGCCTGGTGATGGTGGAGAAGATCAAGCAGGCCCTGGGGGGCGAGCTGGGCGGCAAGACCGTGGCCTGCCTGGGCCTGGCCTTCAAGCCCAACACCGACGACATGCGCGACGCCCCCAGCCTGGTGATCCTGCCGTCCCTGATGGAAGCCGGGGCCACGGTGCGGGCCTTCGACCCGGCTAGCATGGCCGAGGCCAAGCGCATGATCGAGGGACTGGTCTACTGCGAGAACGCCTACGACGCCGCCCAGGGGGCGGATTGCCTGCTGATCATGACCGAGTGGAACCAGTTCCGCAACCTGGAGTGGAACCGGATCAAGGCCCAGATGCAGGGGCGGCTGGTGGTGGACCTGCGCAACGTCTACAACCCCAAACGGGTGCGCGACGAGGGTTTCACCTACGTCAGCGTCGGCCGGCCCTAGGGCCGGGGCCAGGCCGGGGGGCGACCGGTGCCGGGTCCGCCGCCGACCCGGGCCTGCCTGGTGGTCAGCCTGCTGGCCGTCGACGAGGAGCCTCGGGCCGAGGCGGTGCGCCGCCTGGCCCGGCGCTGGGGAGCGGTGGATTACCTGAGCCGGCCCCTGGCCTTTCCCGGCGGCTACTACACCGCCGAGATGGGTTCGCCCCTGACCCGCCGTCTGCTGGCCTTCCGCCAGCCGGTGGCCCTGGACGAGCTGGCCCGGGCCAAGCGCGCCTGCCAGGCCCTGGAGGCCGACCTGGCGGTCCAGGGGCGGCGGCGGGTCAACCTGGATCCGGGGATATTGACCGGCGACGGCCTGGTCCTGGCCAGCACCAAGTACTCCGGCCACCGCCTGCCCCTGGACACGCGGTCCGGGCTCTGGCAGGAATTGACCCTCTGGCGCCACCAGGGCCAGTATCAACCCCTGCCCTGGACCTATTCCGACTACGCCGGCCAGGAATTGCGCGAGATCATGTCCGGCCTGCGCAGACGCCACCTCTGGCGGCTGCGCCAGGCCGCCGCACAAGGAGGATGAGCTTGATCAAGTCCATGACCGGCTATGGCCGGGGACAGTCTCCGGTGGGCGAGGGGGCCTGGGTGGTGGAGCTGCGCACGGTCAATTCCCGCTTCCTGGATCACCACCTGCGCCTGCCCGCCGGCCTGGCCGCCCTGGAGGACCGGGTCAAGAAGCATCTGGGCGAGCGCCTGAGCCGGGGGCGGGTGTCGCTGAACATCAGCGCCTCGGGCGCGGTGCAGGCCCCGCCGCGCCTGGTGCTCAACCGCCCCCTGTTGCGCGAGTATCGCCGGGTGATCGACGAGCTGCGCGAGGAGCTGGGCAGCGACCACGACCCCGGCCTGGGGCCGTACCTGGCCAACCGCGACCTGATCCTGGCCCAGGAGGAGTCCCCGGACCTGGAGGCCCTGTGGGGCCAGGTGCGCCCGGCCCTGGACCAGGCCCTGGAGGAGCTGGACGCCATGCGCGCGTCCGAGGGCGCGACCCTGGCCCAGGACCTGCGGCAACGCCTGGACCGTCTGGGCGAGCTGTTCGAGGCGGCCGCGACCCGGGCCCCGGAGATCGTGGAGAACTACCGCCAGCGCCTGAACGAGCGCATCGCCAAGCTGACGGACCAGGTGGAGATGGACCCCCAGCGCCTGGCCCTGGAGGTGGCCATCATCGCCGACAAGTGCGACATCACCGAGGAGGCGGTGCGCGCCCGCAGCCACCTGGAACAGTTCCGGGCCTTCCTGGCCTCCCCGGAAGTGGTGGGCCGCAAGCTGGACTTCCTGATCCAGGAGCTCAACCGCGAGGCCAACACCATGGGCTCCAAGAGCCCCGACGCCGAGGCCAGCCAGCTGATCGTGGAGCTGAAGGCGGAGTTGGAGCGGGTGCGGGAGCAGGTGCAGAATATCGAATAGGCCCTTGGCTCGCCGGCCCTGGGGCCGGAGAAGAGGTGGTCATGCCCGGCAAGCTCCTGAACATCGGCTTCGGCAACTCGGTGGTGGCCCGCCGGGTGGTGGCCATCGTCAACCCCGGCAGCTCGCCCATGAAGCGGCTGCGCGACGAGGCCCGCGAGTCCCGCCGCCTGGTGGACGCCACCCAGGGCCGGCGCACCCGCTCCATCATCGTCATAGATTCCGGCCACGTCATCCTCTCGGCCATCCAGGCCGAGACCATCGCCCAGCGCTACGAGCAGACCGTCTACGAGGGCGCTGTGATCTCCATCTCCGACGACACCGAGGCCGAGCAGTGAGCGTGGCGGGCCAGGTCTTCGTGCTTTCCGGCCCGCCCGGGGCCGGCAAATCCACCCTGGGCAAGCGCCTGCGCCAGCGGTTCCCGGACCTGGCCTACTCGGTCAGCCTCACCACCCGCGAGCCCCGCCCGGGCGAGGTCCATGGCGTTGACTACGTTTTCGTCAGCCGGGAGGAGTTCCTGGCCAAGGTGGCCAGCGGCGAGATGCTGGAGCACGTGGAGGTCTTCGGCAACCTCTATGGCACCTCCTCCGCCGCCATCCGCCAGAGCATCGAGGGCGGCCGGGACCTCTTGTTGGAGATCGAGGTCAACGGTGGTCTGGCGGTCAAGCGGGCCTTCCCCCAGGTGGTGATGGTTTTTCTGCTGCCGCCCTCGCCGGCCGAGCTGGAGGCCCGCCTGCGCGGGCGCGGCACCGAGGACGAGGTGAAAATTCGCGGCCGTCTGGAACGGGTGGCCTACGAACTGGCCCAGGCCCGGCACTACACCCACCTGGTGGTCAACGACGACCTGGAGCGGGCGGTGGAGGAGGTGGCGGCCCTGCTCACCGCCGAGCGTCTGCGCCTGGAGCGGCGCTGGCCCCTGGTGGCCCCGGCCTGGGGCCTGTGATGGACGAGGCCCCCAACCTGGTGGTGGGCCGCCACGCGGTGGCCGAGCTGCTCGCCCGCGACCCTCGCGCCGTCCAGGAGCTCCTGGTGGCCGGGCCGGAGCGCTCCCCGGCCGTGGCCCACGCCCTGGACCTGGCCCGGGCCGGCGGGGTCAAGGTCCGCCGCGTCTCCCGGACCGACCTGGACCGCCTGGCCCAGGGCGCGACCCACCAGGGCCTGGCCCTGCGCCTGGCCGCCCTGGCCTATGCCCCCTGGGACCAGGTCCTGGACCTGGTCCAGGCCGCCGGCCAGCGCGCCCTGGTGGTCCTGGCCGACCATATCCAGGATCCCCACAACCTGGGGGCCATCGCCCGCTCGGCCGCCGCGGCCGGGGCCCAGGCCCTGGTGGTGGCCAAGGACCGCGCCTGCCCCCTGACCCCGGCGGTGGCCAAGGCCGCGGCCGGGGCCCTGGCCCGCCTGCCGGTCTGCCGGGTCACCAACCTCACCGACGCCCTCCACGAACTCAAGACCATGGGCCTCTGGGGCCTGGCCGCCGCCACCCGTCAGGCACCAGCCCCCTGGAGCCTCAACCTGGACCTGCCCCTGGCCCTGGTGGTGGGCGGCGAACAAAAAGGCGTCGGCCAACGCCTGGCCAAGGCCTGCGACCTGCACACCAGCCTCCCCCTGGCCCCAGGCAGCGAAAGCCTCAACGCCTCCGTCGCCACCGGCATCCTGCTCTTCGAAATCGTCCGCCAGCGGGGGTAAGAGAGATGTGGGGGGAACCTTTTTGGTGCCCAAAAAGGTTCCCCCCACACCCCCCTCCAAAAAGGCAGGGTTGGGCCGGAAAGTATCCCCAAGCCGTGCTGTCGAAGGTGTGGCGTTATAAACCGGGAGTCAACCCCCAGCCCAAGGCGCGCAGCGCCTTGGGCGCAGCTTTTTCGGAGGGGGTTTGGGGCGGGGTCCCCGGAGCTCTGCTGGCTGGGGTGAGAAGGACCATTTTTGCGCAGCAAAAAGGGTCCCCCCAACTCTCCCCCTTCCCCCTCCTAAAAACGCGCGCCGAAGATGGCGGTGCCGACCCGGACCAGGGTAGCGCCTTCCTGGATGGCGGCCTCGAAGTCGCCGCTCATGCCCATGCTGAGTTGGGACATGGCCTGGGGTGGCAGGTCGGGGGCCAGGGTTTGGGCCAGTTGGCGGAGGCGGGCGAAGAAGGGGCGGGCGGCCTCGGGGTCGTCGAAAAAGGGTGGCATGGTCATCAGGCCGCGCAGGTCCAGGTGGGGCAGGGCGGCCACCGCCTGGGCCAGGGCCGGGAGCTGGGCTGGTTCGAGGCCGGATTTCTGGGTCTCGCCGGCCAGGCTGACCTGAACCAGGACCGTGAGGCGCTGGCCCAGCTCGCCGGCCTGGCGGTCCAGGGCCTGGGCCAGCTTGAGGCTGTCCAGGGTCTGGATCACGGAGAAGAGTTGGGCGGCCTGGCGGGCCTTGTTGGTCTGGAGATGGCCGATGAGGTGCCAGCGGGGTCCGGGACCCAGGGCGGGGACCTTGGCGGCGGCCTCCTGGACGTAGTTCTCGCCGAAATCCACCTGGCCGGCGGCCAGGGCTGCGGCCACGGCCTCGGGGGGGTTGCGCTTGGAGACGGCCACCAGGCTGACTTCCCCGGGCTGGCGGCCCACCGAGCGGGCGGCGGCGTCCATGCCGGCGCGGATGGCGGCCAGGTTCTGGGCGATGCTCATCGCGGAGCCTCCCCCAGGGGCTCGATGACCCCCAGGCGCAACAGCAGGTCCACGATGCGGGCCAGGGGAAGACCGACGACGTTGCTGAAGGAGCCGTGGACTTCATCGACAAAGGCGGCGGCCAGGCCTTGCACGGCATAGGCCCCGGCCTTGTCCATGGGTTCGCCGCTGGCCAGATAGGCCTCGATCTCGGCCTCCATCAGGTTGCGAAAGCGCACCCGGCTCTCCACCGCGCCGGATTGCTCCTGTCCCCGCCAGCCCAGGCAATAGCCGCTGACCACCAGGTGCTCGCGGCCGGAGAGCATCTTGAGCATGCTCCGGGCCTGATCGTGATCCAAGGGCTTGCCCAGGACGCGGCCGTCGGGCAGGGCCACCAGGGTGTCGGCGGCCAGCACCGCCCGGTCCGGCCACTGGGCCAGGGCGGCCTGAGCCTTCAGACGGGCCAGGCGCTGGGCGGCCTGGGAAGCGGTCTCGGACGGCAAAAGGGTCTCGTCCACATCGCTGGGAGCCAGGCTGAAGCTCAGGCCCAGGTCGGCGAGCATCTGCTGACGGCGGGGCGAGGCCGAAGCCAACACCAATTGCACGCCTTCGCGCACCCGGTACACGGCTCAGGCCTCCCCGGGCTGGGGCAGGGCGAAGACCCGGCGGGCGTTGGCGGTGGTCAGCGCCGCCACTTCCTCCAGTGGCCGCTCCAGGGCCTGGGCCAGGCCGGCGCAGGTGCGGGCCACGTAGGCCGGCTGGTTGGGCTTGCCGCGCCATGGCTCGGGGGTCAGGTAGGGGCAATCGGTCTCGATCATGAGGCGCTCGATTGGCGCCAGGCGCACCAGCTCGCGCAGGGCCTGGGCGTTCTTGTAGGTGATCACCCCGGTGACCCCCAGGCTGAAGCCCAGGTCCAGGACCTTGCGAGCCAGATCCAGATCGCCGGAGAAGCAGTGCAGCACCCCGCCCACCCGGCCGGCGTCGTGCTCGGCCAGCATGGCGGCGGTCTCGGCGTGGGCCTCGCGGTCATGGACCACCAGGGGCAGGTTGAGTTCCAGGGCCAGGGCGATCTGGCGGGCGAAGGCTGCGCGCTGGGCGGCCCGGGGCGAGAGATCGCGATAGAAGTCCAGGCCGCACTCGCCGATGGCCACCGGCCGGGACCGGCGGGCCAGGGCTTCCATCTCGCGCCAATAGAATTCGTCGGCCTTTTCGGCGTCGTGGGGGTGCAGGCCGACGCTGGCGAAGACCTGGGGGTGGGCGGTGGCCAAATTGGCGGCGGCGCGGGAGGATTCCAGGTCCACGCCGATGGTGACGATCTGCTCCACGCCCGCCTCGCTGGCGGCGGCCAGGACCCCGGGCAGGTCAGGCAGCAGGTCCAGATGGGCGTGACTATCGATGAAGCGCAAGGGCGGGGCCTCCCGGGTTTGAGGAATAGCCAGAATGACCCGTCTAGTATAGCCGCGCGGGCGGGGTTGGCCCAGCCTTGGGGGAAAGAAGCGGCGGCCCCGAAAAACCCGGGGCCGCCGCGCAGGAGAGCGGAGGCTCAGATCAGGCCGCGCCGCTGGGCCATGAAGCGCATCTGGTCGGCCGAGGTCCTGGGGGGATCGGCCCGCAGGTCGTCGGGCTTGGCCACCAGTCTCAGGGCCCCGCCGGGGCAGGTGGTGACGCACAGGCCGCAGCCGATGCAGCGGTCCGGATCGAGGACCGCCAGACCGTCTTCGGCCATGGTGATGGCGTCCATCTGGCAGCGGTCGAGACACAATCCGCAGCCGGTGCAGAGGTCGCGGTCCAGGCTGGCGTAGTGGTTGGAGAAGACCAGGCTGGCCGGCTTGGGGTGCCTGCGCAGGGAGCCCAGCACCCCGCAGCAGTCGCCGCAACAGTTGCACATCCCGGCCGGGTTCTGGGCGGTGCCGGGCTGGGTGACCAGGCCGGCCTCGGCGGCTTGGGCCAGGATGGCCAAGCCTTCCTCCAGGCTGATCTGGCGGCCCATGCCGCGATCCAGGTAGTACTGGCCCATGGAGCCGAACATGAAGCAGGCCTCGGGCAGTTTGCCGCAACCCTTGCCCACGGCCTGCTTCTGCTTGCGGCAGATGCACTCGGCCACCACGATCCGGCCGGCCTGGCGCAGAAGGGCGGCGGCGTCGTCAAAGGAGGCCACGTGGTGCTCCACCGGCAGGGCGCGCCGCACCGGGATGGTGCGCAGGAAGGCCCCGGCGCTGGTTTGCATGGCCCGGTCGAAGTCGGCCTCTTGCACGTAGCGCTCCATCAGCGCGGCCAGGGCCGGGTCCAGGTTTTTCACCCGGAACTCGAACAGACCATGGATGAAGGGGATGGCCGCATAGCGCGGGCCATCGACCCCCAGCTTGCGGAACAACAGCCCGCGCTCGGCCATGCTTTCCAACTGGCGGGCCAGGACCTCGGGCTCCCGGTCCAGGCGCTGGGCCAGTTCGGAGGGGCTTTCCAGACGGGGCGACATCCGGTTGAACAGCTCGCCGTCGTCCTGGTTGAACAGCACCCGCAGGATCTCGAACTCCACGCCCGAGGCGGTGGTGGGGAAGCCGATGGAATAGGCGTCCAGCTGCTTCTGCAGCCTTTGGTACAGCTCCTGGGCCATGCCGTTGCTCCAAGTTTGGGGTCTGGTTGGCCGAGCCTGCCTCATTGCCGGGAAAAAGGCCAGAAAAAGCTGGGCCGCCAGGCGTTCGCCCGGGCCGGCCCCGGATTGGTGAAAACCCGCGCGCGAAAAGACCCGCCCCCCGGCCGGGGGGCCGAGGGGCGGGCGGGTTGGACGGGTTGGGCAAGACTAGTAGTTTTCGCGCTCGATGATGGTGGCCACGCCCTGGCCGCCGCCCACGCAGGCGTTGGCGCAGCCGTAGCGGCCGCCCTTGGCTTGGAGGATGCGGGCCAGGGTGCCCACCAGGCGGTTGCCGGTGGCGCCCAGGGGATGGCCGATGGCCAGGCCGCCGCCCATGACGTTGACCTTCTCCGGGTCCAGGCCCAGCTCCTTGATGCAGTTCAGGGCCACGATGGCGAAGGCCTCGTTGATCTCCCAGAAGTCGACCTCGCTGGCCTTGAGACCGGCCCGCTCCAGGGCCTTCAAGCTGGCCGGCACCGGGCCGTGGCCCATGATGGTGGGGTCCACGCCCACGAAGGAGATGGAGCGGATGGTGGCCAGGGGCTTGACGCCCTTTTTCCTGGCGAACTCCTTGGACATCAGCATCATGCCGGTGCCGGCGGCGTTCAGGGGCGAGCTGACCCCGGCGGTGATCACGCCGTCCTTCTTGAAGGCGGGTTTGAGCTTGGCCAGGTCATCCAGGGTGGTTTCGCCGCGCACCGCCTGGTCGAGCTTCACGCTCATGACGCTGCCGTCGGCCTGGGGGGCCTCCACCGGCAGGATCTCGTCGTCAAAAAAGCCCTGGGCCTGGGCCTGGGCCGCGCGCTGGTGACTGCGCACCGCCCACCGGTCCATGTCCTCCTTGCTTAGGCCGCTCATAGCGAAGAGCTTCTCGGCGGTGAGCCCCATGTTGGTGGCGGTCATCATCTCCCAGTGTTTGTAGGCCGGGGAGAGGAACAGGTCGGTGTTGTAGGACACCAGGCCGCGGTCCTGGGTGGTGCCGCCCATGGGCACCCGGGTCATGTGCTCCATGCCGCCGACCATGACCACGTCGGCGTTGCCGGTGGCGATCTCCATGAAGCCGATGTGGATGCCGGCCATGGCCGAGCCGCACTGCTGGTCCACGAACTTGGCCGCGATGGTGTTGGGCAGGTTGGCCAGGAAGATCGGGGTGCGGCCGCCGTAGGTCCACTGCTCGCCCACGCCGGTGGCCGAGCCCACGATGAAGTCGTCGATCTCCTCGGGCGCCACGCCGCTGCGTTTGATCAGCTCGGGCAGCACCTTGGCCAGCAGCTCGTCGGCGCGCAGCTGATAGAACCAGTCGCGTCCGGGATCGTTGGGCCGGCAGCGGGATTGCGCGGTGCGCAGGTAACCAGCGATGACCACTTCTTGCATTTGCCACTCTCCTTGAGACGTTGCGTTCGTCGTTCAATCTGTCTGGACGCCGGCGCGGGCGCGGGCCCGGCCTAGCGGTCCTGGTAGAAGGTCCGGCCCGACTCGGCCATGTCCTTGATCAGCTTGGCCGGGGCGAAGCGCGGGCCGTACTTGGCCTCCAGGGCCACCAGGGTCTGATGGACGTTCTTCAGGCCCCACTGGTCGGCGTAGCGCAGGATGCCGCCGCGATAGGGCGGGAAGCCGGTGCCCATGATCATGGCCAGGTCCATGTCCGCCGGCCGGTCGCAGATGCCCTCCTCCATCATCAGGGCGGCCTCGTTGATGGCCAGGCCCAGCATCAGGTCGATGATCTCCTGCGAGCTGGCCTGGCGCGGGGTCACCTGGTGTGCTTTCCAGTAATCGGCCACCACCGCCGCCACCCGGGGGTTGGGGACCGGCTTGGGGCCGCTGTAGTCGAAGTAGCCCCGGCCGGTCTTGCGGCCATAGTCGCCCAGTTGGTAGATGGCCTCGGTCAGGGGGTGCACGTTGTAGCGCGGACCCAGCTCGCGGGCGAAGGTCTGGTTGACGTGGTAGTTGATGTCGATGCCGGTCAGGTCGGCCAGGGTGGCCGGACCCATGGGCATACCGTAGTCCACCATCATGGCCTTCTCGATGGCCTCGCCGCTGACGCCGTCGGCCAGCAGGAAGACCGAGCCGCCCATCAGGCCGCCCAGCTGGCGGCTGACGTAGAAGCCGGGGCCGTCGCCCACCACCACCGGGACCTTCTTGATGGCCCGGCCGAAGTCCACGCTGGTGGCCAGCGTCTGGTCGCTGGTCTGCTGGGCGCAGATGATCTCAAGGAGCGGCATGCGCTCGGCCGGGTTGAAGAAGTGCAGGCCGATCATGCGCCCCGGATCGGAGAGGATGCTGGCCATCTCGGTGATGGGCAGGGCCGAGGTGTTGGTGCCGAAGATCACCTCCGGCCGGCAGACGCCCTCCAGCTTCTTCCAGATGTCCTGCTTGACCTTCATGTTCTCCAGCACCGCCTCGATGACCAGGTCCACGTCCTTGAGCTCGGCCAGGTCGGTGGTGGTGCGCAGCTTGGCCGCCAAGAGGGCGTCCAGCTTCTCGGGGGTGAGCTTCTTGGTCTTGATCTGGTAGGCGAAGGTCTTCCTGATGGCGGCCAGGGCCTTGGCCACCGCCTGGTCGTTGATCTCCCAGAGCACCGCGTCGAAGCCGCCCGCCAGCAACAGGTGCACGATGCCCGAGCCCATCACCCCGCCGCCCAGCATGGCCACCTTCCGGGGCTGGGCCGGAGTCAGGCCCTTGATGCGGGGCAGGCGACCGGCCGCGCGCTCGTTCAGGAAGGTGCTGATCAGGTTCTTGGCCACCTCGCCCACCAGCAACTGGCCGAAGAGCTGGGCCTCGCGGGCGATGTCGGCCTGGAAGTCGGTGGTCAGGCCCTGCTCCACCGCCTCGATGATGGCCAACGGCGCGGGGTAGCCCTTGGCCTTGGGCGCGGTCTGGGCCTTGATGAAGGCGATCTGGTGCTTTTTCTCGCTGGCGCTGGGCAAGCGGTCGAAGCGGCGGCTGGCGATGCGGGTCTTGTGGGAGAGCAGGCCGCGCTTGAATTTCTCGGCCGCGGCCAGGGCCGCGTCCATGAGTTTCTCGGGCGGGGCCAGCTCGTCCACCAGGCCGTAGGACCAGGCCTTCTCGGCCTTGATGAACTTGCCGGAGAGCATCAGGTCCATGGCGTTGGGCAGACCGATCAGCCGGGGCAGGCGCTGGGTGCCGGCCGAGCCGGGGATGAGGCCCAGCTTGACCTCGGGCAGGCCCAGGCTGACCCCGGCCGCCGCCACCCGGTAGTGGCAGGCCATGGCCATCTCCAGGCCGCCGCCCAGACAGTTGCCGTTCAGGGCGGCGATGACCGGCTTGCCGCCCTGCTCGATGGCGTTGAACCACTCATGGACCGCCATGAGCTTGTCGACAAAGGACGCGGCGTCCTTGACGGTGAGGAGCTGGGTCACGTCGGCCCCGGCCACGAAGTTCTTGCCGGCGCCGGTGAGGATCACCACCTTGACCTCGGCCTCGGCCAGGGCCTGGTGGGTGGCCTCCTGCAACTCGAGGATGAAGTGCTCCGACATCTGGTTGACCGGCGGGTTGTCCATGCGCAGGATGGCCACCCCGTCCTTGAGCTCGATCTGCACCGTCCGGTAGTCAGTCTTCATGTTCCCCTCTTCTCCTGGAAAGAAAGCCGTGGGCCAAGGCGAAGTCCGGTCGCGAGCCCCGGCCCGCGCTTGCATGACGAGCGCCCCTCGCCGGCGGGTGGCGCTCCCAGGGGGCCGCACGGCGGGCGTCCCCTGGGGGCAAGCCCGCTCCGATGGCGCCCCGGCGGCGCGAAGCCTGGGCCAGTGGAGCCCAGCCAAGGCTTCAGCGGGCCAATAAACAGGCAATTAAAAGCGTTTAGCGTTACTCAGCACTTTATTTGCAACATCAAGATTATTCTAAGGAACACATGCAGTCAAGATGAAATGAATATGGAATCATTCTTTTTCGCGCGGCGGGTCCAGACCCAGGGATGCCAGTGGCGGGGAGGCGAGTGGGACGCGGTCGAGCCGGGGTGGAGCCACTCCCCACCGCTGGGGGATCGGGCGCGGACCGTCGTCGGGGCGGATTGGCCTGGATGCCGCGGTTGACCCGGCGGTTGGGGGGCGGGGCCGGCGCGCCGGCCTGGTGGGAGAGGGGCTACTCGGCGGCGGTCTTGCCGTTGCGCTGGGTCTGCATGTATTCCTGGGCGTATTTGCGGTAGAGGTGATAAAAGAGTACGCCCATGATCTCGTGGCCGCGCAGGGCCAGCTCCTCGCGCTCGCCGGGCTTGAGATCGGCGGTGGCCCGCTGGAAGTCGTCGATCAGGCTCTTGGCGATTTCGCGGAAACGGTCGGCCAGCATCGGCATGGTCACCTCCGGCTTGAACTTGCTGCGCCGGTTGATGCCCAGCTTGGCCATGCTGACCATGACCTTGCCGATGGAGATGTCATCCTGGCTGTAGACATTGACCCCGTTTTTCTGCTTGGAGCCGATGAACTCCCACTCCTTGAGCTTGGGCAGCCAGCGTTTGGCCAGGCCGGTGGCGGCCAGGAAAGCCTCGTCGCCCTCCACCCCGGTGCCCAGATATTGCTCCACCGGGCGGAAGTATTCGCTGCGCAGCTTGAGCATGGCCTGCTTGCTGGCGCTGCGGTGCTCCCAGAGGATCTTCTTGATGGTGGGCAGCGGGAAGAAGAAGTCGTTCTGCAATTCCTTGATCAGCTTGATGCGCTCGACATAGCTCTCGTCATACTCGGCGGAGTTGCTGCCCAGCTTGCGGGGCTTGGGCAACAGGCCGCAGCGGATGTAGTAGTGGATGGTCTGCTTGGGGACCTCGGTGCGCTTGGCCAATTCGCTGATCTTCATGCAAACCCCCGCTGTCGTGACGCCGTCCAGCCGGACGCGGCCGACTGAACGGTTCTCCAACCGTCGCTACCATATACCTTAATCAAAGCAAAAACCCAAGCCGACTCGCGGAGCCGAAGCGGTCGGACGACCGCTGGTCGACACCCTTGGCGTCTGGCCTCAAGGCGCAGGGTCGACCGTCCGAACAAGTTAACACATAAAATAAATATAATAAACCTGGCAATTTGAACAACAATCATATACCATCAATCAACGCTTAATGTTTAGTCGCGCTGCATGCCAGCCAACGGACCACCATCAACGGTCCGCCGGCCGCCACTTCCACGCCAAGCCAGGAGAAAAGTGATGGGCGTCAACTTTTTCCGCCGCGACACCCGCGACACCAAATTCGTGCTCTTCGAGCACCTCCAGGTTCAACGCCTCCTGCAATACGAGCGCTTTCGGGATTTCAGCCTGGACGAGCTGGCCATGATCGTCGACGAGGCCCAGAAGGTCGGGCGCGAGGTGCTGGGACCCGGCCTCCAGGACGGCGACCGCGTCGGCTGCTCCTACGCCGACGGCGTGGTGGCCACTCCGGATCACTGGAAGGAGTGCTGGAAGGTCCTGACCGAGAACGGCTGGCTGGCCGCGGTCTGCCGCCCCGAGTTCGGCGGCCAGGGACTGCCCGCGGTGGTGGGCGGCCTGGTCAACGAGATCTTCAACTGCGCCAACATGGCCATGATGACCTACACCGGCCTGACCCTGGGCGCGGGCGAGCTGATCGAGGCCTTTGGCAGCGAGAAGGACAAGGCCCTGTTCGTCGAGCCGATGTACACCGGCCGGTGGGCGGGCACCATGTGCCTGACCGAGGCCGACGCCGGCTCGGACGTGGGGGCCCTGCGCACCCGGGCCATTCCCGGCGCGGACCCCGGCGACCCCCGGGTCTACAAGATCGAGGGCGGCAAGCGCTTCATCACCTGCGGCGAGCACGACCTGACCGAGAACATCATCCACATGGTCCTGGCCCGCATCGAGGGCGGCCCGGCCGGCACCAAGGGAGTCAGCCTGTTCATCGTGCCCAAGATATGGGTGAACGACGACGGCGGCCTGGGCCAACCCAACGACGTCTTCTGCACCGGCATCGAGCACAAGATGGGCATCCATGGCTCCAGCACCTGCTCGCTGAGCTTTGGCGAGAAGGGCGGCTGCCGGGGCATCCTCTTGGGCGAGCCCCACAGCGGCATGGCCAAGATGTTCCAGATGATGAACGGCGCCCGCATCGGCTGCGGCGTGCAGGCCACCGGCATCGCCACCAACGCCTATGACGCGGCCCGGATCTACGCCAAGGAGCGCGTCCAGGGCGCGCTCCTGACCCAGCGCCACGGCGCGGCGGTCCCCATCGTGCGGCACGAGGACGTGCGCCGGATGCTGATGAACCTCAAGGCCGGCACCGAGGCCATGCGCGCCTTCCTGGCCTACCTTCTGGTGAACATGGACATCGCCGAGTCGGACCCCGACCCCGAGGCGCGCAAGCAGGCCGGGGCCCGGGTCGAGCTGCTGACGCCCCTGGTCAAGGCCTACCACACCGACTTCGGCTACAACCTCACCCGCGACGCCATCCAGATCTTCGGCGGCTCGGGCTATTGCAGCGACTTCCCGGTGGAGCAGGCCGCCCGCGACATCAAGATCCTCTCCATCTGGGAGGGCACCAACTACATCCAGTCCCTGGACCTGGTGGGCCGCAAGCTGGGCCTGGACGGCGGCCGGCCCTTCCGGGCCCTGTTGGGCGAGACCAGCCAGTTCGCCAAGGCCAATGCCGCCGACCCGGACTTCGCGGCCGACTTCGGCCTGCTGGAGAAGGTGGTGGGGGTGGTGGGCGACTTCGCCCAGCGTTTCATGCGGTATTTCGCCAGTGGACGGATCTCCCTGGCGCCCCTGTACTCCACCCGCTTCCTGGAGTGCCTGGCCGAGATGATGCTGGCCAGGTTGATGCTGGAGCAGGGGCTGATCGCCCGGGGCAAGCTGGAGGGTCTCGACCCGGCCTCGGCCGACGGGGTCTTCTATCGCGGCAAGATGGCCTCGGCCAAGTTCTTCTGCCGCAACATCCTGGTCAACGTCTTCTCGCGCCACCTGGCCTTGCAGCAGGAGGATCTGTCGGCCATGGAGATCCCCGAGGAGGCCTTCTAGACCCGACCCCCGGCGCGGGGGTGGAGCGCTCCGCCCCCGCGCCGCCGCCGGCCCCGCAGCCCGGGGACGTCCGGGCCGGGGCGGAACGGTTGGGCAAGCGGCTGGGGGCGTGGGCCAGGACCGGCGAGCGGCCGCCAAGGGCCTGGAGCGCGAAGCCCGCGCTCCCGTCCGGGCCATCCGGCGGCCGCGCGGCTTGGCCTCCCCGCCGCCCGGATGGGCTGACGCCTCCCCCTCAAAGCTAGGCGTCAGCCCCCCGGAGCGAGGACCTTCCGCCCCTAGGCCGAAGGTTGTTGCCGCAAACGGAAGCGCTGGATCTTGCCGGTGGCGGTCTTGGGCAGCGCCTCCACGAAATTGATCCAACGGGGGTACTTGTAGGGCGCCAGGCCCTGCTTGCACAGCCTCAGCAGGTCTTCGCGCAGGTTGTCGCAGACCTCCAGGGCGTTTTTCAGCACCACGTAGGCCGCCGGCTTGACCAGGCCGTTCTCGTCGTTCTGGCCCACCACCGCCGCCTCCAGGACCTGGGGATGCTCGATGATCTTGGCCTCGATCTCAAACGGCGAACACCAGATGCCACCCACCTTGAGCATGTCGTCGTTGCGCCCGCAATAGAAGAAGTAGCCATCCTGGTCGCGATAGTAGGTGTCGCCGGTGTCCAGCCAGCCGTCGCCCAACATGGTGCCGGCGGTTTTTTCGGGGTTGTTCCAATAGTATTTGGCGGTGGAGTCGCCCCGCACCAACAGCCGGCCGGCCTCGCCGGCGGGGACTTCCCGGCCCTGGCCGTCCACCACCCGGGCCTGGTAGCCCTCCACCAGGCGGCCGCTGGAGCCGGGGGCCACCTGGCCGGGGCGGTTGCAGATGAAGATGTGCAGCACCTCGGTGGAGCCGATGCCATCCAGGATCTCCAGGCCGGTGACCGCCCGCCAGCGGCGCAGGATGTCCGCCGGCAGGGCCTCGCCGGCCGAGACGCAGGCCCGCAGCGAGGAGAAGTCGCGCGGAGCCCGGTCCAACTCCGCCATCTGGGCGGCGTAGAGGGTGGGCACCCCGAAGTAGAGCGTGGGCCTGAGCTTCTCGATCACCGCGAAGGTGGACTCCGGGGTGGGGCGGGCGGCGGAGAGCAGGGCGGTGCCGCCGGCCCAGAGGGGGAAGCACATCCCGTTGCCCAGACCGTAGGCGAAGAAGAGCTTGGCCGCGGAGAAGAAGACGTCCTCGGCGGTGACGTTCAGCACCCCCTGGGCGAAGCAGTGGCTGGTGACCACCATGTCGCGCTGGCGATGCACGGTGCCCTTGGGCGAGCCGGTGGAGCCGGAGGAGTAGAGCCAGAAGCACTCGTCCCCGGCCTGGGCCGGATGCGGGTCGAGCCGGTCCTCGGCCAGGGCCATCAATTGGCCCAGGGTTTGGCCGGGGCCCTCGGTGCGCAGGGCGTGGCGGGGGCCGGGCCTGGCCTGGGCCAGGGCCGCCTCCACCTCGCCGGCGTATTCCGGCGAATAGATCACCGCCGCGCAGCCGGAGTCCTCCAGCATGAACTTGTAGTCCTTGGCCCGCAGGATGGTGTTGATGGGCGCCGGGACCAGGCCGGCCTTGATCGCGCCCCAGAAGACGTAGAAGAACTCCGGCGCGTCCTTGATCATCATCAGCACCCGGTCGCCGGGGTCGAGACCCAGGTCCAGGAGGGCCCGTCCACAGCGGTTGACCCGCTGGACCAGCTCGGCGTAGGTGACCTCGATTCCTTCGTCGTTGCGGATGGCCACCTTGCCCCCCCGGCCCTCACGCGGGTGCCGGTCCACGAAGAAATCCGCCACGTTGAAATTATCCGCGAAAACCAGGCGTTGTTGATCTCCCGCGGTCTCGACTTTGAAGGTGTGATCGTCCACGGAAACCCTCCCCTCCGGTGCCGTTGAACCTGGATCGGTCCGGTCCGCGGCGGTTGGGACCGCGGACTCCCGCCACCAATCGTTTACACAGGTAAGAGCAACCGCCGTGCCAGACCGGAGGCGGAGATTAGTCAAGGAGTTAATGGTTTATATCTTTGCTATTTCGGGGCTGGCGGGGAAATGGCGATCGGGTGGCTGGGGAAAACTGTAAAGCTATTTTGCAGCTACAGTGTTCAGGAACTGTAAAAAAGTTTACAACCGCCTACTTGGCGCCCGGGGGCAACAGGCCGTGGCCCAGCATGCGCTTGCGTAGGGTGGGGCGGGAGATGCCCAAGGCCCGGGCGGTGGCCGATTGATTCCAGCCGTTGGCGGTCAGCGCGGCCAGGATGCGCTCCCGCTCGCCCTGGTCGCGGGGCGGCGGGGGCGGGGCCTGGCCGCGCGGCTTCTGGCTGGCCAGGGCGGCTTGGACGGCCTCGGCCAGCAGCACCGCCCCCCGGGAGTCCAGCATGGCCTTGGTCAGCACGTTGCGCAGCTCGCGCACGTTGCCCGGCCAGGCATGGGCGGTCAGCAGGGCCAGCACGCCCTTTTCCACCCGCGAGACGCGCGCGCCCAGCTCCTGGTTGAGGCGGGGGATGAAGTACTCCACCAGCTCCGGGATGTCCTCCTGGCGCTCGCGCAGGGCTGGCACCAGGATGCTGATCACCTTGAGGCGGTAGAGCAGGTCCGGGCGGAAGCGCCCCTGGCGCGCCAGCTCGCCCAGGTCGTGGTTGGTGGCGGCGATGATCCGGGCGGCCGAGCGCAGGACCTGGGCCCCGCCCACCCGGCTGAACTCGCGGTATTCCAGAAAACGCAGCAGCTTGGATTGCAGCACCAGGGGCAGGTCGCCGATCTCGTCAAAGAAGATGGTGCCCTCGCCGGCCAGCTCCAGGCGGCCGGGCTTGGTCTCGGTGGCCCCGGTGAAGGCCCCGCGCTCATGGCCAAAAAGCTCGGATTCCAAGAGGTTCTCCACCAGGGTGGTGCAGTCCACCGTCACCAGGGGCTGGTCGCCCAAAAGCGAAGATTGGTGGATGACCTGGGCGATCAACTCCTTGCCGGTGCCGGTCTCGCCCTCGATCAACACCGTGGCCCGGTTGCGGGCCAACAGGCCCACGGTCTTGTAGATGGCGCGCATGGCCGGGCTCCTGCCCACCAGGCGCTTGGCCCCGGCGGCCTCGGGCGCGGGCGGGGACAGGGCGCGGGAGCCGTGCAGGGCCTGGTTGACCCGCATGGCCCGGGCCACGGCCTGCTCCAGCTCGTCCACGTCCAGGGGCTTGTTCAGGAAATCGTAGGCCCCCTGGCGCATGGCGGCGATGGTGGAATCCATGTCGTGGAAGGCGGTGATGATGATCACGTTGGCCTTGGGGTCCCTGGCCATGATCTTGCGCAGCACCTCCAGGCCGGACATGTCCGGCAGGCGCACGTCCAGCACCACCACCTGGGGATGGTGGCGCTGCCAGAGCTCCAGGCCCTGGGCCCCGGTCTCGGCCGCGCGCACGGCATAGCCCTTCTCGCCGAGAAACATCTCCAGCGATTCGCGGATGGAGGCCTCGTCGTCCACCACCAGGACGCTGTTCAGGAGGGACATGGCAGCCTCATGGCGAAAGACGCCCCCTGGCCGGGGCGGTTGCGCACCACCACCCGGCCCCCGTGGGCCTCGGCCACGCGCTTGACGTTGACCAGGCCCAGGCCGGTGCCCAGGCGCTTGCGGGTGAAAAAGGGCTTGAACAACAGGGGCAGGTCGGCCGGGGCCACTCCGGGGCCGTGGTCGCGCACCCCCAGCTCCAGATAGCTATCCTGGGCCTCGCGTGACTTGCGGGCGAAGACGGTGATCATGCCCCCGGGCGGCGAGGCCTCCAGGGCGTTGAGCAGCAGGTTCTGCATGGCCTGTTGCAGGCTGGCGGCGTCGCCCCGGGCCAGGGGCAGGTCGCGGGCGAGGCGCAACCTGGCCTGGACGGCGTTCTCGTGCAGCCGGGGCTCCAGGACCTCCAGGCAGCCCTGGGCCAGGCTGGCCAGATCCACCGGGGTGGGCTCCAGGCTCAGGGGCCGGGCGGTGTCCAGCATCTGGCGCATGATCTGCTCCAGGCGGGCCACCTCCCGGGCGGTGATCTCCAGGCGGCGGCGGTCGAAGCCGTCCAGCTCCAGGCGGCGGCCCAGGATCTGGAGGTTGAGCTTGATGGCCGAGAGGGGGTTGCGGATCTCGTGGCTTAAGCTGGCGGTGAGCTGGCCCAGATAGGCCAGGCGCTCGTGCTCGCGGGCCTTGGCCTCCATGGCCTGGCTCTGGCTGATGTCGCGGCAGATGCCCAGGGCCGCCCGGCCCTGGCCCAGGTCCACCAGGCGGGCGCGCATCTCGGTGGCCGCCCGCTCCGGCGGGCAGCCCTGGCGGTCGTATTCCAGGTGGTCCAGGGCTTTCTCCCCGGCCAGGGCGCGGCGGTAGGACTCGCGCACCAGGGGCCGGGAGGCCGGGGCCACGAAGCGCAGGAAGGGCTGGTTGGCGGCCTGGTCCCAGGTGGCGCCGTGCATGCGGCAGAAGGCGGGGTTGGCGAAACGGACCCGGCCGCGCTGGATCAGGAAGACCCCGTCGCTGATCTGCTCCACCAGGGTCTTGTAGCGCAGGCGCTCGTCGGCCAGCTCGGCCGTGCGCTGGCGCACCTGCTGCTCCAGTTCGCGGGCGTGGTTGCTCACCAGTTGGTCGTGCAGGCGTTGGAAGCGGTCGGAAAAGCCCTGGATGGTGTAGGTCAGGCAGGCGTTCAGGGGGGCCATGGCCCCGGGCAGCAGGTGGCGCTGGTCGGGCTGCAGCAGGCGCTCCAGCACGATGGTGCGGAACAGCTCGAAGGCGCTCTGCACGTCGGTGAGGGTGAAGCCGGTCTTCAGGCGCTTGCGGGTGATGTAGGCGATGAACTGCTCGATGCCCTGGGGGCTGCCGCTGGCCAGGGCCTGGCGGTAGGCCCGGAAGGCACCGAAGACGGTGTAGCGCAGTTCGCTGGGTGGACGCCGGGCGTAGCGCTCCGAGGCCCTGGCCAGGCGCTCCATCCATTCATGGGCGATGGCCTGCTTGTTGGCGTCCAGCCAGGCCAGGAACCCGGATGGAGCCGTGGGCGCCAGCCGGCCCGACCCGGGCGCGCCCTCGCGGTGACCGCCATCAGCAGCCATGGTTTGCTTTCCACCATCACGGTCTTGGGCAAGACGCTCGGTCCTTGAAACATACCAGAAATCAAGGCGGGAAGGCAGCTTCGCGCGGCGGGCGCGGGGAGGCGGGAAAAATGCCAGGGCCACCGGGAGGGAGTATCCCGATGGCCCTGGCCGGGCTTGCCGGTTGGGCCAAAAATCAGGCCGGCAGGGGGCCCAGGATCAGGCGTTGGGGGTCGACCTGCTCGCGCAGGGCGGTCAACTCCTCCTGAGTGGGGGGGCTGGCTTGGCCGGCGCGGCTGATGTCCAGGCTGAAGGCGGTGTTGTCGGCCACCTCCCGCGGGGTGACGCCGGGGAAGCACTCGTCCAGGTACATGCGCTTGGTTTCGTTGTCGAAACGCAACACGCCCAGGTTGGTCACCACCGCCATGGGGCCGCCGCGCTGGAAGCCGGCCTTCTCGCGCGAGTCCCCGCCGGTCAGCCAGCCGGGACTGGTCTGGTAGTCCAGCTTCTCCACGAAGCGCTTGCGCTCCTGCTGCATGAACAGGATCACGGCGTGGGCCTGGCTCATGGCGTCGCAGGCCCCGCCCGAGCCGGGAAAGCGCACCTTGGGCTGGTGATAATCGCCCAGGCAGGTGGAGTTGATGTTGCCGTAGGCGTCGATCTGGGCCGCGCCCAGGAAGGAGATGGTGCGCAGGCGGCGGTGGCCCAGGATGGCGAAGGCCTCGATCAGGCCGCTGTTGAGGCTGGTGCCGGACATCACCCGGGGGTCGGCCACCGCCAGGGGCAGCTCCTCCAGGGCGGGGTCGATGCCGCCGGTCTCGAAGAAGACCACCGCCTCCGGGGCGTGGATGCGCTTGGCCACCGTGGCGGCCAGCATCGACAGGCCGGTGCCGGCGAAGAGGATGTCGCCGTCGCCCACCAGGCGGCCGGCGGCCAGGGCCATCATTTCCTTGTTGGTGTAGGTTGGGTTCATGCCGGGCCTCCCTCTAGCGCCGATCCAGGCCGGGGGCGTAGCCCAGCTGGGTGTTGGCCCGGATGCGGGTCAGGTCCACCGCCCCCACCTGGCCCAGGTAGGTCTCCTGGTCCGGGACGTCGTGGACCCAGTCCTTCAGGTATTGCTGGAAGGACTCGTCCGCGCCGGCCTGCTGACGGTACATGTTCAGGTGGCGGGGGTCGTAGTCATAGAACAGGTGGCAGGCGGTGGGATGGGCCCCCAAGGGGGCGTGGACCACCGCGTCCACCAGGAAGGGCGGGAAGGCGTTCTGGTCCGGGTCCTGGCGCAGGAACTCCGCCGGCACCACCTCCTCGCAGGAGACGATGACCCGGCTGGCGGCGCGCACCTGCTCCTGGTCCAGGAACTTCAGGCCCTTGATCCGGGTGATGCCGTCCTCGCTGGCGTACTGGACGTGGACCAGGGCCAGGTCCGGGGCCAGGGCCGGCAGGAAGACCACCGGCTCCTGCCCGGGGCTGAAGGGGTTGGGACTGACCAGGGCCTTGTGGAGGGGCAGCTTCTCCTCGCTGGCGCGCGCCTGGGCGGAAAAACCCCATTTTTCCAGGATGTCGCTGCCCACCCCCGAGCGGCAGGGGATGAAGGGCAGGTTGAGGGAGCCGGCCAGGAAGCGCAGGCTCATCTGGAAGTTGGAATAGTCCTCGATCTCGATCAGGCCCTTTTGCACCGCCTGACGGAAGCGGATGCAGGTGGGCGCGAAGCGCCCGGTGCCGCCGTAGGCGATCTCCAGGCGGCGCACGCAGCCCGCGCCCACCAACAGGTCCATGGCCTGGCCCTGGGAATGGACCGCCAGATGCAGGTCCTTCTTGCCCTGGCGGATGATCTCCCGGGCCAGGGTCATGGGGTTGCGGCTGACGGTGAAGCCCCCCAGGGCCACCAGGTCGCCGTCGCGCACCAGGCGGCTCACCGCCTCCTCGGCGCTCATCAGCTTGCTCTTGTGGTTTGCTTCGCTCATGTCGTGGCTTTCGTTAATGGCCGCGGCCCCTGGGTCAGCTCAGGCCCAGGCCCTGGAGGATGGAGAGCATGATGCCAGCGGCCATCACCGAGCCCACCTGGCCGCCGGTGTTGGCCCCCATGGCGTGCATGAGGAGGAAGTTGCGCTTGTTGTAGCGCTGACCCTGGACCTGGGCCACCCGGGCGGCCATGGGATAGGCCGAGATGCCGGCCGCGCCGATCAGGGGGTTGACCTGGCCCTTGGTGGCCAGGCACATCACCTTGCCGAACAGGATGCCCATCACGGTGTCCAGGATGATGGCCAGCATGCCCAGGCCCAGCACCAGGAGGGTGGTGGTGTTCAGGAACTTGTCGGCCTGCATGGTGGCGCCGATGGACAGGCCCAGCAGCAGGGTGACCACGTTGGGGATCTCGTTCTCGGCCGCGCCCACCAGGCGGCCGACCACCCCGGACTCGCGCATCAGGTTGCCCAGCATGATCATGCCCATCAGCGGCGCGCCCTTGGGGGCGATCAGGCAGGTGACGATGGTCACCGCGATGGGGAAGAGGATGCAGACGGTCTGGCTCACCTTCTCCTTGGTGGCCTTCATCACGATCTTGCGCTCCTTCTCGGTGGTCAGGGCGCGCATGATCGGCGGCTGCAGCAGGGGCACCAGGGACATGTAGGAATAGGCCGCCACCGAGACCGGACCCAGGAGGTGGGGCGCGTACTGGCTGGTTACGTAGATCGCGGTGGGGCCGTCGCAGGCGCCGATGACGCCCACCGCCACCGCGTCCAGGTGGCTCATGCCCAGGGCCAGGGCCAGCAGGATGGTGAGGAAGATGCCGAACTGGCCGGCCGCGCCCAGGAGCAGGATGCTGGGCCGGGTCAAAAGCGGCCGGAAGTCGGTCATGGCCCCGATGCCCACGAAGATCAGGCAGGGGAAGACCTCGGTCAGCACCCCGGTGTCATAGAAGAAGCGCAGCAGGCCGTGCTCGTCCATCAGGCCGGTCAGCGGCAGGTTGACCAGCACCGCGCCGAAGCCGATGGGCAGCAGCAGCAGGGGCTCGTAGCCCTTGGCGATGCCCAGATACAGCAGAAGGCAGCCCACCGCGATCATGACCGCCATCTGCCAGGTCAGGGCCATGAATCCCGAGGCCAGGAACGCCGCCGAACTCTGGATTGACTCGATCATTTGCCCGCCTCCTTGCCCGTCTCGCCGGCCAGAGTTTCGGGCCGCTCGGGAAAGGCGCGCTTGAGCGCGGCCATCACCAGTGTCAGCACCCACAGCGAAAGCAGGGTGCCTCCCATCCCCAGGGTGGTCATGATCACCCCGAACTTGACATTGTCCAATTGATGCCTTCCTTCCCAGATGATGACTGACGGGTCCCTGCCGGCCGCCGGTCGAGGGGAGACCGGCGGCCGGCATGAACCTGTGAACCCGCGCCGCGCTAGATCGCCCTGGCCTTGAGGCCGCCCGAGGTCAGCTTCTGCCAGACGCCCACGCCGAGCAGGCATCCCAAGCCGATGAGGTCGGAGGTGGCCCCGGGGTACATCAGGAGTATGCCCCCAGACAGGAGAGCCGCGCGTTGCAGGGCGTTGGCCGGGCCCAGCAACCAGCCGGAGAAGCCGGTGGACAGGCAGATCACGCCCAGGCAGGCGGTGGCGAAGGTCCAGATGACGACCGACCAGGGGCCGGCCATCAACAGGCCCGCGCCATCGGTGGAGAGCACGAACATGAAGGGCACCAGGAAGGCGGTGGCGGTGTACTTCCAGGCCTGGAGCATGGTCTTGAAGGCGTCGCCGCCGGTGATGGCCGCCGCCGCGAAGGGAGACAGGGCGGTGGGGGGCGAGACCTCGGAAAGCACCGCGTAGTAGAAGATGAACATGTGGGCCGCGTAGTCGGGCACGCCCAGCTGGATCAGGGCCGGGCCGGCGATGACCGCGCCGATGATGTAGGAGGCGGTCACCGGCACCGCCAGACCGATGATCCACATCAGGATGCCGGTGAAGATCGCGGTCAGCAGCAGGTTGCCCTGGGCGTAGGCGATGATGATGGTGGAGAACTTCAGCCCCAGGCCGGTGAGGGTCACCACGCCCACGATGATGCCGGCGCAGGCGCAGGTGTTGGCCACCGAGAGGATGCCCAGCGAGCCGCTGGCCAGGGCCTTGACCGCCTTGGCCGGATAGAGCGCGGTGTCCTTGTTCAGGAAGCTGGCCGCGAAGGCGATCAGGATGGCGAAGAAGACCGACATCATGGGGGTGAAGCCCATGAGCATGAAGGCCACGATCAGGACCAGGGGCGCGAAGAAGTACCAGTAGCGCTTCACCAACTGGCCGGCGGAGAGGTTGGTGAGCAGGGCGTCCTTGGGCACGTTGAAGCGTTTGGAGTCGAGCTGGACCATCAGGAAGATGCCCAGGTAGTAGCAAAAGGCCGGCAGGGCGGCCATCTTGATGATCTCCAGGTAGGAGACCTTGAGGATCTCGGCGATGAGGAAGGCCGCCGCGCCCATGACCGGTGGGCAGAGGATGGCCCCGATGCCGCCGGCCGAGAGCAGGCCGCCGGCGGTCTCCTTGTCATAGCCGGCCTTGGCCAGCATGGGGTAGGCCACCGAGCCCAGGGTCACGGTGTTGGCCACGCCCGAGCCGGAGATGCAGCCCATCAGGTAGGAGGCGAAGGTCACGGTCCGGCCGGCCGCGGTGGCCTTGCCGCCCATCACCGCGAAGGAGAAGTCGATGTAGAACTTGCCGGCCCCGGATTTCTCCAGGATGGCGCCGAAGATGGTGAACAGGATGATGTAGGTCGAGGAGACGTCGATGGGCACGCCGAAGATGCCTTCCAGGGTCATGTACATGTGCCCGATGATGCGCTCCAGGTCATAGCCCCGGTGGGTCCAGGGCGCGGGCAGCCAGGGCCCGCACATGGCGTAGCCCAGGAACATCAGCACCACCACCGGCATGATCCAGCCCGCCGAACGCCGGGCGGCCTCCATCACCAACAGGGTCAGGGCCCCGCCCATGATCATGTCCATGGTTTCCGGGGTGACGGCGCGGTAGATGAATTCCTCGAAATCCCAAAGCATGTAGGCGATGGTGGAGACGCTGATCAAGGCCGCCAGCACGTCGTACCAGGCCAGGCTTCCCCGTTTCTTGGGGGTGATGGGAAAGACCATGAAGCTCAGGAAGAGCACCATGCCCACGTGCACCCCGCGCAGGATCTGGGTGGTCACGGTGGCCACCGCCGCGTAGAGATGGAACACGGTCATGACCACCGCGAAGAAGGTGATGAAGTTTTGCACCATGCCACCCACGGTGCGGGTGGCGCCTTCCTCCTCCTCGATCAGCTCCTGCACCTTCTTGAGCTGTTCCGCGGTGACCTCGTAGTTTTGCGCGTTTTTGTCGGTCGGTTCGCTCACGGTTTTGCCTCGCTGTTCATGACCCCGGCCGGGGGTCTGGGTCCATCCACCGCCAATCGCAGGCCCTGGCCCGGTTGGGCCAGGCCTTCCAACCGGATCGTGCGCCCGCCCAGGCGCAGCAGGTGGTGTTGGTAGTTCATGCTGCGCAAGCGGATCCCCCCCACTGCCTGATGGAGCGCGACCTTGCCCGTCGGCGGGGGATCGAAGCCATAGTATTCGAAGACGCCAGCCGAGGGGCTGGCCAACTCCACCTGGATCAAGCGCTCCCGGGCGTCCAGGACATAGGTCTCGCACACGGGCGCGTCGTAGATCGAGTTGCGGTGCTCCAATTGGAAGGCCTGGCCCGGAGCCAATTCCAGGCTGAGGGCCGGCCGGGCCGCGTCGCCGCTGTAGAGCCCCAGGCTGGCCGCCGACGCGGGCGCGCCCCAGCACGACGCCAGCGCCAGCAAAAGCCAGGCCAGACCCCCAGCGGTCCTAGCCATGGTGACGGCCCCGCTCACGGCTTAGATCTTGACGCCCTTTTCCGCGAAGAACTTGATCGCTCCGGGATGGAAGGGCAGGGGAGAACCCACCACGGCATCCTGCAGGGTCAGGTACTGGGCCTCCTTGTGGATGGAAACCAACTCCGGTTGATGCTCGAACATGGTCTTGATGACGTTGTAGATGATTTCCGGATTGGCTTTCGCGTTGCAAATAAGGATGTTGCCCACGCCGGCCACCGCGATGTCCATCTTCTGGCCCATGTAGGAATCCTTGGCGATTACCTTGGGGAAATAGACCGGACCATACTTTTCGACCATCTTGGGCAGGGCGTCGCCATGGTCGATCAACAGCATGGTGGTGCCGGGAGTGGCAGCCAGATCCATGATCGAGGCGGTGGGCAGGCCGCCGTCCCAGAAGTAGGCGTCGATCTTGTTGTCCTTGAGCGCGCCGCCGGACTCGGCCGCGCCCAGGCGGTCGCGTTTGATGTCTTTGTCGGGATCGATGCCGTAGGCCTCCAGCACCCTGAGGGCCTTGACCTCGGTGCCGCTGCCCGGGGCGCCGGTGGAGACGGTCTTGCCCTTCATGTCGGCCACGCTCTTGATGCCCTTGCCCTCCAGGGTGACCACGTGCATGTAGTTGGTGTAGAGCACCGCCACCGTGGTCAGGGGCAGCTTGGACTTGAACTTGCCCATGCCCGCGTAGGCGTCATAGGCGGTGTCGGCCATGGAAAACGCGAGGTCGGCCTTGCCGGCGCCCACCAGCTTGCAGTTGTCCACGCTGGCCGCGGTCACTTCGGCGGTGGCCTCGGTGCCGGGCAGGTATTTGGAGATCACGGCCGCGATGCCGCCGCCGTAGGGGTAGTACACCCCGCCGGTGCCGCCGGTGGCGATGGACAGGCTGGTGTTGGACTGGGCCGCCCAGGCCAGGGAGCCGCCCAACAGGGTCATGCCGCCCAGGGCCATCGACGCGCCCAGGAACTGCCTGCGGGTTAGGCTGCTGGAAATCGGTTTGGGTTTCTCGGGCATGGCCTGAACTCCTTTCCATGGGGGGGGATAAAGAAACTCCATCCGGGCAAGCTCGCCATACTCTGGTTGGCGCGCCCCAGTCGTGACGCGAAGCAGGACAGGGCTCGTTGGGAGGCGGCCCGGGGACACGTTCGCGGTCTCGTGGACGACGCTCGCGACCCCCTCCTCCTTCGCGCGGCGGATGACCGGCGTCGACTGAGGCGCGCTTGATTCGAACTGGGGCTTACGCTGCTGGACCCGCAAAAAAGCAAGTTTCGGACCAGGCGAATCCGAGGAGGGATATTCATGATATAGCTGTTTTTTAGCGAAACGGGCCGGGGAGGGTGGGCGGATGTCCGCCCAAAGGGCCGGGGGAAGTGAGCGGAAAACCGCCTATTGCGGTCGACTGCGGCTGCGCTCCAGGTTGTATTTGGCCATCTTTTCGTTAAGGGTCCGCCGGGGCAGGCCCAACTCGGCCATGACCTTTTTCATGTCGCCGTTGTGGCGCTTGATGGCGTCCTTGATCAACTGACGTTCGAATAGCTGCAACTGGTCGGAAAGCGTGGCTCCCGGCGCGGACTCGCCGGGTTCGCCGTTGGGGGCCAGGCCGGGCAGCATGGTCGCGGCCGAGAGGCTGGACAGGGCGTGGCGCTCGGCCAGGTTCTTGAGTTCGCGCACGTTTCCCGGCCAGTGGTGACGCATCATGGCCATCATCAGCTCCGGTCCCGGCGGGCTCGCCTCGCGGTCGTAGGTGATGGCGGCCCGGTCCAGGAACAGCGAGAAGAGCAGGGGCACGTCCTGCTTGCGCTCGCGCAGGGGCGGCACGAAGAACTCCACCGTGCTCAGGCGGTAGTAGAGGTCCTCGCGCAGGCGGCCGGCCTGGATGGCCTCGCGCGGGGGCTCGTTGGCGGCCGAGACCAGTCGGAAATCCACCGGCCGGGACTTGTTGGAGCCCACCGGGAAAACCTCCCGATCCTGCAGGGCCCGCAGCAGCTTGCCCTGGATGTCCAGCGGCATGCTGGAGACCTCGTCCAGGAACAGGGTGCCGCCGGAGGCGGCCTCCAGCTTGCCGGCCCGGGGCCGCACCGCGCCGGTGAAGGCCCCGCGCTCGTGCCCGAAAAGCTCGCTCTCGGCCAATTGCGGTGGGATGGCCGCGCAGTTGACCGCCACGAAGGGGTGGGAGCGGCGGGGGCTGAGCTCGTGCAGGCAGCGGGCCACCACCTCCTTGCCGGTGCCGGTCTCCCCCACCAGGAGCACGCTGGCGGTGGTGGGGGCGATGTTGACGATCTCGCGCTTCAGGGCGCGCATGACCGGGCTGGTGCCCACCAGGCGGGCCTCCAGGCCCTCGGCCGCCTCCAGGTCGCGGCGCAACTGGCGGTTCTCCAGAACCAAACGCCGTTTTTCCAGGGCGCGCCGCACCAGGTCGATGATGCGCTCGGGCTCGAAGGGCTTCTCGACGAAGTCGTAGGCGCCGGCCCGGATGGCCTCCACCGCCATGTTGATGTCGCCGTGGGCGGTGACCAGCACCACCGGGATGTCGGGGTCCAGCCGGTGCACCGCGCGTTGCAGCTCCCGGCCGTCCAGGCCGGGCATCTTCACGTCCGAGAGCACGATGCCGGGAAAATCCGGGGTCAGCAGGTCCAGAGCCTTCTGGCCGCGGTCAAAGTCCTGGCAGGCGAAGCCGGCCAGCTCCAGCCCCTGGCGCAGGGAGTCGCGGATGGCCTTCTCATCGTCGATGAAAAAGACCACGCCGCCGGTTTCGATCGGGTTATTCATCGTTTACCAAGTCCAGACGCACGGTGAAGCAGGCTCCGGCCCCGGGCAGGTTGTGACCCTGGATGCTGCCGCCCATTTCCTTGATTATGCCGTGAATGATGGAAAGACCCAATCCCAGGCCATGGCCCGGCTCCTTGGTGGTGAAAAAGGGGCTGAACAGGCGCTCCTGGGCCTGGGGGGAGAGGCCGGGTCCGCTGTCGCTGACCACCGCCAGGGCCTGCCGACCTTCACGGTGGAGGTCCACCCGCACCAGTTTTTGCGGACTGTCGCGCACCGCGTCCAGAGAGTTTTGCACCAGGTTCACGAAGACCTGGTCCAGGTGGGTGGGGTTGCCCTTGACCATCAGCGGCTGGTCGGGCTCGCTGGTCTCCAGGCGGCAGCCCATGGCCTCGGCCTGGTGCCCCACCAGGGCCAGGGCATTGCGCAGGCTGTGGCGCAGGTCGATTTCAGCCAGTCGACCCGCTGACTTGCGCGAGAAGCTCTTGAGCTGCTGGGCCAGGGAGGCCAGGCGGCCGGTGAGGTCGTGGATGACGCTCAGGTTTTCCCGGGCCGGTTCGGCCTGGCCCCGCTCCAGGAGCACCTTGCAGTTGGCGCTGTACATGCGGATGGCGGCCAGGGGTTGGTTGATCTCGTGGGCCACCGAGGCCGCCATCTGGCCCAGGGCCGCCATCTGGCCGGCGTGGATCAGCTCCTTCTGGGTCTCGCGCAGCTCCCGCTCCTTGCGCCGCCGCTCGCGCACCTCGCTCTCCAACTGCTGGTTGATAAGCTGCACCTGCCGGGCCTCGATGGCCCGGATGCGCGAGATCTTGCGCAGGTGGTTGACCCGTGCCAGCATCCCCAACAGCAGCAGGGCCAGCAGGACCGCCACCCCGATGGCGGCCACGGTGAAGCCCTGCTCCTCCAGCAGCTCCGCCTTGACCAGGTAGTGGATCTCCCAGCCCAGACCGGCCAAGGGCTGCGAGCAGAGCAGGAAGCGCTCGTGACCGATGGTCAGCTCGGTCAGGCCCAAACGCTCCCGGACGCTGGCGGGCAGGATGGTGAGTTCCGCGCCCTGGTATTGTTGCTGGCCGCGGATGGTGGGCGGGGACGGGTGGCCCAGGGCGGTGAGCACCCGGTATTTCCAGATGTCCCGGGTGCCCAGGATGATCACCCCGTTCTGGTCGGTGACGAACACCGTCTCACCGGCCTGGCGCCAACTGCGCTGGAGCAGGTCCAACTCCACCTTGACCACCGCTGCGCCGATGATCTCCTCGCCCACGCTCACGGGGTAGGAGATGAAATAGCCAGGAATTCCGGTGGTCTGACCGATGCCGTAGAACAAGCCCTCCCGGCCGGCGATGGCGTCTTTGTAGTAGGGGCGGAAGCTGTAGTCCTTGCCCACGTAGCTGTAGCTGGTCTTCCAGTTGCTGGAGGCCACCGTCACCCCGCGCTCGTTGAGCACATACAGGGCGGCCGAGCCGGCCTTGTCGTTGACCGCCTCCAGATAGGCGTTGATCTGGAACGGTTGGCCGCCATCCTGCAACAAGCGCTGTATTTCCGGGTTGATGGCCAGGATGTAGGGTAGGTAGCGATAGCGGTCGAAGGCGGCCTCCAGGGTGCCCTCGTAGAGCAGCAGACGGTCCCGGGCGGTGGACTCCAACTCGGCCACGGCGTTGAATTCGGCCAGGCGCACCGAATACCAGATCAGGCCCGCCCCCAACACCAGCAGGATCAGCGCGAACAGGATGATCTTTTTCCGGGAGGTCATGACTCCTCGCATGGCATCGGGGGCGGCGGCGGGGCCAACCCGGCCCCGCCCCACCGTCGTCCCGCCCCAATTATCCGGGATAATCAGGAAATGCCAAATCCGTGCCAGCCGGGGCGGCCGGGACGGCCGGCCTCGGGTTGGCGGCTAGGGGGTGGCGTCCGGCCGCCGCCAGGCCACCGCCCCAAAGATCAGGGCCGCGCTGGCGATGACCAGCCCCGCCAGCCAGAAGGGCGCGCCCAGGCCCAGCCCGGCTCCGGCCAGACCACCCAGCAAGGGACCCGAGGTGTGGCCCAGGTCCATGATCGCGCCCAGCAGGCCCATGGCCGAGCCGCGCCCATCCTGGCGGCTGAGGTCGGCCACGTAGGCGCTCGAGGCCGAGGTGACCACCGAGAGGCTCAAGCCAAACACCACGCTGAGCAAAAATAGCGGCCAGAAGGCGTTCAGCCAGGGGAAGGCGGCGATGCCGGCCGCGCCCAGGAGGCAGCCGGCCACGATCTGGGGCGGGCGGCCGTGACGGTCGGAGAAGCGGCCCAACACCGGCTTGGTCAGGGCCAGGGTGATGATCTGGGAGGAGAGGCAGGCCCCCACCTGCCAGGCGGCCAGGCCATGGCCGATGCCGTGCAGGGGCAGGAAGACCTCGAACACCCCATAGGCGAAGAGCACCCCGGCCTCGGCCAGGCAGGTGGCCAGCAGACGCCGGTCGGCCAACAGCTCACCCAGGGCGGCCCGGAGTCGGAGCGGCTGGCGGGTCAGTGCGTCGGCCGGGGTTGGGCGGGGCAGAGGGGAGGCCAGGAGGAGCACCGTGACCCCGGCCAGGCCGCAGACCAGGTAGACCGCGCGGAAGCCGGCCTCGGGGCTGGCGGCCCAAAGACTGAGCAGAGTCCCACCGGCCAGGGGGGCCAGGAAGCGGCCCAGCAGGGTGGCGGTGGAGAACCAGCCCAGCTTTTCGCCCCGCTGGGCGGGATAGAGATCGGCCACCAGGGCCATGGCCACCGGCACGAATACCGCCGTGGCCAGGCCGTGGTAGAGCCGCACCAGGACCAGGCCGGCCAGCGAGTCCACCTGGAGATAGAGGAAGGGCGCGCTGGCGAAGACCAGGGAGGCCAGCAGCAGCAGCCGCCGCCGGCCCAGGCGGTCGGACAGGATCCCGGCCGGCAGGCTCATCAGAACCCCGGTGAAGGCCGAGACCGAGGCCACCAGCCCCACCCCGGCGGCGTCGGCTCCCAGATTGGTGGCCAACAGCGGCAGCACCGGGCTCTTGGAGATGGTGCTGCTGAAGATGCCCAGCAGGCCCGCGCCGCAGAGCAGGTTGAAAGGAGTCAGCCGCACGGTCCCGCCTCGCCTGGGAGTTGACGCCTAAGAGACAGGGTAACGTAAAATTACGGGGAATGGCGTGAAATCCTGGTGACTTCGTGGCGGGCATGGTGGCGGGCATCGCCCGGCGGGCGGGTGGCTGGCCCGCCGGGCGAGGGTTGGCGCGATCTCAGGTCGCCTCCACCCGGCAGGGCACGTGACGGTGCAGGGGGGTGCCGGCCAGGCGGTCGCGGTGATTGGCGCTGGTCAGCCGGTTGACGTTGATCCCATACACCTGGCCTTCAAAAACCAGACCGAAGCCGTGGGGGATCAGGACGGTGCCCGGCCGCACTGCGGGGTCGGCCTCCAATTCGCCCTGCTCGCTGCCGGCCAGGGTGGTGACCCGCACCAGCTGGCCGTCGGCCAGGCCCAGGCGGGCCAGGTCGGCCGGGTTCATGGCCACGGTGCAGGCCCGGCGGCCCTGGTTCCAGGCCGGATCGCGCATCAGGGAGTTGGCGTTCATGTCAAAATGCCGGCCGGCGTTGAGGATCAGGGGAAATTCCGGGTCGCCGGCCAGGGCCTTGGCCTCGGCCGGGGGCGTGATCTCCGCCAGCCAGGCCTCCATCTCCGGGGCGTGCAGGTTCACCTTGCCGTCGGGGGTGCGCAGGCTGGCCAGGTTGTTGTCCGGGTCGCATTGGCCCAGCCACAGGCCCTCGGGGTGGTCCAAGAGGGCCTGGAACAGGGCCTCGCCCTGGGCCGGACCCGGAGTGAAGCCGGCCCGGGCCGCGTTGTGGCGGAAGTCCCTGGGCGCGGTCATGAACAGGCCCCACAGCGCGGCCAGGTTGGCCGAGCCCATCTCCCGGCCCAGGGTCTGGGCCAGGACCAAGGGCGACATGGCCTGGGCGGCGGGATTGGCCTGGAAGAAATTGATCAAGGCCAGGCCGAAGCCCAGGCGGTGGCCCTTGGCCGCCTGGCGCAGGGAGTCGGGGATCTCCGGGATCAGGCCCAGGGCCTCGGCCAGGCGGGTGAAGATCTGGCTGGTCTCCAGGGGCTCGCCCAGGGGCTCCACCACCGGCCGCCGCAGTTGGCCGTAGACCCCCGGCCAGGTCCAGGTGAAGAAGGTGGTGTCCCAGGACTCGTAGCCGCTGCGGGCGGGCAGCACGTAGTGGGACCGGGACGCGGTCTCGGTCAGGGCCAGGTCGATGGTCACCAGGAGGTCCAGGGCCCCGAAGGCCCGCTCGTAGGCGCTGGTGTCGGCGTAGGAGCGCAGGGGGTTGGACTGGCTGCACAGGACGGCCCGCAGGCGATGGGGATGGTCGCTCAGGATCTCCTCGGGCATGACGTTGGGCGGGTAGACCCCCATGATGGGCGGGAAGTCGGTGGCCAGGGTGCGCCAGGCCTGGGGGTCGCGCTCGTCGGAGTGGGCCCCCAGGGGCATGATGGAGCCCGGGATCACGTTGCCGCCCGGCCGGCCGATGCTGCCGCAGATGGCCATTAACAGGTAATAGAGATAGCTGGTGGCGGTGCTGTGACGGTTCATGTACACCCCCAGGTCGGGGTGCATGGACCAGTTGCGGGTGGTCAACAGCCGGCAGAGGCGGACCACCGGCTCCCAGTCCAGGCCGCAGACCTCCAGGGCGGCGACAATGTCCAAATCCGCGAACCAGCCGCGCACCGCCTCGAAACCGCTGGTGTTTTCATTGATGAACCTCTGGTCCTGCCAGCCCTCGCGCAGGATCAGGGCGATCATGGCCTTGAGCAGCAGGGCGTCGCAGCCGGGGCGGATGGCCAGGTGCAGGTCGGCCTTGTGGGCGGTCTCGGAGCGGCGGGGGTCGATCACCACCAGCAGGCGCTCGGGGTCGCGGCTGATGCGCTCCAGCACCCGCCGGGCCTGGGGCATCTGGTGGCTCATCCAGCCGTTCCAGCCCCAGGCCAGCAGGAGCTCGGTGCGCTCCTCGTCCGGGATGGTCCCCAGGTATTGCCGCCCCAGAAAGCGGCCCCCGGCCCAGAAGTGGCCGGTCAACTCCTGGGCCAGGGCGTTGTAGTGATAGCGCGAACCCAGGGCGCGCAACAGGCGCACCCCAAAGGCCGCCTCCAGATGGCAGCCCTGGCCGGCCCCGCCCATGTAGGCCAGGCCGCGGGGGCCGTGTTGGCCGATGATGGCCCGCAGTTTTTGGGCGATCTCGGTGATGGCCTGGTCCCAGGGGATGGGGTCGAACCCGCCCCGGGCGTTACGTTTCAGGGGATGAGCAAGACGCTGGGCGTGGTGCTGGTGGTGGGCCAGGTTCAGGCCCTTGCGGCAGGCGTAGCCCTGGCTGCGGGGGTTGGCCGGGTCGGGCCGGCTCTTGACGATGCGGTTGTCCTCCACCAACACCCTGAGACCGCAGTTCTGGGCGCAGAGCACGCATCCGGTCTGATGCCAGGTGCCCATGACTTCCTCTCCCCGGGGCGGTTGCCCCGTTAAAGATTCTGGTGCCGGTTGAGCTTTTCCTGCAAGGCGGCCCGGGTCTTGGCCCTGAGCAGCATGGCCTCGCCGACGTTGCGCGGCACCTGGGGCTGTTCTGGCTTGCGCGCCAGGCTCAGGGCCCCGGAGGGGCAGGTGGTGACGCACAGGCCGCAGCCGATGCAGCGCTCCAGATCGAGGCTGGCCTGGTCGTCCTCCAGGTGGAGCGCCTCCATCTGGCAGCGCTCCAGGCAGGCCCCGCACCCGACGCAGGCCTCCCGGTCCAGGCTGGCCACAAAGGGCGAGACCACCAACTGGGCCGGGTGGGGGTGGCGCTTGAGGTTCTTGAGCACCTGGCAGCAGTCGCCGCAGCACAGGCAGATGTTGATGATGTCCTGGGAGTTGCTGGGCTGAACCACCAGGCCCTGCTCCTCGGCCCGCTCGAGGATGGCCAGGGCCTCCTCCTGGTCGATGGCGCGGCCCAGGCCGTTGCGCAGGTAGTAGTCCGCCCCCCAGCCGAAGACCAGGCAGGCCTCGGAGAGCTTGCCGCAGCCCCCGCCCTGGATCTCGTGCTCGCGGCGGCAGATGCAGGGGGCCACCAGGAGCTTGTCCTGGCGGCGGATCAACTCCTCGGCCGACTCGTAGGCCAGGACCTCGGCCTTGGCCTCCACACTGCGCCCCACCGGGATGGTGCGCAACTGGGGCAGGACCCCGAAGGAGGCCTGGGCCAGGTGGGGCATGTATTCCTCCACGTCGGCCACGAACTGCGGGGTCAGGCGGTTGAGGTTGTACTCCCAGATGCCGATCACGAACTGCGAGGCCATGTAGACCGGGGGCCGGTCCGCCGTCTCGATGCTGAAGATCAGGCCCTTGAGCGACATCTCCCGCAGCCGGGGCGCGATCTCCTCCACCGGCCGGCCCGCCCGCTGGGCGATGGCCTCGGCCGGCTCCAGCTTCAGGGTCAGCTTCACCGCCAGATCCGCCTCCTCGGGCGAGAAGAGCTGGCGCAGGATGCGCAACTCCACCTCACTCTCGGTGGGGGGGAAGCCGGCCGGCAGGCGGTCCAGGTGCCGGGCGAGATTCTGATAGGCTTCTTCGCTCATGGCGGCGCTCCTTGGGGCTGGGGTTATATCTTGTACACTAACTAAATTGACAAAAAAATAAGGCCTATCGCAGGTCCCGCAGCAGGCGTTTGAGCAGGACCTTCTCCTCCAGGGACAGGGGGCTCAACACCGCCTGGTTGCTGTCGATCACCGCCTGGCGCAGCTCCTGGGTCAGGCCCTTGGCCTTGGCGGTGGCAAAGACCCGCACCACCCGCCGGTCGTTGGGGTCGGTCTCCTTGTTGATCCAGCCGTTGTCGGCCATCCGTTCCAAGATGCCGGAAAGCGTGGCGCTGTCCAGCACCAGGCGCTGGCCGACCTCACCGGCCGAGAGCCCGTCCTCCTTCTCCAGCACCCCCAGTATCAGGCGCTGGACCGTGGTGAGGCCATAGGGGCGCAGGTGATCCTTGAGGATGCCGTGGGCGCGCTGGTAGGCTTTGGCCAGTTGAAAGACGATGCAGTCATCAAAGGATTCCATGGCGACCTCGCGATAGTTAGTATACTAGATAAACCGATGCGCCGCGCCGGTCAAGGGAAAACCGGCGCGCGATTCCAGCCGAGGCACGAAAGGGTGATGATGATAAGGTGTAACCTTGATTGAAAAGCCTGCCGGGCCTTCGGGCCCAGGTCCCGCCAACCCTGGCGGCGGGGAAGGGGCGAGGTGACGCCAACCAGCCGTGACGCGGGATAATCGCCCGGGTCGCGGGTTTGGCTTGGCAACAAACCCCGGCATGGGATAGGTTCTTGGCAAGGGCGAAGATTCAAGGGGACGGCCGCTGGTTGCGGGTTTGCCCGAAAGACAGGCGAGGTCGAGCATGAAAGACGGCGCTGACAAGCCCAACACCCAGTCCGACCGCATTCTGGAGGCCCTGGCCCTGGGGGTGGTGGCCGTGGACCAGGAGATGCGCCTGACCTACATCAACCCGGCCGCCGAACAGATCGCCGGCCTGAGCGCGGCCCAGGCCCTGGGCCGCCCCTGCCGCGACGTTTTCCAATCCACCCTGTGCGACCACGACTGCCCCCTGCGCAAGGCCATGGAGACCGGCGCCAGCCAATATGGCCTGGACGCGGTCTTCATCCGCCAGGGGGGGCGCTCGGTGGCCCCGGTCAAGGTCTCGGTCTCGCCCCTGCGCGACGCCCAGGGCCAGCTGGCGGGCGGGGTGGAGACCATCCAGAGCATGCACCTGATGCGGCTGATGAACAAGCGATCGACCCGGTCCTACTCCTGGGAGGACTACATCGGCGACGCGCCCCAACTGGCCCGCATCTTCGACACCCTCAAGGTGGTGGCCCCCACCCCGGTCACGGTGCTGATCGAGGGGCCCACCGGCACCGGCAAGGATCTGCTGGCCAACATCATCCACAACATGAGCCCGCGCAAGTCCCAGCCCTTCGTCAAGGTCAACTGCGCCGCCCTGCCCGAGAACCTCTTGGAATCGGAGATGTTCGGCTATGTGCGCGGGGCCTTCACCGGGGCGGGGCGCGACAAGCCCGGGCGCTTCACCCAGGCCCACAACGGCACCATCTTCCTGGACGAGATCAGCGAGATGCCCCTGGCTCTGCAGGCCAAGCTCTTGCGGGTGCTGGAGGACCAGGAGTTCTATCCCCTGGGGGCCTCCAAGACCGTCCAGGTGGACGTGCGCATCATCACCGCCTGCAACAAGCCCCTGGACGCCCAGGTCAGGGCGGGGCTGTTCCGCGAGGACCTCTACTACCGCCTCAACGTGATCCGGGTCAACATCCCCCCCCTGCGCGAGCGCCGCCAGGACATCCCCCTGCTGATCCGCCGCTTCATCCAGCGCAAGAACGTGGAGCGGGGCACCTACATCTGCCGCTTCTCGCCCGAGGCCCTGGACGTGCTGCTCAACTACGACTACCCGGGCAACGTGCGGGAAATGGAGAACATCCTGGAGCACGCCTGCCTGCTCTGCCGGGGAGACATCATCCAGTGCGACCATCTGCCCCGGGACCTGCGCGAGACCCAGTGCGCCCCGGCCACCACGGTGCGGGTGGTCAACCCCCAACGCCAGCAGTTGCTGGAGGTGCTCAAGGCCCACGGCTGGAACCGCCAGCGGGCGGCCAGGGCCCTGGGGGTGGATCGCACCACGCTGTGGCGGCGGATGCGGCGCTGGGGAATCGCCAGCGCGGGACCGGAGAACTGAGGATGTTGCAGCGTGTTGCTGCAACAAATGCATCATAATGTTGCAGCGATGCGCAACAATGCGGCGGACGCAACGCAACGCGATTTAGCAACTGGTTATAATAACTAGTTAATGGTAATTCGCGCCCCTTGGCATGTCTCCTGCTCATGGATTGTGGTAGGAGGAGCCCGTGCCGCAACCTGACAAGCCCGCTTGGCTCAACCGGCTGACCAGCCGCCTGGCCTTCAAGCTCACCGCCTGGGTGGGTTTGTCGGTGCTGGTGATGGTCAGCCTGGCGGCGGTGGTGGGCATCAAGGCCCAGGAGGACAACGCCATCGGTCGCGTGTCCCAGAGCGGCTCCTGGTTCTCCGACACCGTCAAGCGCTCCACCCGCCACGCCATGCTCAAGGATCAGCGCGACAGCGTGCACGCCATCATCGAGGCCGTGGGCAAGCAAGAGGGCGTGGACGTGGTCCGGGTCTTCAACAAGAAGGGCCAGATCATGTTCAGCAGCCGGGCGGCGGAGATCGGCCAGCTGGTGGACATGCAGGCCGAGGCCTGTTACGCTTGTCATTTCAAGGACCAACCCCTGGAGCGCCTGCCCCAGGGACGGACCAGCCGCATCTTCAACAGCCTAAGTCCGTCCGGGACCCCCTCCCACCGGGTCCTGGGGGTGATCAACCCCATCTACACCGAGCCGGCCTGCTACACCGACCCCTGCCACGCCCATCCCCCGGACCAGTCGGTGCTGGGGGTGCTGGACGTGAACCTAAGCCTGGCCCAGGTGGACGCCGAGGTGTCCGCCACCACCCGCCAGGTGGTGGTCTTCGCTCTGGTGGTCTTCGCCCTTCTGGGCGGCATAGTGGCCCTGTTCACCTTCCATTTCGTCAACCAGCCCCTGCGCTCCCTGGCCCAGGAAACCCGACGCATCGCCCAGGGCGACTATGACCACCAGGTCAAGCCCCTGACCGGCGACGAGATCGGCGAATTGGCCCAGTCCTTCGAGACCATGCGCCGGGCGGTGAAGGAAAAGACCGAGGCCCTGCACGAGAGCCGCCAGCAGTTCCAGATCCTGTTCGAGCAGGTGCCCTGCCACATCACGGTCCAGGACCGCGACCTGCGCCTGGTGGGCTTCAACAAGATGTTCGAGCGCGAGTTCGGGGCCCGCATGGGCGAGCACTGCTACGAGGCCTACAAGGGCCGGCGCAGCAAGTGCCCCACCTGCGCGGTGGAGCGGACCTTCGCCGACGGCCAGATCCACTCGGCCGAGGAGACCACCCTGGGCCAGGACGGCAAGCCGCGCTACATCCTCAACCTCACCGCGCCCATCCGCGACAAGAGCGGCGCCATCACCGCGGTGATGGAGATGGCCACCGACATCACCGCCATCCGCCTGCTGGAGGACGAGCTGCGACGCTCGGAGGAGAAGTACCGCCTGTTCTTCAACAACGCCCCCAACCCGATCCTGGTCTTCGACCACGACACCCTGGAGATCCTGGACGCCAACGACCGCGCCACCGCCGACTACCGCTATCCCAAGGAGGAGCTCCTGGGCCGTTCGGTGCTGGACCTGACCGACCCCGCCGACCAGCACCGGGTGCGGGGCTTCCTGGAGCGAGGCGAGAGCTTCCTGCCCCGGGTCTGCCAGGCCCGGCGCGATGGCACCTCCTACTTCGTCAACATCCGGGCCAGTTATGGCGAGCACCTGGGCCGCCGGGCCTGCATCGCCACCACCGCCGACATCACCCAGATGCTCAAGACCGAGGAGCAACTGGTGCAGGCGGCCAAGATGGCCACCCTGGGCGAGATGAGCACCGGCGTGGCCCACGAGATCAACCAGCCGCTGACCGTCATCGGCACCGCCGGCCATTTCCTGGCCAAGCAGGCCGAGCGGGGCATTTCGCCGGAGTTGGCGGTGCTCAAGGACGTGGCCCGCGAGCTGATCTCCCAGGTCAGTCGGGCCGAGCGGATCATCAACCACCTGCGCGAATTCGGACGCAAGTCCCGGGTGGAGCGCGAGCGCCTGGACATCAACTCCCCGGTGCGGCGGGTCTTCCATCTCCTGGGCCAACAGCTCCACCTGCATGACATCGAGGTGCGGCTGGATCTGGCCGAGGACCTGCCCTTGATCTGGGGCGAGCCCAACCGCCTGGAGCAGGTCTTCATCAACCTGGTGCTCAACGCCCGTGACGCCATCGAGGACCGCCGCGACAAGGAGACCGGCCTGGACGGGGCCATCCAGGTGCGCACCTGGTGCGACAACGACCGGGTCTTGGTCAGCGTCGCCGACAATGGTTTTGGCATCCCCGACGAGATCAAGTCGCGCATCTTCGAGCCCTTCTTCACCACCAAGGAGGTCGGCCGGGGCACTGGCCTGGGTCTGTCGATCTCCTACGGCATCGTGCGCGACTATGGCGGGCGGATCACGGTGGACAGCGAGTCCGGCCGGGGCACCACCTTCGTGGTCAGCTTCGAGCGGGCCGGGGAGGAGGAGGCATGACCCCGGAGATGGACTACAACCGCCTCTTGCTCATCGACGACGAGCCCGGCATCCGGCGGATGCTGGCCCTGGACCTGGGGGCCGACGGCTACGACGTGATCACCGCCGAGGACGGGGCCGGCGGCCTGGCGCTGTTTGGCCGACTCAAGCAGGACATCGTCATCACCGACCTGAAGATGCCCGGCCTGGACGGCATCGAGGTCCTGCGGCGGATCAAGCAGCAGAGCCCCTCCACCGAGGTCATCGTCATCACCGGCCACGGGGACATGGACCTGGCCATCAAGTCCCTGCAATTGGACGCCAGCGACTTCATCACCAAGCCCATCAACGGCGAGGAGCTGGCCTTGGCCCTCAACCGGGCCCGGGAGCGCCTGCGCCTCAAAGCCCAGCTCAAGGCCTACACCGAGGAGTTGGAGACCCGGGTGGCCGAGGCCACGGCCAAGGTGGTGCAGAGCGAGCGCCTGGCCGCGGTGGGCCAGACCGTCAGCTCCCTGGTCCACGCCCTCAAGAACATGCTCACCGGCCTGCGCGGCGGCACCTACATGGTGCGCCAGGGCCTGGAGCGCCTGGACCGCGAGCTCTCCGGCCAGGGCCTGGACATGGTGGAGCGCAACCTGCGCCGGGTGGCGGAGCTGGTCAAGGACCTGTTGACCCTGGCCAAGCCCCGCGAGCCGGAGACGACCCCCACCGACCTGGCCGCCCTGTGCCGGGAGGCGGCCTGCTGCCTGGCCGCCGAGGCCCAGCGCCGCGACGTGGAGCTGGCCTGCGGCCTGGCCGAGGACGCCCCGCCCATCATGGCCCAGGTGGAGGACCGCGCCATCCTGGACGCCCTGATGAACCTGGTGGGCAACGCCATCGACGCCGCCGGCACTGTGAGCAAGGGGCGGGTGCGGATGGGGGTGGGGGTGCAGGGGGACCAGGCCTGCCTGTGGGTGGAGGACAACGGCCCGGGACTGGACGACGAGGCCCAGGAGCGGATCTTCCAGGGCTTCTACAGCAGCAAGGGCGCGGCCGGCACCGGCCTGGGGCTGATGGTCTGCCAGAAGGTGGCCCGCGAGCACGGGGGTAGGGTGGAATACCAGACCCGGCCGGGCCTGGGGGCCACTTTCCGGATCATCCTGCCCCTCAAGGGCCAGACCCCGGAGCGACAACCGGCGGCGGGGTGTTCCAGCCCCTGAGCCCCAGGGCCGCCACCGGGCCCGGGAAAGGAGAATGCACGAGTCATGGTCGGATACCGAAACGTCCTTTATTGCACGGATTATTCGGAGGATGCCGAGATAGCGTTCTACCACGCCCTGGACCTGGCCGAACGCTACGGCGCCAAGCTGCACGTCTTGCACGTGCTGCGATCCAGCCTGCGCTACAGCCCCACCGAGACCTCGGAGCAGGCCCCGCCCGGCGAGGTCACCTACGCCTCGGACGCGGTGGTCTCCCAGGCCCTGGCCGAGCTCAAGGCCCGCTACCAGGACCGCCTGGGCGCGATCAGGGACGTGGCCTGGACGGTCAAGCCCGGCACCGCCTTCGTCGAGATCCTGCGCTACGCCCGGGAGAATCAGGTGGACCTGATCGTGCTGGGCGCGGCCGGGGCCTCGGCCCAGGAGTCCACCCACTACGGCAGCACCGTGGAGCAGGTCTCCCGGCGCGCGCCCTGCCATGTGATGGCGATCAAAAACCCTGAACGAGCCTACACGCTCTAGCGCCCGTCGCCCGCCGGGCAGGACAGGAAAGGAGCATGGCCATGTCCCAGAGAATCTTGGTGGTGGACGATGAGATGGACCTGCGCACCTTCATCTCCACCCTGTTGGAGAGCAACGGCTTTCGGGTCACCGTGGCCGAGAACGGCGAACAGGGCATGCAGAAGGTCCGCGAGAAGCGGCCGGCCCTGATCACCCTGGACGTGATGATGCCCAAGGAGAGCGGCATCAAGATGTACCGCGACATCAAGACCGACCCCGAGCTGAAGGACATCCCGGTGCTGATCATCTCCGGCCTGGCCCGCAAGACCTTCCTGCACTCCCAGAAGGTCCTGGACAAGTTCAAGAGCCAGACCGTGCCCCCGCCCGAGGGCTATATCGAAAAGCCGCCCGAGCCCGAGGAGTTGATGGGCGAGGTGCGGCGGATCCTGCAATAGCGGTGATTGCGAGGTGAGCATGAGCCCGGAAACCGCCCCCGCGCCAGCCCTGCGGCCCAGCGGGGAATTCCTGCGCTCCGGCCTGGCCGGGCGGGAGTTCAACCTGGCCGCCTGCTTCGGCTGTAAGAAGTGCACCAACGGCTGCCCCCTGACCTTCGCCATGGATCTGCTGCCCTACCAGGTGGTGCGCCTGGCCCAGTTGGGCCAGGTGGAGGCCCTGCTGGCCGCCCGCACCCCCTGGGTCTGCGCCAGTTGCCAGACCTGCCTGGCCCGCTGTCCCAACCAGGTGGACCTGCCGGGTTTCATGGACTGGCTCAAGGAGCGGCTCTTCCGCGCCGGAGCGGAGGTGGGCGAGGCCCGGACGCTGTTGTTCCACCGCTTGTTCCTGGAGGAGGTGGCCAAGCGCGGCCGGGTCTTCGAGGGCAGCCTGCTGGCCCGCTATCTGCTGAAAAGCGGCGGGGCCCTGGGGCCGGAGGCCATCAAGAACGCCCGCCTGGGTTGGGAGATGCTGCGCCGGGGACGGATCAAGCTGGTGCCCTCGCGGGTGCGGCGGCGGCGCTGGCTTAAGGGGGTCTTCGCGCCCCGGGAGGCCCGCTCATGAGCAAGGTCGGCTACTACCCTGGCTGCTCCCTGGAGGCCACCGCCCGGGACTACGCCGAGTCCCTGGAGGCGGTGGCGGGTTTGTTGGGCGTGGAGCTGGTGGAGGTGCCGGACTGGAACTGCTGCGGGGCCAGCGCCGGACACAGCCTGGACCACCGCGCCGCCCTGAACCTGGGCGCGCGCAACCTGGCCCTGGCCGCGGCCGGTCCCCAACCGGTGGTGGTGCCCTGCGCCCTGTGTTTCAACCGCCTGAAAAGCGCCCAGCACGAGCTGGCCAGGGATGACTCCTGGCTGACGCCGGAGGTGGCGTCCCTGGGCGACTGGCGCGGGGCCCAGGTGGTGGAGCTCAATCAATTCCTGACCAGCCCGGCCATCCTGGCCCAGGTCGAGCCCGTGGTCCAGCGACGGCTGACCGGGCTCAAGCCGGTGGTCTACTACGGCTGCCAGGGCCAGCGCCCCCCGGCGGTGACCGGCCACCCCCAGGCCGAGAACCCCACCGGCATCGACCGCCTGCTGGCCCTGCTGGGGGCCGAGGTCATCGACTGGCCCCACAAGACCGACTGCTGCGGGGCCAGCCACTCGGTCTCCCGGCCGGACCTGGTGGCCCGCCTGGTGGGCAACCTTTACTTGCGCGCCCTGGAGCGGGGGGCCAACTGCGTGGTCACCGGCTGCCAGATGTGCCAGGCCAACCTGGACCTCTACCAGGCCGAGATCGCCGCTGGCTTGGGCCGCGCGGTCTACCTGCCGGTCTTCTACTTCACCGAGCTGCTGGGCCTGGCCCTGGGGCACACCCAGGCCGGGCGCTGGCTGGACCGCCATCTCACCAGCCCCCGGGCCCTGCTGGCCGCTGCCGGGCTGGCGATCTGAAAGGGGAAGCGGGCATGAGCCAGACGATCCAACCCCAGGGGCGGGAGGTCATCGGCGCGGTCTGCGTGGCCGGGGCCGGCATCGCCGGGATGCAGGCCGCCCTGGATTTGGCCGGGGCGGGCTACAAGGTCTACCTGGTGGAGCGCGACGTCTCCATCGGCGGCATCATGGCCCGGCTGGACAAGACCTTCCCCACCAACGACTGCTCCACCTGCATGATCTCGCCCAAGCTGATCGAGGTGGCGGCCAATCCCAACATCGAGATCGTCAGCCGGGCCGAGATCCTGGGCCTGGAGGGCCAGCCCGGCGATTTCACCCTCAAGCTGCGCAAGGAGCCGCGCTTCATCGACCTGGACAAATGCTCCGGCTGCGGGGAGTGCGCCAAGGTCTGCCCGGTGGAAGTGCCGGCCGACTTCAACCAGGGGCTCAACCGGCGCAAGGCCATCTTCCGCCACTTTCCCCAGGCGGTGCCCGGGGCCTTCGCGGTGGACAAGCGCGGGGTCAGCCCCTGCAAGGACGCCTGTCCGGCCGGCATCAGCGTACAGGGCTACGTGGCCCTGATTGCCCAGGGCCGCTATCGCGAGGCCCTGGCCCTGATTCGCCGGGACAACCCCCTGCCGGCGGTCTGCGGCCGGGTCTGCACCCATCCCTGCGAGATCGCCTGCGTTCGGGGCGAGGTGGACCAGCCCGTCGCCATCCGCGAGCTCAAGCGCTTCGTGGCCGACTGGGAGGTGGACCAGGGCGAGATGGACCTGCCCACGCTGGCGCCCCCGCGGCCGGAGCGGGTGGCCATCGTGGGCTCTGGCCCAGCCGGGCTCACCGCCGCCTTCTACCTGGCCAAGGCCGGGATCCAGGTCACCATCTTCGAGGCGCTTGCCCAGGCCGGCGGCATGCTGCGGGTGGGCATCCCGGCCTATCGCCTGCCGCGACGGGTGCTGGATTACGAGATCGACTACATCCGGCGCATGGGGGTGGAGATCGATCTGAACCGCCCCATCGGGCCAGAAATGACCCTGGAGGACCTGCGGTCCCAGGGCTTCGCGGCGGTGCTGGTGGCGGTGGGGGCCCACCAGGGAACGCCCCTGGCCCTGGAGGGCGAGGAACTGGCCGGTGTGATCTCCGGGGTCGATTTCCTGCGCGAGGCCGCCCTGGGCCGGGGTCAATGTCCGGGCGAGCGGGTGGCGGTCGTCGGCGGCGGCAACGTGGCCATCGACGCCGCCCGCACCGCGCTGCGCCTGGGCAGCCGCGAGGTGACGATCCTCTACCGCCGCACCCGGGCTGAGATGCCGGCCTACGCGGAGGAAATCGAGGAGGCCCTGGAAGAGGGCATCCGCATCGAATACCTGACCGCTCCCACCCGCTTCCTGGGTCGCGACGGCGTGCTGACCGAGGTGGAGGTGGTGGCCATGGAGCTGGGCGAGCCCGATCAGGGCGGCCGCCGCCGGCCCCACCCCAGGCCGGGCAGCGAGCGGCGCATCGCCCTGGAGGCGGTGATCGCGGCCATCGGCCAGCGCAGCGATCCCGGCTTCCTGGACAAGCTGGCCGGCCTGAGCCTGGGCCGGGGTCAGACCCTGGCCGCCCATCCGGTCAGCCAGCAGACCGCCATCCCCTGGCTTTTCGCCGCTGGCGACCTGGTCAGCGGGCCGGACACCGTGGTGCGAGCCATCGGCCAGGGCAAGGCGGCCGCGGAGAGCATCGACCGTTTCCTCAAGGGCGAGGACCTCCTGGCCGGGCGGGAGCGTGAGCGCGCCCTGGCCCGGGGCGAGACCGAGGGCGTCGCCAAGCAGCCTCGCCAGCGTCCGGCCCTGTCCGACGCCCAAGGCCGGCGGGGCGACTTCCGCGAGGTGGTGGCCGGTCTGAGCGAGGAGCAGGTCAGGGCCGAGGCCGCCCGCTGCCTGGCCTGCGGCATCTGCTCGGATTGCTACCAGTGCCTGGAGGTCTGCCAGGCCGGGGCCATCAACCACGACCTGGAGCCCCGGGAGGAAAAGCTCAAGGTCGGCGCCCTGATCATGGCCCCGGGATTCGTGCCCTTCGACGCCCGCCTGCGGGCCGAATACGGCTACGGCCGTTACCCCAACGTCATCACCAGCCTGGAGTTCGAGCGCATCCTGAGCGCCAGCGGACCCTTCGGCGGCCACGTGCAACGCCCGGGCGACCACCGCGAGCCCAAGCGGGTGGCCTGGATCCAGTGCGTGGGCAGCCGCGACGCCTCGCTCAACCGCGACTACTGCTCCTATGTCTGCTGCATGTACGCCACCAAGCAGGCCATCATCGCCGGCGAGCACGTGCCCGGCCTGGACACCACCATCTTCTACATGGACGTGCGCGCCCAGGGCAAGGGCTTCGACCGCTACTACGAGCGGGCCAAGGGCGACCACGGGGTGCGTTACGTGCGCTCCCTGATCTCCCGGGTGCTGGACGACCCGGACACCGGCGACATCATCCTGGAGTATTTCGACGAGCGGGATCAGCCCCAGCGCGAGGTCTTCGACCTGCTGGTGCTCTCGGTGGGGTTGGCTCCCCACCCGGCCGGGATGGAGCTGGCCCACCGCCTGGAGGTGGACCTGGATCGCTTCGGCTTCGCGGCCCGGGCGGACATCAATCCCCTGCTCACCAACCGCGAGGGGGTCTACGTCTGCGGCGCCTTCCAGGCCCCGCGCGACATCCCGGACACGGTGATGCAGGCCTCGGGCGCGGCGGCGGCGGCCGGGGCGCTGTTGGCCCGCTCCCGGGGGGCCGAGGTCCGCCCGGCCGAGTTCCCGCCCGAGCGCGACCTGGCCGGCGAGGAGGCCCGGGTGGGGGTCTTCATCTGCCATTGCGGCATCAACATCGCCGGGGTGGTGGAGATCGCGGAGGTGGTGGAATACGCCCAGGGCCTGCCCGGGGTGACCCTGGCCACGGACTATCTTTTCACCTGCTCCACCGACAGCCAGGAGAAGATGGCCGAGATCATCAAGGAACAGCGCCTGAACCGGGTGGTGGTGGCCTCCTGCAGCCCCCGCACCCACGAGGGCCTGTTCCGCGACGCCCTGCGCAGGGCCGGCCTCAACCCCTACCTGTTCGAGATGGCCAACATCCGCGACCAGTGCTCCTGGGTCCACCAATCGCTGCACGCATCGGCCACCGACAAGGCCCGGGACCTGGTGCGCATGGCCGTGGCCCGGGCGGTGCTGCTCAGACCCCTGCGCCAGTTCCCGGTTCCGGTGGAGCAGTCGGCGGTGGTGGTGGGCGGCGGAGTGGCGGGCCTGACCGCCGCCCTGAACCTGGCCGAGCAGGGCTTTCCCACCCACCTGGTGGAGAAGAGCGGCGAACTGGGCGGTCTGGCCCGGCGTCTGACCAGGACCTCCGAGGGCTTCGACATCCGCGCCCACCTGGCCGATCTGGTGGACCGGGTGCGCCAGCACGGCCTGATCCGGGTGCACCTCAACGCCACCCTGTTGGAGACCAACGGCCACGTGGGCCAGTTCGTCTCGCGCATCCGTCAGGGCGAACGCGAGCAGGAGGTGCGCCACGGGGCCCTGGTGGTGGCCACCGGGGCCAGGGAGCACCGGCCCGAGGTCCATGGCTATGGCGATGATGACCGGGTGCTGACCCAACTGGAACTGGCCGAGGCCCTGACCGCCGGACCCGAGGCCCTGGAGGGGGTCGCGGGGGTGGTGATGATCCAGTGCGTGGGCTCCCGCGAGCCCGACCACCCCTATTGCAGCCGCATCTGCTGCACCCAGGCGGCGGCCAACGCTTTAGCCATCAAGCGCCTGAGGCCCGAGACCGAGGTCACGGTGCTGTATCGCGACATGCGCACCTACGCTCTGAAGGAGCTGACCTACCAGGAGGCGCGCCAGGCCGGGGTGCGTTTCGTGCGCTTTGACCCGGAACAGCCGCCGGAAATCGCGGCCGGACCCGATGGACTGACGGTCACGGTCTTCGACCAGATCTTCCGCCAGCCCCTGGAGATAAGCGCCCAACGCCTGGTGCTTTCCACCGCGGTGCGGCCCCGGGAGGACATGGGCGAGCTGGCCACGGCGCTCAAACTGCCGCGGGACTCCGACGGCTTCTTCATGGAGGCCCACCTCAAGCTGCGGCCGGTGGACTTCGTCAACGCCGGTTTCTTCGTGGCCGGGTCGGCCCACGGCCCCAAGTTCATCGAGGAGGTCATCGCCCAGGCCAACGCCGCCGCCGCCCGGGCGGCCACGGTCCTGGCCCAGGAGCGGATGCCGGTGGGCGGCGAGGTGGCGGTGGTGGACGCCGAACGCTGCGTGGCCTGCTTGACCTGCGTGCGCACCTGCCCCTACGGGGTGCCCCAGATCAACGCCGAGGGAGTGGCCTACATCGACCCGGCCGCCTGCCAGGGCTGCGGCAACTGCGCCAGCGCCTGCCCGCGCAAGCTGATCCAGGTCCAGCACCACACCGACCAGCAGATCATGGCCAAGGTGCTGGCCCTCTAGCCGCCGCGCGGGCGAGAAAGGAAAACGGGAGACGGAGATGGACGCCAGGTACGAGCCCAAGATACTGGCCCTGATCTGCACCTACTGCACCTACACCGCCGCGGACATGGCCGGGTCGCTGCGCCTGCAATACCCGCCCAACGTACGGGTGGTGAAGCTTTTATGCACCGGCAAGGTGGACGTGCTCCACCTGCTGGCCGCGTTCAAGGCCGGGGCCGACGCGGTGATGGTCAGCGGGTGCGAAATTGGCGACTGCCACTTCCTGGAGGGCAACCTGCGGGCCAAGGAGCGGGTGGCCCACGCCAAACAACTGCTGGCCGAGATCGGCCTGGAGCCGGAGCGCCTGGAGATGTTCCACATCGGGGCCTCGGACGCGCCCCAGTGGGCCAAGGCGGTGGAGATGATGACCCGCAGGGCGCGGGTGCTGGGCCCCAGTCCCCTGCGCAAGTCGGAAGCGGCGGCGACGCCCGCCGAGGGAGTGGCAGCATGATCGTAGCCGAGCGCAAGCCATTTGCCGAGATCGCCCAGGCGGTGGCCGGGTATCGCCGGGTGCTGGTGGTGGGCTGCGGAACCTGCGTGGCGGTCTGTCTGGCCGGCGGCGAAAAAGAGGCCGGCATCCTGGCCGCGCAACTGGATCTGGCCGGGCAACTGGCCGGTCGCGACCAGCGCTTCGCCACCGCCTGCGTGGAGCGCCAGTGCGACCGGGAATTCCTGGCCGAGCTGGACGCCGCCGCCCGCGAGCACGACGCCCTGTTGTCACTGGCCTGCGGCGCGGGGGTGCAGTTTTTGGCCGAGCGCCATCCCACCCTGCCGGTGCTGGCTGGGCTCAACACCACCTTCATTGGCGTCAACCAGGACGTGGGGGTCTGGGACGAGCGCTGCCGGGCCTGCTCCGATTGCCTCTTGAGCCTCACCGGCGGCGTCTGCCCGGTGACCATGTGCCCCAAGGGCATGGTCAACGGCCCCTGTGGCGGGGCGGTGGACGGCCATTGCGAGACCGACCCGGAGCGCGACTGCGCCTGGACCGTGATCCACGCTCGCCTGGCCGACAGCGGCCGCCTGGCCAACCTGGAGGCCCTGGTGCCGCCCCGGGACCACTCCCGGGCCAACCTGCCCGGCCGCCAGACCCACGCCGCCTACCTAAGGAGGTACAGCAGCCATGACTAGCTTCGCCCAGGCGATCAAGGACAAGGGCTTCGTGGTCACCGCGGAGTTGGACCCGCCCCGGGGGGTGGACCTGGGTCCGCTGATGGAGCTGGCTGGGCGCGTCGGACAAAAAGTGGACGCCCTGGTGGTCTCCGACAATCAGGGCGCCAACCTGCGCCAGGCCCCCTGGTGGGCCGCCCACCGCCTGGCCGAGACCACCCCGGCCGAGGTGATCCTGACCCTGACCTGCCGTGACCGCAATCGCCTGGCCCTGGCCGGGGACATCCTGGCCGCGGCGGCCAGCGGGGTGGACAACCTGCTCCTGGTCAGCGGCGATTTCGTCAGCCTGGGCGATCATCCCCAGGCCAAGCCGGTCTATGACCTGGACTCGGTCCAGGCCTTGATGCTGGCCAGGGGCCTGACCCAGGGCCAGGACCTCAACGGTCAGGAGTTGGCCGGCGCGCCGGCGCTATGCCTGGGCGCGGTGCTGGCGCCCGAGGCCCGGCCCCTGGCCCCCCAGATCGTCAAGCTGCGCAAGAAGCGGGCCGCGGGTGCAGGGTTCTTCATCACCCGCCCCCTGAGCGGGCCGGACGCCCTCAAGACCTTCCTGCAGGAGGCGGGCGACCCTGGCGCGCCCTTGATCGCCGGAGTCGAGGCCAAGGGTCCCGAGGGCGTGGCCGCAGCGGCGGAGATGGCCAGGGCCATCCGGGCCGCGGGGTTGGCCCAGGGCCTGCACCTGTCGGCCTCCGGCGCGCCGGAGACCCTGGCCAGCCTGGTGGAGGCCTGCGGCCGCTAGGCCGGGGGAGAGGTAAGCATGGACTGCTCGGTGCTCGTCATCGGGGCCGGCGTGGCCGGCATCAGCGCCGCCCTGCACCTGGCCGACCAGGGGCGGGCGGTGACCGTGGTGGAGCGCGACGACTTCGTGGGCGGCCACGCGGTGCGCCTGGGCTGCAAGGCGGTGGAGGACTGCCAGCGCTGCAACGCCTGTCTGCTGCCCGACCGCCTGGAGCGCTTCCTGACCCACCCTGGCATCAACCTGCTGGCCCGCGGCCAGGTCCAGTCCCTGGGCCGGGAGGGCGGGGGCTTCCGGGCCCGGATCAGGCAGCGGCCGGCCATCATCGACCCCGAATTGTGCGACGACTGCGGGCTTTGCCTCCAGAGCTGCCCGGCGGTGGAGGAAGGGGCCTTGCGCCGACCGGCCTGGGCCGATCAGCGCCCCACCCTGGCGGTGGATCCGGCCGCCTGCCTTTATTTCCAGGACGGCCGCTCCAGCCTGTGCCAGGAGATATGCCCCACCCAGGCCATCGACTTCGGCCGGCCGGCCCGGGATCTGGAGGTAGCGGCCCTGGCCGTGGTCCTGGCCGGGGGCTTCCTGCCCGCGCCGCCGGACGAGAAGGAGCGCCTGGGCCATGGCCGGGTGCCCAACGTCATCGCCGCCCTGGAGCTGGAGGAGATGCTGCGCCGAGGCGGCCGGGCCACCCGCCCCTCCGATGGCCGCGAGCCCCGGCGGGTGGCCTTCGTGCAGTGCGCCGGCTCGCGCCAGCGGCTTTCGCGCAACTACTGCTCCCGCATCTGCTGCGGCTACGCCCTGCGCCTGGCCCGGGGGCTCACCCAGCGCCAGGGGGCGCGGGCCACGGTTTTCTATATGGACTTGCAAAGCTCCGGCCGCGATCCGGACCAGTTCCTGGCCGAGGCTCGGCGGGAGTTGGAGTTGATCCGCTCCATGCCCGGCGACGTGGGGGCCGGGGCCGGGGACACGGTCTGGGTGGAGTATCAGGCCCAGAGCGGCCAGCCTCCCCAGCGCCGGGAGTTCGACCTGCTGGTGCTGAGCCAGGGTCTGGCGCCCAATCCCGACAACCAGGCCTTCATGGACTGGCTGGAGCTGGAGCCCGGCCGCCATGGTTTCCTGTCCGGCGGGCCGGGGGTCTTCGTGGCCGGCGCGGCGGCCGGCCCCATGGACGTGGCTGAATCGGCATTGCACGCCGGCCAGGCCGCCCAGGCGGTGCTGGAATTTTTGGAGGACAAGGCATGACCACCAGCGGGCGCACGGGGGTGTTGCTGTGCCGGGGCGGCCGGTCGCGCCGCGATGATCCCGAGTTCCGCCGCCTGCGCTGGGCGGCCGAGGCTTGCCCGGAGGTGGCCGGGGTCCTGGAGGTGACCAAGGCCTGCCGGCCCGATGACCTACGCCGGTTGGGCGACAAGCTGCGCGCGATGGGTTGGAGCGGGGAGGTCCTGGTGGGGGCCTGCCCCCTGGCCGGCGACCCCGGCCCCCTGGCCGCGGCCTGGCGGGAGTCCGGCCTGGACCCGGAGCGCCGCCGGGTGGTAGACCTGATGCGGCGGCCGGAGCGGGGCGACCAGCCCTGTCAGCCCGGGGCCGGCTCCCTGGCCGCCCTGGCCCAGGCCTTGGCCGCGCGCGCCGGCCTGGCCTTGCCGGCGGCCGAGGAGATGGTGGTGTCCAGGAGGGTGCTGGTGCTGGGCGAGGGCCTCTGCGCCCTGACCGCCGCCGAGACCCTGGCCGAGGCGGGCCATCCCCTGCTCCTGGTCGCCCCCGGTCCCCGCCTGGCCCCGGTCCAGCCGTTGCTGGGGCCGGAGGCCAACGCCGAGGCCGCCGCCCTGGCTGGTCGCCTCAACGGGCGCGAGGGGGTGGAGGTGATCAACCAGGGCGAGCTGCTGGCCCTGACCGGCAGCGCCGGGCGCTTCGTGGCCCGGGTGCTGGACCGCCAGGGCGACCTGGTGGAGCGCGAGGTGGGCGCGGTGATCGTGGCTGGCGCGCCGCCCCGGGTCCTCAACCCACCCCCGGTGGATGGCCAGGCCAGTGCCGCCCTGCTGAGCCTGGATGAGCTGCTGAGCCTGTTGGATTCACCCGAGCACCTGCGCAAGCGCCTGACCGGCCAGGAGACCCCCCGGGTGGGCATCGCCTTGGGCCTGGCGCGGGAAAGCTCGCCCCTGGCCCTGCGCGCGGCCTGCCAGGCCGCCCAACGCCTGGTGGAGCAGTTCAACGGGGTGGTCACCCTGTACCTGAACCACGCCAAGGTGGCCGCCCCGGACCTGGAGGAGCTGACCCAGGCCGTCCGGGGCCTGGGGGTGGTCTTCATGAAGTTCAGCCAACAAGGGCCGCGCATCGAGGCTTCGGGCGGGGGGTTGTGCATCACCTATCCCGAGGAGATATTGGGCCTGGAGGTGGAGGACGACCTGGATCTGCTGGCGGTGGAGCAGGTGGGCTGGTCCGACCCGGCCTGGGAGGGACTGGCCCAGCGCCTGGGCCTGGAGGCCAGCCCCTTCGGCCGCCTGACCCCGGATCGGGGGGCCTGTCTGCCCACCACCAGCGGGAGGGCCGGGGTCTGGGTGGTGGGCGCGGCCGCCGCCGCCCTGGATCTGGATCCCGCCCTGGGCCAGGCCCGCCAGGCCGCCCTGGCGGCGCGGGAGCTGCTGGGGCAGGGGCGGGCCATCCACCGCGGGGCCAAGGTCAAGGTGGACCGCAAGCTCTGCACCCTATGCCTGACCTGCGTGCGGGTCTGCCCCCGGGGGGCCATGTCCTTCCATGGCCGCCGGCCCTTCAGCAACCCCCTGGCCTGCACCGGCTGCGGCACCTGCGCCGCCGAGTGCCCCATGGACGCCATCCAGGTGGTGGCGGGCGACGACCGGCGCGGCGCGGCCGAGGTCAAGGCCGGGCGCGCGGCCGAGCCGGAAACTCCGGGCGAGGGCTTCCCGCCCTTGTGCCTGGTCCTGGCCTGCGCCAACTCCGCCGCCCTGTCCCTGGACCAGGCCCGGCGCGACGGCGGCCCCCTGCCCGAGGGGGTGCGTCTGGTGCGGGTGCCCTGCGCCGGACGGGTGGACCCCCAGTTGGTGCTGGACGCCCTGGTGCAGGGCTACGACGGGGTGGCGATCCTGGACTGCCACCCCGGGGCTTGCCACTCCCTGGAGGGCAACACCTGGGCCGAGCTGCGGTTGGAAAACCTTCGCCGCCTGCTGGCCGAGGTTGGCTTGGAGCCGGAGCGGGTGACCCTGCGTCACCTCTCGCCGGTGGCCGCCGGCCAGGCTCTGGACCTGCTGCGCCAGGTCCAGGCCGACTTCGCCGCCCTGGGCCCCAACCCGGTGCGCCTGGAGGCTCAGGTGAGGGCCATGCTGGAGCGCTTCACCCTGCGCATGGACGAGAGCTACCGTTTGATCTGAGCGGCGTCCGCGCCGGGTCGGCCAGCCTCATCCTCCGGGCTGGCCGACCCGGTCCCGCCCGACTCCCGGCCGCCCCTCACCCGCCGGGAGCGGACCAAACCCGGACCGCCTCGCCGCCGGCCCGGACCCGCCAACCACCCGCCCACGGCCCCCTCTCTCGCTGACCAGACAGTGCGGGCGCTGGGTTCACGGCCAGCAGGGCCGCACGGAGCCTGGCTCCGGGACACGCCTAGGGCTTGGCCAGGCGGGGCAGGATGTACTGCCGCATGACCTTTTCCGACAGCGCGCGGCGGTGCTGGGAGAGCTTGTGGTCCAACTCCTGCCGGTTGGGCGCGCTCATCTTGGTCAGGTCGCGCACCTCCAGGGTCAGGTAGTGGTCTCCCTGCAGGCAATGGAGAGTGTCGCCGTTGGCGCTCCAGAAGGCCTTGTCCCCCAGGCCGGATATCTCGCTGACGTTTTCGGGCTTGCTGGCCTTTTGCACCGACCGGATGCGCTCGAAGAACTTCTGGGGAGAGGTGAACACCCCGTCCTTGCTCTCCATGGTGGCCCTGTCGTAGCTGATCAGGCTGATTGCCCCCACCCCGCCTCGCTGGGCCAGGGGAGCGGCGGTGTGGAGGAAGCATTTTTGTCCCGCCGCCATGCCCACCACCTCGGTCAGACGGGGCTCGGCCACCGGCTCGCCCAGAATCTGCTCCGCGTCCTGTGGGGTCAACAGTTGGCAGGGGGTTAGGGCCAGGACCAGGCCGGGCGACCCCGCCAGCCACAGCAGCCCCAAGACCGTGATCATCCCCCAGCGGCCGATTTTCGCGCGCATCTTTTCCCTCCCTCGCGGTTGGCGACCAGGCTCGCCCCGCCTATCCGGCGGGCTGGCCTTGATCATACCCGCAAGGCGCTGGGAAATTGAAGCGCGACCTGCCCCCGCAATGGAGCGGCGGGGACGGCCGGTTGGGGGCGGGATGGAACGGACCGCTAGCCGCTGGCCAGGCTGGCGTGGATGGCGCGCTTGAAACGCAAGAAACCGGGGGAGTCGGTCTGGCGGGGGCGGGGCAAATCCACCCCCAGCTCTTGGCGCACCCGGCCCGGCCCTGGGCTCAGCACCAAGACCCGGTCGGCCAGCTTGACCGCCTCCTCGGGGTCGTGGGTGACGAAGACCACGGTCTGCCGGAGTTGCTGTTGCAGGGAGATCAACAGCTCATGCATCCCGGCCCGGGTCTGGGCGTCCAGGGCGGCGAAGGGCTCGTCCATCAGCAGGACCCTGGGTTCGCGCACCAGCACCCGGGCCAGGGCCACCCGCTGCTTCATGCCGCCGGAGAGGGCCCGGGGCAGGTAGCGGCCGAAGTCGGTCAGGCCCACCCGCTCCAGGATGCGGGACACCCGCTCCCGACGCTGGCCGCTTCCCTGGCCGGCGGGCAGGCCGAAGCCCACGTTCTCGGCCACCGTGAGCCAGGGAAAGAGGGCGTCCTCCTGAAAGACCACCCCCCGCTCCGGGCCGGGCTTGGTCACCAGGCGCGAATGCATCAGCACCCGGCCGGCGTCCGGCGTAAGAAAACCGGCGATGAGGTTGAGCAGGGTGGTCTTGCCGCAGCCGCTGGGACCCAGGACGCCCAGCACCTCCCCGGAGCGCAGCGCGAAGGAGATGTCCTCCAGGGCCTTGATCCAGCGGCCCTGGACCGGGAAGGCCTTGCCCAGGCTTTCCACCACCAGGCAGGGAGCCTCGCCATGTCCTCCCAGGCCCGTCACAGCCTTCGCACGCTCTTGAAGATCCTGAGCCCCCACACCAGGCCCAGGTCGCACAGCCGGCCGATGGCGGCGATGAGGAAGATGCCCATGACGATGAGGTCCACCCGCCCCACCATGCGAGCGTCCATGATCGCCGCGCCCAGGCCGTCGGGCACCCCGGTCAGCTCGCCCAGCACCAGGTAGGCGAAGGCGACGCCCAGGCCCAGACGCAGGCCGGTGACCACATGGGGCATGGCCGCCGGCAGGAGGACCGTGAAAACCAGGCGGGCGCGGCCCAGGCCCAGCATGGCCCCGGCCCGCGGGAACAAGGGGTTGACCTGGCGCGCCCCGGCGGCGGCCCCCAGGTAGATGGGGAAAAAAGCGGCCAGGGCCACCAGGAAGACCGTGGTTTTGAAGCCAATGCCAAACCAGACCAAGGCCAGGGGCAGCCAGGCGATGCCCGGCACCGCCCGCAGGCCGTTGAGCAGGGTGTCCAGCAAAAGGCGTACGGCCGCCAGACGGCCGGAGAGCAGGCCCAGGGGCAGGCCCAGCATCACCGCCAGGCCGAAGCCGCCAGCCACCCGGCCCAGGCTGGCCCCGGCGTCGGCCAGGAAGCGGCCGGCAAAGGGCGCGGAGCCCTCGGGCGCGAAGACGTAGGTCCAGGTCGCGCCCAGGACCTGGGCCGGCGAGGGCAGCAGGTAGGGCGGCAGCAGGCCGGTCGCGCTGGCCAGGAACCAGAAGGCCAGGGCGCCGGCCGGCAGCAGCCAGGGCAGGGCCAGGGTCGCCGCCCGCCCCTTGGGGGAATCGCCCTGGCTGGCCTTGGGGCTGGCCATCACTGGTCCAGCTTGAGGTCCTGGACGAAGCGCAGGTTGACGAGCTGCTGGTAGTCGGGCTCGCGCTCGATGACCCCCAGGGACTTCATGCGGCCGCCCAGGGCCGCCACCCGTCGGACAAAGGCCTGGTCCATGGCCCAGGCCAGCTCCATGTTCGACGCGGCCTTTTGCCAGACCTCCAGCGGGGCGCCGAAGGAGGCCGCCCTGCGTAGCCACTGCTCCGGGTGGCTTTTCAGGAACTCGGTGGCCTGGGCGTGGGCCTTGACCAGGCTGGCTACCTGTTGGGGGCTTTGCTCGATGCTCTCGCGCCGCACCAGCATCCCGGCGTTGATCTCGCCCACGCCCTCGCCGTAATAGGGATAGGCCAGGATGCGGCCATAACCCTGGCTGACCGCCAGGGAGGGGAACGGCTCGCCGGAGAGAACGGCGTCGATGGAGCCCCGGGCCAGGGCCAGGCCCATGTCGAAGAAGTCCACCCGCACCAGGCTCGCGTCTTTGGCCGGGTCGAGGCCATTGTTGACCAGGGTCTCGCGCAGGAGGATCTCGTGCATGGTGCCGGGCACGTAGCCGATTTTCCTGCCGGCCAGATCCTTGACCTCCCTGATGGGGCTGTCATCTTTGACCACCAGGGCCGAGCACTTGTTGCACAGGGCGGCCACCACCACCACCGGCTCCCCGCGCGAGGCGGAATGAATGGCGTGGGCCAGGGTGGTGCCGCACATCTCCAGGCTGCCGGCCAACAGGGCGGTCTTCTGGTCGGCGGGATTGGTGAAGGGGAAGACCTCCAGGGGCTGGTGGGGCAGGAACTGTTGGTAGAAGAAGGGCTGGATGGTCTGGGCGGTCTTCCAGGTGCCGATCCGCCAGGGGCCTTGGGCCTGGGCGGTGTGGCCGAGCATCAGGGTCAGGACGCAACCCAGGGCCAGGATGGTCAGGTTCCGCAAGCGCTGGCGCATGTCACCTCCCCAGGGGCTAGGGTTTGGTTCCTTCGGCATGCGGCCGGAGACGATTCAGGCCGGGCCGGTGGGGTAGTGGCGGGGACAGGCCGCGTCCGCGCGCCCGGCGGACGGGGCCGCGCCAAAGCAGTTGGAGGGCAGGTCCACCTGCCAGCCCATCTCTTGCATCAGGCCGGCGCAGGCCGCCAGGTCGTGGCCCCGGCCCTGGCCGGTGTCGGCCTCGGCGTCGCGGGGGCTGGAGCCCACCTCGGGGAAGACCAGGTTGGCCCCGGCCAGCAGGGCGGCGGCGTTGGGTTCGTGGGTGCAGTGGGCCTGGACCGCGCCGCCCATCACCAGACGGCTGACCGCCACCAGGCGGGCCATCTCCAGCTCGTTGATCATGCCATGCCGGGCCAGGGGCGAGCCGGGGAAGTTGATCCGGCGCATGACCCCGGAATAGGTGGCCCCCATCTCCCGGGCCAGGACCATCAGGCCGGCGATCTCCTCCGGCTGGTGCTCCGGCCCCACCGGCTCGACGCAGTTCATCCACTTCAGGCCGACGTCGGTGATGACCTTGATGGTCTGGATGCGGCTCTGAACCGCGAAAGGGGTGTCCCGCCCCTCGCCCAGGCGCACCGCGTGGTAGAAGCCCTGGAACCCGGCCGCCAGGAGGGCCTCGCCCTCCTGGTGGTTGATGTCGCGGGTGTTGGCCACCAGGGGCACCGCGACCTCGCGGCTCAGCCAGGCCCCCACCTCCAGGAGCTTGGCGAAGGGGTAGCGGCCGGTGGTCATCAGGTTCAGGGCGTCGGCCCCCTGGGCCTGGCCCTCCCGGGCCCAGGCCAGGAGCTGTTCGGGGCTGAACTCCCGCTGGCCCGCGAAGATGCCGGCCTGCTTGGTCAGGGAGCAGAACTGGCAGTTGTAGACGCAGCCCTCCACGTTGAGTCCGATGTGGAAATGGCGCTCGCCCTTGCCGCCGAAGGTCTGACGGCTGATCCGGTTGGCCAGGCCCATCAGGGCGTAGACCTCCGGCGAGCAGAGGTCCAGCCGGATCAGCTGGACCGCCTCTGCTTGGTCGATGCCGACCAGGTCTTGGGCTTTTTTCAGGATTTCAAGAATCTTGGAATCCAGGGGGCGCCAGGGGTTCAAGGCGATCTCTCCCGCGAAGGCCGCCGTGTGGCATTGGCGATTTCGAGTGGGGGCAAGAAAATTGATAGATGCCACCGATAATACGAATCGTTTTTCCTAAAGATAACGTAACCCGGAAAAATGTAAATCACCCGTGCGCTTGCGGCGGACTTTTCCCGGCCCGGACCGCGCGGCCGAAAAGCGGTTTACGCTTTTTTTACCATCCTGCTAGGATGGGCCAAGGCCTTCAGGTTCCAATCTCCAGCCAGGAGGACCAGCGTTGTCCGACCCCGGAGAAACCAAGCCTCTTTTCCAGGCGGCGGGTGTCGAGCTCAGCCGCGGCGCCCAGGCCAACCTGCCACTGAAAGCGGCCATCATCGGCGGTGGCCGGGCCTGTGAGAACCTGCTGACCATCCTGAGCCAGGAGCGCCTGCACTTGCTGAACATGGAGGTGCTGGGGGTGGCCGACCCCGATCCCCAGGCCCCGGGCATGGTCCGCGCCCGCGAGATGGACATCTTCACCACCGACGATTTCACCAAGCTCTACCAGCTGCCGGGCCTGAATCTGCTGATCGAACTGACCGGCTCCAACGCGGTGCGCCAGCGGATGATCCGCAGCAAGCCACTGGACATCAGCTCCATCGATCATCGGGGCGCGCGTCTGCTCTGGGACCTGGTGCAGATCGAGATCGAGAAGTCCCATCTGGAGCGCCAGGCCGAGCAGGCCATCAAGCGCGAGCGCGACTGGTTCCACCGCATCCTGGACTCCCTGCCCGACCAGATCATGGTCCTGGACCGCGAGATGCGGGTGGTGACCGTCAACCAGACCTTTGGCCAGGCCACCGGCCTGGACAAGGACGCGGTGGTGGGCCAGCCCTGCCACCAGGTGCGCTTCGGCCTGCACGAGGCCTGCGCCGGGGCGGACATGCAGTGCCCCTTCCAGCGGGTGCTGGAGACCGGACGGCCGGAATCCCTGATCCAGCTGCGCCCGGGGCCGGAGGGCGGCACCATCTACGAGGAGGTCATCGCCACCCCGATCCTGGACGACCAGGGCCGGGTGACCCAGGTGGTGGAGGGGGTCCGCGACGTGACCCAGCGGGTGCGCCTGGAGTGCGAGCTGAGCCAGGCCGAGCAGAAGCACCGCCAGTTGATGGACGCGGCCCAGGACATCATCGTGATCAAGGACATGCAGGGCCGTTATCTCTATGTGAACCCCGCCACCCAGCAGTTCAGCGGCCTGGCCCCGGAGGTCATGCGCGGCCGCACCGACTTCGAGCTTTTCCCCCCCGGCCTGGCCAAGGCCATGGCCGCCCAGGACGACCTGGTGCGCCAGCACCGCACCACCCTTTGTTTCGACGAGACCATGCGGGTGGAGGGCCAGGAGCGGCGCTTCCACACCGTGCGCTACCCCATCTTCGACGACAAGGGCCAGATGACGGCGGTCTCCACCATGGCCCGCGACGTGACCCAGGAGAAGGCCCTGCAGGAGCAGGTGCGCCAGAGCCGCGACTACATGGGCGCGGTGCTCAGCAACTCCTCGGACATGATCATCACCACCGACCTGCGCGGGAACATCGTGACCTTCAACCCGGCCGGCCAGCGCATGCTGGGCTACACCCTGGAGGAGGTCAAGGGCCTGAACATCGCCGACCTGTGGCTGGAGCCGGAGCGGCGGCGCAAGCTGATGGAGCAGGTGCGCCTACACGGCGCGGTGAACAACTTCCCCGCCACCCTGATCGCCAAGGACGGCCACCCGGTGGAGATCAGCCTCTCCCTGGCCCAGCTGCGCGACGGCCAGGGCCAGGTGCTGGGCACCGTGGGCATCAGCAAGGACGTGACCGAGGAGAACCGCCTCAAGCACCAGTTGATCGAGAACGAGCGCCTGGCGGCCATTGGCCAGACCGTGGCCGGCCTGGCCCACTGCATCAAGAATATCCTGAACGGCCTCAAGGGCGGCTCTTACCTGCTGGACACCGGCCTCAAGAGCAACCGTCCCAGCCTGGTGGAGGAGGGCTGGCAATCGGTGCAAAAGGCCATCGCCCGCATCGGCAACCTCAGCCTGGACATGCTCAACTACTGCCGCGACCGCACTCCGGAGCTGAAGGCCACCGATCCCGGCGAGCTGGGCCGCGCGGTGGTGGAGTCGGTCTCCCAGATGGCCCAACTGGAAGGGGTGGCCATCGAGCTGGAGGTGGAGCCCGGGCCGCCGGTGCAGCTGGACCCGGACGCCATGCACCGGGCGCTCTTGAACCTGGTGGGCAACGCGGTGGACGCCTGCCTGGAGCGGGAGTATCCGGCCGGGGTGCGGCCCCAGGTGCGGTTGGTGGTGCGACGCGATCCGGAGTGGGTGGAGCTGGCGGTGGAGGACAACGGAGCGGGCATGACCGACGATGTGCGCAAGAACCTGTTCCGCCAATTCTTCAGCACCAAGGAATCCCGGGGCACCGGCCTGGGCCTGGCCGTGACCCGCAAGATCGTGGGCGAGCATCAGGGCTACATCGAGGTGGAATCCACCCCGGGCCAGGGCTCGGCTTTCCGGATCCTGCTGCCGGTCTAGGGTTGGTTCCCCCAAACCTCAACGCCAGATTGGCAGGCCGAGGCCCGGCGGACGACGCGCCCCGGGCGGAGCCTGTGGGGGTCGTCGCATGGAGCGAAGCGACCCGGCAAGGTCCTGGTTATTTTCCCCAGCCCGATCAATACGGCAAGAAACTCCACGCAAGGTTGCCAGGCCGCGCCCGCGATGGCCTCCAGCGGCGCACGGGGTCATGCCGGCAGTGTCAACAGGCCTTGGACGGGAGCTGGCCGGGGAACGACTCAGGCCGGAAGCAACTCGTAGCAGTACTGGCTGTCCAGGGGCTGGATCACCAATCCCCGGGCGCGGGGATGATCCGCCCGCCAGATGATGAAGCGGCGGCCCTCGTTGTCGCTGGCCAAGGCCCAGTCCCCGGACCCGGCCTGGCGGGCGGCCCCGGCCTCGGGGGCCAGGAACAGCAGGTTGCCGGTGCGCCAGCGCGAGCCCCCGCACAAGGGGCGGTCCTCCAGGCCCCGCACCTCGCGCACCTCCACCAGGGTGACATGGTAGGCGATGGACATGGAGGTCGTCGCGGCTGGAGCCCGTTCCCGGCTAGGCGCAGGCCGCCAGTGCGGCCAGCAGCTTGTGGATCAGGGCCCATTCCGGGCGGTCGGCCGCCAGGGGGGCGGCATCGGCGTCCACCTGCTTCTGGCACAGGGCCACGGCCTCCATGGCCCGCTGGGCCGCGGGGGTGGGCAGGTCACGGGCCATCTTGTTCAACATCAGCATCACCGCGGCGAAGTCGTTGCTGGCATAGCCGAAGACCTCCGGATTCTGGAAAAACGGATCCAGCTTGCCGTCCACGTTGACCTTGCCGTACAGGCTGGCGAAATCCTGGGCCAGATTCTTGTCCACGCCTCTCCCCCTTGCCGATAAGTTCACCCGGTCGCACCTAGGAAAAGGGGTAGCACAGGGCCAACTTCCTCGTCAATGGCCACGAAGGGGCGGGCCAGCGCCGCCATGGCCGGGCGAGGGGGAGGGGCGGGGCCAAACCCCCTCTTTGGCCTTGCCTTTGCCGGCTGGCCGGGGATAATCTGGTCGTGCAGCGGCAGAGGTGGTTTTTGCTCTCCCCGGCGCGTGGGGGCGGCGGGGGACGTTTCGGCGACTGGGCCCCTGGGGACGTCCCCGGGGTCCAGCAGGTGTCGCACCCCCGGATCATGGGAGGAACCATGACCAAGACCAAGGTCTTGATCGTCGACGACGAAAAAGAGAACATTCGTTATCTCACCACCATCCTGGAAGAAAACGGCTTCCGCGACATCTACTCCGCCGCCGACGGCGACGAGGGCCTCAAGCGCGCCCGGGAGGTGCAGCCCGGCCTGATCGTGCTGGATGTGCGCATGCCCAAGAAGAGCGGCATCCAGGTGTTCAACGAGCTGCGCAAGATCTGGAAGTACAAGGACATCCCGATCATCATCCTCACCGGCGAGGGCGAGTTCCTCAAGCAGTTGGCCGCCTTGCGCGAGTTCCACGAGGGCAGCGGCCTGACCACCGACAAGCCCACCGAGGAGGTCCTGGGCCAGTTCATCAATGCCCGGCCCGAGGCTTTCCTGGAAAAACCCATCGCGCCCGAGGCCTTCATGGCCGCCGTGCGCCAGGTGCTGGGGGGATAGGCGGCTCCCGGCTCCGCGCCAGGGCCGCCCACCACGGGGGCCAGGGCCGGGGAATCCGGCTGGCGCGGCCCCGGGGGCTCTCCCGGCGGAGAGCCTGATCAAGAACCTGGCCCGACGGTTGCGACCGGCCGGCGGGGCCGGAGGGAGTGGTCTTGCATGGCCGGTCCCGCCGGCGGGGGCCGGCGCGTCCCGAGGGCGAAAGGATTCTTGTCCTGGGCCCCGGCCAGGGTTAAGATCGATTCACGCCATGCCAAGCACGCCCGACAACCCGCGCCCCGCGCCAACGTCATCTCCCGAGGAAGCACGCATGATCAGCATCACCCTGTTTCCGGGCCGCTATGTTCAGGGGCGCGACGCCCTGTCCAGGCTGGGGGTCGAGTGCGCCCGGCTGGGGCGCAAGGTCTTCCTGATCGCCTCGCCCCATCCCCGGCAAAACCTGCTGCCCGCCATCCTGCCCGGCCTGGAGGAAAAGTGCCAGGTCACGCTGGAGAGCTTCGGCCGGCAGTGCTCCGACCCCGAGATCCAACGCCTGCTTGGGTTATGTCAGCGGGCCGGGGCCGATCTGGTGGTGGGCCTGGGCGGGGGCAAGACCCTGGACGCGGCCAAGGCGGTGGCTCATCTGGCGCAAAAGCCGGCCCTCATGGCCCCGACCATCGCCTCCACCGACGCCCCCTGCAGCTCGGTCTGCGTGGTCTACACCCCGGATGGCGTTTTCCAGCGGGCGGACATCCTGCCCCGCAACCCGGACACCGTGCTGGTGGACACCCAGGTCGTGGCCCAGGCCCCGGCCCGCTTCCTGGCCGCCGGCATGGGCGACGCCCTGGCCACCTGGTTCGAGGCCGAGTCCTGCCGCGAAAAGCGGGCCCCGAACATCGCCGGCGCGGTGGGTTCAACCACCGCCTACGCCGTGGCCCGGCTGTGTTGGGATATTCTGCGGGAGTACGGACCCACCGCCCTGGCCTCCTGCGCCGCCCGGGCCGTGACCCCGGCCCTGGAGCGGGTGGTGGAGGCCAACACCCTGCTGAGCGGACTGGGCTTTGAAAGCGCCGGCCTGGCCGCGGCCCACGCCCTGCACAACGGCTTCACCGCCCTGGCCCGGACCAAGGACTTCCATCATGGCGAGAAGGTGGCCTTCGGGGTGCTGGTCTCCCTGTTCCTGACCGACAAGCCCCCCGCGCTCGTCAACCAGGTCTATGACTTTTGCCAGGCCGTGGGCCTGCCCACCACCCTGGCCGACATTGGCCTGAAGTCGGTCAAGGACGAGGACCTGCTGCGGGTGGCGGAAAAGGCCTGCGCGCCGGAGGAGAGCATGCACCACGAGGCCTGCGAGACCTCGCCTCCGGTGCTGGTGGACATGATCAAGGCCGCCGACGCCTGGGGACGGGGACGCAAGCAGGTCTGAGACGGGGCCGCCTCAGGCCGGGGACAAGCCCGACCCCGGGGACTGATCGCCGGCCAGACCGCCGGGCTCGAGTCTGCGGCGGTAACCGCCCTCCAGACCCTTGGGGGAGAGCACGATCTGCCAGAGCTGGATGCTGCGGGCGCGGAAGGCCCCGGCGCAGCTCAGAAGATAATAGCTCCACATCCTGCGAAAGCGCTCGTCGTAGCGATCCTGGAGCCGGGACCAGGCCTGCTGGAAATTTTGGTGCCAGGCCATCAGGGTGCGGTCGTAGTGGGGGCCGAAGCTGTGCCAGTCCTCCAGCACGAACAGCCCCTCGCAGGCTGCGGCGATCTGGCGCGCCGAGGGCAGCATGCCGTTGGGGAAGATGTAGGTGGTGATCCAGCGGTCGGCCTGCACCGCCGAGTCGTTGCGGCCGATGGTGTGCAGCAGCAACAGCCCGTCCTCGCTCAGGCAGCGAGCGGCGGCGCGCATGAAGGTCCGGTAGTTCTTGTAGCCCACGTGCTCGAACATGCCCACCGAGACGATCCGGTCGAAGGAGCCTCGCAGGGAGCGGTAGTCCTCTAGCCGGATCTCCACCGGCAGGCCCTGGCAGCGTTGGCTGGCCAGTTCGGCCTGGGGTTGGCTGACCGTGACCCCCAGGGCGCGCACCCCATATTCCATGGCGGCGTAGCGCACCAGGCCCCCCCAGCCGCAGCCGATGTCCAACAGGCGCTGGCCCGGCTCGAGCAGCAGCTTCTGGCAGATCAGGCGCAGCTTGCCTTGTTGGGCCGCTTGCAGGTCGGCGCAGTCCTGGCCCCACCAGGCGCAGCTGTAGTTCATCTCCGGGTCCAGCATGGCTCCGAAGAGGTCGTTGCCCAGGTTGTAGTGGACCTGGGCCACCTGGTCGGCGCGCCGGGCGCTCTGGCGGTTGCTGAGGCGGGCCAGGAGCCAGGCCCAGGCCTGGCCGAGGCTGGGGCGGACCTGTTGATCCAGCCTTGCCCGCAGCAAGCGGTGGAAGAATTGGTCCAGGGCCGGGCAGTCCCACCAGCCGTCCATGTAGGACTCGCCCAGGGCCAGGGACCCCCCGGCCATCACCCGGGCATACCAGCGCGGATCATGCACCTGGAGGTCGCAGGGCTGGCTGCCGCCCACCTCCACCTGGACCCGGGCCAGGACTTGCCTGACCAGCCTTTCCGGCGTTGACCACCGTGGCACGGTTTGCCCTCCTGACCAGGCTGACCGGCCCGGGCGCCATGACCACCTTCGTGGATTGCCGGATCGGGCGCCGACGGGCATCAGCCTCGCGAAAGGTTGGATGCCGGCTGGCCGCATTTCGCCAGGACGGGGTCTCGCGGAGTGGGGGCGCGTTGGTCTTGGCGGATGCCGCCCAGAAAAATGTGCCCCCACTGGCGGCTTTCTGTCCAGCACATTCCGGCGCGCCGGCGCCGGTCCGGCTTTGGGTGGGGGCGCCCCGACCCGGGTTGGCGGCCATCCCTGGGTTGGTGGTGGCGAAATGCCCCGGGACGAGGATCGGACTCCCCGGGGGGGCGAAACGCGGCGCAGGGGGCGATTTGCGTCTTTTTTCGCCAAACGAATGAAATAACCGGACAATACCGCAAGAATCGCCCGCGGGCGGGTCGCCTTCGCGCGGCGCAATGCCCCACCCCCAGATCCAGGCTTGGCCAGCGCCGCGACGTATGGTTATTAAGATAAGCAATATCAGATAATTGCCGACATGGCACGCAGCCTGCTTTAACCAAGGGCGAAGGGATCGCCAGTCCCCATCGCCAAGGGAGGTGTGTCATGCAGGACAGCCAGAAGCGTGTCGGAAAGTCCAAGGCGCCCCAGGTCTTCAACCTGAGCGAGCAGTTGTGTCTCTGGGCCCAGGCGGGCGTGGTGGCCCCCCGGCTCTGCCACAATGCCTTCGACTGCATCAGTTGCTCATTCGACAAGGCCATGCAGCGCAAGAAGAACTACGGCTGGTACGCCGCCGGCCTGGAGCAGCCGCTGGCGGAGAGCGGCCTGTGGACCGAGGAGCGTTGGCGCCGCCTCCCCGCCCACGAGCGCAAGTGCCGTCACATGCTCTCGGGCTGGGTTTCCTCCATGTACTGCATCAACGGTTTCCAGTGCGCCAGCTGCGAATACGATCAGCTTTGGGACGAGCGGGCCTTGGCCGCGCCCAGCGACCCGGCCCCGACCCACGACGTGGCCGGGTTCACCGTGGCCGACGGCTATTACTACCACGATGGGCACACCTGGGCCCGGGTGGAGTATGGCGGTCGGGTGCGGGTGGGCCTGGACGATTTCGCCAGTTGCCTGTTCGGCCGCGCCGACGAGTTCCGCCTGCCCGACCTGGGCCAGGCGGTGCGCGGCGGCGGCCTGGAGCTGGCCTTCTCGCGCCAGGGCCATCTGGCCCGGGCGGTGTGCCCGGTGGAAGGGGTGGTGGTGGCCCGCAATCCCGAGGCCCTGAAGGCGGGGGACTGCGTGGCCGACTCCCCCTATCAGGGCGGTTGGCTGCTGCTCCTGGAGCCGGCCCGCTTGCAGCGCGACGTGCTGGCCCTGCACCAAGGCGAGAACAGCCTGGAGTGGATGGAGCGGGAGTCGCAGCGCCTGAGCGACCTGATCACCGCCACCACCGGCCAGCGTCTGGCCGCCACCGGTGGTCACGCGGTGCGCGACATCTACGCCGTGGCGCCGGATCTGGGCTGGGATCGCTTGGTCAAGGAGTTCCTCCAGCCCTAGGCCGGTCCGGGTCCCGGCGCCGCCGGGACCCGGTCGGGATCCGCGCGCAGCCGCTGCCGGGCCAGGGTCAGTTGTCGCTGGCAGGCGGGACAGAATTGCAGGCCCAGGCGGTCCAGGTCGGCCAGTCCGCCGGAGAAGCGCATCAGGCAGCCCCCGTCGCGGCAGTGGGCCAGGCCCAGGAGGTGGGCGGTCTCGTGCAGGGACACCTTGGCCAGCCGCTCCAAAACCTGGGCCCGGGGAGCCGGGGAGCCATCCTCCAGCTTCCAGAGGCGGTGCAGGGAGACCACCGCCGCCCGGCCGCCCAGTTGGGCCTCGCCGAAGACAAAGGTGAGGAAGGACAGGCAGAGGTCGTGGCCGATGATCCCCAGACGCAAGGGGCCGGGATTGGGCTGGTCGGACAGCTCCCGCAGGATCAGGCCGGCGTCGTATTGCCCCCGGGTGGGGGAATGACAGTGGGCGGGATCGGGACGGGGAGGCAGCACCAGGGCGTTAAGCCCCAGCAGGGCCTGGAGGTGGGCCGCCGCCACCGCCACCGCGGTGGCGCTGACCCGCCCCAGGGGGATCACCTCCACCTCCGGGCCGGGCCGGACTGGTGGGGGTATGTCGCGGGAGGAGGCCATCGCTCAAGGTTGCCATTGGCCCGCAAGCTTGGCAAGCGTCGGGAGGGGTTCAGGTTTTGCGCAGGCCGGCCTTCTTGATCTTGCGGCTCAGGGTGGAGCGGTCGATGCCCAGCACCTCGGCCGCCAGGCCGACGCTCCCGCCCTGGGTGGCCAGCACCCGCCGGATATGGGCCAACTCCACCTCGGCCAGGGTCAGGGAGGCTGGCTCGGCCTCCGGGGTCGGGGCCAGGAAGGTCAGCTTGTCCAGGCCCACCGTGGACCCTTGGGAGACGATCACCGCCCGCTCGATGACGTTGCGCAGCTCGCGCACGTTGCCCGGCCAGGGGTAGGCCAAGAGGGCGCGCTGGGCGCGGGGGTCCAGGCCGGGTTTGGGCTTGCCGGTCTGGGCCGCGAAATAGGCCAGGAAATGTTCGGCCAGGGGCAGGATGTCCTCGCCGCGCTCGCGCAAGGGGGGGATGACGATGGTCAGGACGTTGATGCGGTAGAAGAAGTCCTGCCGGAAGCGCCCCTGGCGGATCAGCTCGGTCAGGTCGCGGTGAGTGGCGCTGATCAGGCGGAAATCACTGGTCAGGTATTGATTGCCGCCCACCCGCTGGAAGCGTTTCTCCTCCAACACCCGCAGCAGGGCCACCTGCATCTTTTGCGAGATCTCGCCCACCTCGTCCAGGAACAGCGTCCCTCCGTCGGCCATTTCCAGCCGTCCGCGCCGGGCCTTGACCGCGCCGGTGAAGGCTCCGCGTTCGTGCCCAAAGAGCTCGCTCTCCAGCAGGGTTTCAGTGACCGCGCCGCAGTTGATGGTGACAAAGGGTGCGAAGGCGCGGGGTCCCTGGCCGTGGATGGCCCGGGCCACCATCTCCTTGCCGGTGCCGGTCTCGCCGGTGATCAGCACCGGGGCCATGGCCGCGGCCGCGTCCTCGATCTGGTCGAAAACCGCTTGCATGGCCGGCGACTGGCCCACCAGGCCGGCGTAGCTGGCGCATTCGCCCTCGCTCAGGCGCTGGCGCAGGGCCGAGTTTTCCCGCAGCATGTCCCGCTGGCGGGCCATCTTCTCCAAGAGCAACATCAGGTGCTCGGGGTCGAAGGGTTTGAGCAGGTAGTCGCTGGCCCCGGCTTTCATGGCCTCCACCGAGGACTCGATGGAGCCATAGGCGGTGATGATGACCACCAGGGTGTCGGGACGCTCGTCCTTGATGCGCCGCAACAGCTCCAGACCGTCCATGCCCGGCATCTTGATGTCCACCAGGGCCAGGTCGAACTCCTGGTGCTCCATCTCGGCCAAGGCCTCCAGGCCGCCGGGGGCCTTGGTCACCTGGTGGCCATCCTGGCGCAGCCAGGCCGCCAGGGACTCGCGCATAGCCAGCTCGTCGTCCACCAACAGCACCCGCAGCCGCGAGTTCATGCCCCCGCCTCCCGCACCTGGGCCTCTTCCGCCGACAGCCATGGCAAGTCGACCGTGAACCTGGCCCCCTGGCCGGGTTGGCTGGTCACCGTCACCTCCCCACCGTGGTCGCGGATGATGCCATAGACCATGCTCAGGCCCAGCCCCACCCCGTGGCCGTCCAGCTTGGTGGTGAAGAAGGGCTCGAAGACGTGGGAAAGGTTTTCGGGCCTGATACCTTCGCCGGTGTCGCTGAAGATCAGGCGCACCCGCCTCTGGGCCTGGTCCAACCCGCCCCAGATGGACAGCGCGCCGCCCTGGGGCATGGCCTCGATGGCGTTGAACACCAGGTTGGTGAAGACTTGTTGCAGTTGGGTGGGGTCGCCCCAGACCGTGAGATCCTCCCCGGGCAGCTCCAGGGCCAGGGCGATGTTGGCGATCTTCATCCGGTGGGCGGTGAGCAGGATGGTGGCGTTGACCAGATCCACCAGGTCCACCTTGCGGGGGGCGCTGGTCTGCTGGCGGGCGAAGGAAAGCAGGTTGCTGACGATCTTGGCGCAGCGCTCGCCCTCGTGGATGCACAAGGCGAGATAATCTTGGTAATCCTGAAGGTCCGCGGTCCGGACGCGACCACTGGCCAGGCCCTTGTGCATCAATTTGGTGAAATTGAGGATGCTGGCGATGGGGTTGTTGATCTCGTGGGACACCGAGGCCACCAGCTTGCCCAGGGAGATCAGCTTGTCCTCCCGGACCAGGGTGGCCAGGTCGGCCTTGATGGCCTCGGCGCGCTTTTCCAGGCGCTGACTCAGGTCGGAGGTGATGTCGCGAAAGATCTCCAGCACCTGCACCACCTCGCCCTGGCGGTTGAGCAGCGGATAGGTGGAGACATCACAAAAGTGCGTTGTTCCGTCTGGTTGGCTGTGCTCGTGAATGGCGTGGGCGCTCTTGCCGGTGGTGAGGGTGGCCAGCATGGGGCAGGGGGTCTCCGGGCAATCGCAGGGCGAGAGGGACTGGTGGGACACCTGGAAGCAATACTTGCCCAGGGCTTCGTCCCGCTCCAGGCCAGACTTGGCCAGGGCGGCCTGGTTGACGCGCAGGATCCGGTAGTCGCGGTCCAGGACCATCACTCCCTCGCTGGTGGCGTCGATCAGGGCCTGGGAAAAGGAGTGGGCCAGACTGACCTCCTCGTGCTTGGCTTCCAGTTGCTGGTAGATGGCCACCATGTCGTGGAAGAGCCGCGAGGCGGTATGGCCGATCACCCCCACCGATTCGGGCTTGCTGAGGGCCAGGTCGTCCAGCAGGCGTCGGTTGTCGGTCAGCTCGATGATCAGGTCGATCTGGTCGATATCGAACAGGGCGGTGCAGTCGTCGGTGGTGAAGACGCCCATCTCCCGCGCCCGGCAAATGCCCGCCGCCTCCGGGTTCAGGTCGGCCACGCCCACGATCTTGGCCTGCAGGCGTTGCATCAGGCGCGAGTTCAGCATCTCCAGCGCGGTCAGACAACGGCGGCCGCCGCCGATGATGGCGATGCGCAGTTTGGAGTCGGGTTGGGATTGCTCGGCCGTCATGCCTCACCATCCAGCGGGCAAGCGTCACGCGTGAAAAATCACCCACGCCCATCATACATTTTTCCGCCCCCGGATGTAAGCCCCGCCCCGGAGGCGGCAAGCTCGCGTGGATGACCTGGCCCCGCTCCAGGCCAGGTTCGCGCGGGCGCTTGTGCCGATAAGGGCCGGCCAGTAAGATTGGTCCCGCGGCCCGCTGGCGACACCGGACCGCCCCCTGCGCCCGTAATCCAAACCAAGGCGGAACATGCAACCCCAAATCCTGATCCGTCCGGCCCGGCAGGAAGACCACGCCGCTCTTTACCAGATGCTCAAGGACCTGGGATGGTTTGTCCTCCTGGATGAGCTGGACGCCGAGCAGGGACGCGCCCTGGTGGCCGGCCATCTGGCGCGCGGGTTGAGCAGCGGCGAGCATCTGGTGCTGGTGGCCGAGGACGACCGGGGCGAGGTGGTTGGCTACGCCAGCGCCCACTGGCTGCCCTACCTGTTCAAGGCCGGGCCCGAGGCCTATGTATCGGAGCTCTTCGTGCGCCAGGACCGCACCGGCCAGGGGGTGGGGCAAGCCTTGCTGACGGCCCTGGAGGCCGAAGCCCGGGCGCGCGGTTGCTGCCAGTTGATGCTGCTCAACAACCGCCAGCGCCCGAGCTACCAGCGCGGCTTCTACGCCAAGCAGGGCTGGCAGGAGCGGGACAACATGGCCAACTTCGCCCGGCCTTTGTGAAGCCAGCCCCGGGCTGCCGGTGGTGAAATGACAGCCTTGTCTTTGTCACACCCAAGGCCCGACAAGTAGCTTAGTATTAAAACCACCAAAATCGCGACTCGAGGAGCGCTCCCTGCCGCCAGCGACGCCGGTCCGGCCCGGCCGGCGGCCAGGGGCGACGCTCCCGGGTCGGCGCATCCAGCGGAAGGCCGGCGGCCGCCCCAAACCGGGCGGTGGGCGATCCCGATCAGCTTGAACAACTTCCCGCGGACCACCGGTCATCCTCAGCCATGGCGGCAGCCCCCGTCGTCCGGCCTTCCGGGCCGGACCAGATTGGTTGGGAGGAAAGGCGATGCAGTGCGTGGTTCTGGTTCCCGGGATCATGGGGTCGGTGCTCAAGACCCCCCAGGGCGAGGAGGTCTGGCCCCCGAATCCCAGCGAGGTGGTTTTCGGCTATGACCGGCTGGACCAGTTGCTCCGCGATGACCTGCGAGCGACCGACATCATCCGCAAGGTCTCGTGCTTCAACGTCTACCAGCCGCTGATCGCCACCCTCGGCCAGATCGGCTTCCGCGAGGACGACCGGGAGAGCCGGCTGGACATTTTTTGCTACGATTGGCGGCGGGATCTGGAACAGACCGCCCGCCACTTTTCCGACCACCTGAACCAGTTGGTCCGGGACGGGGCCAGCTCCATCGTGATCGTGGCCCACAGCATGGGCGGCCTGGTCTCGCGTCTGGCGCTGGAGTCGCCGACCTTTCGCGGCCAGGCCTGGTTCAGCCAGGTCCAGGCCCTGTTCACCCTGGCCACGCCGCACCGGGGCGCGCCGCTGGCCCTGGCCCGGATCCTGGGGCTGGACTCCTGCCTGGGCCTGTCCGGGGATGACATCAAGCGGCTGGCCGCCGATCCTCGCTACCCTTCCGCCTATCAACTCCTGCCCGCGCCGGGCGAGGACGCCTGCTGGGACGTCACAGCGCCCCGGCTCGCGCCCCTGAACATCTACGACGGGGACAGCGCGACCAGGATTGGACTCAACCCCAGCCTGGTGGCCCGGGCCAAGTTCGTCCACGACAGCCTCGCCACCGGCCAGCGGCCGGACCACGTCCGCTACTTCACCTTCGGGGCCACCGGACATAAGACCGTGACCCGGGTCAATCTCACCGCGGAGGAGATGACACCCACCACCACCGGGGACGCCGGCGACGGCACCGTGCCCATGTGGAGCGCCTTCGGCCCGGTGGAGCAGAAGCAGCTGGTCCGGGGCGAGCACGCCAGCATGTTCACCGGCGAGGAGTTCGACGCCGTGTTCTGGCGGTTGTTCGGCAAGGATTATCCCGCGCCCCCGTTGAAGCTGGCCAGCCGGGTCCGCCTGTCGGTGCACGACCTGGTGATACCCTGCGGCGAGGAGATCGAGGTGCTGCTGGTGCCGGACCAGCCCACCCCGGAGATCAGGGGCGGCCTGACGCTCGCGTTCACCGAGGACCCGGACCGGGCCTTCACGGTGGTGGACGATCCCATGGCCATCAGCTACTCCGGCCCGGATGTCCCCCACCTGCGACTGCTGCTTCCCGGCCTGGAAAGGCCCGGTCACTATCAGCTTGGCTATCAGGGCGCACCGGGACCCGGCGAGCCGGTCCTGTTCTCGGTCCAGCAACGCTAGGGGTGGCCCCCAAGAATTGGACAGTCATGTGCGGTGTGGGGCGTGACTGTGCGATGGAGGGACACCCGGAATGATCAAGGGCAAGCGGAGACGGCTTTCGGCGGAGTTCAAGGCCAAGGTGGCGTTGGAGGTCCTGCGGGGCAAGGCCATCTTGGCGGAGTTGGCGACCCGGTTCGAGGTGCATCCGACCATGATCGGCCAATGGAAACGGCAGGCCAGCGAGGGCCTGGTGGAGGTGTTCAACGACGGCTCGGCCAAACGGGAAGAGGTCAGCGAGGCCCAGACCAAGGAGCTTCACGCCAAGATCGGTCAATTGACCATCGAGCGTGATTTTTGGTCAGGGCCTTCGGTTGTCGGCCAAGAAGGGCATCGGGGACTGGATCGACTACCACAACCAGCGCGGAACCCACTCCAGCCTGGACGGAAAAACCCCGGACGAGGCATGCTGGGGCGCGGCTAACACATGGACCACCGAGGCGGCGGTATGACAACTGACGCCTTCCACCTTAACAAGGCCGCCAACCTGGCCAAGAATTGGGGACCACCTCTCTCGGCGCAGGCGTTGTCGTAACAGTTTCCCTTGCCACTCATGCTGCACACCAAGCCGTGCTTGATGATAAGGTCCTGATATAGCCCAGAGCACTACTGGCTGCCCCGGTCCGAATGAACCACCACGCCCTTGGGCATCCGCCGGCGCCACAGGGCCATCTGTAGGGCATCACAGACCAGCTTTGCTTTCATACGCTTGTCCATGGACCAGCCCACCACCATGCGCGAGAACAGATCGATCACCACCGCCAAGTACAGCCAGCCCTCCGAGGTGCGCAGGTAGGTGATGTCGCAAACCCACTTCTGGTTGGGCGCCTCGGCCTTGAAATCCTGTACCAGAAGGTTGAGGGCCACGGGCAGATCATGCTCCGAGTCCGTGGTGGCCTTGAATTTCTTGGCCGCCTTGGCCACCAATCCTTGCCTGCGCATGCTGGCCGCCACGGTCTTGCGGTTGTGGCGGTGGCCCCTATCGGCAAGGTCAAGGGTCAGACCCGGCGCGCCGCTGCGCTCCTTGCGGGTGGCAAAAGCCTGGGCGACCAGACCATCCAACCTCTCCCTGTCCAGCTGCCGCTGGCTGGGATGCGTCTGGCGATGCCGCCATCTGTAATAGCCACCTCGTGAAACCCCAAAGGCCACGCTGAGATGCTTGACACTGAAACTGCCTGTAATGTTATGCATAAAGGCGTACTTCACTTCAGGCCTTTCGCAAAGTACGCCGCGGCCTTTTTAACATTGCCAGCTCCTCGGCCTGCTCGGCCACCTGACGCTTCAAACGCGCATTCTCGGCGGCAAGCTCCTTTTCCAGTTCGCTGCGGCCCGCCTCGTAGCGGGCTTTCTTGCGCCAGTCATACAGCTGCGATTCATGCAGCCCCAATTGCTTGGCTGCACCGGCCACTCCGACGCGCTCGGCCAGGCCCAGGGCTTCCACCTTGAACTCAGCCGAGCGCCGTCGAGGGGGCACCGGCTGCCCATTACTTTGTTTGATCATGGATCACCTCTCCAGCGAAAGTTAATCGCTTACCAAGGTGTCCGCAAAACCTGGGCAGGATCATTATGCGAAAGGCTCGCACGCCGAACGAGGCAATAAGAGAGCTAAAGCCGGGAATTATCAGGGAAGGAAAAAGTCAGGTCCGGCTGTGGCCCTCCCGGTCTTTTCCGGGTGGCCCGGACAGCTTGCCTGTCCGGGCGCCGTAGGCGCAAGAGGTGCCGGCGGGGCGGTTGGGACTGGCAGGGCGGCGGGGTTGGGCGCGGGGCCTCGCACAGCAACCTCTTGTCGCTGCGCGACCCGGACAACAAGTTGTCCGGGCCACCCTGCCCGGACAGCTTGCCTGTATGGTTCGTGTTGATAATTTTATGTTATTAGAAAGACTACTTAATAATGAATTTATACCTTTTGTATTTTGGAAACATCCGTGGATTGTTTTCGATGGCACTGATAAAAACTGTATTTGTATATTTTTGAAGATAATTACGAAATCCAATGTAATTAAGCAGAAGTATTAGGTTTAAAATAAGCCATATTATTACGGATGAGCTCTCCGTGATATAACCATCACCGTCCATCGACATAGCTGCTAATATGTCGTGATCAATTATCATTATTAACCAAAGTATATTGCACAATAGTGAGCCAACTAATGTTGCTCCAAGCGAATGAATCGCATCGCTTAATCTGTTAATATAACTATCAATTTCCTTGACGCCACTATTGAAGCCTTTAATGTACCACCACCATGAATTAACAAATAAAAGTGCGTCTTGCATTGAAACAGAATTGGTGTTAATTGGGTATTTGTTTTCGCAGATACTGTGATAGTAATCAATTCTATAGCCAATATTAATGAGAGTGTGGATGGCAGGCCTGTGGTCCAGGCCCATAAATTTTTGTTTCAATAAAAAATAGATTGTTGAAAACATATAGCCTAATGCGCCGGAAGTCAAAAAAGTTGCCGCTACTCCTCCAATTACAGCTCCAGACTCTTTTGATTTCAAAATTGAAAGTGTTGTATCTAATGCGTATTTTTGGGTACTCAGTATGGCCAGTATAAATAATAAAAACACAACCATGCCCGGTAAGGCGTATCTCATAAATCTTTTCGCTTCATCCATTTCCCCCTCCAACCCTATTAAACCTATCTAAATCACCCTCTCCACTTCAACTCTTCCGCCTCCAGGTCCCGGATCCGATCGCGCACGATGGCCGCCTCCTCGAACTTCAACTCGCCCGAGAGGCGGTGCATCTCCTGGCGCAGCTCCTTGATCAGCTTGGGCAGGTCCTCGGGCCGGCGGCCGGGCTCGTCCTCCACCGCCACCTCCATGTAATCCGAGGCGATTTCGTGGGGCAGCATGGCCCCGATGGCCTTGATGATGGTCTGGGGGGTGATGCCGTGCTCGGTGTTGTAGGCCTCCTGCAGCTCGCGGCGGCGGCCGGTCTCCTCGATGGCCCGGGCCATGGAGTCGGTGATCTTGTCGGCGTAGAGGATCACCCGGCCCCCCACGTTGCGCGCCGCCCGGCCGGTGGTCTGGATCAGGCTGCGGGTGGAGCGCAGGAAGCCCTCGCGGTCGGCGTCCAGGATGGCCACGCAGGTCACCTCGGGCAGGTCCAGGCCCTCGCGCAGCAGGTTTATGCCCACCAGCACGTCGAAGACCCCCTGGCGCAGCTCGCGCAGGATCTGCACCCGCTCGATGGTGTCGATATCGCTGTGCAGGTAGCGGACCTTGAGGCCGTTTTCCTTGAGATAATCGGTTAGTTCCTCGGCCATGCGCTTGGTGAGCGTAGTGACCAGGGCCCGCTCGCCGCGCGCCGCCACCTCGCGCAGCACCCCCATCACGTCGTCCACCTGGCCCGAGGCCGGGCGCACCTCGATCACCGGGTCCATCAGGCCGGTGGGGCGGATGATCTGCTCCACCACCGCCCCGCCGCTCATCTTCAGCTCGTAATCGGCCGGGGTGGCCGAGACATAGACCACCTGATCGACCAGGGCGCTGAACTCCTCGAACATCAGGGGCCGGTTGTCCAGGGCGCTGGGCAGGCGGAAGCCGAACTCCACCAGGGTCTCCTTGCGCGAGCGGTCGCCGCGATACATCCCCCCCACCTGGGGCACCGTGATATGGCTCTCGTCGATGAACAGCAGCCACTCGCGGGGGAAGTAGTCCAGCAGGGTGGGCGGGGGCGCGCCCGGGTCGCGGCCGGTGAGGTGGCGGGAGTAGTTCTCGATGCCGTGGCAGTAGCCCAGCTCCTTCATCATCTCCAGGTCAAAGAGCGTGCGCTCGCGGATGCGCTGGGCCTCCAACAGCCGGCCGGTGCTCTCGTAGAGGGCAATGCGCTCGGCCAGCTCGGCCCGGATGGCGCTCATGGCCTCGTTGCGGATGGCCTCGGTGGTGACATAGTGGCTGGCCGGGAAGATGGTCACGGTCTTGGCCCGGTCCACCGCCACCCCGCGCAAGGGGTCGATGAAGCTGATGGCTTCGATCTCGTCGCCGAAGAAGGTCAGGCGCACCGCCCGGTCTTCTTCGTAAGCCGGGAAGATCTCCAGGTTCTCGCCGCGGACCCGGAAGGTCCCGCGGTGGAAGTCGTACTCGTTGCGCTCGTAGAGCATCTCGATCAGCTTGCGGATCACCGCCTCGCGGCCGGGCTCGTCGCCCACCTGGAGGTGCAGGAGCTGGCCGGCGTAGGCCTCGGGCGAGCCCAGGCCGTAGATGCAGGAGACGCTCGCCACGATGATCACGTCCGGCCGGGTGAGGAGCGCGAAGGTGGCGGCGTGGCGCATCTTGTCGATCTGCTCGTTGATGGAGCTGTCTTTCTCGATGTAGGTGTCGCTGGCCGGGATATAGGCCTCGGGCTGGTAATAGTCGTAATAGCTGACGAAATACTCCACCGCGTTGTGGGGGAACAGCGCCTTGAACTCGCCGTAGAGCTGGGCGGCCAGGGTCTTGTTGGGGGCCAGGACCAGGGCCGGCTTGTTGGCATTGGCGATGACCCCGGCCATGGTGAAGGTTTTGCCCGAGCCGGTGACGCCCAGGAGCACCTGGTGCTTCAGCCCGTCGGCCACCCCGCGCGAGAGCTCGGCGATGGCCCGGGGCTGGTCGCCCTGGGGGGTGTATTCGCTGACCAGTTGGAACACGCCGCCGCCCGGAGCGGGCCGGGTGGCGTAGTACTGGGAGGTGTTTTCCTCGCTGTGGGGCATAGTATTGCCACTCTCTTTATTTGCCGAATAAATGCAATAATAGCTTGGTGCATTGTCTAATGAGAGGAGTAACTTCGGAAAATATTGACGACAATATAACGCCAAGCAATGTGAATAAAAAATCGCGTTTGTGCTTAGAAATAAATAATTTTACTCGTCTTAATACGCCAAAGTGACCTGTATATGATGTGTCATGTAAAAAGCGAATACCGTGCTTGATTGCCTTGCTGATGTTTTCATCTTTTACATCCAACGGCTGAATAAAAGCCTTGTAAAACTGTGGTTCCTTCTTGTCATTGTGAAGGGTGCTATGTAAGGGTGACAAAAATATATGAACATGACCGGCGATGTCTTGTCCGAAGGTAATAGAGCCACCTTTTTCTAGTATAACATTATGTTCTATGAGGTTTCCCAATTCATATACTTTTCTATTTACTCCAGTATGTCTACTTCCCATGCATAAGGAAATACTGTTAAAGTTGTCATAATATTCTCCATGAAAACCCTTGTCAGTTGTCTGCGCTATATAAAGATTATCATAGAAATTTGCTTGCTTTGCAGATAATTTTGCTGCTTGAAAATGACTATATATCCGTTTCTCTAGCAAGCTCCATTGCAGTCTTCTATCCCACACATTTTGGGCATCGAGTTGCTTTTGTTTCGTAAGTTCACTAAATAGTGCTAAATGGGTTGGTTTCATGGGAAGCTATATATCTCAGGAAAATGTTATCTCGCCATAATAATCCGGCAAGTCCTGGCGGAAGCGCTTGGCGTACTGGGCCGGGAAGATCACCCGGCGCACCTCGGCCAGGCTGAACTCCAGGCTGCCGAAGACGCGCCATTCCCGCTCCATGTAGAAGTTCTCCGGGTCGTCGGCCGGCAGTCCCTCGCGGTAGAACTTCACCAGGCCGAAGAAGTTGTAGACCAGGGATATCCACAGCTCGCGCACCTCGGCCTGGTCCAGTCCGGGCAGGTCCTCCAACTGGCGGAAGAGCCGCCACACCCGCTGGTGCTCGCGGTCGAAGTGCTGGCCCCGGGTCTCCTCGGGCCTCCCGGCCGGACCGGGGCTGGCGTTGGCCGCTACGTAGAACACCGGGTTGGCCCCCCGCTGGCTGAGGAAGGACTTGCCGAAGGCCAGCCCGAAGCGGGAGAACTTGCCCATGTGGATGGCCAGGTCCGGCACCGGGATGTCGGAGAAGCAGACCAGGTTGGCCTTGTAGAAATCGTTGCCCGAGAAGCTCTTATCGTCGCTGTAGCTGATGGCGGTGCTCTTGTCGGTGCCCAGCACCCCGCTGCGCAGGATGTCCACCAGCAGGGCGTACTGGCGGTCATCGGCGTCGGGCAGACCGCCCAGGCGGCGGCCCACGAAGTGGGTCAGCTCATCGGAGACGTAGCGTTGCACCGACATGGCGGGCTCCTCTTGGTCTAGGCTACCGCGTGCTGGCTGACGCACTGGGCCGCGGCCTGGCGCGGATAGAGGATGGCGCTGAAGCTGCCCCAGATCTCCGGCCGCTCCACCACCCGCCAGCCCAGGGCCTCGGCCTGGGACAGCTCGGCCTCGAAGGTCTTCAGGTCGACGTGGAACTTGGGCTCGGCCACCAGCAACCGGCCCCCGGGTTGGGTGGCCTCCAGCACCTGCCCCAAAAAGTCGGCCAGGCTGGGCACCTCGTGCAGCATCCAGAAGCAAAGGGAGAAATCCACCGCCCCGGCCAGGTCGCCCAGGCCCAGGCTGTTTTCCGTGCAGCGTCGGGGCTCGATAACCTGGCTCAGGCCGGCCTTACTCGCCCGGCGGCGCAGGGCCGCGAGCATCTTTTCCTGAAGGTCCACCGCCACCACCCGGCCGCCGGGGCTGGCCAATTTGGCCAGGCCGATGGTGAAGTAGCCCATGCCGCAGCCCAGGTCCAGGCAGGTCATGCCCGGCCGCACCCAGGGGGCCAGCATCAGCTCCGGGTTGTGCACCAGGCGGCGCAGGGGGTTGTCGAAGGTGTAGCAGAACCACCAGGGGCAGACGTGGGCCATGTTCAAGCCTCCATGCGCCAGCGGGTGCCTTGGGGGGAATCTTCGAGCGCCACGCCCAGGGCCTTGAGCTCGTCGCGGATGCGGTCGGCCTCGGCGAAGTTCTTGGCCTTGCGGGCGGCCTGACGGTCGGCGATCTTCTGCTCGATCCAGGCCGGGTCCGGCCCCTCTCCGGCGGCCGGGGCCTCCTGGCCCTGCAGGAACTCCTGGGGATCATTCTGCAACAGTCCCAGGCGGCCGCCCAGTTGGCGCAGGCGGGCGGCGGCCAGGGCCAGGAGGGCGTCGCGGACCTCGGTCTTGGCCTCGCTCACCAGGCGGTTGGTCACCCGGGCCAGGCCGAAGAGCGCGCCCAGGGCGGCGGCGGTGTTGAAGTCGTCGTCCATGCCCCGCTCGAAGGCCTCCACCTGCTCCATGATCTCCTGGTGCCTGGCCCGCTCCGGCTCCTTGAGCAGGGGTTGGCCCTCGCGCATCTCCCCGGCCGCCGCCTGGGCGTCGCGCAGGGCGGTGTAGAGGCGCTGGAGCCCGGCGGTGGCGTCCTTCAGGGCCTCGTCGCTGAAGTCCAGGGGTGAGCGGTAGTGCTTGCCCAACAGGAACAGGCGCAGGGTCTCGGGCCGGGTGTGCTTGAGGATGTCCTTGATGGTGAAGAAGTTGCCCAGGCTCTTGGACATCTTCTCGTTGTTGACGTTGACGAAGCCGTTGTGGACCCAATAGCGGGCGAAGGGCTGGCCGGAAAGGGCCTCGGCCTGGGCCACCTCGTTCTCGTGGTGGGGGAAGAGCAGGTCCTTGCCGCCGCCGTGGATGTCGAAGGTGACGCCCAGGTACTTCTGGCTCATCACCGAGCACTCGATGTGCCAGCCCGGCCGGCCCGGCCCCCAGGGGCTCTCCCACCAGGGCTCGCCGGGCTTGCTGGATTTCCAGAGGGCGAAGTCCATGGGGTTCTGCTTGCGGAGGTCCACCTCCACCCGGGCCCCGGCCTGCATGTCCTCCAGGGTGCGGCCGCTGAGGTGGCCATAGGCGGCGAAGCTCTGCACCGCGAAGTACACGTCGCCGTCCACCACGTAGGCGTGGCCCTTGTCCACCAGGCCTTGCACCGCGGCGATGATCTCGGGAATGTGTTCGGTGGCCCGGGGCTCCAGGCTGGGCGGCAGCACCCCCAGGGCGTTCATGTCCTCGCTGAAGGAGGCGATGAAGCGCTGGGCCAGGGCGCGCCAGTCTTCGCCCAGCTCTGCCGCGCGCTTGATGATCTTGTCGTCGATGTCGGTGAAGTTGCGCACGTACTCCACCGCGTAGCCCCGGGCCTTGAGGTGGCGGTGGATGGTGTCGAAGGCCACGTAGCAGCGGGCGTGGCCGATGTGGGGATTGTCGTAGACCGTGACCCCGCAGACGTACATCCGCACCCGGCCCGGCTGGGTGGTGACGAAGTCTTCCTTGTTGCGGGTCTGGGAGTTGTAGATGGTCAGGCTCATGCGATCAGTCTCCCGAATACTGGCTCACCGCCCGGGGGCGGTGGGTTGTCGCGCGCGATGCTGGCCAGGGCCAGGGCGGCCATGCCCTCGCCCCGGCCGGTGAAGCCCAGGCCCTCGCTGGTGGTGGCGGCCACGTTGACCGCCCGGGGCGTCAGGCCCAGCACCCGGGCCAGGTTGGCGGCCATGGTCGGGGCGTGGGGGGCGATTTTCGGTCGTTGGGCCATCAAGGTGACGCTGAGGGAAACCGGCCGCCAGCCCTCCCGGGCCAGCAAATCCCGCACCCGGTCCAGCAGGACCAAACTGTCGGCGTCCCGATAGGCCGGGTCGCGGTCCGGGAAGTGGCGGCCGATGTCGCCCAATCCGGCCGCGGCCAGCAGGGCGTCCATGGCCGCGTGGGTAAGCACGTCGGCGTCGGAATGGCCCAACAGGCCCAGTTCGAAATCGATGTTCACCCCGCCCAGGATCAGGGGCCGGCCCGCCACCAGGCGGTGTACGTCCAGGCCCTGGCCGCTACGGGTTTCTTGCCCGCTCAACAGGCTCTCGGCCAAGGCCAGGTCCTCCGTGGTGGTGATCTTCAGATTGCGGCGGTCGCCCGGCGCCAGGCGCACCTCGTGCCCCAGGGCCTCCAGCAGCCCGGCTTCGTCGGTGGCCGCCAGCCCTCGGGCCCGGGCCTCGGCCAGGGCCCGGGTGTACAGGGCCAGGCGCACCACCTGGGGGGTCTGGGCCAGCCACAACCGGCCGCGGTCCAGGGTGGCGGCGATCGCCCCCCGGTGGTCGGCCTGTTTGACCGTGTCCACGCAGGGCAGGGCGGCGATGGCCGCGCCGCACTCCCGGGCCGCGGCCAGGGTGGCGGCGAAAATCTCGGGCCGGGCCAGGGGACGGGCGGCGTCGTGCACCACCAGCCAGGTGGCGCCCAGCTCGGCCGCGGCCATCGCCCCGGCGGCCACGCTGTCCTGGCGCTGGGCCCCGCCGGCCACCACCCGCGCCACCTTGGCCAGGCCAAAGGGCGCGATGCAGCGGGCCCGGGTCTCGTCCTCCAGGCCGGGCGGGGCGACCACCACCACCCGGTCGATCGCCGGCGCGGCCTCCAGGGCCAGCAGGGTGCGGGTCAACAGCGGCAGGCCGGCCAGGCGGAGGAACTGCTTGGGCTCCGCGCCGCCCATGCGCCGCCCCACCCCCGCCGCCGGCACCACCGCCACCACCATCTCCGCCATGCCCCGCCTCCCGGTTCAAGTCTTTCATGATATTACCGTCCCCCTCCCGGGGCAAGAGCGAGAGGGCGCGAGCGAGGCTGCAATCCTTAGGCCATTGGTATATCATGGCCGAGGATAACACCCCGGAGGCGGGACGCGATGTCGTGGCTGATCAACCTTTGGATGCTCCTGACCGGTTCGCGCCAGAAGGCGATGCTGTTGGAGGGGCGGCGGCTGCTCAACGCCCGGCGCTTTTCCGCCTCCCTGGAGGTCTATCGCCACCTGATCAATGAGTGGCCCGAACTGGTGGAAGGCTACGAGGGCCTGGCGGCGCTGTTCCAGGAGATGGGTCTGACCGAGGAGGCCCGCAAGCAGCAGGCCATCGTCACCGCCCTGCAAACCCTGCGCAAGAAGGCCGACGACGCCGAATCCCACCTGCGCCTGGCCCGCGAATTCTACGACACCGGGCATTACAAGGCCTCGCTGCCCCACGCCGAGGCCGCCCTGCGCCAGACCCCGCGCCGGCCGGACGTGGTCCGCCTGACGGCGGTGGTGTTGCGCTACAACAACCTGTTCAAGCGGGCCATGGAGGTTCTCAACCAGGCCCTGGTCCACGAGCCCCTGGCTCCGGACCTCTACGAGCAGCAGACTTTCAACCTGCGGGCCATGGGCAAGCAGCTGGAGGCGGCCAAGGTCGGCAACCTGGCCAAGGCCCTGCGGTCGGTGGAAAACAACCCGGGCGATCCCGAGGAGCTGCAAAAGGCCATCTATCAATTGGCGGTGGTGGGACGCCGGGCGCAAGCCCTGCCCCTGGTGGATCGGGCCCTGGAGGCCACCCCCGAGATCCCCGGCCTGTTCACTCTGCGCGGGGAACTGCTGCTGGAGGACGGCCGCCCCCAGGAGGCGCTGGAAAACCTGCGCCAGGCGGTGGAGTTGGACGCCACCGACATCAAGGGGCAAAACCTGTTGGCCAAGGCCTATTCCCAGGTGGGCAACAGCGAGCAGGCCATCTGGCACGGCCAGTTGGCCAAGCAGTTGGAGGGGGCCAAGGCCCACCCCGAACACATCGAGACCGAGTTGGGCATGGTGGGAGTGCTCTTGAAAAGCGGCCAGGTCAAGCGGGCCCTGGCCCGGGCGGAGAAACTGCTGCCCATATACGGCGACGACTGGCGCTGCCACTACATCATGGGCCTGGTTCGCCACGCCCAGGGCAAGCGGGCGGAGGCCATGGAGAGCCTGCGCAAGGCGGTGCACATGAACGACCGCTCGCCAGAGATTTTCTTCGCCATGGCTCGGTTGCAGGTGGAGGCCGGACGCATGGAGGACGGCCTGAGCCAGGGCCGCCACGCGGTGAGCCTGGCCCCGCGCCAGATGTGGGTGCGCGAGGAGATGGCCAGCCTGCTGGAGTCCATGGGCCTGATGGACCTGGCCCGCGAAGAGCGCCAGCTGGGCGAGGCCATCGCCCGGCGCCAGTCCATCTCCGATTGATGCCGGTCTAGGCCTTCAGGCCCAGGGCCGCGTAAAGCCCGGCCCAGTCCACCCCCTCCCACACCAGCTTCAATCCCCGCTCGACCTTGGCTCCCGCCCGCAGGGGAGCGGCCTCGCGCAGGCGCTCCAGGCGGTGGGCCACGCTGAAGGTGTCGTCGCGCACCACCAGCACCGGCACCTCGTGCTCCTCGGCCCGGCTCAGGATGATCTCGCTGGGATAGAGATTGCCGGTCAGGATCAGGCAGGCCGCGCCGCCCTCGATGGCCGCCAGTTGCATGTCCGGACGGTCGCCGCCCACGATGCAGGCGAAGTCGTGGACCCCGCCGAAGAACTTGGAGGCGTGGCGCACCTGCATGGCCCCGATGAAAAAGCGGGTGGCCAGGCGGTCGGCGAATTTGGCGCCGCTCAGCAGCTTGCCGCCCAGCATCTCCACCAGGTCGGCCACCGCCAGGGCGCCCAGGATCTGGTCCCGGGGCAGCCGCCCGAAAACCCTGACCCCCTCGGCCGCCAGGTAGGGCAGGACCGTTTCCTCCAGGGCGGCGTTCATCTCCTGTTCCAGGGAGTTGATCACCACCCCCAGGAGCCGGTCGCCCAGGCAATCCCGGGCGTGCAGGAGATGGTCCAGGTAGAAGTCGTTCTCGTAGCGGTCCACCAGGATCACCCGCGCGCCCAGTTGCTCGGCGACCTTGTAGCCGCTGATGCCGCAGGTGGCGCCCGAGGCCAGGGTGCCCCCGCCGGCCAGCAGGAGCAGGTCCCTGCCTTGGGACAGGTCCTGGCAGGTGGCGCGGATGACGCCCATCAGGTCGCCGGTCTGGTGACGCAGGGACAGGGCCACCAGGTCCTGGGTGCGAACCACCGGACAGCACTGCTCCGGGCTCTGGCCCAGGCCCAGGGTCTCGTTGATCAGCCAGGCGTCGGCGTCGGTGTAGGCCTCGTTGGCCCGGTAGGGATTGCCGCCATAGGGTTTGCTGAAGGCGAAGGCCACCCCGTCGTCCTTCAGCCGTCGGCCCAGGCCCAGGCAGAGCAGGTTCTTGCCGGAGTGGCTGGCGGTGGAGCCCACGTACACGATCTGCATGGTTTCATTCTCCCTTCGCCGGAGTCAGGGCGATGCGGGCGTCCACGGCCATGGCTCCCTGGCCGCGGGGCAGGACCAGGAGCGGGTTGATGTCGGCCTCGGCCAGGTCCGGGAAATCATGGGCCAGGCTGGAGATGGCCACCAGCACCCCGGCCAGGGCGGCCAGGTCGGCCGGGGCCTCGCCGCGCACCCCCCGCAGCAGGGCGAAGGAGCGGATGCCCCGGATCATCTCCTCGGCCTCCACCCGGGCGATGGGCGCCACCCGGAAGGAGACGTCCTTGAGCACCTCCACGTAGATGCCGCCCAGGCCGAACATCAGCAGGGGGCCGAACTGGGGATCGCGCGAGAGGCCCACGATGGTCTCGCGCCCGCCCCGGACCATCTCCTGCACCAGCACCCCGCGCACCCAGGCGTCGGGCTGGACCCGGCGGATGCGGCTGGTCATCTCGTGGAAGGCCTCGGCCACCGCGCCCTGGCTGGCCAGGCCCACCGCCACCCCGCCCACGTCGCTCTTGTGGCTGATGGCCGGCGAGTCGATCTTCATCACCACCGGCAGGCCCAGCTCGCGGGCGGCGGCCACCGCCTCCTCGCTGGTGGCTGCGGGCAGGGAGCGGGCCACCGGCACCCCATAGGCGGCGAAGCACTCCCGGGCCTCGGTCTCGCCCAGGTTGCGCCGGCCCTGGCGGCGGGCGGCGGCGATGATGGCAGCCACCTTGTCCTTGTCGCCCGGCGTTAGCTCGGGATCCCGGGGTTTCTGCGCCCGCCAGCGCCGATATTCCAGCATCCCGGCCAGGGCGGTCACCGCGTCCTCGGGAAACTCGTAGGTGGGCAGGCCGTGCTTCATGCACAGGTCGCGGCCCTGGTGCACCGAGTGGGAGCCCATCATGGCGGTGAAGACCGGCTTGTCCCTGATCGGCACCTGGGCCAGCTCCCGGGCCACGTCCTCGGCCTTCAGGGTGGCGGTGGGAGTCATGATCACCACCGTGGCGTTGACCCCGGGGTCGTCCTGGATCGCCTCCAGGGAGCGGCGGTAGAGCTCGGCCGGCGCGCCGCCGGTGATGTCCACCGGGTTGTAGACGCTGGCTATGGCCGGCAAAAAGCCGCGCAGCTCGTCGGCCACCTCCGGGCGCAGCACCGCCAGGTGCAGGCCGTGGCCCTCGGCCGCGTCGGCGCAGATGATGCCCGGGCCGCCGCTGTTGGTCAGGATGGCCAGGCCCGGTCCGCTGGGCAGGGCCTGGTGGGCCAGGGCGGTGGCCAGGCCGAAGAGCTGGCGCATGGTGTGGACCCGCAAGACCCCGCACTGGCGGAAGGCGGCGTCATAGGCCGCGTCGGCCCCGGCCAGGGCCCCGGTGTGGCTGCTGGCCGCCCGGGCCCCGGCGCTGGTGACGCCGCTTTTGACCAGCACCACCGGCTTGACCCGGGTGACCTCCCGGGCCACCGCCATGAAGCGCCGGCCGTCCTCCACCGCCTCCAGGTAGCCCAGGATGACCTTGGTCTCCGGGTCGGCGGCCATCATCTCCAGGATCTCGACCTCGGTGACGTCCACCTTGTTGCCCAGGCTGATGAACTTGGAAAAGCCGATGTTGTTGTCCAGCGACCAGTCCAGGATGGCCAGGCCCATGGCCCCGGACTGGGAGAAGAAGCCCAGGCGGCCGGGCCGGGGCATGGTCCCGGCGAAGCTGGCGTTGAGGTTGCTGGTGGTGTCCATGATGCCGATGCAGTTGGGCCCGATCAGGCGCAGGCCGGGGCTTTGGCGCACCACCTGCTTCAGCTCGTTCTCCAACTCGCGGCCCTGGCCGCCGACCTCCTTGAAGCCGGCCGAGACCACCACCACCGCCTGGGTTCCGATGGCCGCCAGCTCGCGCACCGCCTGGGGCACCAGCCTGGCCTTGACCGCCACCACCGCGAGATCCAGGCCCCGTGGCAGTTGGCCGATCTGCTTGACCACCGGAGTGTCCAGGATGGCGTCGGCGTTGGGGTTGACGGGAAAGACCTGGCCGCCGTAGCCGCGTTTCACCAGGTTGTAGAACACGTCGTAGCCGACCTTGCCGGGTTGGCTGGAGGCGCCGATGACCGCCACCTGCCGGGGTCGGAAAAAGGCTTCGAACAACTTGGTTCCCTCCCATCAGGGCTTGGTGGGGCGGATCATTCCCAGGATAGCATCCTGACTGGCGCTGGCCAACGGAATATGGGGCAAGGGGCGAGCGCCTCGACTGACAAGGCCAGCCGGGTCGGGTTGGGTTGGGACTTGAACCAGCCCTGCTCGCTCCCGCAACGGTTGCCGGCGAAGGCGGAAGAGGGGAGCCCAGGAATGGGCGGGGGAAGAAACCCAAACGCCCTGGCGGGGAGGGGCCGGCGGCCGGGCTATTCGGCCTGGGTGCGGCGGCTGACCTCGGCGTGGTAGGCGGCGATCACGTCCTCGTGGCTGAGCATGCCCAGCAACCGCTGGCCACCGTCCTGGTAGACCACCACCGGGACCTGGTTGTAGCCCGATTGCAGGAAGGTGACCAGGGCGTGGTTGAGGTCCTGGTCCAGGGTCAGGCTCACCGGCGGCGCGGCCAGCTCGCCCACCACCACCAGGTCGCCCAGGGAATCCTCGAACATCACGTTGCGCACGTTCTTGAGCGGCAGCACCCCGATCAGGCGCTGGCCCTCGTCCACCACCGGAAAGACGTATTGCCGGCTGGCGGCGATGACCGAGCGCAGCTCGGCGAAACGGGTGTCGGCGCGCAGCTGGACAAAGGCCTGTTCGGGATCAAAGACCTGGGCCACCGTCATCTCGCCCAGGACGTTGATGGTGAGGTCGCACTCGTGGGCCGGGGACTGGAACTTGTTGCCCAACTGCTTCTCGTAGATGCTGGAGTAGCGGTTGAACAGGATGGCGATCACCGACACCAGCATCAAGGGCGGCAGCAGGCCGTAGGACCAGGTCATCTCCGAGACCATCAAGAGCGCGCCCAGGGGGGCCTTGGCCACTCCGGCGAAGAACCCGGCCATGCCCACCAGGACATAGGCCCCGGGCTGCTGCACGATTTCCGGAAAAAGCGCGTGGCCCACGTAGCCCACCGCGCCTCCCAGCATGCCGCCGATGAACAGGGTGGGGCCGAAGACGCCACCGCTGCCGCCGCTGCCGATGGTCAGGCTGGTGGTGGCGATCTTGGCCGCCGCGGCCAGGAGCATCACCCCGATGGCCAGCTCGCCGTAGATCGCCAGTTGCAGGTAGCCGTAGCCGCCGCCGATGGCCTGGGGCACGAACAGGGCGATCAGCCCCACCCCCACGCCACCGATGGCCGGCCGGAAATGACGCGGGATCTTGGTGAATTTCGCCCGGAAGAAATCGCGGGTGCCATAGAAGGTCTTGACGTAAAGCCCGCCAATGGGGGCGCAAATCAGGCCCAGCACCGCGTAGGCGATCAACTCGCGGGGATCGCGGAAGGCGAAGCGCGGGGTGGAGAAGATGGGCTCGAAGCCGAAGAAGTAGGTGAACAGGCTGTAGGCGATCACCGAACTGATGACGCAGGGGATGATGGCCTCGGACTCGAAGTCCTCGCGATAGAGCACCTCCACCGAGGTGATGGCCGCCCCCAGGGGGGCGCGGAAGATGGCCCCCAGCCCGGCCGCGCATCCGGCCAGCACGAAGACGCGGCGCTCGCGGGTGGAGAGCTTGAGCATCCGCGCCACCCAGGAGCCGAAGCCAGCCCCGATCTGGGCGATGGGGCCTTCGCGGCCGGCCGATCCGCCGGTGGACAGGGTGACGATGGAGGCGATGGATTTGACGTAGGGCACCCGGGTGCGGATGATGCCCTTGAGGTTGTGGAAGGAGTCGATCATGGCGTCCATGCCATGACCCTCGGCCTCGGGCGCGAAGGTGTAGACCACCAACCCGCTGATCAGGCCGCCCACCACCGGCAGCAGGAAAAGCACCCAGGCCCGGTAGGGGGTCTCCACCGCCAGGTGGATCAGGCGTTCGCCGGCCGGCGCCGGCGCCGGCGCCCCGGCCAGGTAGCCCAGGCAGAACCAGCGCAGCCACTCCAAACAGACGAAGAAAGCCAGGGCCCCCAGGCCCGAGACCACGCCGATCAGCACCGAGATGCCGATGCGCCGGGCCACGTCTCGCCCGAAAAAGGAGAAACGTCCCGAGTCAAGCTCGCAGGTGTCGGTGGCTGGCGGATTCGCTTTGCGGTCGGCCACGGCGGGCTCCCAGCACCAAGGCGCAGGCGGTTACGAGGGTGCTAGGTTACCTCTCGGGGCCAAGCCTGTCAACGCTTGGTCTTTCAATGGGTTGGCGGGCGCTGTCCAGCCCCAGGCCACGACCTCCACCCGGCCCGGGCCATGCACCCCCCGCACCATCACCGCCTCGATGTCCCCGGTCTTGCTGGGGCCGCTGATGAGGGTCAGGGCCGGCCAGGCATCCACTGGCGGGTCGGGCGGGGCATCGAGGCGCGCGGCCAGGTCGTCCAGGGACCAGAGGATGTCCCCAGCGTGGACCAGGGCCAGGTGCAGGGGCGGCATGAGGGAGAGCAGCCGTCCGCCGCCCGGGCGGGCCAGGTGGACCAGGGCCCCCAATTGGGCCACGGCCAGCTCCGGCCGGGTCAGGCCCGCGGCCAGGGGCTCGGCCAGGGCCACGGCTTGTTCGTCGCCGTCGCCGGCCTCCACCAGTTCGATGCCAACCCGTTTCGCCGCCGCCGGCAGCAGGGGGGTCAGCTCCGGACCCAGGTCGTGATGCCCCAGGCGGGTGACGCCCGCCTCCCGGGCCAGGACCAGGGCCGCGTCCAGGGCCTCCCCGGCGGTGGACGCCCGCCGGACCCCGCAGCCGCCGGCGGCCAGGGCCTCCAGCAGGGCCGCGGCCAGGTCCGGGGGCGGGCCGCCGGGCCGGGGCGGGATGGGCCCCGGGGCCAGGTCGGGCCGCTGGGGAAGCCTCGCCAGGAACTCGCGCCTAGTCATGGCCGTCCTCCCGGGGCTGGCGGGCCAGCCAGGGGTGGCCCGGCGCGTTGGGCAGGGCGCGGCCCCCGGCCCGCCACTCCCGCCAGGGTCCGGGTGGGCGCAAGGCTTCCGGCAGCTTTTCCAAGACCTTGATGCCGGCCGGGGCCAGGCGGCAGACGACATCGAACAGCCCGCGCCGGCTGAGCACTTGCGCCGCCAGGCCGGGCAGCAGATTGGCGGCCGGCGCGGCCTCGGTTCCGGCCTGGCGCAGGCCCAGCAGCAGGCCGGGCAGGTCGATGCCCAGGGGGCACTCCTGGCGGCAGAGTCCGCAGAGGGTGGAGGCCTGGGCCAGGTCCGGCCCCGGGGCCAGGTCCTCCAGCAGGCAGGAGAGCACGCTGCCCATGGGGCCGGGGTAGACCGAGCCGTAGGCGTGGCCGCCGGCCAGGCCGTAGACCGGGCAGAAGTTCAGGCAGGAGGAGCAGCGCAGGCAGAGCAGGATCTCCCAGAACTTGCCCCCCAGAATGCGGGAGCGGCCGTTGTCCACCACCACCAGGTGCAGCTGGCGGGGGCCGCCGGCCCCACTCAGCCCGGCCGGCGCGGCCAGCCAGGAGGAATAGGTGGACAAGGGCGCGCCGATGGCGGCCCGGGTCAACAGCTCCAGGGTCGCGCCCAGGTCGGCCAGGGTTGGCAGCGGTTTTTCCAGGCCCATCACCGCGATGTGCAGGGGCGGCAGGCTGGTGACGAAGCGGCCGTTGCCCTCGTTGGTCACGATGGCCAAGGCTCCCTCTCGGCAGGCGGCGAAGTTGACCCCGCTGATGCCGGCGTCGGCCTCCAGGAAGCGCCGGCGCAGGGTGGCCCGGGCCAGTTTGGTGAGGGCCTCGGGCTCGGCCGGCACCCGCTGCCCCAGCTTTTCGGCAAAAAGATCGGCAACCTGGCCCCGATCGCGGTGCATGGCCGGCCCCAGGATGTGGAAGGGCGGCTCCCCGGCCAGTTGGATGATGAACTCGCCCAGGTCGGTCTCGCTGACCTGCACCCCGGCCGCCTCCAGGGCCGGGTTGAGGGCGATTTCCTCGCAGGTCATGGACTTGCCCTTGACCACCTTGCGGGCTCCGGCTTGTTGCAGGATGCCCAGGACCATGTCCCGGGCCTCGGCCGCGTCGACCGCGAAATGCACCCGCGCCCCTCGGCCCTCCAGGCGTTCGGCCAGAAGGTCCAGCCACGGCGCGGGGTTGGCCAAATAGGTCAACTTGGCGTTGCGGGCGCGGGCGCGCAGGTGGTCCCACAGCCCGGGATCGGCCAGGCCCTGGGCATGCATCGCGCGCAGGCGGGCGGTGAAGCCCTCCAGGGCCTGGCGCTGGCGGTCGTCGGCGCAGGGAGTCAACCGGGTCATCAGACCACCTCCCCGGCCAGAACCTGGCTGATATGCACCACTTGCATGCCGCTCTCCCGGGCCTGGGCCCCGGTGGACAGGTGCAGCAGGCAGCCCAGGTCGCCCACCACCAGCACCTGGGCCCCGGCTGCGGCCGCGGCAGCCAGCTTGTCGCCCAACAGCGCGCCCGAAAGCTCGGGATGGCTGACGCTGAAGGGGCCGCCAAAGCCGCAACAGCGCTCGGCCCGGGGCAACTCCAGGCGGGGCCGGCCGGGCAGGGCCTCCAGCAGGGCGTAGGGGGCCTGGTCCTCGCCCAGGGAGCGGTGCAGGCCGCAGGAGGGATGGTAGACCCAGGGCCGGGTCGGAGCCTTGGCCCCGGCCAGGCGGGTCAGGCCCAGGCGACGTTGGAGGTACTCGGTCAGCTCGTAGGTCCGCCCCACCAGGGTCGCGGCCTGGGGGGCCAGGCGGGCCAGCTCGGGCTGTCCGGACAGCAATTCCGCCAGGTTGCGCCGCAGATGAGCCACGCAGGAGCCCGAGGGCGAGACGATGTCCCCGCCTTGGGCGAAGGCCCGGACCCAGGCCGCGCCCACCCGGGCCGCCGCCCCGGCCTGGCCGGTCTTGTGCAGGGAGTTGCCGCAGCAGACCTGGTCCGGGGGCAGGTCCACCGTCACCCCCTGGGCGCGCAGGACCTTGCGGCAGGCCTGGGCCACCGGGTGGAGCAGGGCGTCGGCCAGGCAGGTGACGAACAGGCTGGCGCGGGGTGGCGGCGTGATGGGTTGAAGATGATTCATGGTGGGCTTGTATACACCCTGGGCCGGGTGCGGGACAAGCCGGGCCGGACGCGCCGGGTGTTGTCAAGCCGGGGTCAAAGGTATATTACAGCGCCGTGACGGATGGGTTACAATCTGCCCCAGGGGCGGCTGGCGTGGAGGCCGCCGCCTGGGCGCGGCCCCGAGCACGCTAACCAGACAGGGCCCGTTCCCCCGGCGGGGGCGGCCTGGGAGTGGTACATGGGTTTCAACCTCTTCCCCAAGACGGTCAAATTCGAGGAGATGTTCATCGACCTGATCGGCAAGATCCGGGCCGCGGCCCTGGTCCTGCGCGACATGTGCAACCAGCCGGGGGATCTGCGCGAGCAGATCATCCAGATCATGGACCTGGAGAACGAGGGCTCCAACCTGTCCCAGGACATCTCCCGCCAACTGGCCGCCACCTTCATCACCCCCATCGACCGCGAGGACATCCACGACCTGAACAAGGCCATGATGAAAGTCCTGACCCTGATCAAGCAGGTGTCCCTGCGCATGGGCGAATACAACCAGAGCGACGTGCCCAGGGGGGCGCGGGCCTTGACCAGCCACCTGTTCGACATGGTGGACCAGGCGGCCAACATGATGGCCAAGCTGGGCAAGAGGCAGCACAACCTGGAAGCCGACCTGGAGGCCATCGAGGAGGCCAAGCGGGAGGCGGACCTGGTGTTGATGGAGGCCCTGACCGCCATGTACACCCCTCGGGAGCTGGGTTCGCAGGAGCTATTGACCATCATCCGCTGGTCGCGCATCTACGACCGGCTGGAACGGGCCATCATCCGCACCGACAGCCTGGCCGAGCTCCTGGAAGGGGTGTTCGTGAAAAATGCCTGAGGTCTCCCTGCTGCTGGTCCTCATCCTGCTGGTGGCCCTGGCCTTTGACTACACCAACGGCGCCAACGACTGCGCCAACGCCATCGCCACCGTGGTCTCCACCAAGGTCCTCTCCCCCCGCCAGGCGGTCTTCATGGCCGCTGGCCTCAACATGCTGGGAGCCTTGCTGGGCACCGAGGTGGCCGAGACCATGGGCAAGGGGATCATCAACCCCGACATGATCATGGGCTCCCAGCTCCTGGTGCTGGCGGCGGTGGTGGGCGCGGCCACCTGGAACGGCCTGGCCACCCATTACGGCTGGCCCATCTCGGCCTCCCACGCCCTGATCGGCGGCCTGATCGGCGCTGGCCTGACCTTCGGCGGCCCGGAAACCCTGAACCTCACCTCCATAGCGCAAAAGGTCCTGGCGCCGCTGTTCCTGTCGCCCATCTTCGGCTTTTTGGGGGGATACCTCCTGCTGGTGGGCCTGGCCTGGGGTTTCCGCGACAGTCAGTGGGAAAAATCCAACCGCCTGTTCCGCAAACTCCAATTGGTCTCCTCCGGGGCCATGGCCCTGAGCCACGGCATGAACGACGCCCAGAAGACCATGGGCATCATCACCCTGGCCCTGTACATCTCCCACTGGCTGCCGGCCATGGTGGTGCCGTTGTGGGTCAAGCTGCTCTGCGCCCTGGTGATGGGCCTGGGCACCGCGGTGGGAGGGTGGAAGGTGATCCAGACCATGGGGCACAACATCTTCAAGCTGGAGCCCTTCCACGGTTTCGCGGCCGAGACCTCCGCCGCCCTGGTCATCGCCGGATCCTCCCACTTCGGCGCGCCCATCAGCACCACCCACATCATCTCCACCTCCATCATGGGCGTGGGCGCGTCCAAGCGCTTCACCGCGGTGCGCTGGCGGGTGGCCGGCAACCTGGCCATCGCCTGGGTGCTCACCATCCCCGCCTCGGCGGCGGTGGCCGCGGTGGCGTTTTGGGCGTTGTCGCTCCTGGGGTTGGGCGGTTGAGCGCGGCGGGAGATGGGTTGTAACCAAAATGCAACATAACTCCGGGTGTTAACCGCCGGTTTCGCCTGGGAAAGCCCGCCCGCTCCGGTTAAGATTCGGCCCAGAGGCCTTAGCCAAGCGAGGAGAGACCAGATGGGCAAGCCGACGGTGCTGGTGGTGGAGGATGAACGCGATATCCAGGATCTGGTGGAGTTCAACCTCCGCCAGTCCGGCTACCGGGTCCTCAAGGCGGCCGATGGCCTGGACGGGCTGCGCCTGGCCCAGTCCGAGAAACCGGATCTGGTGGTGCTGGACCTGATGCTGCCGGGCCTGGACGGCAAGGAGGTCTGCCGCCGCCTGAAGCAGGGCGAGTCCACCCGGACCATCCCCATCCTGATGCTCACCGCCCTGGCCGAGGAGACCGACCGCATCATTGGTTTCGAGATCGGCGCCGACGACTACCTGACCAAGCCCTTCAGCCCCCGCGAGCTTTCGCTGCGCATCCAGGCCATCCTGCGCCGCACCGCCGAGCCCGAGGCCGGCGGCGGCCATCTGCGCCTGGACGGCCTGGTGATCGACCCCGAGCGCCACCTGGTGGAGGTGGACGGCGAGGCGGTGGACCTGACCGCCACCGAGTTCCGGCTGCTGCACCACCTGGCCAGCCACGCCGGCAAGGTCCAGACCCGCGAGGTGCTGCTGGAGCGGGTCTGGGGCTATGCCTACGAGGGCTACGCCCGCACCGTGGACACCCACGTCCGCCGCCTGCGCAAGAAGCTTGGCCGCCTGTCCGAGGCCATCGAGACCATCCGCGGCATCGGCTACCGCTATCGGAGCGCCGAATGAAGCCGCGCCTCTCCTTCCAGGCCCGGGTGCTGATCGGCGGTCTGGCGGTGGTGCTCTGCACCCTGCTGTTCGTGGCGGTTCTGCTGGAGCGCTCCCTGGGCGAGCGCATCCTGGCCCAGGTCCAGGGCGGACTGGAAAAGCAATTGACCCTGGCCGTGGATCTGGTGGCCGACCGCTGGCGTCCCAACCAGGGCCTGGACGCCAGCGAGTCCCTGGCCCAGGACCTGGGCCGCAAGCTGGGCCTGCGCATCACCCTGATCACGCCCCAGGGCGTGGTGGTGGGCGATTCCGAGGTGGGCCGGGCCGACCTGGAGCGCCTGGAGAACCACGCCCAGCGGCCGGAGATCAAGGCCGCCCGGGCCTCGGGCCAGGGCAGCAGCATCCGCTACAGCTCCACCCTGGGGGTGGACCTGCTCTACCTGGCCGGCCTGGTGGGCGATCCCGCCGGAGCGGGCCTGGTGGTGCGCCTGGCCCTGCCGCTTTCGGAGCTCAACCGCACCCTGGCCGGGGTGCGCCGTCTGGTGCTGGGGGCCATGCTGCTGGGGGTGCTGTTGTCGGTGGGGGTGGCCTTCTTCATGGCCCGCAGCATCAGCCGGCCCTTGAAGGACCTGACCCGCACCGCCCAGATCATCGCCTCCGGGGACCTCAGCCCCCGGGTGCGGCGCTATCCCCGCCACGAGGTGGGCGACCTGGGCCGGGCCTTCGACCGCATGGCCGACAACCTGCAACAGAAGATCGAGGATATCACCACCGCCCACGACCGCCAGCAAGGCATCCTGAGCGCCATGGTGGAGGGCGTGATGCTGGTGGACTCCGGCGGCCGCGTCCTGCTGGTCAACCAGGCCCTGCTGCGCCTGCTGGAGGTCACCCGCGACCCGGTGGGGCTCATTCCCTCGGAGGTATTGCGCAACCCGGATTTGCAGGAGGCGGTGGGGGAGGTGCTGCGCGGGCGGGACTATCTATCGCGCGAGATCCGCACCCTGGGGGCCGACCCACGTCACCTGGAGGTCCACCTGGCCCGTCTGGCCGGCGACAGCCCCCAGGCCGGCGGCGCGGTGGCGGTGTTCCACGACATCAGCGAGCGCAAGCGGGTGGACAAGATGCGCCGGGACTTCGTGGCCAATGTCAGCCACGAGCTGCGCACGCCCTTGACCGCCATCCGGGGCTCGGCCGAGACCCTACTGGACGGCGCCCTGGAAAGCCCCCAGTACGCCAGGCATTTCGTGGAAATGATCGAGCGCCACGCCCAGCGCCTGCAACGCCTGGTGGAGGACTTGCTGGACCTGGCCCGCCTGGAGAGCGGGCAGGCCCCGCCCCAGAAGGACGCGGTGGACGCGGCCGAGCTGGCCGACGCGGTGCTGGCCACCTTCAGCGACCTGGCCGCGGACAAGGGTCTGGAACTGACCCGCAGCCTACCCCGCGAGGGGCTCAAGCTCTGGGGCGACCGCCGCCAGCTGGAGCAGGCGGCGCTGAACCTGATGGACAACGCCATCAAGTACACCCAGCCGGGCGGCAAGGTGGAACTGGGCATCCAGTCGGCCGGGGACAAGACCGTGATCGCGGTCAGCGACACCGGCCCGGGCATCGATCCCCAGCACCTGCCCCGGCTGTTCGAGCGCTTCTACCGGGTGGACAAGAACCGCTCCCGCGAGATGGGCGGCACCGGCCTGGGCCTGGCCATCGTCAAGCACATCGTCCAGGCCCATGGCGGCGCGCTGGAGGTGGAGAGCCATCCCGGCCAGGGCAGCGTCTTCCGCCTGATCATCCCTTCGCGTTAAACACTTCGCCACGCCTAAAAAAGCCCCGCCCGAACGCCTGGGTGGCGTCGGGCGGGGAGGGGGTTGGGCGCGTCGGGCCCGGCTGAAGGGTGCTCCCCCGAGGCCGGCAGGTCCCCTCCTATACGCGGCGCCGGGTTACGGTTCCGCCACCCGGTGGGGAGGACCGGTCAGGGGCCCAAACGGCCGCCCTCACTACCGCGGGCGTCCTCCCGCCGGAGGATGCGCGCGGTTCTTGCCTGGGATAGGAACGGCCCGCTGGCGCTGAACAAACAGCCAACGGCCCGTGAGCAGAGCCAGGGCCGCCGTCAGTCCAGCCAGGCAGATGACATATGCGGTTGTGTCCATGCTGGTCTCCCGACCGAAGTTCCTGTTGCAGTCCTTGTCGGCCGGCGCGAGGCTCGACTTGAGCAAAAAAAGGACCAGCTCCGAAAAAACGCCCTGTTCGGCCATCGCTCCCCCGGGCCTGGGGGGGGATGGCTTTTTGGCCTTGGTCCGCGCCCCGGCCCGGGTACAATAGGTCCGCGCCCCGGCCCAACCCCGGACCCCTGGAGGACCATGCCCGCCACACCACCCCTAGCCGTGGACCTGGACGGCACCCTGGCCCTGGACGACACCACCGGCATCTGCATGGGCCTGTTGTGGCGCGACCACCCCTGGCAGATGCTGGGCCTGCCCCTGTGGCTCTGGCGCGGCCGGGCCCATGCCAAGCGGGAGTTGGCCCGCCGGGTGGAGCTGGATCCGGCCCGCCTGCGTTATCATCGCCCGTTCCTGGAGTTCCTGCGCCAGGAGCGCGCGCGGGGGAGATATCTGGCCCTGGCCACCGGCAGCGACCACAAGGTGGCCCAGCGGGTGGCCGCTCATCTCGACATCTTTGATGAGGTTTTCGCCAGCGACGGGCGGATCAACCTGACCTCCACTCGCAAGGCCGCGGCCCTGGTGGCCCGTTTTGGCGCGCATGGTTTCGACTACGCCGGCAACCATCGCAAGGACCTGCCGGCCTGGCGTCTGGCCCGCCACGCCATCCTGGTCAACTGCCCCCGGCGACTGGTGAACCGTGTCCGGGCCGAGGGCCTGGCCCACACGGTATTCCCTTCCGCCCGGTGACCGACATCGCGCCCGGTTCGCGGCAAGGCGATGATGCGGCATCAACGCTTGCCATGCCTCATCCCTTCGGGCTAACTTGGCCCCAGGTTGGGGGCGCGAGCGCGGGGATGGAGCCACCAAAGCCCCCGGAAGCGAAAGACCAGCGATGCTTACCCGATGCCTTCGGCTCACGCTTCTGGCCCTGCTGCTTTGGCTTACACTGGGCGAGGCGGCTTGGTCCGCCTCCCCCCCACCGGTTTTCGAACTGGGGGCGGAGCCGCGCTATGACCTGACCAGCCACCTGGAGATACTGGCCTCGCCGCCGGAGGGCCTGAGCCTGGAGCAAGTCCGGGCCGAGCCCTGGCGGGGGCGATTCCGTCCCGTGACCTCCCCCACCCTGGACCTGCCCTCCGATGACCTGAGGGAATACTGGCTGCGTTTCACCCTTGCCGCGCCGCCGGACGGCCCGGCCGCCCACGGCGCCTGGCTGCTGGCCACTGACTATGTATTCCTGGGCAAGATCGACTTCCACCGACCCGGGGCCCAGGGCTGGGAGACCATCCGGGCCGGGCTTTATCTGCCCTTCGTCCAACGGGAGCTGACCAACCGCGGCTTCGTCTTCCAGTTGCCCCGGCTGGACCAGGGACCGGCGACCTGCTACCTGCGCCTGGAGACCCGCGGCCTCAATCCCATCCGCTTCCAGGTCTGGAGCCTGCCGGCCTTCATCGCCCACGCGGCCAAGGAGGACTACCTCTACGGGATCTGCTTCGGGGTGCTGTCCAGCATGATCCTGTTCAATCTGTTCATCGCCGCCTCCCTGCGCGACCGGGTCTATTTCGATTACGTGGGCTACATGTTCTTCGCCCTGCTCTCCCTGGTCATGCTCCACGGCCAGATCGCGGCGATCCTGGACCTGGGCGACCAGGGCTTCACCCGCCTGTTCTGGACCAGCATGGGTCTGTTCACCACCTTTGCCTATCGCTTCATGCGCGGGGTCTTGAACACCCACCGCCTGGCTCCCCTGGTGGATCGGCTGCTCAGGTTCGGCTCCTACTATGGCCTGCTCATCCTGGCGGCGGGCCTTTTCGATCAGGCCTGGATCGGGCGTTGGCTCACGGTGGCCAGCGGCATCTTCTCGCCCTGGCTGGCCCTGGGTGCGGGCATCGCCAGCTATCGGCGGGGATTCGCGGCCGCGCGCTACTTCCTGGTGGCCTGGGGGACCCTGGCGGCGGCGACGACCATCTTCGCCCTGCAGGAGGTCGGGCCCCTGCGGGGACGATACTGGGCTCACAACGCCCTGATCATCGGCACCGCCCTGGAGTCGATCCTGCTCTCCCTGGCCCTGGCCGCTCGCATCCGCGCCCTGCAGCAGGAACGGGATGTCCTGTCCCAAAGCGAACGCCGCTTCAAGGAGCTCAGCTACACCGACGCCCTGACCGGCCTGTACAACAAACGCTATTTCAGCCTGCACCTGGAGGGGATCCTGGCCGACTGGGCGCCCCCGGATCCACCCTCTTGCCTGTTGTTTATCGACATCGATGACTTCAAGCGCTTCAACGACAGCCACGGCCATGACCAGGGCGACCTGGTGCTGCGGGGCCTGGCCCGGGTGATGACCGAGAGCGTGCGCGACAATGACCTGCCCTGTCGCTGGGGCGGAGAGGAGTTCGCGGTGATCCTGCCCGGGGTGGATCTGGAGCAGGCCCAGGTCATCGCCGAACGCATCCGCCAGCGTTTCGGCCAGATCGCCTTCGCCCCGGCCGACCGGCCGGAGCAAAAGACCATCAGCCTGGGTCTGGCCCAGTTCCAGCCCGGCGAAAGGCCCGAGGACCTTATCCGTCGGGCCGACCAGGTCCTCTACCAGGCCAAACGCTCCGGCAAGAACCGGCTGGTCGTCGCCGCCTGAGCCCCGGCCCCGGGGGCGGGGTGCAGCGAACCGTCTTGCGCCTGTCCAGCGCGGCGCAGTCCCTGGGATCATATTCATGGAGCATGGCATCCAGCCCCCGGCGGCCAGGGCTTCCCACCCGGGCGAGAGGGCCCACCGCCCGACCATTTGCATTGCTCGGATCAATGGCTCCGCCCCCTGCCGCCCGAGGGAAGGCGCCATGATTCGGGGGCTGTGGTGGGGCGATCTGGAGGGGGCGCTCAGTTCCCGGCGCGGGATGATTTCCCTGACATTCGTGGGAATATTTTTTGCCCTTGCGTTATCTTTGAAGTAAAATAACGCCAGGCATATCCCCTTCTGGAGGCGGCTTGGTCATGCTCGCCAGACCAAAATTGCAGGGTTCCCAACCGCCGGTGGCGGGCCTGCGCCTGGAGATCAACCAACCCCTGGGTCATTTCTGCCTGGAGGTCGAGCTGGCCTGCGCCCCGGGCGAGATCCTGGCCCTGGTGGGACCTTCGGGCGCGGGCAAGACCACCCTGCTGCGCCTGATCGCCGGCCTGGAGCGCCCACGGGCCGGCTTCATCAGTCTGGGCGGGCGGGACTGGACGCGCCAACCCGGCGGCGCGCACCTAAGCCCCGGCCAGCGTCGGGTGGGCATGGTCTTCCAGGACTATCCCCTCTTCCCCCATCTGACCCTGCGGGACAACGTGGCCTTCGCCGCCGCCGAACCCGGCGGGGCGATGACCTTGCTGGAGCAATTCGGCATCGATCACCTGGCCCATCGCCTGCCCCGGGCGGTTTCCGGCGGCGAGCGCCAGCGGGCGGCCATCTGTCAAGCCCTGGCCCGACGGCCGATGGTGCTGTTGTTGGACGAGCCCCTCTCGGCCCTGGACGTGGACGCCCGGGTTCTGGCCCGAGGCTGTTTCCGCGAGGCCGCCGCCCGCTGGGGCCTGTGCCTGATCATGGTCAGCCACGACCTCCTGGACGCGGTGGCCCTGGGGGGCCGGGTGGAGGCCCTGATCCAGGGTCGGCTGGACCGGCAATGGCTGGAACGACGCCTCTGGCTCCTGGGCCAGGAAATGGCTGGCCTCCTGCCCCTGGTCGCTCCGACGCCAGCCCAGGCCTGGCGGGCGTGAAGGAGGACGCGCCATGAAAGCCAAGACCCTGAGCCTGGCCGGCCTCCTCGGCCTGGTCCTGTTGTTGTTCGCCGGGACGGTCCAGGCCTTGACCATCGCCGCCGGGGCCGGCTATCGCCGTCCGCTGGGCGAACTGGCCCAGCGCTTCCAGGCCGAGACCGGGATCAAGGTGGACCTGGTCTTCGGCAACATGGGCCAGGTTCTGGGCCAGATCAGGGGTGGGGCGCCGGTGGACCTGGTGCTGGGCGACCGCGCTTTCCTGGAGCCATCCGGCCTGGCCCTGGCCGCCATCCACCAACTGGGCCAGGGACGTCTGGTGTTGGCCTGGCCCCGGGGCCTGCGCCTGGCCTCGCCCCAGGACCTGGCCCAACCCCGGATCAAGCGCCTGGCCCTGCCCGACCCGGCCAAGACCATTTATGGCCAGGCGGGGTGGCAATTCCTGGCGCGCGCCGGCCTGAGCGCGGCGGTGCGGGACAAGCTCCTGGTGGTGGGCGCCGTGCCCCAGGTCTCCACCTACCTGATTAGCGGCGAGGTGGACGCCGGCCTGCTGAACCTGACCGACGTCCTGGGCATCCAGGCCCAGATCGGCGGCCATCTGATGATCGATCCCGGGCTCTACGATCCCATCCAGATCATGATGGGCCTGCTGGCCGACGCGCCCCAGACCGCGGAGGCGCGGAGGTTCCTGGCTTTCCTGGCCGGTCCCCAGGCGCGCCGGATCGTGGCGGCCCACGGCCTGTGAGCCAGCTCGTCCCCTGGGCGCTGGACCCGGTGGCCGGACAGGCGGCGCTGTTGACCCTCCAGGTGCTGGGGATCGCCACCGCCCTGTTCATCCTGGTGGGCATCCCCCTGGGGGCCTGGCTGGGCCGTGGCGAATCGCGTCTGGGCCGGGCGGTGGAATTCCTGGTCAGCCTGCCCCTGGTCTTCCCCCCCATCGCCACCGGCTTCATCCTGCTGCTGCTCCTGGGCCGCCATGGCCCCTTGGGCCGGGTCCTGGCCGGCGGCCTGGGCCTGGAGGTGATCTTCTCCTTCTGGTCCCTGGTGCTGGCCGCCTTCATCACCGGCCTGCCCCTGATGATCAAGCCCATCCAGGCCGCCTTCCGCGAGGAAATCCAGTGCCTGGTGGATCTGGCCCTGGTGCTGGGCCAGACCCGGCGACAGGTCTTGCTGCGGGTGATCCTGCCCAACATCCGGCGCAGCGTGCTGGCCGGTCTGTTCCTGGCGGTGCTGCGCAGCCTGGGCGAGGTCGGGGTCAGCCTGATGCTGGGCGGCAACATAGTGGGCCGCACCAACACCGTCTCGCTGGAGATCTACAACGCGGTCTTCAGCGGCGAGTACCAGCGGGCCGGGATGCTGACCGCCCTTCTGGGCGCCATCTCCCTGGCGGCGGTGCTCATTCTGCGCCGTCTGGACCGGGGGCGGACCTAGCCTCATCCCATCTCGCGCCCCCCGGCCGCACCCCAGCTGGCCCAGAGGGGTATCCGGTTGGAGAACATTGCATGGCTACCGCAGCGATAGTGCACTTTAAAGGTCTGATAATATGGGATAAGACCCTCGGAACGGTCTGGATGGAGGTGGCGCTTGGCCAACCGTTTCGAAACCCGGCTGTGCGGATTCCTCGACCTGGTGGTTTCGATGCGGAAGAAGCCGAAGTCGCACCTGGACAAGGTCGACCAGATCATCAACTGGAAGCC
>Ga0228536_1000165_pt1 | contig 172780 bp, 145 predicted proteins | sample SJ1Smetagenome_FD_168611 | JGI IMG/M metagenome (GOLD analysis project Ga0228536, IMG submission 168611) | Enriched culture of PCE-dechlorinating microbial communities from Ithaca, New York, USA - SJ1.S | ecosystem: Engineered > Modeled > Simulated communities (microbial... > Unclassified... | reverse complement strand
GCAACTGGATACAAACAAAATCCTAAAAACTACAAATCGACTCCGAATGTTTTGCAAGTTTTTGAAAGTCCTCTTTCATAAACTATAAAAGGCATACAAAAAAATACGGTGTTCACCGAATGCTTACTATTAGTGGAGAGAAAATGGCGAAATGTTGGCTCGAACCGATTATAGAGTTGGCTGAAAGCAAGGGATTCAAAGAATATGAGATAACGAAAATTTTAAGAATAATCGCAGAAAATGAGCAATCTTTTAAAGACAAGTGGAAGCAACACCTTGGTTAAGGTACTTACCATTACGGCAAACGGTATTTTACTTTCTATTCCCGAAGGCGATTTTTTTCTGAATTATAAGGATTATCCCTGGTTCAAGAATGCTCCGATAAATCACGTTTTCGATGTGGAAATGGAAGGTGATCATGCTGTGAGATGGAAAGCATTTTACATCCTGAGCGATATCCGCTAATAATGAATAGCAAGTAAGAACGCTTTACGGTAAGTTTCGCCGATAGGGATTTCGTGCTTTCCGATGATAATGCGGTTCTTTTCCACACGTACGATCTTGTCACGATTCACGATAAATGACCGATGCACACGAATAAACCGTGCGGACGGTAATTCATCTTCCATCAATTTCAAACTCATGAGCGTAAGGATAGGCTTCGCTTCTTTGTCGGTGAAAATTTTGATGTAATCTTTCAATCCTTCAACCAAAAGAATGTCTTCGAAAAGAATATGTAACAGTTTATAATCCGACCGGACAAAAATCCCCGAAACTTCGGCTTCTCCCTTTTCTTCCGAAGCGATTTTCATTTCAAACCACTCCAATGCTTTTTTCGAAGCGCTTAAAAAGTCGGAGTAGGAGAAAGGTTTTAGCAGATAATCCAGCGCATTGACCTTGTAACCATCCAGCGCGTATTCGCTGAAAGCAGTAGTGAAAATAATCCGTGTGTTTTTATCCAGGAGCCGGGCAAGCTCCATACCGTTTACGTCAGGCATCTGAATGTCGAGAAAGATCACATCTATGCGTTTGTCAGGCATATTGTTCATCGCCTGCAAGGTGCTGGAGTACTTGCCGGTCAGGTTCAAAAAAGGTGTTTTCTGCACATAAGAATCGAGTAATTCCAATGCCAGAGGCTCATCGTCAACTATCCAGCAATTCAGTTTCATTTATTTATGTTCAACGTTCAACGCTCAACGCTCAGAGTTTAAAGTTCAGAGTTCAAAGTGAAAAGTGAATTACGATTGACGAAAAGTAGGTTTACTCATAACTTTTCTTTCTTCACTTTTAGTTCTCTTGTCTTTTGTTCTTGATTCTTGATTCTTTGTTCTTTGTTCTTGTATCTTAGTTCTTCATTCTTAATCATTCTTCTCCTTGGTGTCAATAATCAAGGTGGTAGAGTAGGTATTGTTTGCAATTTCAAAATCCCATTGATATCGCCCGGGATAAACCATCTCCAGCCGTTTTTTTACAAGTTCCAACCCGATCCCGCTACCGCTTTTATCTGCCTCCGACTTGGGGTAGTGGCTGTTGCGGGAAATAAACTTGACCTTCCCGTCCGGCATTTCCGATAAAGAAATGTCTATAAACGACGGTTTATCGCCACTGATCCCATGCTTGAAAGCATTTTCAATCAAAGATATAAAAATTAATGGTGCAATGGGTGTCTCGCTGTCTGTTTTTACTGAGAGTTGTGTGCTGAGCGTTACATTATCGGCAAGTCTTATGCGCATCAGATCAACGTAATTTTTAATAAAATCTACTTCCTGTTGTAACGGCACAAGTGGCTTGTCGTTGTCATACAGGATATGCCGCAACAGTTTGCTTAAATCAAGTACAGCCTGCCGGGCTTTTGAAGGGTTAAACTCGATAAGCGCATAGATGTTGTTGAGGGTGTTGAGTAAAAAATGAGGGCTGATCTGGTTTTTCATATTTTGCAATTCGGCTTCTGATTTCGCTTTTTCCAGCTCTTTTCTCTCATTCTCTACCTCAAACCAGCGAAATGTCATTCTCAGGGCAACGCTCAATCCCACCATGGTTACCAAAGTAGTTAAGTTCCGGATAATGAAAAGCCAGGGCGAAGGCTTAAACCGGTGGCCCCCGCGGCGTGGTACATGTTCCGGGTTTATCAATCGCAACAGGTCATTTCCAAAATGCATCAACGTAGCGGCAGCAGCAATCAGCAGTAGGTTATAGAAAATAAATTCCTTTGTTTTGCCTTTGAATAAAAACTGTTTTATCAGTACGAAATAATTGACATAGAAAACCAAAAGCAACCCCAATGTATCGGGCAGGGAACGTATGAACAGATCCCAGCGGAAGATCCTTTCCCTGTCAATAAAAAAATAGGGCGCAACTATAATCATACTCCATAGCAGAATATGTACGATAACGACTGCGTATGTCTTTCTTGCGCTGTTTTTAATAGGATTTTTCATTTCCTGTTAATTTTTTTGGACATTAACCGCCGTGTCCATGGCCAAATCTTCTTCCGGGACCATACTGAGGCGTCATGTCTTCTCGTGTTGCACCGTTTTTGAAAATATTGAAGCGATAAACAAAATGTACCATAAAATAAGTTGTGAGCGTGTTGGTTGTTGTGTCACGAATATAGTTGGATGTCACTGATCTGCTGATGTTACTGCGTTGTTGCAGAATATCGTATATCTTTAAACGGATAGTACCGTTTTTTTGTTTAAATAATTGTTTCTGGATAGAAGCATTCCACAGCCACTCGTCTTGCGTAAAACCATCGGAATAGCCGGAATTGGTGCTGTAATTGATGTCACTCTCAATGGACATGTCCCAGGGAAGATAAAGGGTGGTATTGGCATTTCCGCCGTAATTCAGGAACTCCTGGTCGCGTTGTCCTTTCAAACTGTTTTTTACCTTGTTGTAACTGACGTTGCCGCGGATTCCGAAGTCGAAAATATCCGACCGGTAGTTCAATCCTAATGTCTCACCCAAATTCAGCCTGCGGCTTAAATTTTTCTCCAGGTTTGAGAACCCGTTTGTATGATTATAGCTGGCGAATGACATGGAAAAAATAGAGAATTTAATGTTCTTTAAAGGAACGTTCAGCATCATACGGCCATTAGCATTCCAGTTCCCCGCCACGTTTTCGAATGTGGTTTCCCTGCGTCCCGTTTCACGATCGGTCATGGTGGACGAGACAATGTCGTTGTTTAGATAGCGAATATCGCCAAAGAGGCCCATGGAGCGGTTCTTTTCGGGATTGAAGTTCTGATAGCGAAGGTTTAGCCTGTGTTCAAAAGATGGTTTCAAATCGGGATTTCCGTAAGTTATATTCAACGGATTCGAAACATCCACTACCGGCGACAATTGTGAAACCGAGGGTTGGTTGGTATTGCCAAAATAGCGGAGCCTTAAGTTGTGTTGGCGTGTCCATCTGTAGTTGAATTGTGCCATGGGTGCGTAATTGATCACGTCGCGGGTGAAATCGCTGATTTTATTTTCTCCGATAAAAGTTTTGCTTTGTGAACTCGAAGGTTGCACAGAGAACCCGATTGTATAATCGTATTTTTTGCGAACCGCCTGAAAATTAAGTTCAATTGCCTGATTGGTAAAATTATTTTCCAGACGCTTGCTGTACTGTTCGTCTAAAACCGTGTAATTACCTGATGCGTCTTTAACGCGAGTATCTTTATCGGATTCGGAAATATTTTGTCGGTACTGATATGCAAACTGAATAGCGTTATTGTTGCCCAACGGCTCAACATAAGATATGTAACCGCGCCAGTTTTTGGAGTCGTTAGTATTGATAAATCGCTGATCGATAATATCGTCCGGTTTTGTTCCGTTGTAAAAAGTATTGGAAAGATTTGTTCCCCTGTTTTCGGAATCAGACATTCCACCGCGCAACTGAACGCTCAATATACGGCCTTTTTTACCCAGTGTGCGGCTCACATCCAGCCGTGCAGAAAGATTCTTACCGTTTCCATCGGAATTATATTTTGAATCTCCGTAATTTATAGAGTCTCCAATGGTTTCGGTTGTGGTTGAAAAGTCACTGAGTTCGGTTCTGCGATTGTTGTAAACCGATCCTTCGGGATTGAAAATAATTTTTGTCAACGTGTCGGGTGTCCATTCCAAACGCATATCCATATTGAAATTCTGGCTGTAATTATTGTTCGAATTCTCTTCATTCTCTATCGTGTTGCCGCTGCTAAGGATATTTTGCGTATGTGTTTTAGAAAGTGTGTTATTGTCGGTAAGCCCGTACCGGAGATTTCCCCCGAGTTTCAGTTTGCTGCTAAATTGCTGGCTGAAATTAAAACCTGCGTTCCCGGACGTGGTGATACCATTTTGTCCGCCAAAGAACATTCTTCTGCCACCGCCGCCACCACTTCCAAACATTGAAGACGCCAAATCGGAAAATCCGGCGTTGTTGGTATTGTTGAAACCGCCCAAAGCCGTGTATTGATTCTTGTCTTTCATGTAATTGACCATCGTATTCCCTTCGTACCGGCCTTTTGTTCCATACCCTACAAAAGCGTTTCCAAACAGGCCTTCTTTCATCCCGGGCCTTACCATCAGATTGATGACCGTTTCTTCGTCGCCGTCATCAAAGCCGGTCATTTGCGCCATATCGGTTCTCCTGTCAAGCACTTGTAACTTGTCAACCATTTTGGCGGGCAGGTTTTTCGAAGCCACTTTCGGGTCGCTGCTGAAAAACTCTTCGCCATCTACCATGATCTTTTTTATTTCACGCCCGTTGACTGTTATCTTTCCTTCCGAATCTACTTCAACACCCGGCATTTTCTTCAAAAGATCTTCCAGAACGGCGCTTTCAGTCACTTTGTATGAGTCGGCATTATATTCAACAGTATCTCCCCTGATAACAATTTCCGGAGCTTTGGCGGTTACCACTGCAGCATCGAGCAGGATATTGTCTGTCCCGAGCCCAACGGATCCTAAATTAACGGTCCTGTTTGTATTGTTAATAGTTACATTGCGAAAAAAATCGTTATGCCCCACATAAGTAATATGTACAATGTAGTTTCCGAAAGGGACTGAAATGGCAAAATTCCCTTCCAGGTCGCTGGCCACTCCGTTGAAATAGACACTGTCTTTCTGCTGTAAAATACGAACGTTGGCTTGGGGAACGGGTTCTTTTGTCTCTTGATCCACAATTTTTCCCGCAATCCTACCGTTGTTTTGAGCAAAAATTGAAACTCCGATGAGCAGAAATCCGATAAATAAAACAAATCTTTTCATATACGATTATTATTTGTCCGGCTGATTTGATAAGTGAACGTCTAAAATCACAACAAAATTAACCGGATGTTACCTGGATAGCAAATGAAATAGACAAACGTGTGGATTGTATCGACGAAATGACGTAAATAACGGATGAGAAAGGGTTGGCAAATAAAATTTATTTATATCTTTGGCGAGGAAAATCAAAAAAAATCATTCAAAATGTTAAAGTCATTAAAGAACGAAGACTGGACAGCTACGCTCATCGGTGGAGTAATTTTGTCGCTTGTAGTATTGATACCGGGTTATATGAAAAATCCGATAGTTTTGTTTGTGGTAATTGCGGCGTTATCCTACCTGGGGTATCTTTTTTTAGGGAAAAAAGATAAAGGGCAATTTATCCTCTCCTTTGTTATTATATATGCGCTTGTATTGTTAGCTGATTTGATAACTAATGTGGCTTTTGTGAAAAAGATGGGTTTGGAATCGGTCTTTTTTTCTGTGCTGATCGGATTGATCGTGAGAAATACGATTGGATTACCCAAGTGGATGGAACCCGCCGTACGGAGCGAGTATTATATAAAAGCGGGCTTAGTTATCCTGGGCAGCAGCATACTTTTCGGAGAAATTATGAAAGCCGGCAGCCTGGGATTGGTTCAGGCTATAATTGTAGTTTTCAGTGTGTGGTACTTTAGTTTCTGGGTTTCGAGGAGAATGGGTGTCGATCCCGAAATGTCCATGATGTTGTCGAGCGCTGTTTCCATCTGCGGTGTTTCGGCTGCCATAGCTACCTGCGGAGCTATCAAGGGCGATCCGAAAAAGCTCTCTTTCATTGTTTCGCTTGTTCTCATTGTGGCTATCCCGATGATGTACATTCTGCCTTTCATAGCCAAATGGATGGGATTAAGTGAGCAGGTTGCCGGTGCCTGGCTGGGAGGAACTATCGATACGACGGCCGCCGTGGTTGCTTCGGGAAAGTTTATCGGGGAAACGGCTGAGCAATACAGCGTTATCATTAAATCGGCGCAGAATGTGCTGCTGGGTGTTGCTGCTTTTGCTATTTCCATTTACTGGTCTTACAAAGGTACAAATTCCAATATTCGCCCCTCGGGGAGTGTTTTATGGGAGCGGTTCCCTAAATTTGTCCTCGGATTTCTTATAGCTTCGTTGGTATTCAGTTTTGCTTTTGAACCTGCAGCCGGGAAAAACCTTTCAAAGATTGCCCAGGAATCGCGCGGGTTACTTTTCTCGCTGGCTTTTGTTTGTATTGGCTTGGAAACGAGTTTTAAAGATATTTTTAAGAAAGAAAATTCAAAATATATCTGGTCGTTTCTTGTTGCGCAGGGATTTAACATACTTCTGACGCTTGTTGTTGCCTGGCTTCTGTTCAGGACGCTACTTTCGTCACCCGGTATTTGAATGGAGGGTGGCGTAGATAATTATTAATTCATTTCGTACGCTTTATAAATTATTGTAACTTTGTAGAAACAACTGGATAATGAAATAAGTGAAATTATGCAACATGCCGAAATCATTAGTCAACTACGTGACAGTATTCGTCAAACGGCACCTGGGGCAAAAGTTATCCTCTACGGGTCGTATGCGCGGGGCGATGCCCGTGAGGATAGTGATATTGACTTGCTGATTATTGTTGATGATGAACAACTTACTCCCGAAAAAGAACAGAGCATCGTGTTTCCCCTCTTCGATGTGGAGTTTGCCAGTGGCATAACCGTAAGCCCTTTGGTGGTCAGTAGAAAAAAATGGGAGAACCGTCCGTTTAAAACTCCTTTCTATATTAACGTTGTAAACGAAGGAATAGAATTATGAAACAGCAGTTGGATGATGAAAGTCGCCGGGCTTTGTCGGATTATCGATTTAAACGCGCCAAAGAAACTTTCGCCGAGGCCGTTGACATTGCTCACGAGAATATTACAATACGGCTATAAACCGCTTGTATTACGCTTGTTATTACGTTGCAGGCGCTTTGCTCATCAAAAACAAATTTGAGGCACACACCCATGCCGGAGTGAAACAACTGTTGGGCTTGCATTTTATAACCACTGGTAAATTGGCTCCCGACTATGCCCGTTTTTATGCGCAACTGTTTAACAACCGAATAGCCGGGGATTACGACGATTTTGTTGTTTTTGACAAGGAAACTGTAAATGTGATTATTCCGCAGGCTCAACAGTTTATCCGTGCTATTGAGGAGCTGCTGATTCGGTAAATTGCTTAATTAATCTTTTCATCTTCCCGGCCTGAATTTAAGTTCCAGTTTCGGTTGCGGGCGCATCTTGCCGGTAAACACATCGCGTCCCCAAATTACACCTGCTTCCGCGCCTACAGTGGGTTGAAACCAGTATTCAACAGTTCCGCCGTAATACGTATTATTCAGCTCAGGCATCATAGGTTTGGCCGGTTGAGAGTTGTTTTGCATCATCGGAAATCCGCCATAGGCGTTCAGGAACCAGTCATCAGATAATCGATATCTGGCATGTAAATCGATCAAAACCGCCGATTGATCCAGGTTAAACATATTGGCACCGGTTTTCATAAAGCCGGCACTGCCTTCGAGCATCAGGTTTCTGCCTGCTACGTACTGTAAATCTGTAGAAACATTCCAAAAGGGAATAACGTTAAAGTTTGAATTGTACATCCAGGATAATCCCGCGTTTAAGTTTGGCGTAAGCAAATAATTGGCCCCGGCACTCAGAATATAGTAATTCGCTTTTCCGAAAAAAGGCGTTTCAACAAGTCCTAGCGTAGCCGCAGAATAGAGGCTCATTCGTGGAACCGGGGAGTAGATTGCTGCCGCGGTTCGTGATTTGGAATTTATATTATCCGATCCGGTTCCGTAGAACTGGACGTTTGAGGGATGTGTGCGGGGCATAAGGTAAGGATTAACTGAAAAATCATTGAACCGGTTGTATTGTAACCCATCTTTTCCGATGATCGGGTGTAGGGTTGGTATGGTGATTGTAAAGCCGTTGGACAGGACGGAATCGGATTGCAGGGGTAATGGTTTATCTGAAGCAACCCTTAGACTATCTTTTCTGGTTGGATTCTCTTGTGCGTTTACCGGATAAACCAGCAAAGACAACAACAAAAACGAAAAAAATTTTTCCCTGATCTTCATTTTTTCAGTATCCACGCATCCTTATGGCCGGGAAAATCCCGTTTGAGTTGTCTCAGGTTTTGTTCGGCTTCCTCGCGTGTAGAGAAAGACGAAGTAAAAACGTCGATGCGGTCGGGCCGCTCAATGGCGGAAGCAGTTGAAAATCCTTCAGAATGTAATAGGGCAATCATATCATCCGCCACTTTGCGAACTTGATAGACGCCCGTCACGATATAAAATCTGGGAATATCTGATGATGGCGCAACTTCTTCGGTTTGGGGGATGATGGAGGTATTTTCGACTCCTGCCGTAACGGACGAAGTTGAAACGATTGAAGCGCTTTCTGTTGCTTTTTCGGCTTTAGGACCAAACCATTCACTTTCGGAAAAAAATTGAGCCGTCTGATGACGAAGTGTGCTGTCCTGAATGGGGAAGAGAAGCATTATTGCCGCAATAACTGCTGCCACGGCAGCGCCAACGCCCACTTTTCTTATTACGGGTTTTTTGCTGCTTCCCGATATTTCTGCCAACTGCGCAGGCGGCTGTATCTGTATTATCGGTTTCAACGACGCAACGGATAGCCCGAAGTGTTCGGGCCGCATAAAGGGTTTTGACTGATAGGTGAATCGTTGCTCATCGATCATCCTGAAACTTCCTAAATCGCCGAGATCAACAGATCGTTCGGAACGTAACAGATTTTTAATTTGCCGGACTGAATCACTGATTTTTTGTACAGCACTTTCAAAAGAAATTTCGTCGGTACGCATATAAGACTCCGCCAATAATCCATCATTGTGCGAAAGCTCACGATTAAACACCAACTCGCACACCGGCGGGTTGAAGGCCGAAAGCCCATTCCTGTGGGAAGGTGTCGTATTAACAACAAATCCTCCCAGTGAAGGAACAATTACACAATTGTGTGTATGTAAAAGGTATTCTATATGGGAAATCAGTTGGTTCATAACGCAAAGATAAAAAAAAGGATGATGAATTTGAAAAAATTCATGAAAAACTTATTGACACCCCTAACCCTTTATTGTGCGGTAATTTTGAAAATATGACTTTTGAAAGCTCCATTTACAGGAAAATTGATTCCGTAATTCAATAGATAATCTCCTTTAAACAGACCCTGGATACCCTCAATGGTATAAGAACGATCCGGATCAAGGCCTTTCAGGCGGACTATTTTTGTCTTTTTTGCTTCAAGGCTGGTTGCTTTAGGATATTCTGCTAAATTATATACAAATACAACACTTTCAGAAAGGTCTTTGCTAACAAACTGCAATATGCTCCTGTTGTTTTCATAAGGAGATACCAATCGGTAATGATTTCCAAACTGCACCGTTTTCCGGATATCTTTATACCGGGCTATTTTCTCCCTGGCAATCGCTTTTTCTTCATCATTCCATTTGGAAATATCATATCCTATACCCAATACTCCGGCCATGGCTACGTCAAGTTTGAACTCCAGCGGGTGATTCTGGCCGTGCCAGTCCTCATGAGTAATCCAGGAGATCATGGTATTGGCCGGGAATATGGAGAGGTATGAGTCCTGGATGAATATCCGTTCAACGGGATCGGTATTATCACTGGCCCAATTGAAATCGAAAAACCGGGCCATTCCCATATCAATCCTTCCTCCGCCACTGGAACAGTCTTCGAACCATACATCGGGAAATTCTTTCCGTAAAGTACCTACCAGGCGATATAGATTTTCCACATATTTGATCCTTACCGCACGTTGTTCGTCGGATGGAGCGGACATAAAGCCCGGATCGGTCAGGGATTTATTCATATCCCATTTAATGAATTTGATGTTATTCTCCCTCAGTAATCCGGAAATACTTTTATAGACGTACTGATAGACATCCTCCCGTGCAAGGTTCAGCATCAATTGGTTTCGAACTTCATGCCGTTGGCGGTTCGGGAAGTAGAAGACCCAATCGGGGTGCGCCCTGTATAGATCACTGTTGGGGTTCACCATCTCGGGTTCGATCCAGATACCGAAATCAAGCCCCATAACATTGATCTGGTCTATCATAGGCTTTAATCCATTGGGAAACTTGTTCTTATCTACCGTCCAGTCGCCCAACCCCGCTTTATCATCTATTCTTCCTTTAAACCATCCGTCGTCAATAACAAACATCTCAACCCCAATCTCTTTTGCCACTTTCGCCAGAGCCAGCTGATGTTCTTCATTCACATCAAAAGCGGTTGCATACCAACTGTTGTATAGTACCGGCCTTATCACATCCCTGTGCTTTTCCGGCAATAATTGTTCGCGGATGTAAGAAGTCAGTTTCAGTGTTACATCGTCCGTTCCGGCATTAGAATACCCGAAGACCATTCGCGGAGCAGTAAAAGATTCACCCGGCTTCAAATAGAGTTCCTGATCCCAAAAATTTATCCCTCCTACGACTTGTACATTTCCTCTAAAAAACTTTTCAAAATCAACGCGCCAGTTACCACTGTATTGGAGGGATCCAAACCAGACCTCTCCCTGCTGAGCACCGTTTTCCCCTTCGGGACGGATAAAAAACGTAGATGAGCCGAAAGATTTGAAATCCCTTACCTGAATGGTTTTTGTACCTTGCGTCAATGGGGTTGTGTTCGGCCTGAACTCATTTCCCCAAATTCCCGAAAAGTGTGTTAGCTCGTAAGAATTCTCGGGCAGAAAAATAGATCCCGACTGTAAGTTCTCAATTTTTACGGATCCTTTCTTCGCCGTATTGACCACTTCCACCCATTTTTCAATCAGGTCATAACCGGGCAATACACGGATATAAGAATGAACCGTTAAAGGATAAAACTTGTCTTTCTGAGTAATTTTCAGGGTTTCAAAACCATCGACATTCAATGTTCCGGACGAAACGTATTCCAGCTCTAAATCCCTCACTCCGTCAGGAAAAACAACCTCCAGCACAGGGAGGGCCGACACGTATCCTCCGCGTACCGGAACCTCGGTCCCCATACTCCCCTGCGCCTTGTCGGATTGTAATTTATTACCATAATAAACAAACTGAACATCTCCACCCGAAGAAACTTTCAACTGATACACAGAGGAAACGGTGGTAATGTTCCATTCTTTTCCGCTTTTTCCGGTATTTATCTGTCCATAGGAGGAAACAGTCAACAACACGGACCCTAATAGAATAATAATCTTTGTAAAGTAGGTCATGACTCATTTTTAATTTATTAATTACAAATTTAATGGAATAAAAAATAAATAAGATGTATTATTTTCCGCATTAAATGTAAAAAACAACTATCTTTGAATATGATTTAACAAAATATCAGGTGAATATAGTTAATCATATAAAATATCATGACGGAAAAAATAGCAGACGGATTCAAAAATGAGAAAGCTATCATACTTCCCTGCAATGTCCGCGATTATCTGAAAACCAATGATGTCACCAGGTATTTACACGTAACCCATACCGGATACTATCCCGGAGTAAAGTGGCCATTTCAGAAAAAGGAAGAACGGCACGGACCAGGATATACTTAGCTTTCTTTCATTTTTCAAAGGCCTTTAGATGTTTTACGGGGTACTCATGGCTTACGATGAACAATTTAGTCGAAATCATATGACTTGCTAAAAATAAGCAAGTTATAGTGTTACTTTCTTATCTTGGATTGGTTGTGTTCTGCGAAATCTTTCCAGCTTTTATATTTTGGCCCATCGGATTGAACTTCCAAAGATTGATAATAGTGGCACATGGCTGCAGCTAAACCGTCGGTAGCATCAAGCTGGGGCAGCATATTTTCGTCGGGGATATGCAATATTTTTTGCAACATGTAGGCAACTTGTTCCTTTGCTGCACGGCCATTTCCGGTAATAGACATTTTTATTTTCAACGGAGCGTATTCAAAAATGGGGACATCACGTGCAATAGCGGCAGCCATGGCGACACCCTGCGCACGGCCGAGTTTGAGCATACTTTGTACGTTTTTGCCGTAAAAGGGTGCCTCGATCGCCATCTCATCGGGTAAATACTCTTCGAGCAGACCTATAACACGTGAATAAATTTTTGCAAGGCGAATGTAGTGGTTTTCGTACTTATCAAGCTGCATGATTCCCATGGCCTCGAGCGACGGTTTATTCCCAAGCACCTTGAGAACTCCATATCCCATAATTTGTGTTCCCGGGTCGATACCCAGGATTATTCTTTCTTTGATTGGCAGTTGTTGTGTCATAGGTCGATGGGTTGCAAAAGTGTTGCAAATCCCTGTATGTTTTGTCTGAATTTTTTCATTGTTAAGAAATAGAGCTTCCTTCCAATTATTTTGTTCCATTCCTCCAGAGCCTCAATTGTATCGGCTTTAAACTCCAGTGCATAGGAACTGTCATCATCTTCGTCCTTGGAGAAGATACGTGTGAGCCTTGGTTCTTTCATGATATTGCTTTGAGTGGACAAAGGAATATATTCGTCGCGAATAAAATCGAGGAACTCGTTCTTCAACTCTTCCGGAACGCTAAAAGTAGTATTGTAAATAACCATTTTGTTCTTTTTCCTGAAATTTACTTTTCGATTACCGTTGCAAATTTAAATAAAAACTCTATCTTTGCAAACAAATTCAAAAGATACGGGGGATTAGCTCATCTGGCTAGAGCGTTTGACTGGCAGTCAAAAGGTAATCGGTTCGAGTCCGATATTCTCCACTTACTTTCATCCGGACAGCTAATAATCAGTTGCCCGGATGTTTTTTATTGTATTGGTTTACTACAGCCTCATCTCTTTTGACTTTCATTTTCAGGATGACGTTGGAATAGCTTTTCTTTTTCCGGTGCAATTTGAAAAGAAAGCCGTATATTTGTATCGAAAATGTGGAACACCTCACAGGTGAAATTTTTCTGATAGATGAAAATTAAAATATTCGAATTTAACCCATTGGGGGTTAATACTTACGTATTGTATGACGAAACCGGTGAATGCATTGTTGTTGATGCATCGTGTTTTTTTCCCGACGAGAATGAATTATTACTTAATTTTATACTTGATAATAACTTGACTGTCAAGTATCTTGTCAACACCCATTTGCATTTCGATCATATTTTCGGAGTAAACTTCATGGCTTCGCAGTTTGGTTTGAAACTTCAGGCGCACCGGGACGATATTTTTTTACTTGAAAAGATGTCAGAACAACTTCAACTGTTCGGGTTTAATACTAATGTGGATTATACACCCGAAATAGGTCGTTATCTTTCCGAAGACGATGTGATTTCTTTTGGAGAACAACAACTGAAGGTTTTGCACGTTCCCGGCCATTCTCCCGGAAGCATTGTATTTTACAACGAAAAAGAGCAGTTTGCCGTAGTGGGGGATGTGCTTTTCAACGGAAGTATCGGACGTACAGATTTGCTCGGAGGAAATTTTGAGCAGCTTATCGAGGGTATCCGGACGAAGCTTTTTACGCTCCCCGATAAAACAGAAATCTACCCGGGTCACGGGCCAAAAACGACCATCGGCCGAGAGAAAAGAGATAACCCTTTTGTTGGAACATTGAACTTTAAACTATAATAAAACTATATGGAAATGGAGCATTTTAAAACCCGTCATATCGGGATTAAGCCGGAAGATTTAGGTAATATGTTGCAAACCGTTGGAGTTTCGTCGGTTGACGAACTGATCGATCAGACTATTCCGGCCGATATCCGGTTAAAGAAGCCCTTGTCGCTGCCCAAAGCACAATCTGAAATGGAGTATGCCGAAGAGATCGGGCGTATTGCATCGGCAAACAAAATTTTTACGTCATACATCGGTATGGGATGGTACGATACCATTACACCTGCTGCTATTTACCGTAACGTGTTTGAAAACCCCGTATGGTACACATCATATACGCCGTACCAGGCCGAAGTTTCGCAGGGCAGGCTCGAAGCTTTGCTAAATTTTCAAACGGTGATGAGTGAACTAACCGGGCTGCCGCTGGCGAACTGTTCATTGCTGGATGAGGCTACAGCAGCTGCAGAGGCTGCATCAATGATGTACGGTTTACGCAGCCGCGATCAGGTGAAAAATAACATAGAAACTCTATTTGTTGACCAACATATCTTTCCGCAAACGCTTGCTGTTTTACGTACGCGAATGGGATTGGTGGACATTGACATAGAAGTGGGGGATTACAAAAATTTTGATGCGGATAAAAAATATTTCGGCGCTATTATACAATATCCCAACAGCAACGGAAACGTAGAAGATTATCGGGATTTTGTGGATAAAGCACACGCTTCGGATTGTAAGGTGGCTGTTGCTGCTGATCTGATGTCGCTCGTATTGCTGACACCTCCGGGCGACTGGGGAGCCGATATTGCTTTCGGCAGCAGCCAGCGATTTGGAATTCCCATGTTTTTTGGAGGCCCGTCGGCTGCATTTTTTGCTACCCGCGATGAGTATAAACGCAGTATGCCGGGAAGGATCATAGGTATATCCAAAGACGTTTATGGCAAAGAAGCTCTTCGTATGGCCCTGCAAACGCGTGAACAACACATTAAGCGCGAAAAGGCCACATCGAATATTTGTACCGCGCAGGCGTTATTGGCTACCATGGCTTCGTTCTATGCCGTTTATCACGGGCCCAAGGGATTGAAAAAGATTGCAAAACGTATTCACTCGATAACTTCGTTGGTTGCCGACGAGTTAAAAGGGCTTGGCTTCAAGCAGGTCAACACTTCCTTCTTCGACACGCTGCAGTTGCAGTTGCCGGCCAACGTATCGCAAGAAAGTGTAAGAGATTTGGCAGAGATGCGCAACATCAACCTTCGGTATTTTGAAACCGGAGAGATAGGCCTCAGTATTGATGAAACAACCGATGATTATCGTGTTCACGAACTGTTAGCTGTGTTTGCCATGGCGGCAGGAAGCTCAAGAGTATTTATGATTGACGAATTACCGGAGAAAATGACGTTAAAAGGGGATGAGCTTCGTACATCGGATTTTCTGACGCATCCCAATTTCAACCGGTATCATTCCGAGACCGAACTGATGCGTTACATCAAGCGGTTGGAAAGAAAAGACATATCATTGGCGCACTCCATGATTTCGCTCGGTTCGTGCACCATGAAACTGAATGCAGCTTCGGAACTTCTTCCGCTAGGATACCCCGGATTTCAGCGAATACATCCTTATGCTCCCGAAGATCAGGTACAAGGTTATCGGGAAATGATCAATGAATTGGAATCGATGCTGGCCGAAATTACCGGATTTACCGCAACAAGCTTACAACCCAATTCGGGGGCTGCCGGAGAATTTACCGGATTGATGGTCATCGCCAGTTACCTGAAAAGCATTGGCCAGGGGCATCGTAAAACAGTACTCATCCCCGCTTCGGCACACGGGACTAATCCCGCAAGTTCGGTACAGGCCGGTTTTACCCCTGTTACGGTGGCATCGGATCAGAAGGGAAACGTCGATATGGATGATCTGCGGAAGAAAGTAGAAATACATCGTGACGATCTCGCCGCATTCATGATCACTTATCCTTCCACGCACGGTATTTTTGAAGTAGAAATCAAGGAGATGTGCAACATTATCCACGAGGCGGGCGGACAGGTGTATATGGATGGCGCGAATATGAACGCCCAGGTGGGGATTACCAATCCCGGAACCATTGGCGCCGATGTTTGCCACCTGAACCTGCACAAGACATTTGCTATTCCGCACGGCGGTGGCGGACCGGGTGTTGGCCCTATTTGCGTGGCTGAGCATTTGGTACCTTTCCTGCCGGGACATCCGGTGATGTTTAAATCGGGCGTAAATACCGTCTCAGCAGCTCCTTACGGTAGTGCAGGCGTTCTTGCTATTACGTACGGATACATCAAGATGATGGGAGCCGAAGGCTTGACGGAAGCTACTAAGATAGCTATCCTAAATGCGAACTACCTGGCTGAAAAGCTGAATGATTCTTACGGAATTGTTTATCGCGGAGCAAACGGAAGGGTGGGGCACGAGCTGATTTTGGATTGTCGAGGATTGAAATCCGTTTCCGGAATCACGGAAACCGATATTGCCAAACGACTGATGGATTACGGTTACCACGCACCCACATTGTCATTTCCAGTTCACGGAACATTGATGATTGAACCCACCGAAAGCGAAAGCCTTGCCGAACTGGACCGGTTTATAGATGCCATGCAGCAAATTCACGCTGAAATTATTGAAGTTTCGCGGGGCGAATATACTGCAGAGGACAACGTATTGGTAAATGCCCCGCATCCCGAATATGAATCTGTTGCCGACGATTGGAAACATGCTTACCCGCGCAGCAAAGCGGTTTATCCGCTGCCTTTTGTTGCCGAAAACAAATTCTGGGTAAATGTTGCCCGTATAGATGATGCGTATGGCGACAGAAATCTGGTAGCATGCCTGTGTGAAATATAATTCAAGCATCAATTCCGTGCAGCAAAATCATAGGTCAGGATTCGTAAATATTGTTGGAAATCCCAACGTGGGAAAATCCACGTTGATGAACAGGTTGGTGGGCGAGAAGTTGTCTATTATCACTTCCAAAGCGCAGACTACACGCCACCGCATTATCGGTATTGTGAACACTCCGGACTATCAGGTGGTCTATTCTGATACGCCCGGAGTGCTCCGTCCCAACTACAAGTTGCAGGAGCAGATGCTTAATTTTTCGTTATCTGCGCTTGACGATGCCGATGTGTTGTTGTACGTAACCGATGTGGTGGAAAAACCCGATAAAAACGATGAGTACCTTTCCAAAGTACAACAACTGAGTTTGCCTGTTTTGCTGCTTATCAACAAAATAGACCAAACCACCCAGACCGAGCTTGAAAAAATGGTCGAAATGTGGCGTGGAATGCTTCCGAAGGCTGAGATATACCCAATCTCGGCGCTTAACAATTTCAGTATCGATCAGATAAAAAGGAGGATTCTAGAGTTATTGCCTGAATCGCCGCCTTATTTTGAGAAAGATGCGCTGACGGACAAGCCTGCCCGCTTCTTCGTGAACGAGATTATCCGCGAAAAAGCCTTGTTGCTTTACCAGAAAGAGGTTCCCTATTCCATCGAGGTGATGGTGGAGGAATTTAAAGAAGAGGCAAATATTATCCGCATCCGTGCCATTATTTTGGTAGAACGTGACACGCAAAAAGGTATTGTTATCGGCCATAAAGGAGAATCGCTGAAAAAACTGGGCACTCTGGCACGAAAAGACATCGAACTGTTTTTCGAAAAAAAAGTATTTTTGCAACTTTACGTGAAAGTAGAAAAAGATTGGCGGAACAGGGACAATATGTTGAAGAACTTTGGGTATAAATTGGAATAGAATGACCCATAAATAACAGTCTGAAAAAATATGAGAAATTTAGTAGCTATAGTAGGACGTCCAAACGTCGGAAAATCAGCATTGTTTAATCGGTTGACACAAAGCCGCCAGGCTATTGTAACTGATGTGTCGGGTACCACACGCGACCGTTTGTATGGAAACGTAAATTGGAACGGACAGGACTTTTCGCTGGTCGATACCGGCGGTTGGGTGGTTAATTCCGATGATATAATGGAGGACGAAATAAACAAACAGGTGCAAATTGCGGTAGAAGAAGCCGATGTAATTCTTTTTGTTGTTGACGTAATGAATGGGCTTACCGACTTAGACAACGGGGTGGCTCATTTGCTTCGCCGCTCGGGTAAACCTGTAGTGGTGGTTGTCAACAAAGCCGATAATTTTGACCTCGGGCATCAATCGGCTGAATTCTATACGTTGGGCTTAGGCGATCCTTTCCCTATCTCCGCCATCAATGGTTCGGGAACAGGAGATTTGCTGGATCACATTTTGTCGCTTTTCAAAAATGAAGGCGAAGAGGAGAAATTAGAAGATATTCCCAAGTTCGCCGTTGTTGGCCGTCCCAATGCCGGGAAATCGTCTATCGTAAATGCATTGATGGGCGAGGCGCGCAATATCGTGACCGAGATTGCCGGTACCACCCGCGACTCCATTTACACCCGGTACGACAAGTTTGGAATGGATTTTTATCTCATCGATACCGCCGGAATCCGTAAAAGGGGAAAAGTGACGGAAGACTTGGAATATTTTTCGGTTATCCGCTCCATCCGCTCCATTGAAGAGGCTGATGTCTGCATACTTATGATGGACGCTACGCGAGGAATCGAGAGCCAGGACCTGAATATATTCTCACTGATCCAAAAAAACCGTAAGGGATTGGTTGTGTTCGTTAATAAATGGGATCTAGTCGAAGAAAAAGACAATACACTGATAAAGAATTTCGAGAATATCATTCGTGAACGATTTGCTCCTTTCACCGATTTTCCCATTATTTTCGGTTCAGCTTTAACAAAACAACGGATCCTGAAAGTAATGGATTTGGCGAAAGAAGTGTATCAGAACAAGAAGCAGAAAGTGCCCACGCATAAACTCAACGAAGTGATGCTTCCTGTTATCGAGAAAACACCGCCACCGGCTAATAAAGGCAAGTACATCAAGATAAAGTATATAACGCAGTTGCCGAATACGCAAATTCCCTCTTTTGTGTTTTTCTGTAATCTTCCGCAATGGATCAAAGAACCTTATAAGCGATTTATCGAAAACCGGATGCGTGAAAACTGGAATTTTACCGGTACACCCATAAATATATTTTTCAGGGAAAAGTAACGATGCCCCCGAAGCATTATCAAATATTCCCGAAAGGAATGTTCTTTGCTTCGCAGACTTCAATCAGTTTAGTCTTAATCCTTTTTAAGTCGTTGTATTTAAGGTTTCCCAGATCAACTTTATAGTTGGTCCCGGTAGTAGCCAGTGTCAGGTGGCTTAACCCGATACCCAATTGTGTGACAGTTTCCCATAAAATGGAGCCGTTTAGTCGTTGCTTGGGTAATTTAATCCGAAACTCAACGTTATTGATTTCTATAATAAAATCCGATTGCCAAATAGTTACAATAAACGCCAACAAGATTGCTAAAATTGCTCCTGCAATTCCAACATAAAACAGAAAATCAAACTTGCTCTGTAAAGCATGGGATATGCTGATTCCCAGAGCCAGTACAAGAAGAAATCCCCCGGCAGCCAATGCGGAAATCTTTACTTTTGCCGGTAAAGTGTAAATAATTTTCAGGTCATCCATAACGAATGTTGTTTTTGATTATAATGCTAAGTGTTGAATAATAAATAATTTAGTTTGCAAAAATACAATTTTTATGGGATTATTTTTAAATAAACATCAAAATTTGATGATATGAGAAAAAATTTTCGTTAATTTGTATTTAATTTATAGGATAAGTTAAATGAATTGAACATAAACTTATTTTATTAAAATGTTTATGAAGCGAAATTTCTCAACTATGTTGGTTGGGATTAAAATAGGAAGAGCGAATTGATGAATAGCAACAATCTTGAAAATGAGAAACTTCCTGAAAATGTGGAAGGTAAGGCTGAAGAAACTATTGACCAACTTTCCGTGGAAGAAAAAACATCTGCAGAGCCCGTTGAAACAACTTCCGGGGAACCGATAGAAGCAGAAAACAAAGTCGTGGAAAGAGAAGCAACGGATGCGGCAGAAGCAGCGGAGGCAACGGAGGTGGCAGAAGCAACGGATGCAGAGCCGGTAATGGAGGCTGAATCTGACCCCGAACCGGAAAAAGAACCCGATTTGGAGCCGAAAACCGAAGAACCTGCTGTTGAGAAAGGCGATGAAATTAACTACGATATAGAAATTCCCGAAGAGGTAGCTGCTGAAACTGAAGATGCAGAGGAAGAAATAGATGAGAACAGTGTTCTGGACGATGATTCCGCGGAGTTGTTGTCTATAGAGGAGATTGTACAAAAACTCCGGGGTTTACTGGTTTCCGATCATCCCCAGAGAAGGGAAGTAGATGAAGTAAAGAATCAGTTTTATCGTTCGCTTCGCAACGAAACCGAATCACAAAAAGCTGCCTTTCTGGAATCGGGGGGCGAGTCTATCGACTTTGTGGTTAATGAATCGGAGATCTATGCCGAAGGTAAGGAGTTGATCCGGAAAATAAAAGAAAAACGCGCTGTGCTCCTTGCCCGTGAGGATGCAGAAAAAGAAAAAAATGTTGCCAAAAAAATGGCAATCATTGATCAGGTAAGGCATCTTGCCGAAAGTCAAAACCAGGAAGATTTTAACAAAACCTATCAGGAATTCCGTTCGCTCCAGCAACAGTGGAATGAGATTAAGCTTGTACCGCAAACAAAGGTGAATGAGCTTTGGAAAGAATATCAGCGTCACGTAGAAAAGTTCTACGACCTGGTACGTATCAACAACGAGTTTCGCGAATACGATTTCAAAAAGAACCTGGAACTGAAAACCGAACTTTGCGAAGCAGCCGAAAGGCTCGACGAAGAGCCGGATATGGTTTCGGCGTTTCACCAGTTGCAGAATCTTCATCAGGAATGGCGGGATATAGGCCCTGTTTCCCGTAAAGACCGTGAAGATATATGGAATAGATTTAAAGCGGCATCCACGTTAATCAATAAAAAATATCAGGCTCATTTTGAAAACCTTAAGGGAAAAGAAGAAGAGAATCTTGCGGCGAAAACCGCGTTGTGCGAAAAGCTTGAAGCTATCGATTATTCGAAATTAAATTCTGTTAGGGATTGGAACAATAAAATCAAGGAGGTGCTTGATATTCAAAAACAATGGCGTGAGATCGGTTATGTGCCCAAAAAATGGAACATTAAAATATACGATCGTTACCGCGCTGCCTGTGACTTCTTTTTCCGTAACAAGAACGATTTCTACAAATCGATGCATGGCGAGATGGAGGAAAACCTGAAAAAGAAAATTGCTCTTTGTGAACGTGCTGAAGCATTGAAGGATAGCCAGGATTGGAAAAAAACAACTCAGGATATGATTTTCATTCAGAAAGAATGGAAAGCCATTGGCATTGTTCCCCGCAAATATGTTGATAGTACGTGGAAGCGATTTATTTCGGCTTGCGATTATTTCTTTGAACAGAAGAAACTCCATGCCTCTTCTCAACACGATGAAGAATCTAAAAACTTTGATAAGAAAAAAGAAGTAGTTGAGAAGATCAATAAGTTAGATACGTCGTTGTCTTCTGAACAGGCGTTGCCGTTGTTAAGAGAACTTATGGATGAATGGTACAGCATAGGACACGTGCCGTTCAAGATTAAAGACAGAGCTTACAAAGAGTTCTATGATGCTACCGAAGCACAATTCGACAGGTTAAACATTGACAAAACCGATAGAAAATTAGACAGCTTTAAGTCGAATATTTCGGATATGGTCAAATCGGACAATGCCAGAAGACAGCTTCTGCGTGAACGTGAAAGGTTGATGCGTCAATACGAACGTATGAAAGTGGAATTGCAGACATACGAAAACAATATCGGGTTTTTATCGGTTTCATCGAAAAAAGGCAATAATCTCGTTGACGATATGAACCAAAAGATGAAAAGAATAAAATCAGAACTCGAGTTGCTGGTGAAGAAAATTGCAGCCATCGACGAGGAGTTGTAATTTGTGAAATTTTTTACATCAAATTATTAGGCGATCAGATTTCTGGTCGCCTTTTTTATGTGCACTTTTCATCGATACTATAGACTATCGCTCAAAAGTTTTCAACATCTTATCTTTCAACCCTGATCGGATAAACTCTTCGGTAGAGATTTCCAGTTCAACCATTACCTTGGTGGTCGACGGCTTATTCGACGAGAACACTTCCGGATAAGTGATCACATCGATTACGGACATATCCAAAGCTTTTGCAATATCTGCAAGTGTTTTGTAGGAAAGTGCAATTTTACCACTCTCTATTCTACTGATTGTCGCTACATCTACATCGAGATTTTCGGCAATCGCCGATTGTGAAAGACGCTTTAAATTACGTATTTGCACAATATTGGCTATTATTTTTTCTTCAGTATAATTCATGTTTAAAAATACACACTGTAAATCAAAAAGTTACATAATTAATCGCAAATAAAATGCATAAAATGCAATTTATATTTGCATTTTATGCATTAATTGGCTATGTTTGCTGCATCAACTAAAAAAATGACAAAGTTAGATAAGAATAACGAGTTGGATGTGTGGTGCGGTTATTGCTTATGCCCCGCATTTCAAATCAAGAATTTATATTAGGGATTATTGCGGATAATCATTTGATTGATACAAATTTCTTATTTTTTGAGAAAATATTAATATTGTTCTTGTCTCATTGTTTGTTTCTTTGCTTAAATAAATATTAATAATTTTTTATGAAATATGACATTTCGCTGTTATATAGTAAAAATTATTCTGTTAGAATGTGAAAAATGTTTTTTTATAATTAGAGCTTTACTGTTAATAATTTAAACAAATGAAAGAATGAAAAACAGAAAATTAATTAATTTAATGAGAGGAGTATCGTTCATATTCCTTTGGACTTTTTCCTTTGCTATGTTCGCTCAAAATATCAATGTGAGTGGAACAGTGAATGATTTGAATGGCGAACCTCTCATAGGTGTTACCATTCAGGTTCGTGGTACTTCCGTCGGAACTGTTACTGATTTTGATGGTACTTTTACATTACCAAACATCTCTCCAAATGCAACACTGGAGGTCTCTTATGTTGGCATGAGGACGCAAGTTGTGAATGTTAATGGGCAAAAAACTTTGAAGATCGTCCTCGTAGAAGATTCAGAACTGTTGAGTGAAGTTGTCGTGACAGGATTTGGCCTTGCCCAAAGAAAAGAATCGTTAACGTCAGCAATATCAGTAATCGGTGCAACTGATATTAGCCGTTCTCAGGCCTCTACGTCATCCGGCGCTCTTGTTGGGAAGATACCCGGGATAAACTCACGTCAACCGGATGGCAGGCCTGGCGCTTCCACAGATATACAGATCCGAAATATGGGGACACCGTTGTTTGTAATTGATGGAATTCAGTCAGATCAAGGACAGTTCAACAATATCGACTTCAATGATATTGAATCGATATCTGTTTTAAAGGATGCTTCCGCTTCAATTTATGGTGTTCGTGCAGCTAATGGGGTCATTGTGGTAACAACAAAAAAAGGTACGCGTAATACAAAAAATACAGTCACTCTGAATTCTTATTATGGATGGCAGAGTTTATATGCTTTCCCAAAACCGGCAACAGCTGCAACATATTTGACAAATTACGTCCAATCTGAAACTGTTAGAGGTGTTACAAATTACAGATATCCGAAGGAAGAATATCAGAAATGGTTACAAGGAACAGAAAAAGGATATCAACCTTTCGACTGGTACGATTTTATTTGGAAAACTTCTCCTCAAACTTATGTAAATGGCAGTGTCTCCGGCGGATCAGATAAAATAAATTATTACTTAAGCGTTGGAAATTTGAATCAGGATGCCATTATTGTAAATTATGGCGGATTTAGCAGGACAAACGTACAAATGAATGTAAACGCCAATATTACCGACAGGTTTAAAATAGGTGGCGGCATGAACGGGCGTATTGAGAAGCGTATTAATCCAGGTGTGCCGGGCGTAGATGATTACTGGCTGCCAAGATTTGGAACTTATCGCAACTTACCCACCAAAAGACCTTTTGCAAATGACAATCCTAAGTATCCCACATTAACTTCAACTGAAGCAGGTACAAATTTTGCATGGTTAACATACGATCTATCCGGCAAATTTGAAAATACATGGAGGGTTGTTCAATTAAATTTCGATGCAGAATACGAAATTTTTGACGGACTAAAGGCGCGGGGGATGGCAAGTTATTATCTGGCCAATCAACGATTAGACAATCAGGAGTTTACTTATAAGCTTTATGGTTATGATGAAGCTACTGATACTTATCCGGTAATCTTTGAGAATACCAATCCGTGGAGAGAAAGAACACAAGGTTATATTGAAGAGGTGACTTCAAATATTCAACTTTCTTACAATAAACAATTCGGAGATCACAGTGTAGCAGCTGTTGTTGGCGCTGAAACTATAAAGCGTGATACACCAAGTACATGGGTGCATTCCATTCCAACATCAAACGCATTACATCTGATTGATTATGAAACTATGGATACCTATAACGATGATGGAAATAATACTCAGGCAAGACTGGGTTATTTGGGGAGATTTAATTATGACTATGCGAACAAATATCTAATAGAATTATCAGCTCGTTATGACGGTTCATGGAAATTTCCGCCAAACCACAGATGGGGATTCTTTCCTTCTGCCTCAGTAGGTTGGAGGATCTCTGAAGAGAACTTCTGGAGTGAAAGTAAATTAGCGGATATTTTTAATGATTTAAAAATAAGAGGATCATACGGATTGCTGGGAGATGATAATGTGAGTGGATATAACGCATTTGATTATATGGGTGGTTATTCTTATAAGAACGGAGGCTCGGTTATTGATGGCAAATATACTATTGGAACAGTTCCCAGAGGCCTCCCCGTTACCACCTTATCCTGGATTAAAGCGAAAATCCTTGATGTTGGTTTAGACGCAAGCTTAATCGGAGGTAAGTTGACAGGTTCATTCGACTTTTTCAGACGTTTGAGGACAGGGCTTCCAGCCTCCAAGTATGATGTCTTGTTGCCTTCAGAATTTGGGTTTAGCTTACCTCCCGAGAATTTAAATTCTGACGCACATGTCGGATATGATATGCAGCTAAGATGGAACAGCAAGGTAAGTGATCTTACTTACTCGATCGGCGGCAACCTCACTTATTCACGTTTCTACGATTGGGAGAGATACAAACCTCGTTTTGGCAATTCATGGAACGTTTACCGGAACTCGATTCATCACCGTTTTGGATACCTCAACTGGGGACTCCAGGCAGACGGGCAATTCCAAAGCTGGGAAGAAATTGCAACATGGCCAATTGATAACGATCGTCAAGGAAATAGGACGATCCGCCCGGGTGATATTAAATATAAGGATATAAATGGAGATGGTGTTATTAATGGTATGGATGAACGTCCAATTGGTTACAGGCAGGATTCTACACCGATTTTGAACTTTGGTCTGAATTTTGCTTTTCAATGGCGTGGTTTTGACTTAGCGTTCGACTTAACCGGAGGCGGAATGAATACATGGTATCAGGAATGGGAGCAACGGAATCCATTTCACGATGGAGGAAACAATCCACAATATTACATGGAAAATACGTGGCACCTTGCTGATATCTGGGATGCAAACAGCGAATTGATCCCTGGTAAATACCCGATGCTCCTAATAGGCAATAGCAGCCATAGTAACTACTGGAACAGTAACTTCTGGAAGAAAAACGTCAGATACATCAAATTAAGAAATTTGGAATTTGGTTACACACTTCCAAAGTCATTAGTGGAAAGAATGGCAATCTCTGATGTCCGTTTTTATGTGGCAGGTCAGAACTTATTTGGATTAACTAATCTAATTGGCGTAGATCCTGAAATTAATGATACAAATGGATTGGCTTATCCTACAATGCGTATTGTCAATGTTGGTATAACTCTCAAATTTTAAAGAAAATGAAAATAAAGAATATATTTAGCGTCCTGTTAATAACACTTCTGTCGCTGGGTAGCTGTGCAGACTTTTTAGATAGAGATCCGGATAAGATTTTATCAGATGATCAGGTTTTTAGCGATGCTGTGATGATAAAATCCGTTCTGGCAAATTTTTATGGAAGAATTACTTGGGGACAACATATCGATGACTCATATTCTTACACCATATTGGATGAGGCCATGAAGACAGATGGAGGGCCGGATACCCGCCAGGGATTTGAAGATAATCGTTGGCGTGTATATGATTATACATTGCTTAGAAATTTAAACCAATTTCTTGTAGGTGTTCGGGCAACAACTGTTTTGGATAGTAAGACCCAAAAAGAGTTGGAAGGAGAAGCACGTTTTATTAGGGCCTGGCTGTATTTTAACATGGTCCGGGGAATGGGTGGAATGCCGATCGTGGGAGATGAAGTCTTTGACTATGTTCCCGGAATGGATATAACGGCATTGCAATATCCGCGTTCGACAGAAGCGGGACTCTATGATTATATCATTTCTGAATGTGAAGCCATCAAAGATTACCTGCCTGTAAATCCATCAATTAATGCTGCAAGAGCCACAAAATGGGCTGCATTGATGTTAAAAGCCCGTGCGGCAATTTATGCCGGGTCCATTGCCAATTACAATAATAAGATGCCAAGTCCGATTAAAACAGATGGTGGAGAAGTTGGAATTCCTGCCAGTATGGCAACAAAATATTATGAAACCGCGTTAGCCGCTGCCGAAGAAGTTATCAAGAGTGGAAAATATCAATTACAGCTGTCGAAGCCGGATGATAGAGGCCGTAACTTTTATGAAGCGCTTTCGGTAAAAGAAAATAACCATGAAATTATTTGGGCAAGAGATTATAAATATCCCGGACAAACAAATGGTTTTACACAAGCAAATATTCCGGCTTCACATGCCGAAGATATTGACCGCTGTTACGCCGGGCCAATTTTGAACTTGGTTGAAGATTATGAATACATAAATGACAGGGACGGCGAAATAAAAACTAGAGATGCATCGGGTAATTATATATTTTACAATAAGCCCGAAGATGCTTTTTTGAATAAAGATCCACGGTTGTGGGGTACTGTTATTTATCCGGGAGCAATATTTAAAGGAACACCGGTAGTTTTACAGGCTGGCCAAAAACATTTTGAAAAGGGTGAATGGAAGGTTGTAACCAGTGAACCGGGCGATAAAGATGATAATAATATTTTAATAACTTCGATAAATGGGCCTACAACTACCAATAATCAGTTTGTGAACAAATCGGGCTTTTTCTTCCGTAAATTCCTGGATGAAACACCGAGTGCATCTACACGTGGTCGCAGGAGTGAAATGTGGTTTCCACGTTTTAGATTTGCCGAAGCCGTGATGATTGCAGCAGAAGCTTCATTTGAACTGGGACAAACCGGCCAGGCTTTGACATATATTAATATGGTTCGCAGCAGAGCAGGTATTCAAGAATTAACAACAATTACGTTTGATGATATTGTTCGTGAAAGACGGGTAGAATTTGCTTTTGAAGATCACCGTTATTGGGATTTGAAACGTTGGAGACTGGCGGATAAAATATGGAACGGAATCCAGAATGACCCCAAAGCACAACAATATGCTCTGTTCCCTTATTTAATTAATGATCCCGGTAATCCAAACAACGGTAAGTGGGTGTTTGATAAAATTCCTACACACATGTCTCCGTATCCCCGGTATTTCCAGATGCGAAATTATTACAACTTCATTGATCAAGGTTGGATTGACAATAATCCGAAAATTGTAAAAAATCCTTATCAATAATGACATTTTCATTATGTAGATCAATCAAAGAAAAGATTACTAATTTTGAATCAATGTATAAAAATATGATAATTATGAAACTTTATAAATATTTCTTGATATTAACTTTTGCCGCTTTGGCAATTACAAGTTGTGGGCTCGACAACTATGACGCACCCCAATCCGTGTTAAGGGGCAAGGTTACTTATAATGGAGAAACTCTTGGCGTGCGTGGTACCGGGGAAGCTGTTCAGTTACAGCTTTATCAGGCCGGATATCAGCTCAAAAACAATATCCCTGTTTTTGTTAGCCAGGACGGTACTTTTCAGGCAGTCCTTTTTGACGGAGAATATAAGCTTGTAACCAGAAATCAAAACGGGCCTTGGGTAAACTCCCGGGACACTACGGTGATTAACGTAAAAGGTACTACGGATATTGAAGTAAAAGTCACACCTTATTTTACAATATCAAATGAATCGCTGACCTTAAACGGATCAGTATTTAATGCAACATTTAACGTTAATCAGGTGGTAACTACAGCAAAAATAGATTATGTTACTTTGCTTTTAAGCAAGACCTCTTTTGTTGATGATGTTTCGAATTTTGCCCGTAAAGATTTTAAAGGTCAACAAGCAGGCGTAATAAATTTATCGATGGATTTATCTGCAAATAATAATTTTAAAAATGCTACGGCAGTTTTTGGAAGAGTTGGCGTAAGGACAGTAGGTGCAGACCAGGCCATATATTCAAAAGTAGTCCGGCTTAAATAAATTTTGTATAAAGTAAAAGAAGTTATAAAAGAGATACTGACTTCTTTTACTTTATTTTGTATGATTGTATAAAATCCTCGGGGTCTTATAGAAATGATAAATATTAATTTTAAATTTTACGATGAAACCTAAAACTCTATTCTTTTTTTATTTATTGACGGTAATTTTTAGTAGCTGTGTACAAAACAAATTTACTGATTTATCTACCAATCTTCGCGCTCCTGCCTATCCGTTGGTGACGGTAGATCCTTATTTCAACGGCTGGTCGTATTCAAACAACTTGTATGACGATCAGGTCCGTCACTGGACCGGAAAAGAGTTTCCTTTGTTGGGAGTTTTGAGGGTCGATGGGGAGACATATCGTTTCCTGGGAAAAGAAGACCTACCCTTAAAACCGCTTCTTCCAACCGTTCGCGAAGAAAAATGGACGGGTAAATATACATTTGAACAGCCAAAAGGGGAGGAATGGAAGAGCATCAGTTTTAATGATGCCGGATGGGAGACCGGAACTTCGGCTTTTGGTACTCCAAACGAACCCAACCTCTCCACCCTCTGGCAGACAAAGGATATCTGGGTGAGGCGTACGTTCGATCTAAAAGAGGATATGATCGATAAAACCATCTTTCTGCATTACTCGCACGACGATATTTTTGAGTTGTACATCAACGGCATTCAGGTTGTGGAAACCGGCTATTCCTGGAAATATAACGTGAGGGAAGAACTTTCGGAAGAGGTGAAGGCAACCCTGAAAAAAGGGGAGAACATCATTACAGCCCACTGTCACAACAGAACTGGTGGAGGATACGTGGATTTTGGCCTCTATGAAAAAGAACCGGATAAAAGTTCTTTTATAAAAACGGCAACCCAAAAGAGTGTCAGTGTGTTACCCACTCAAACCTTTTACACCTTTGAGTGTGGTCCTGTAAACCTGGAAGTTATTTTTTCTGCCCCGCTGTTGTTAGACGATTTAGAGTTAATGTCGCGTCCGGTTAACTACGTGACATATCAGGTGAAGTCGGGAGATAATGCATCGCACGACGTTCAGATATATTTTGAAGCTACACCGCAATGGGCTGTAAACGACGATAGTCAACCTGTTGATTTTGAAAAAATTGAAAGAGAAGGGTTGGCTTTTCTGAAAACGGGGACTAAGGAACAACCTGTCTTACAGAAAAAAGGTGACGATTTGCGCATCGATTGGGGATACTTTTACCTGGCCGGAAAAACGGACAAAGTTTCTGTTATGAATTTCGGCGATTATTGGACTCCGAAAAAAGAATTTAAGGAAACGGGTAAAATTTCCGTTCAACAACCCGTATCATTACCGGAACAAATGAGCAAAAATATGACTGTGCTTGCTTACAGCAAAGACTTGGGAAAAGTGTCGTCCCGTCTTGTAAGCGACTACATTATGCTCGGCTACGACGATATTTATTCGATTCAGTATTTTGAGAAAAACCTGAAAGCGTATTGGACGAATAATGGCCGGATAGATATCTTCCAGGCATTTCAATCAGCAAACAATGATTATAATTCCATTATGAAACGTTGTCGCGACTTCAATGTTAAAATGATGAATGATGCCAATAGAGCCGGAGGAGAAAAATATGCCGAACTGTGTGCCTTGGCCTATCGCCAGGCAGTTGCAGCACATAAATTAGTAAAAGAGGAAGACGGTACATTATTGTTTTTATCGAAAGAAAATAACAGCAATGGCTCCATCGGTACTGTTGACATAACCTATCCGTCTGCTCCGCTCTTTCTATTCTATAACACAGACTTGGTAAAAGGATTACTGAATCATATATTCTATTACAGTGAAAGTGGAAAATGGACGAAACCCTTTGCGGCACATGATGTGGGGACGTATCCTCTTGCCAACGGACAAACGTACGGGGGAGATATGCCGGTGGAGGAATCGGGAAATATGCTTATCTTGACCACCGCTGTTGCCCAAATGGAAGGAAACGCCGATTATGCGGCAAAACATTGGGAGGTACTTACTACCTGGGCCGATTACTTGGTGGAAGAAGGGCTGAATCCTGACAACCAGCTGTGTACCGATGATTTTGCCGGTCATCTTGCCCATAATGCCAACCTTTCCATCAAGGCAATAATGGGTATTGCCGGATATAGTAAGTTGGCTGCCATGTTGGGAAAAAATGATGTTGCCGGCAAGTACCTGGATATTGCTAAAGGCATGGCGGTAGAATGGGAGAAAATGGCTGATGACGGTGACCATTATCGTCTTACATTCGACCGGCCCGGCACCTGGAGTCAAAAATACAATCTGGTTTGGGATAAATTGTTGGGAATTAATATCTTTGATCCTCAAATTGCAGTAAAAGAAATGGCGTACTACCGGACGAAGCAAAACGAATTCGGGTTGCCGTTGGATATTCGGGCAAGTTACACCAAGTCCGACTGGATTTTATGGACCGCGACCCTGACTGGAAATTCCGACGATTTTAATGCGTTGGTCGATCTGGTTTACAAGTATGTGGATGAAACTCCGTCTCGCGTACCTTTAAGCGATTGGCACGATACAATCGAAGGAACACGGGTAGGCTTCAAAGCCCGCGCTGTTGTCGGAGGTTATTTTCTGAAGATGCTGGAAGATAAATTGACACGTAATCCTTAGATTGACGAAATATTCGTAAATTTGGATTTAAAGTTGAGATAATGAAAAAATATGTATTTATCTTAATGAGCGGCCTGTTATGCTTCATGCATGTTACCGGCAGTGAAATAAGATTCGGGGACGAGATTTCTACCCGTCAGGAATTATTTTTGGCAGAACAAAATATCATTCGTGCGTTGGATTTGGCCGATGATGCAGTCTCTGCATATTTTACGGGAAGCGAAATGGCAATGGCCAGATATTATAACCCTTATACCGGAAAATGTTCAGATGAAAAGGGAAGTATCTGGATGTTTACCAGCGCCATTGAAGCAGTGAACGCAGCTCTGCGTACTATTGAAATACACAAAGTGAATGGAAATCCAGTGCTCTATAATAAATATTTCGATAGGTATATACAACTGTTGCAGGAATTGTACAGTAACGCTGATTATTATCTGGGAACATTCCATTTAACTTCTTACACTCAAACTGCCGGGTGGACGGTCTATGGCGTTCACCGCAGTTCCGTTAAGGGAGGAGCGAAGGTTGAAGGAATAGAGAACGTATATGATGATCAAATGTGGTTAATTCGTGAGTTATTGGATTCCTATAAATTGACCGGTAACGCTTATTTTCTCGAAAAAGCTGAATATCTGACTGCTTATGTACTCGATGGTTGGGATTGTACAATAGACACAAACGGTGAAGAAGCCGGTGGAATTACATGGGGGCCGGGATATGTGACTAAACATGCTTGTAGCAATGGCCCTATGGTGAGTCCTTTAGTATGGCTCTACGAACATTACAAAGGGAAAGACAATGCAATTACATATCGCTATATTGACCCTACAGACAAGCAGGCACGAAAAGAACAAGAGTTGAGAAAAAGTGAATATTACCTGACTTTTGCCAAAAAAATATATCATTGGCAAAAGCAGCATTTGCTTCGCGAGGACGGTGTCTATGACGATATGTTGGGAGGGTGTACTCCGTCAAAACCACAAATGGAAACAGTCGCGGGAAAAACATACCGTAAAGGTATCGTCTGCCTTGACAAGGTAGGTCCTGCCATTTCATACAATAGTGGGACTATGCTTTCGGGGGCTGCCGATTTATACCGGGTAACCGGCGAGAAGGAATATTATAACGATGCTGTTAATCTATCTGACGCATCTTTCTCATATTTTGCAAAAAAAGATGCAGAACTTCCCGGTTACTACACTTATGATATCAGTGGCTTTGGAAATTGGTTTAATGGTGTGTTGCTGCGTGGATTAATAGATATTTATCCCTACTACAAAGATGCTGCTGCCTATATAGATACTTTCCAGCGAAACCTCGATTACGGTTATGAGAACTTTAGGTATAAAGGATTTTTACCTGTAAATTTGCTGACCGGATGGAATCAAAATCCCGGTGATAATCAAGTAGAGGGAATGTTTAGTTTTGCTTTTGCAGCTGAATATGCCTTGCTGTCTCAATATGAATTGAAAAAGTAAACAAGCATAAAAATTGAATGAAAAAAACAACATCTTTTTTAATCGCTTTATCGTTATCGTTTTACGGAAGCGTTTTGGCCCAGAAAAACACCGTGATTTCTATCGTTGAGAGGCCGGAATCCCATACTGTAAACTCGAATTATGTGTCAAACAGGCATCCCCTGCAACCGTTGAGTTTCATAAAACTTCCGGTTGGAGCAATAAAACCCGGAGGATGGATTGAGAAAACATTATTGTTGCAGAAAGATGGCTTGTCGGGTAATCTGGGGGAAATAAGTGCCTGGTTGGATAAAAACAATAATGCGTGGCTTGGCACCGGCACTGATTATGGATGGGAAGAAGTCCCGTATTGGTTGAAAGGCTATGGAAATATGGCTTATATTTTCGATGACAAGAAAATGCTGGAAGAGACGAAGACATGGCTGGAAGCCGTATTCAAGAGCCGAAGAGCAGATGGGTATTTTGGCCCGTATATCGAAAAAAACGGCAAACCCGACTTGTGGGGTAATATGATTATGGTATGGTGCCTGCAATCGTATTACGAATATTCTAATGATCACAGGGTCATCGATTTGATGACCGATTATTTCAAATGGCAACTGAATTTGCCCGATGAAATGTTCCTGAAAGATTATTGGGAAAACAGTCGTGGAGGCGATAATCTGTTAAGCGTTTTTTGGTTGTATAATATTACAGGCGACGAATTTTTACTGAAGCTCGCAGAGAAAACACGGCGCAATACTGCAAACTGGCGCCAGCGATCACAATTGCCCAATTGGCATAATGTAAATATTGCACAAAGTTTCAGGGAGCCGGCAACTTATTTTATGCTTTCGAAAGATTCTGCCGATCTGATGGCGACATATAATGACTATCATCTAATCAGAAATACATTCGGGCAAGTGCCGGGAGGAATGTTTGGAGCGGATGAAAATGCAAGGATGGGATATATCGACCCTCGCCAGGGTACCGAAACGTGCGGTTTTGTGGAGCAAATGGCTTCCGACGAGATACTGCTGCGAATTACAGGCGATCCTTTCTGGGCGGAACATTGCGAAACGGTTGCATTCAATTCTTACCCCGCCGCGTTAATGCCCGATTTAAAGGCGTTGCGGTACATAACCTCGCCCAATCAGACCATTAGCGATTCTAAAAATCATCATCCGGGAATCGATAACAGAGGTCCGTTTTTATCGATGAATCCATTCAGCAGCCGTTGTTGCCAGCACAATCACGGGCAGGGATGGCCTTATTTTATCGAGCACTTGATGTTGGCTACTCCCGATAACGGAATTGCAGCAGCCATTTATGGAGCCTGCACTGCCAAGGTGAAAGTTGCCGACGGAAAAACGGTTGAAATAACGGAAGAGACCAATTATCCATTCGAAGAAAGCATTCGTTTCACGATAAATTCAGCCGAAGGCGTAACGTTTCCATTTTATTTAAGAATTCCTGCCTGGACAGAAAAACCCTCGGTAGAAATCAACGGAACCCCGGTGAATGTTATTCTGGAAACCGGAAAGTACGTCCGGATAGAGCGTAAGTGGCAAAAAGGCGATAAAGTAACGTTAAATGTTCCCATGAAACTGTCACAATCGGTTTGGCATGTGAATCAGGATAGCCGGAGCATCAATTACGGTCCGTTGACTTTTTCACTGAAAATCAAAGAGGATTATAAGCCGGTAAGCAGTACCGAAACAGCAATAGGCGATTCGAAATGGCAGAAAAATGCCGATTCAAGCAAATGGCCGACCTATGAAATTTATCCCGGAAGCGATTGGAATTATGGACTTGTTATTGATGATAAAATACCTCTGACGGAAAATTTTAAAGTAGTGGTAAAAGCATGGCCGGCAGATAATTTCCCATTTACGGTAAACAGCGTGCCGCTCGAAATCAAGGCTCGTGGACGAAAAGTAATCGGATGGGATTTTGATCAGTATGGACTTACCGGTGAACTTCCCATAAAAGAAAACCTCCGGTTTGAACCCGATACGGAAGATATTCTCCTCATCCCAATGGGAGCGGCCCGTTTGAGAATTTCGGCATTCCCAATTCAAAACACTTCCTTATAGTCCACAAAAAAGATGAAAAATTTAAAAGATGTATCGTTCATTATTTTGTTTTTGCTGAACACTTGCTTGAGTTGTAGTACGCTAAACAAAAAACAGATGATTCATCCTGATGATAGAGTCTCGTTGGCAGACCCGTTTATTTTATTGCACGAAGACGTTTACTACGCATACGGAACACATTCAAATGAGGGGATTGAGGTTTTTACGTCCAATGATTTGAAAACGTGGCGGAAAGCAGAAAAACTTGCCCTGCATAGAGATGACTCTTACGGCGAAAAATGGTTTTGGGCACCAGAAGTTTATTTAGTAAACGGTAAATTTTACATGTACTACTCGGCTCAGGAGCATATGTGTGTTGCTGTTTCCGATTCGCCTTTGGGCCCTTTTAAACAGACAGTACAAAAACCGATGTTGGAAAATGAGAAAAACATTGATAACAGTTTGTTTATCGACGATAACGGAACTCCCTATCTTTTTTTCGATCGTTTTAACGATGGATTGAATATCTGGGTGGCAGAGCTTGAGCCGGATTTGATGACGATAAAAACGGAAACACTACATCCCTGTATTCATGTTTCTCAGGAATGGGAAGAAGTTTGGCCCCGGGTTAACGAAGGTGCGTTTGTGATCAAACGCAATGGAGTTTATTATATGACTTACTCCGCAAACAGTTACGAAAGCCCATTTTATGGAATAGGCTGTGCCACGGCAACTGACATAATGGGTGAATGGACGAAATATCCACACAACCCGGTGTTGCAAAAACCCGGTAATTTAGTCGGGGTAGGGCATAGCTCCATGTTTACCGACAAAAAAGGAAGTTTGAGGATTGTTTTTCACGCCCACCGCGATGCAAGCAGTATCCACCCCAGGGATATGTACATCAGTAAAGTTGGTTTTAGAGAGGTAAACGGTGAAAATCAGCTGTATATCGATGATAACTATGAGACTCCAATTTTAATCAAATAGCCCTTTCAATAATCCGTTGAACAAAAACGAGTATGAAACAAGCATAATAATCATTATCCTAAAAAATAAAAAATCTCAAAAAACTTAGAAAATGAAAAAGTACGTTTCTTTATTACCGGTTGTAATTTTCGTTGTGATCGGCATTCTTTCCTGTACTCAAACACAGAAAAAAACTGTTGAAGAAAAATTACCGGTTCGCGAAGTGTGGACAACAGAACAGGCAAACGATTGGTACAAGGATTGGGGTTGGTTAAGAGGCGCTGACTTTATTCCAAGTACAGCTATTAATCAACTTGAAATGTGGCAGGCAGAGACTTTCGATCCCGAGACCATAGATCGGGAGCTAGGCTATGCCGAAGGTATCGGGTTTAACTCCATGCGGGTATATTTGCACCATTTGGCATGGCAGATTGATACCGTCGGCTTCAAAAACCGGATGAGAGAATACCTGGATATTTCAGGCAAACACGGAATTTCCACACTTTTTGTTTTCTTCGATGATTGTTGGAATCCCACCTATCAGGCTGGGAAACAGCCTGAACCGAAACCGGGAATCCATAATTCGGGCTGGGTGCGTGATCCGGGAGACTCCATTCATATCAATCCCGATATGATGCATTCACTTGAAAAATACGTGAAAGATATACTTGCTTCTTTTTCGAACGACAAAAGGATTGTTTTGTGGGATTTATATAATGAGCCCGGAAATTCCGGATATGGGAACAAAAGTATGCCGTTATTGGAAAAAGCTTTTGAATGGGGAAGAGAGATAAATCCATCTCAACCATTATCTGCAGGCGTGTGGAACTGGGATTTAAAAGAATTGTCGGATTATCAGATACAACATTCAGACGTAATTACTTATCATAATTACGGTGATTCTGCCAACCATACATGGTTTATTGATACGTTGCGCTCATTAACGCAAAAGCCACTTATTTGTACGGAATATATGGCGCGCACCCGCAATAGTTTGTTCAAAGATATCATGCCAATATTAAAGAGGGAAAATATCGGAGCATATAATTGGGGGTTGGTCTCCGGAAAAACCAATACCATTTATGCGTGGGATACCCCAATGCCCGACGGTGCTGAACCAAAACTTTGGTTTCATGATATTTTCAGGAAAGATGGTTCGCCTTACAAACCGGAAGAAGTTGAAGTCATTAAGAATTTAACGGGAAAATAAAATTGAAGTGATTTGTACCGGATACAGTTGTATGAAAAGTTTTAGGAAAAGATATTTTATTTTTTCTGTGCTATTCACTGCTTTGATGGTGAACAGTACTTTCAGTAAGGCGTACCCTGACTATCGCTTCAAGCATTACGATATCAATAATGGACTATCGCAAAACACAGTTTACTCTATTTTTCAGGACAATCAGGGTTTTATGTGGTTTGGCACAAAGGATGGGTTAAACAGGTTTGACGGGACAAACTTCAAGACCTTTCACTTTTCACCGGACAACGATTTACGGGACAACGTGTTCAAGCGTATCCTTCAGGATTCAAACGATGATTTGTGGGTAGCCACAGATGAAGGTGTTTATATTTATAATCCGCATCAGGAATCATTTCGCAGATTCGATGAACAGACCGACAAGCAAAAATCCGTTACAGGCACCGTTAGCGATATGATTATGGATAGAGATGGGGATATATGGATATCCGTTGAGGGAGAAGGTGTGTTCCATTATAGTATTTCTCAATCTCAGCTCTATTTTTACGAAGTTCCTTTGTCCGATGGAATGAAAATTCTGAGTTTATGTGCCGGAAAAGATAATGATGTGTGGGTGTTCCCTTATTCTCGCCCGTTCCTGCATATTGACAAGAAAACAAAAACAGTCTCCGAATTCGAATTGCAAGATGATCCGGCGCTTTTATGGAATGTGGGCGAAGTATCTTCCATTTTAGCCGACAAGTACAATGAACTGATTTTGGCAACTTCACAAAAGGGTTTGTTGAGCATAAATACTGTAAACAGAACACATAGGGTATTGTTGGACAAAGATAAAAACGGAGAACCTGTTTTTGCAAGAATCCTTATCCGTGTTGACGATAAAACGTTATGGGTCGGGTCCGAATCGGGGATCTATATCTTCAACGATGAAACAATGGAGGTGACAAATCTACGAAACAATAACTCAATCCCGTATTCCCTTTCCGACAATGCCGTTTATTCTTTATACAAAGACAGGGATAATGGTATATGGGTGGGAACATACTTTGGAGGATTGAATTATTATGCGAACCGACTATCGGGGTTTGATGTGTTTTATGCTATTGATAATATTAACAGCATCAGCGGAAACAGGGTTCGGGAATTTTGTAATGCAGGACATGGTAAAATATGGATTGGGACGGAAGATAAAGGATTAAACCTGTTTGATCCTGTCACGAACACTTTTTTACCTATTGATAATGAACTAAGAAAACTCTATACCAATATTCATGCTTTATTCAACGATGGCCGCTATTTGTGGATCAGCACTTTTTCGAAAGGTTTAAACCGGTATGACTTAAATACAGGTAAATTAATCACTTACACGCAGTATGACAATCCGGAAACAATTATACAGAACAGTACTTTCACTTTGTGCAAAGACCGGCAGAATATGCTGTGGATAGGTACGTTATCCGGGGTAAATATTTACGATTACTCTCAGGATAGTTTTCAGCGTGTGAAAGAATTGGAGGGAATTTCTGTCCAGGATATTGTAGAAGATTCGGATGGGAATATATGGATTGCGACATTTCAAAAGGGTCTTTATCGCTATAATCCTCTTAACAAACAGTGGCATACTTTTCAGCATGATCACGCAAATAACAGCAGCCTCCCATACAATAAAACAACAAGCATTTTTGAAGACAGTAAAAAGCGTTTGTGGGTAACTACCCAAGGTGGAGGCTTTTGCCTTTTCAATAAAAAGGATGAAACATTTTCAACAATCAATAGTGCCAACGGTCTTGTAAATAACGTGGTTTATCAAATACAAGAAGATAATGAAGGGAATTTATGGTTGTCAACAAACTCGGGAATAGTACGATTCAATCCTGAAACGCATTCATTCAGAAATTATACTGTTATAAACGGGTTGAGAACAAATCAATTTAATTACAAATCGAGTTTCAAAGCCGCGGACGGAACCCTGTATTTTGGCTCTGTAGCGGGTTTTGTCCGCTTTCAGCCCTCTTATTTTAAAGAGATTGATGTGGCTTCACCTGTTGTCTTTACCGATTTTCAAATCAATAACTATTCGGCTGATATTGCGGTAAAAAATTCTCCTTTAGATGAAAGTATTCAATATACAAAAAGTATCCGGTTATCCCATAATAAAAACTCTATCGGTTTCAAATATGCTGTTCTTGATTACTCAGGCCTGAATACCACAAATGTGATTTATAAACTGGAAGGATTCGATAAAGAATGGGTGAAATCAAATGCAAATAATTCTATACTATATACAAATTTGTCGCCCGGAAAATACAGATTGCTGATTGCATTTGAGGATGAAAACAGTATGGAAAAAAACGCAATAAAAATATTGAATATACACATAGAACCTCCTTTTTGGCAAACCTGGTGGGCATATCTGCTTTATTTATTCATTTTTTTAGGCGTTATTTGGCTGGCGGCTTTTCTAAGCCATGTAAAGAGTGAAAAAATTCAAGCGAGGAAAATGCGTGTTTTTCAACAAGAGAAAGAACGGGAACTGTATCGCTCTAAAATTGATTTCTTTACCAGCGTGGCACACGAAATTCGTACGCCCTTGTCGCTCATCAAGGCCCCACTGGATTATGTGATTACCACAGAAGAGGTGTCCGAAGGAGTAAAAGAGAACCTGCAGATCATGAGCAAGAATACCGACCGGCTTCTTAGCCTGACCAACCAGTTGCTCGATTTCCAAAAAACCGAATCAGATGCGTACCTGCTGAACCTTGAACCGCGAAACGTATCGGAACTGATCCGGGAGACATTCCTGCGTTTTACGCCCTTGGCAAAACAGAGAGGATTGCTCTTCGAGATGGATCTCCCTGAAAAGGATATGTATGTGCAAGTGGATAAGGAGGCATTCTTGAAAATTATCAGCAACCTGATGAACAATGCTGTTAAGTACTGTAACAGCTTCGTGAGGATTAAAGCATACATTGCCGGAGATGGAGAGAATCCGGCGTTTCACCTGGTCACCGATAACGACGGGGAGAAAATTCCAGATAAGTACAAGCAAGCGATATTCAAGCCGTTCGTACATCTGGATAAAGAGCACGACCAAACGGTTGACGGTACCGGGATTGGCTTAGCGCTTTCTCGTTCGTTGGCGGAGCTGCATAAAGGAACGCTCGAACTGGAAGACTCGGAGGAGTTCATCCGATTCCATCTCACGTTACCGATGGACAGCACAATAGAAGCGGCAGTGGAGCCTTCCGGTGAAACAGCCAAATCATCTCACACTACAGTTCTGTTGGTGGAGGACGATCTGGAATTACTGAATTTTGAAAAGAAATTCCTGTCGCCTCACTATCGTGTGCTGACGGCCGAAAATGGAGAAGAGGCGCTGGAGATCCTACGGGAGTCTAACGTGAACCTGGTAGTGTCTGACATCATGATGCCCGAAATGGATGGCCTTGAATTAACGCAAAAGATTAAGACCGACATAGAATTTAGTCACATACCCGTAATATTGTTGACAGCAAAAGTAAGCGTGGAATCGAAGGTACAAGGATTCGAGATCGGTGCGGATGCGTATATCGATAAACCTTTTTCCTTAGAAGTGCTTATGGCACAAATAGCCAACTTGTTACAGAATCGCGAGAAACTACGTGAAACATTTTTAAAACATCCCTATATCGGCGCGAATAGCATGGCGCTCACTAAGTCGGACGAAGAATTCATTCGGAAGTTGCATGCTATCGTGCTTGACAATATGGATAACTCTGAGTTTATTGTGGAAGATATGGCAGAACAGTTCAACATGAGCCGGGCTAGTTTTTATCGAAAAATTAAAGGGGTGCTCAATTTAACGCCCAACGAGTACATTCGTGCGGAACGGTTAAAGAAAGCCGCGCAGTTGCTCAAGGATAAGATATACAAAGTAAACGAAATCTGTTATATGGTGGGGTTTAATTCTCCTTCGTATTTCTCGAAATGCTTTCAACAGCAATTTGGTGTTCTGCCGAGAGATTTTGAATAGTAAATCCTTTAATTGAGATAGTATTTGCATCTTTTGAACAGTTTCCACTGTTTTATTACTTTGGAAACACCTATTTTCGTGGCATAAAAAATTATTAATTTATTAAAAAATAATATCAGCATGAAATCAAAATTAATCGTATTCATTTTACTTACAGCAACCCTCTCGCTTTCCGCTCAGTGGAAACCGGCGGGTGACAGACTTAAAACCCGATGGGCTTCACAAATTGATGTAAACAATGTATTACCGGAATATCCCCGTCCCATCATGGAGCGTTCACAGTGGCAGAACCTCAACGGGTTGTGGAATTATGCCATTTTGCCGGTCGGTAAACAAACTCCAACAACTTTCGACGGGAAAATTCTTGTTCCGTTTGCTGTTGAATCAAGCTTATCGGGCGTACAGAAGAGACTGGGAGGTGAAAACGAACTTTGGTATCAACGGGAGTTTACCGTTCCGTCTAACTGGAAGAACAACAGGGTACTACTTCATTTTGGAGCTGTAGATTGGAAAGCCGATGTCTGGGTAAACGACATTAAGGTTGGACAACACACCGGCGGATATACTCCGTTTTCGTTTGATGTAACTCCCGCATTAAAAAGCGGAGCCAACAAACTGGTCGTAAAAGTATGGGATGGAACCGACCAGGGGTACCAACCGCGTGGGAAACAGGTGAATAATCCGCACGGTATCTGGTACACTCCGGTCAGCGGAATCTGGCAGACCGTATGGTTGGAACCTGTTCCTGAGAAATATATCGAGAATATGAAAATCACCCCGGATATCGACAAGAACACCATAACCGTTGAAGTTTCTACCAATCAAGCCTCCGCTTCCGATAAGATAGAAGTGAAAGTAATGGATGGCTCCCGCGTTGTTGCTGTCGGACAGTCCATCAATAACCAGCCGGTTGAAGTATCCATGCCTGCGAATCCACGGCTGTGGTCGCCTGACGACCCTTTCCTGTATAATCTGGAAGTAATTGTGCTTGATGATAAAGTGAAAAGCTATGCAGCTATGCGTAAATATTCAACCAAACGCGACGATAAAGGAATTGTCCGCTTACAACTGAATAACAAAGATCTGTTCCAGTTTGGCCCGCTCGACCAGGGATGGTGGCCCGACGGATTATACACGGCCCCTACTGATGAGGCACTCAAGTATGATGTGGTCAAGACTAAAGATTTCGGGTTCAATATGATCCGTAAACACGTGAAAGTGGAACCTGCCCGTTGGTATATGCATTGCGACCAACTGGGAATGATTGTGTGGCAGGATATGCCCAGCGGTGACAGAAGCCCCGAATGGCAAATGCGCGAATATTTTACCGGAGTGGAAAGATTACGTTCACCGGAGTCGGAAGCCAATTACCGCAAAGAGTGGAAGGAGATCATCGATTATTTATATTCATACCCTTCAATCGCTGTATGGGTGCCGTTCAACGAGGCCTGGGGACAATTTAAAACGCAGGAGATAGTGGAATGGACCAAACAGCATGATCCGTCCCGTCTGGTTAATCCCGCCAGCGGTGGAAATCATTACCATACAGGTGATATGCTTGACCTGCACCACTATCCGCAACCGGAAATGTTCCTGTATGATGGCCAGCGGGCAACCGTCCTTGGTGAATACGGCGGAATTGGCTGGGCAAATAAGGAACACCTCTGGGAACCCGATCGTAACTGGGGTTACGTGCAGTTCAACAGTTCCAATGAAGTTACCAACGAATATATAAAATACGCAGAGCAGCTAAAACAGATGATTCGCCAAGGATTCTCTGCTGCTGTATATACTCAGACAACCGATGTGGAAGTGGAAGTTAACGGCTTGATGACCTATGACAGGGCGGTGGTGAAAATCGATGAAAGCAGGGTGCGGAAGGTAAATCAGGAAATATGCAATATATTAACCGATTGATTCTGACCTCAATGCTCCTGCTTGCTTTTTTCTCGTGTCAAGGAGGGAAGAACCGCAGTGATCAGGATTATTACATTGAATGGGATAAGACCTCCCTCTTCCGCGTGGCGGAAGAGGGAGGTTATCCTCGCTTACGCCGTTTGAACGACGGCTCGCTTTTGGTCGTGTACGAGAATAGAAAAGGGGATGTGGTTGCCAAAAGGAGTACCGATGGAGGCATCTCCTGGGATGAACCGGTAATCGCATTTGAGAAGTTTGAATTTGTTGATCCGAAGTCTTCCGCCTCCACGGTTGTGAATGTCTCTAATCCCGAGATCATTCAACTTGCCAACGGGGATATTCTGTTAGCATGTAATTTGCGCCCCCGGACAGAGAATATTTATCCATTTTCAATCGCCTTGAAAAGGAGCATTGACAACGGGAGAAGTTGGTCCGATGCACAAATATTATACCAAGCCGCTCCACTTTTCAGGGATGGCTGTTGGGAGCCCTCTTTCCTGATTTTGCCCGATGGCACATTACACATTTATTTTGCGAACGAATCTCCTTACCGTGATTCGGATGAACAAGAGATTTCGATGTTGAGATCTACCGATAACGGTCATACATGGAGTGAGAACCCGGTAACTGTTAGTTTCAGGCAAGGATACCGTGATGGAATGCCGGTGGCTGTTCATGACGGTGCGAATATATACGTGGCTATTGAGGACAACCTGTCGGGCCAGTTTAAGCCGTACATCATTTGCGGAACGGTTGGCAATCCATGGGCGAAAGCTGTGCCGGGAAATTCCCCGTATCGTTATTCCGCGTTGCAATCTCCTTTGCCCAACTTGACCTATGCAGGAGCTCCCTATCTTATTCGAACGGAGAATAATATTTTTGTGCTCTCCTATCAAACCACAAACGGCAGAGGTTCCGATTGGGAGCTCTCGACCATGGAGGTGCAGATCAGCGATACACCATCCGAATTCAGGAATCCCTCTCAGCCTTTTGTTGTCCCACTGTCGAAAGAGGCTAAATGGAATTCACTGGCCGATTTAGGAAATAATACCGTTGCCGCGCTTGCGTCCACAAACTTTGAAGGAGAGAAAATTGGCGTTTGGATGATTAAAGGAAGAATCAGAAAAAAATAAAATACAGAAGATGATACACGTTATTCAACATGTGTTGGTACTCTTGTTGTTGGTAGGATGTAAAGCGGGGGAGACTCCGCTGAAGACCTCTCCTGCCGACAAAGAGACATACAAAAATCCGGTAGTAAACTACAGCCTGCCCGATCCAACAATTATTAAAGCAAACGATGGTTACTTCTATCTTTACGCTACCGAAGATATCAGGAATACCCCCATTCACCGTTCCAAAGATTTGGTGAAATGGGAGTATGTCGGAACAGCGTTTACCGACCGGAGCCGTCCCACATTCGAGCCTCGCGGCGGCCTGTGGGCGCCCGACATCAATTTCATCAACGGAAAATATGTATTGTACTATTCCATGTCGGTATGGGGTGGGGAATGGACTTGTGGAATAGGCGTGGCAACTGCCGACAAGCCCGAAGGCCCGTTTACCGATCTTGGAAAACTTTTCAGGAGCAACGAGATAGGGGTTCAGAATTCTATTGATCAGTTTTATATTGAAGAAAACGGAAGAAAATATTTATTTTGGGGCAGTTTTCGCGGCATTTACGCCATTGAACTGTCGGATGATGGCCTTTCCCTGAAACCGGGAGCTGAAAAACAACAGGTGGCCGGAACGGCTTACGAAGGAGTGTATATTCATAAAAGAAACGGATATTATTATATGTTTGCTTCTATCGGATCATGTTGTGAAGGATTGAACAGCACATATACCACCGTGGTCGGCCGCTCCGATAACCTTTTTGGCCCTTATCTCGACAAGCAGGGTAAATCAATGATGGAGAATCATCACGAGATAGTGATTCAAAAAAATCAGAAATTTGTGGGAACGGGGCACAATTCGGAAATTGTGCAGGACAAGCAAGGACAGGATTGGATATTTTACCACGCCGTCTCGGTGGATAATCCTAAAGGAAGGGTGCTGATGATGGATCAGGTGCGATGGGAAAACAACTGGCCCTATATCGAAGGTGGGTCTCCGTCTCTGAAAGCCGACAAACCGGTAGCCCGCTATTATCGCAAAAACAAGGAAGAACTCACCTGAAAAATAGTTGTTTTCTTTCAATTTGATGGTTATTAAATTAAAATCATGTAAATTTGTGAGATAATGGCAATTCCAGAAAAAATTATAAAAAAAATGAAACTGAACAGATTAATCGGGCTGATAGCTCTGGTGGCTATCGTTGCTTGTACGCCCAAACAAAAAGAAACTCCCGAAGAACCCTCAACGCTATCGGGATTGAAAAGAAGTAATTTCCAGTCGTCGCTAAACGGTGACTCAACCGATTTGTTTGTGTTGAAGAATGCTAACGGGATGGAAGTTACCGTAACAAATTACGGGGGACGTATTGTGTCGGTAATGGTTCCCGATAAGAACGGAACTCTGCAGGATGTTGTTCTCGGATTCGATTCAATCCAGGGCTATACAAGTGTTTCCAACAATTTGGGAGCAACTATCGGCCGCTATGGAAACCGTATCGCAAACGGGAAAATAAAGGTTGGCGGGGTGGAGTACCAGCTTCCGCAAAACAATTACGGGCACACATTGCATGGCGGGCCGGAAGGATATGACACCAAGGTTTTTAAGGCAGTTCAGCCCGACAGCCAGACGGTTGTTTTAACCTATTTGTCAAAAGATGGCGAAGCCGGATTTCCCGGTAACCTGGATGTGAAAGTGACCATGAATTTGACGAACGACAATGCTATAGATATTCAATACGAAGCGGAAACCGATAAAGAAACCGTTGTGAATTTAACGAACCATTCTTACTTCAACCTGAGCGGAAACCCCGGCAACACTATTTTAGACCATCTTCTGACTATCAATGCCGATGAATATACTCCGGTTGATGACACATTTATGACTACAGGTAAAATAGATAAGGTGAAAGGCACACCTATGGATTTTACAGTTGCAACACCTATCGGTCAACGCATTGATGATACAACTTTTGTTCAATTGAAGAACGGCAAAGGTTACGACCACAACTGGGTATTGAACACAAAAGGCGATATTTCCCGGGTAGCTGCCACGGTTGTATCGCCGGTTACGGGTATTCAATTAGATGTTTATACCTCGGAGCCCGGATTACAAGTCTACACCGGAAATTTCCTCGATGGATCAATGACCGGCAAAAAAGGAATTGTTTATAATAGACGCAATGCAATTTGTCTGGAATCGCAAAAATATCCGGATTCTCCTAACAAGCCCGGCTGGCCGTCGCCCTACCTTAAACCGGGGGAGAAATATACCAGCCGGTGTATTTACAAATTTTCAGTTCAATAATTTAAAACATTTTTGATTATGCCTGACAGCTTAGCAAATCTTCCCATTTGGATCATCATTGTAGTTTCAGTGCTTGCACTATTCGATGCGGTGATGAAAGTGATCGCTATGTGGAGATCGGCACGAAACAACCATCTGGTGTGGTTTATCTTTATCACGATATTCAACACCGTTGGAATTTTGCCGATCGTGTATCTTGTGCTGCATAGGAAGAAAGAAATACCTGAAGCAGAATAGGCTGAAAAATTAAGGAGTTGTAGAGGAGGGCTTTATCACAATATAGGATAGCTCTCCTTTATTTTTTTTCGTTCTGTTGAATGTTTTCCTTATAATACTTGCACCATGGTCTAAGCCCGCAGATCTCGCATTTAGGCCTTCGTGCCACGCAAATATACCGGCCATGCAGGATGAGCCAGTGGTGCGCTTTTGAGAGTAACTCCGCCGGAATATATTTCACCAGTTCCCGTTCCGTCTCAAGCGGGGTTTTGGAGTTATTGGTTAACCCGATGCGGTTGGCTACACGAAAAACGTGTGTGTCAACCGGCATGGCGGGTTTATCGAACGCCACGGCGAGCATCACATTGGCCGTTTTTCTCCCTACACCCGGAATAGTTAACAAATCGTCGATAGTTGACGGAACTTTTCCATCGAAATCGGAGACAAGTTTTTTTGCCATTCCCACCAGATTTTTGGCTTTGTTGTTGGGATAAGAGCACGATTTTATGTACTCGAAAACTTCATCCGGCGATGATGCTGCCATCACTTCGGGAGTTGGAAACACTTCAAAAACACGTGGGGAAATCATATTCACCCGCTTGTCGGTACACTGGGCGGAAAGTATCACTGCTACCAGCAATTGATAATTGTTTTGATAGCGCAACTCCGTCTCAGCCGATTCCGCGTTGGCTGCGAACCAGTCGAGCACTTTTTCGTAAAGTTCCTTTTTGGTCATTATCTATCTTTTTATTTCGTTTGATAACGGGATAAATCGCGCACTCAGATCAGGATCTGCCATGTCGGGGTCGAGAGGGTAGATAGGGCGCTGAACCCGTTTGTAAGGCAATCGCAACAGGTCTTGGTCCACCCCTCCGGGAGTGAGTGCCATTACCCAGTCGCCACGCATATCGTAAAGCTCCGGCTCAAGGTATCCTATCTTCACCACTAAGATATCAGCTTCTCCCGGCTTTAACCCCAGGTCGGTAAATTTTTTCTCGGAGTGATAAGCGCTTCTCTTTTCCGTTACAATGGTATAGATATTGCCGCTTTTCACCACCACTTCGGTGCCGGCATCCACATCGCCCTCCTTGATGGCTGTAATCCTTCCCTTTAGCCGGATAGGAGGAGCAAAACGGTTGTCCACCTCAGCGCCGGCCGCGGCATCGATCTGTCCACCCACACCAATCTCTTTGGCCCTCTTCACCAGTTCCGGACCGGGGATGGAGGCATAAATAAGCGTTTTACTTCCGGACGACTTCAGTTCAGGGCGTTTGAATATTTCGTGCAGGGTCCATGTCACATCTCCGGCACCACCGGCAGTAGGATTATCACCCATGTCACTGATGATGAACGGTTTCTTATCGCTCGCCAGCGCTTTAGCGAGAGCTTCGTCCAGGTAAACGGTGGGAGCTACAAACCCGAACTCTTTTCTCACGTCCCAGAAATGGCGCGCCAGTGTTTCGGCTGCCCGGGCTACCGCCTCCTTATCATCTCCGTATGCCATCACCACGCCATGGTTGCGCGGTTCATCGGCCCATGGATAAGACATCCAGATAGCTGCATCAATCACTTTGTCTTTGTCAATAACGGTAGGGATCTGTGCATATAAACTTTTCCCCGGTTCGATACGCGTACTGGTCTTTTCCCCAGGGAGCAAGATGGGAACGGGGATCCATGCTTTATAAGCCGGTTTCCCTTTACCGCTTTCGAGGCGATCGAGAAGGTTTGTAACCGCTCTTTTTTTCGATTCGATGGCATCTTCGTGAGGCGCCAGCCGATAACAGGTAATTAAATCGGTATTTTGTGCCAGGCGTGGCGAAACGCTCCCATGCAAGTCCATCGATGTGGAAATCAACACATCCGTCCCCACCAACTCGCGGATGCGAACCAGAAAATCACCTTCGGGATCATCCAATCCCTGAACGCTCATAGCACCGTGAATATCAAAAAAGATGGCATCTAAAGGAAGTTTTGCTTTCAGGCTATCCAGCGTTTTTGAAACCAGCGATTCGTATGCTTCATGGCTTACAATCCCACCCGGCATGGCATGTCCGCGCAAGGTAGGCAACCAAACGGCACGATCAATGATACCCGAATCGGCAGCAAAAAACGGATAGTAAGTGAATACGCTGTCGCCATATCGCGCCTTGAACGCACCTTCGTGAGAGACGGCGGGTGAAAACGTGCTCGATTCAATGGCAAGCCCGGCAATAGCTATTCTTGGAAGCTTCTTTTTATTGTCTTGACATCCAATCGCTAAAATCAGTACTGCTAATAGGATGAAAGTTGAAAAAAGTTTTTTCATCTTTTTAATTTTTTATTGATTTTATAAATACCAAAATTAGTAAAAAATCAAATCAACGATAACAGGTATCCGGATAAAGAGAAATAACTAACAAAGATTCAGTACGTGTAATGTATGACAAGCTACTAAACATGCAGTTTCCGTTCTCAGGCGGTTCTCGCCTAAACTAATCGGTTCAAATCCGAGATCGATGGCTTTTTGAATCTCTTCTTCGCTGAAATCGCCTTCGGGCCCAATGAGGATAAGCACATCCTCTCCCTTTCGATAGGTTTTTGGCAAAGATATTTTTGGGGTAGGATAACAGTGCGCGATAAATTTACGTCCGGCAAACGATTTTTCAACAAACTGGCTAAAGGAGATCATCTCGTCAATAACCGGCATTACAGCCTGCTGCGACTGTTTCATTGCCGAAACGACAATCTTTTCAAACCGCTCCTTCTTAATCTCTTTTCTTTCGGAATATTTGCAGAGGATGGGCGTGAACTGGTCGGTCCCGATCTCTACGGCTTTCTCCACAAACCATTCGTTCCTCTCCATCTGCTTGGTGGGGGCAAAGGCTATCCGTAGCTTGAAATCCCATCCTTTAGGTTTCTCAACGCTGTTTTGGATACTTACCGTACACTGTTTCGGATGGGCATGGATCAGGATGCATTCATGAAAAAAACCTTTCCCGTCGGTAACGGTTAATATATCACCTTCCTTCATCCGAAGTACTTTTACGCAATGTTGTGATTCTTGTTCAGACAGCTGTTGCGAGTGTCTGATATGGGGTGAATAAAAAACTGTATCAGCCATTTTCTGCACTTTTCCGGCGGTTTATTTCATCGCGAAGTTTTGTTGCTAACTCGTAATTCTCATCTTTTATGGCTTCTTCCAGCCGTTTTTTCAGCGCATCAATTTTTACCTCTTCCATGTTTTCCGGAACCTCCTCAGCTTCAATATCTCTATTCTCGAGATCGGTTGAAAGCACCTCTTTTTCATCAAACACAATGGCCATATTCTGCATAATGGCTTCCGTGGTGAAAATGGGCGAATGGGTCCTCAAGGCAATGGCAACCGCATCCGATGTACGCGAATCGATTCGGAATTCCCGGTTGTTTTGACGCAAAAGCAGTTCGGCAAAAAAGGCGCCGTCTTCGAATTTATAAATAAAAACTTCTAATAACTCTATATTTAATGATTTGAAAATATTGTACACCAGATCGTGCGTCAGGGGCCGGGGAGGAGTCATATTTTCCATTACAATGGCAATGGATTGTGCTTCGGGCGTACCGATGACTATCGGTAACCTGCGGATACCGTTCTCCTCCGCGAAGATGAGTGCATATGCTCCGGCTTGTACCTGGCTGAACGATATACCCAGTATGGAGAGTTTAACCTTATTTGTCACAATTGTTGTTGTTTATCCGTTATAACTTCAAAAATACAATTTTTAAACAAGAAAAACACTAAGAAAGTGTTTAAATTTCTTACGAAAGAAGTAAATAAAAGGTTTTGCTAATGATAGCCCGCTATTATCGCCAAAACAAGGAAGAACTTTCCTGAAAAAATTCAAAACACATTCTAAGGAATGCATTTTTTTGAAATTTTGGAAATTTATTACGGATTTTGAAGAAAATTATTTATCTTTGCACCCACTTTACGACACGGTGGTTATAGCTCAGTTGGTTAGAGCGACGGATTGTGGTTCCGTAGGTCGCGGGTTCGAGTCCCGTTTTCCACCCGAATGCACTGATAATAAGTGCTTTTCTCTCTTAGATTTGTTTTAGGTAATCACGTATTTTACATACGTGATTTTTTTTATTTATGCCTCTCTTTCAACACTCCTTCGATATCTTCTAATTTTAACTTTTTTGTCTTCAGCAGGATAAGGAAGTGATAGAGCAGGTCGGCAGCTTCGTTTTTAAACAGATCCAGGTTGTTGTCCATGGCTTCGATAACGAGTTCAACGGCTTCTTCACCCACTTTTTGTGCCACTTTGTTCACTCCTCTGTTAAAAAGGCTGCTTGTGTAAGAACCTTCGGTTTTGCAGGCAATGCGTTGCTCGATAACTTTTTCCAGCTCGTAGATAAAGCCCTTTGGCGTTTCTTCGGCAAAGCATGTCGTGGCGCCAGTATGGCAGGTAGGTCCTTGCGGGATGGCTTTAATCAGCAGTGTATCGTTGTCGCAATCTTCCAGAATTTCGCTTACGGCAAGATAATTTCCGGAGGTTTCCCCTTTGGTCCACAGCCGGTCTTTGCTGCGGCTAAAAAAGGTAACCCTGCCTTCTGCCCGGGTTTTTTCGAAAGCTTCTTCGTTCATATAGCCCAACATCAGTACTTGCAATGTGTTGGTGTTCTGAATGATTACCGGAACCAACCCTCCGGATTTTTTGAAATTTATATTCATAATTTTAAAGTGAATAGTGAATAGTGAATAGTGAATAGTGAAAAGTTTCTCGTTATTCACTTTTAGTTTTTAGTCTTTGCTCTTTGTTCTTTGTTCTTTGCTCTTACCCCTCACCCCTTACTTCAATATTTTGTTGTTTTAGAAACTGTTTCAACTGCGGTATCGATATTTCGCCGAAATGAAAAATGCTTGCCGCCAATGCCGCGCTTGCTCTTGTCTGTTGAAAAACATCGGCAAAGTGTCTCATCGTTCCTGCTCCTCCCGAAGCGATAACAGGAATATTTACAGCGGTGGAGACTGCAGCGGTGATGTCGAGTGCGAAACCGTTCTTGGTGCCGTCGTTGTTCATCGATGTAAGCAGGATTTCACCGGCACCGCGTCGTTCGCCTTCCAGCGCCCAATCGACAGTGCGGAGTGGAGTAGGGGTTCTGCCGCCGTGAATATAGACTGTCCATTCACCGTTTTCGAGTTTGGTGTCGATAGCCAGCACAACGCATTGGTTACCAAATTCCGAAGCAATTTCTGAAATAATTTCCGGACGATTTACCGCTGCAGTGTTGATGCTTACCTTGTCGGCTCCCGCTTTGATAATTGCCTGTGCATCTTCCACCGAATTTATGCCGCCGCCAACGGTGAACGGGATATTGATTTCGCGGGCGATTTTTTCAACCAATCCGGTCAGGTTCTTCCGTTTCTCCACAGTGGCGGTAATATCGAGGAACACCAGTTCATCCGCACCTTCCTGAACGTATCGTTTGGCAAGTTCCACGGCATCGCCCGCATCGCGAAGCCCTACAAAATTAACGCCTTTCACCGTGCGCCCGTCTTTGATATCGAGGCAGGGGATAATTCTTTTTTTGAGCATACAATGTTGTTGTTTAATTTGTTATCTGTCTATTGCTGAACTTTTGCAAGTACACTTTGGCTGAATCTGTGTAACTCGTTCAGCTTGATACTGCCTTCGTAAATGGCTTTACCGATAATGGCCCCCTCGCACCCCATCCGCTTTATCTTCACCAAATCGTCTATCGATGAAACGCCGCCGCTGGCAATCAGCTTTACGTTTGTCCCTTGCAGGATTTCGGTATAAAGTTCGTTGGAAGTGCCCTGCAACATGCCGTCTTTCGAGATATCGGTACAGATGACGTACTTTATGCCTTTGCGTTCGTAATCGACAATAAAATCCACTACATCCAGTTCCGATTGCTGCTGCCAGCCGTGGATAGCAATTTTTCTTCCGTAGCTGTCGGCCCCCAAAATTATTTTGTCCGGACCGTACACAGACAACCATTTCAAAAAGAGATCGGGTTGTTGGGCCGCTATACTTCCCACGGTAATTTGGGCTGCTCCGTTTTCAAAAGCGATGCGTACGTCTTCATCGGTTTTGATGCCTCCTCCGAAGTCAATCGTCAGTGAAGTTTTTGTTGATATTTCTCTTAAAATATCCTTATTTACAATGTGTTTTGATTTAGCACCGTCTAAATCGACTAAATGCAAATAACGAATTCCGTTGGCTTCAAACTCTTTTGCCACTTCCACCGGGTTTTCGTTATATATCTTTTGGGTGCTGTAGTCGCCTTTGGTCAGGCGCACGCATTTTCCCCCGATAATATCTATGGCTGGAATGATTCTCATAAGTCCAAAAAATTTTTCAATATCCTTTCACCCACGTTCGCCGATTTCTCGGGATGGAACTGTGTGGCGAAGAAATTATTGTTTTGTATGGATGCGCTGAACGGTAAAATATAATCACATTCAGCGATGGTTTGCGTGCAGATTTCGGCATAATAGCTGTGCACGAAATAAACGGCATCATCGTTACCGAAACCCTCAAAAAGGGACGATTTTGTATGTTCCAGATTATTCCAGCCAATGTGAGGAACGATGTCCGACAATGGAAATTTCTTTACCGCAGTGTCAAAAATTCCCAGACAATTGGTATTTCCTTCTTCCGAATACCTGCACAACAGTTGCAGGCCCAGGCAAATTCCCAAAACGGGTTGGTCAAGCGATTTTATTACCGTATCCAGCTCCCGTTCCTTTAAATATCCCATTGCGGATGATGCTTCGCCCACACCGGGGAAGATCACCTTTCCGGCACGACGGATTTCAGCCTTGTCGTTGGTTATGATGCACTCGTGCCCCAACCGTTCCACCGCATTTTTTACCGATGCGATGTTGCCTGCGTTATATTTGATGATACACACCATTGTCTGAATATTTTATATTACCCCTTTCGTACTGGGAATTCCTACATTCTCGTCGCGTTTTACCGCCATCTTTATTGATTTGGCGAATGCCTTGAAAATGGCTTCCGTTTTGTGGTGTTCGTTGTTGCCTTCGGCTTTGATGTTGAGGTTACATTTTGCGTTATCGGAGAATGATTTGAAGAAATGCATAAACATTTCGGTAGGGACATCCCCAATAAATTCGCGTTTAAAATCCACCTCCCAAACCAGCCAGGGCCGGCCGCCGAAATCGATGGCAACCTGTGCCAGGCAATCGTCCATAGGGAGCAGAAATCCATAACGTTCTATTCCTTTCTTTTTCCCCAACGCTTGTAAAAACGCCTCTCCCAGGGCAATAGCAGTGTCTTCTACCGTATGGTGTTCGTCGATCTGCAGATCGCCGTTTACCCGGATGGTGAGATCCATATTTCCGTGGCGTGCAATCTGCTCCAGCATGTGATCGAAAAATCCCAATCCTGTAGCTATCTGGCTCTTTCCTGATCCGTCAAGATTTATCTCCACAAAAATATCGGTTTCGGAAGTTTTACGCCGGACAACTCCTTTTCTGGGTTCCGATTTCAAGTACGCATAGATATCGGCCCAGTTTATTGTGCACAACACGGCATCATCGGCCTTGTCCGCGTTCAGGTAAATGGCTTTGCAGCCGATGTTTTGTGCCAGTTGAATATCGGTTGTCCGGTCGCCGATAACGTAAGAATTTTCCAAATCGTAATCCCCTTTCATATAATGCGTCAGCAGTGCTGTTCCCGGTTTTCGGGTAGGGAGATTTTCGTGTTCGAAAGAGCGGTCGATAAGTATTTCGTTGAATATTATGCCTTCGTTTTCAAATGCTTTTAACATTTTACGATGTACAGGCCAGAACGTTTCTTCGGGAAACGACGGAGTGCCCAACCCGTCTTGATTGGTCACCATGACCAGTTCATATTCCAACTCTTTTGCAATTCGCGACAGGTATTGAAACACTTGCGGATAGAACTCCAGCTTTTCCAGGCTGTCAACCTGAAAATCAGTGGGGGGTTCGATAATCAATGTTCCGTCGCGGTCGATAAACAGGACTTTTTTCATTTTATTTTGCGTTCAAACGGTGTAACTCTTTCAACAATTCTTTATTCTCATCGGGAGTTCCGACGGTAATTCGCACACAATTTGTCACCTGCGAATTCCGGTTGCGGATAATCACTTTTTTTTGTACCAGTTCGTTATAAATCCGGTTGGCATCCGAAACCTCAACCAACAAGAAATTGGCATCGGATGGATAAATTCTTTTTACGATTTCCATCTTCGACAACTCTTCGGCAAGATGCGCTTTTTGTTGCAGGATCGTATTGCGGCGTTCTTCAAACTCATCCGGGTGCGAAAGCGTTTCCAATGCTGCTTGCTGATTGATGGCGCTGACGTTGTAGGGCGGTTTGGTCTTGTCCAGCAACGAAATAATTTTTTCATCGGCAAAAGCCATTCCAACCCTGACGCCCGCCAATGCCCACGCTTTGCTGAAGGTCTGCATCACAATAAGGTTGGGGTATTTATTGATTTTACTTTTCAAGCTGTGCTCCGGGCAGAAATCAATATACGCTTCATCCGCCACTACGATTCCGTTAAAATTATCGAGCAGTTTCTCCAAATTCTCCAACCTGTTTCCGGTAGGATTGTTCGGCGAGCAAACAAAAATAAGTTTTACGGAGGTGTCGGCTTTGGCAGCTTGCAGAATTTTTTCAATATCAAGCTGAAAATCTGTTGTTAATGGAATTTTCTGCAAGCCGATATTATTGATGTTTGCCGATACTTCATACATCCCGTAAGTAGGCGGACAAATAATTGCGCTCTCTTTTCCCGGTTCACAAAAAATCCGGTATATCAAATCGATAACTTCATCGCTTCCATTACCTATAAAGATTTGTTTTGCAGGCACATTTTTAACTTCCGACAACTTCGTTTTCAGCGCTTTTTGATGGGGATCGGGATAGCGGTTCAGCGTTCCAAACGGATTTTCGTTAGCATCGAGGAAGATGCCTTCGCTACCCTGGAATTCGTCGCGAGCGCTTGAATAGGGTTTTAGCGCAAGAATATTTGGCCGGACAAGCTTTTCTATATCAACTGTTTTCATACATCTTCAAATTTAATACTTCACCTACACGCAGCGCCATGGCATTTTTGTGGGCAAAAAGTTCTTCGGCTTCGGCCATCGTCTCCACGGCCGTCCCGATACTCGCAATCCCTTCCTCCGATAATTGCTGGAACGTGATTTTCTTTACAAAACTGTCCAGGGAAACGCCGCTGTATGCTTTTGCGTGGCCGCTTGTGGGGAGTGTGTGGTTAGTGCCGCTGGCATAATCGCCCGCACTCTCGCAACTGTAATTTCCCAGAAAAATCGATCCGGCGCTGATCACTTCGCGGCTGCGCAAAACAGGATTTTCTACTGCCAGTATCAAATGCTCGGGAGCGTAAACATTGCTGAACCGGATGCACGTCCCGATGTCTTTAAACAAGATGGCCCGGCTGTTTTTTAATGCTTTCTCCGCTATTTCTTTTCGCGGCAGGCTTGCCAGCTGGATATCGAGTTCATTATTTATTTCTTTGATCACCTTTTTATTGTCCGACAAGAGGACAACCTCGCTATCCGGCCCGTGTTCGGCTTGTGAAAGCAGGTCGGCAGCAACGAACGACGGGCGGCAGGTTTCGTCCACAATCACGAGTACTTCGCTGGGCCCGGCAGGCATATCGATAGCTGTGCCGTAATACTGTGCGGCGTGCTTTGCTGCCATCACGTACTGGTTGCCGGGGCCGAAAATCTTCTCTACTTTCGGAATGCTTTCCGTGCCGGAAGAGAGGGCTCCGATGGCCTGAATTCCACCGACAGCAAATAGTTGAGTTACTCCCGCCAGATTTGCCGCATAAAGAATGGCGGGGTGAATAGCACCTTCTTTATCGGGCGGCGTACAAAGTACAATCTCTTTACAACCGGCTATCTTTGCCGGAACTGCCAGCATCAAAACCGTGGAGAAAAGCGGTGCTGTCCCGCCCGGGACATAAATCCCCACTTTTTCTATCGGCCGTGATTCGCGCCAGCAAACCACGCCCGGCGATGTTTCCACTTTCACGATTTCTTCTTTCTGCGAAAAGTGGAACTTCACGATGTTGTTTTTTGCCAGGGCGATGGCTTGCTTCAATTGTTCCGGAACCTGTTGCGAGGCGGCTTCAATTGTTTCGTTGGCAACCGTGAAATTATCTGCCGAAAAACCATCAAATTGCCTGGCATATTTCAACACCGCCTTATCGCCTTTCTTCCGGATATCATAAAAGACCTTGTTCACCAAGTCCATCAGCTTAGCTTGCTTTATCGCCGATCGTTCTGCTAATTGTGGCCATTTGCTTTCGGCCGGATTGTTTATTGCCTTCATATTGGTCCCTCCGCTTTCACAGAATCATTTTTTCAATATTCATGACTAAGATCCCTTGGGCATCAACGTCTTTCAGTGCATCAATCACGTCCCAGAATTGATCTTCCTGTACTACTGAGTGTATGCTGCTCCATCCCTCTTCGGCAAGCGGAAGGATGCTGGGCGACTTCATTCCCGGAAGTATGGAACAAATTTTCGGGATCGATGAATTGGGTGCGTTCATTACAATGTATTTGCTGCCCAGGCCTCTTTTGAATGCCCTTATGCGGAAAAGGAACCTGTCCAGCAACTGTTGCTTGACTCCCTTGAGATTCCTGTTTGCGATCAGTACCGCTTCGCTTTTTATAATGGCTTCAACTTCTTTCAATCCGTTCATAATGAGTGTGCTGCCCGTGCTTACAATGTCGAAAATCCCATCAGCCAACCCAATTCCGGTAGCAATTTCAACACTTCCTCCCAGTTCTTCAATTTTCACATCGATGCCTTTAACGCCGAAGTATTTCTTTAAGATCTTCGGGTAACTGGTGGCGATGCGTTTCCCGTGGAAATAATCCAGGTTGGTATAAACCTCATCTTTGGGGATGGCGAGCGACAGCCGGCAGTTGCCAAATCCCAGTTTCTCTATTTCATCCACCTCTTTTTCCTTTTCCCACACTTCGTTTTCCCCCAGGATACCGATATCGGCAACACCTTTTTCAACGTATTGAGGAATATCATCGTCGCGCAGGAAAAGGACCTCCATCGGAAAGTTACGGGCTTCAGTCTTCAGTTTCCGGTCGCCGTTCGACACTTTAATGCCGCATTCATCCAATAGTTGCAACGATTTTTCGCTTAATCGTCCGGTTTTCTGGATAGCTATTTTCAATTTTTCCATACCTCTGATTACTAATTAAAAAAACCCGCCTGAAGTGTTCAGACGGGTCTATGTTATATATTCATGCTTATACATACCAATTTCAGCTCGCCTGACTGCAAGTATGAAAATGATGATGGTGAAGCCTGTTTACTTTCATTTTATCTTTTTTGATGACGCAAAGATAATAGAATAATTTTAATACAACACAAAAACAAATATTTATTTTTTTATTTGGGGCTATAATCTTTATTTTTCGGTCGCTTCATCATTCAACTGTGCAGCGTCTCCCTACGGGCTATACGGAAGAAAGGAAGGTTCAAAGACGCGAAAAAGGGCACAAAACGGCATAAAAGAGAGAAGTGTAACTATAATTCGTAAAATTCAAAACAGTTTCTAAATTATATATCGTAAATTTTAAGTAAGTTTGCACCCTATGAAAAAAATGATATTCATAGCTCTATGGATAAGTGTTTGCGTTTCGGCTTCCATGGCGCAGGCCCGCGTTATATTGCCCGATTCCACCCAGATGACCACTAATCCGGATTCGGTTGATCTGTTGCCCCGGCAGGTTCCACGAGGCCTTGATCATGGCCACGAAGAGCCGTTCGATACCATCAACCTGAAGCTGCCTGCTGCAACGGTGTGGCATTTGCACCCAAGAAGCGGGGATCGCATCATTGTGCCGATGGATACGCTGAAGTACAACTTCCAGCAAACTACCGTTCCCGATGGGTATTCGGTTGCAGGCGGATATCTGGGGCCGGTTGGTTCGCCGTTTATATCCAAAATATTTTTCGAAAGAGACGAAACGGGTCAATTCCCGTTCTACGATGCCTACAAACCGTATAACAAATCTCCCGGACAGCAGATTTTTTACAATACACGGGTACCTTATGCCAAGCTGGATTACCAGACGGCAGGCACCCGTCCGTTAAGAGAACAGCGTTTAAGGGCTTTGCTGACGACAAATTTCGGTAAACGCCTGAACATAGGGCTGGAAGGGGACCTAATCAATGCGAAAGGATTGTATAAGTCGCAGGAGAACAAGCACAACGATTGGGGTCTTTTCGGTAATTACCTGAGCGACCGGTTTGAAACTCATTTTTTAGCCTCCACCTCAACCCTCAAGCATTTCGAAAACGGCGGGGTTACCGATGAACGGTTTATCCGGGAGCCGGAATCCGTGGGGCAGAATTTTTCGACCGTTGATATTCCCGTAAAATTTACCAATACGTGGAATAAAATAAAAACCGATCAGTTGTTCTTTTCGGGAAAATACAACCTCGGCTACAGCGATCAGAAAAAGGATTCGCTCAATAGCAGTGAATTTATACCCGTGGCGAGTGCCATTTTCACATCGCATTATACCGGACAAGACCGGCGGTTCCTTTCCTACGATACGGCCCAGGTAACGGTAGAAGGTAAGGATATGCAGCGTATCGACCAGTTTTATCCAAACCGGTTTTACAATACGGCCGTTGATGACAGCACCACGTTCTCATCGTTTAAAAATACATTTGCATTGTCGCTTCGCGAAGGATTCAAGCCGTGGGTGAAGTTCGGATTAACGGGATATATTGAACACGAGCTTCGTAATTTTTCGATGATCGATTCCGTTAACACGACGATTGGCCGGACAAAACACCGTGAAAGTTCGGTTTTTATCGGTGGGATCCTCAACAAACAACAGGGCGAAAATCTCCGATTTAATCTACAAGCCAATCTGGGGGTGGTGGGTGCCGACCTTGGAAAATTCAATCTGGAAGGTGAGGTTGAGACAGGTTTTAATATTGCCGGGAAACGGACCTTATTAAGCGGTCATGCCTATGTTAAAAATATAACAACCAACTATTTGCAAAAACACTACCACTCCAAGTATTTTTGGTGGGACAAAAACTTCGGCGATACGCGGAGGGTGTTTTTAGGAGGTAAACTTTATATTCCGTTCACCAACACAACCTTGAGCGCCGGAGTGGAAAATTTGCAGAATTATATCTATTTCGACAAAGACAGGAATATTGCCCAGCACTCTTCAAACGTGCAGGTTTTATCCGTCAGGGTAGATCAGTATATGAAACTGGGCATTTTTAACTGGGATAACCAGGTGGTGTATCAAACGTCAAGTGATCAGGAAGTTATTCCGGTCCCTATGGTAAGTATTTATTCAAACATGTACTTAAAGACATTGATAGCTAAAGAATTGACGTTGCAGTTTGGAGTAGATGCACATTATCATACTTCTTATTTTTCTCCCGGGTACGAACCGGCTTTACTTCAATTTTACAATCAGCGGGAAAAAGAGATTGGAAATTATCCTATCGCAACGGTTTATGCCAACATGCATCTTAAGCAAACCCGTTTTTTTGTGATGCTTTACAATGCAGCGTCCGCTGTTTGGAAACCGCGTGAATATTTTTCGTTGCCCGGCTACCCGGTTAACCCGATGATGATTAAACTGGGACTCTCGGTTGACTTGCACAATTAGAAACTGTTTCTTAATTTGCCTCGCTGTGAAACCGAAAAAAACAATTGTAATCTACGGCGTACTTTTAGTTATTGCCGTTTTCCTGATGGTGCTGCTCTATAACGTTTCTAACAGGGCTGAGATTACTTTGCCCAGGGATTTCCCTGAGATAATAAAAAGCGGGAAACTGAATATCGTTACCGATTATAACCCTGTAGGGTATCGTGTTTCCGGCGACTCAATTTCCGGATTTCAGTATGAACTCATCAAAGCCCTGGAACGGGATTGGAAACTGAAGGTGAATATCTTTCTGGAGAACAGCCTGGATGAAAATCTTCAGGGGCTGGAACAGGGGAAGTACGATATTGTTGCCCGGAACATCCCCGTGAACACGCAATTGCGTCAGCAGTTTGGCTTTACCGAATCCATCAACCTGAACAAACAGGTGCTTGTACAGCGAAAACTTGCACCCATCCGCCAGCACCTGGATTTAGCCGGGAAAACCATTCATGTGCATAGAGGCTCGCCCGTTATTTTGCGTTTGCAAAACCTTTCCCGCGAGATAGGAGATACCATTTTTGTAGTGCAAAACGACGTTTACGAAACGGAACAACTGGTGATGATGGTGGCAGGCGGTGATATTGATTTTACGGTTTGCGACGAAGTGGTTGCGAAGCGACTTGCCGAACAGATGCCGGAGATTGACGTGGAGACGGACATCAGTTTCACGCAACTGGAATCGTGGGCAGTACGGAAGGATTCGCCCGTTTTATTGGATAGCCTGAACGCCTGGCTTTCACGATTCCGGAATTCGAAAGAATTTGGAAAAATATACAGTAAGTACTATTAACCTATTCCACCCGCATCAACTCACTCATAATCCCGTCGGAAATAAAAATACCTTCCCGGGTAAGTATCAGTGAATTGTCTTTAATGGCAAGGAGGCCTTCATGGATGAATTTCCGGGCATTTTGCAGGCAGTAACCGGACAATCCTTGTCCGAATCTTTCTTCCAGCAGGTCTAAATCCACTCCCCACATCGTACGTAATCCGGTTAGGATAAATTCGTTGTATTTTTGAGCGAATGTTAATTTTTCCGATTCCTGTAAAAGTTTTCCGGATTGAATCGCAGCGGTATATTTTTCGAGCGAAGCCATATTCCACCTACGGTTTTCACCATCGTATGAGTGTGCCGAAGGCCCCAGCCCCATGTATTTCTCGTTTTTCCAATACGATGTGTTGTGTTTGGAGTACAACCCGTTCTTAGCAAAATTGGAGATCTCGTAGTGTTCAAAACTGTTTTGGGCAAGCGTGTCGATAAGCGTGGAGAACATTTCCGTGCTTGTTTCGTCGGTAACGGGCCGTACCCTGCCTTTTTGCAACAATGAATAAAGTTTGGTCTGCTTTTCGTAAATAAGGTGATATGCCGAGATGTGCTGAACGTTCAACTCACAGGCTTGTTGCAGATTTTCCTTCCAGATTCCGGGTGTTTGACGGGGCAGACCATACATCAGATCGATGCTGATATTATCAAATCCGGCTTGTTGGCAGAGCTTGACTGCCTCTACAGCCTGGCGTGACGAGTGCCGCCGGCTTAAAAACCTCAACTCGTCGTCGTTGAAACTTTGAATTCCTATACTGATCCGGTTGAAAGGTAATTTGTGGAGCAGTTGTATATAATCTTCCGAAAGATCGTCGGGATTAGCTTCCAGCGTGATCTCAGCATCATCCTCTATCGAAAACCGGGAGAAAAGCGTTTCGAAAATCTCTTCGAAATGTTGTTTGCTTAATCTCGATGGCGTCCCACCCCCGAAATAAATGGTCTTTACGGGTTCCGGCACTTCGCTTTTTCTTTGTATAGCTTCTGTACAAAGGGCTTTTACAAAAGTTCCTATTTCACTTTCGTCGGTCTCCTTGTAAAAGTCGCAGTAAACGCACCGTGTTTTACAAAAAGGGACATGGATGTAAATGCCGGCCATCAGGTTTCCGTCAGAAATTTATACGCTTTTAAATACTTCCGGATCCGGGAAACGGTGGTGTCGTTGAGCTCTTTGAGGCGGCGGATGTCCATGTTATCCGACAAATCGTTTATTTTTACACGGACAGCAACGGGGTTTTTCGTTACGCGCATCAGATACTCATCGTATGTTTCCGAGTCGTCATGCGTCATAGCATTGACTGCATCCAATATTTCCGGTGAAAAACCTTCTCCGGCCAGATCCTCCAGTGTCCGGTCCGAGTCTTCCACCACATCGTGCAGCGCACCGACAATTTTTTCCTGTAAAGTATGTCCGGCGCTCATCACGCGCAAAACATGCCCGAGATAAGGCTGCCCGTTTTTATCGTAATGTCCCGTGTGCACTTCAATGGCGATATCGGTCGCCCGTATGAGTTGTTCCTGTAAAGTCATTTTTGGTTGTTTATCAGTTCTTTAGTTGACAGTGGTTCATCCGTTGTTATGAAGTCAACTTTTAAATCAAGCATTTTCCGGACATCTTCGGGTGTATTCACCGTCCATACATTCACCTTCAGTCCGAGATCGTGCGATTCTTTTACCCAGTTTGGATTCTTTATTAACACATTGAAATGATAGTCTATACCGGCCGCGCCCATGGCTTTGATTACTCGGGGAGAGAGGTCTCCGTTGAGGTAATATACCGGCGCTTCCGGATCGAGTTTTCTCACCTGGTTAACGAAGTTAATGCCGAATGAAATATATTCTACCCGGTTTTGCAGGCCTCTGTCGTGAATCATTTTAATCACTTTTTCGGCCAATTCGTCCTCCATTTTTTTCTCCCTGTGCGTCTTTAATTCGACGATCAGCTTGATGTTCCTGCATTTTTCAAACGCGTTTAAATACTCTTCCAACGTAGGTAACGGCTCGCCGTTCGCTAATTTCACCTTTTTGAGTGTGGCGGCCGGAGTGTCCTGGACCGATAATTTTTCCCCGTTGAGCAGCACATCGGCATCGTGATTTATCACAGGCACACCGTCCGACGATAACCAGACATCGACTTCGGAGCCGAAAACACCTATGGCGTCAGCCTTCATTAAGGAAGTAACGGAGTTTTGTGCTGAGCCGTCTGCTTTCCAATATCCGCGATGCGCAATCACTTCCTGCGATGTAGCGGAAAATGCAAACGACAAAAAGAACAGGGTGATAATTAAATTCTTTCGATTCATGATGGTTGAATTTATACTGAATAAGTTTTCCATTTTTTGCTAATTTATTTATGATTCTGCTTCAAAGGTACAGAATTTTATAATTTTTTGGTAGCGAAAGCCTTTAAAAAACTTTTCATTCTAAATTATTACACATATTCCTCAAATTTGATAGAATTTGCGGAATCCATTCCCTGAATTTAATTTAATTTGCGGATTATACTGTTCTTATCGCCTTTTTCGCCCAAAACGGTTTGTGAATTTTGCGAACAGATAAATGGAGAACATTAAATTAATTAAATGTAATCATTATACCCACATTAAATTGGCTAATTTCAAATGATTCCCAAGGATCATAAGAATTATTTATGTTGATTGTCTCACTTTTTTTATCAATGCCTGTTTCTTTTCTGGTCAAAAAAAAGCCATCTTTTTCTTTCACTCTAAGAACATCTTTTGAAGCTATGGGAATATAATATTTTACAAACAGCTTAACGCCCCAAAAACGACTTATTTCTTTTTTTATTGAAAACTCGGGTGTAATTGCCAACTGTTTCACGCCATAATCAAATTCAATTTTATCTGAATTAAAATTTTTCCCATTAAATGTAAATGGTCCGTGATTATCCTGAACGTCCATATCAACATAATTTCCCATACTGGTAAATGCAACCGCACCTTGTAAAAATAGAGGAAAGCCCTGCTGCTTAATGTTTTTTCTGTATTCAAATCCCACATTCCATAATGAGGAGTGCATACGTTTATTTCCGATATCGGTAATTCCTGAATAAAAAACATTGAAATTTTTCCTTATCCTGTATCCCACCAATGTTTCAAGAAAAAATATATCCTCCGTGAAATTATCGGATTTATTAAGTTCAAAAAGACGAGTATTTTTATTCGGGATAAAAGTAATGCTTACGGGATTTGACGGGATATCAATTCTTCGTGACGATATTCCATACTCGATATTTAATTTAGGGAGAACAGTAAAAAAAGCATTCCTGACGTGTTGCTTTGGCGATATCGGCGAATGGAAAATATTGTCGGATGCTTGTGGTGAAAAGGTGAAGATAGCAGCCAATTTTTCATCGTTCTCAATGGAATCGTAATCAGTCCATTTACTTTTACTGTAATCTTCCGCTTTTTGGGCAATCGGCTCGGTTTGTCCCAGCCTTCTTTCAAACGGGATAGGCGTAACATCTTCAAATTGAGTTGTGGTGGTTACATATTCTACTATTCCGAGACGTGTTTTGTTCCCAATTTTATCGGTATGACTGTTTTTGTATGTCAGATATTTTAAGTACCAACGGTTGTCTATTTTATCATATATTACTTGTTGACTGATTCGAACATCTTTTACTCTTGGCTGTGATGATAACTCTATATTGTCTTCCGCAAACTCAGCATAAGCCAAACTCTCTTTTTCAATATACATGGTCGCGTTATTTATACTTCTTCTTGAGTTCTTTTTTTTCCAGCTTATGCTGTAAAAAGAGTGGGCCCCTTTAGACACAAGCCCGTTGAATTGGTATTCATATTCATTGAAATGGCGGGGATCGATGCATTTTCTCTTGTTGAGTATCGCGTCCATATCGATGATGAGAAAAGGGCCGCCAAGATAAAAGCTTCCACTATTTTTAAACTTTCGTTTTCTGGATTTCATAATTTCTATCTGTCCTGGAAGGCCGGAGGGTTGAATATATGAATTTTTATAAATATGTAGAACGGACTCTGTAAAGTCTATATGCTCATTATTCTCATCCTGGATGCTTTCACGATAAAAACCGAAATAAGATGACGGCCGGGCAGGGTAATTATCCGCGATCTTGTTAAATGCCTTTTTCAATAATGTGAACAATGTGGAGTCCGGTATCACATAGACTTCTTGTAAAACATAAATCTCGGGACGCAGTTTAATAATATATTCGTTGGTATCTTTAGTAATTAAAATACTGTCTCTTTTGAATCCAATGCCGGAAAAAAACAAATAGGAATCTACAAAGGAATGGGGTATGGATAAAGAGAACTCCCCACTGTGGTTAGTAGCTGTTCCTATTTTTCCATCCTTAGTGAGTATGGTTATGTTAGGTATCGCCTCTCCGTCATCGGCATTTTGTGTTACTCCTTTGATATGCATTGTTTGCCCGTTGACGAGTAGCCGGGTTGTCAAAAATATGCAGAAAAGCAATGGTCTTAGGTATCTCATTTCAGTTTGTGAATTCCGCCTTCGGCTGCTTAAATTCTTTAAATTCTGAATTTTTATTTTACAAAAATAGTTTAAATTATTAATAATAAAACTGTTTGTTGCAATTAATACTCCACTATGCGCACTTGTGTTGATTCAATTATATGGCAAAGTTACGGTGGTTAGTGAAAAGATTAGGTTAACAGAACGTTACATAACCTATCCAATTACGTTAAATAACATTGGACTAACTATTTGTTTGATTATCAGAAGTGAGTTTTCTGCGCTATGTCCCATGCCCGTTTTATTAACGTAACGTGCTGGATTCGCATTAAGAGTTCACATTTGCGACAGTGCCAATTACCTGATTGTTAAGTTAAAAAAGATAGAAATATTTTATTGCGTTAATGCAGCATTAAGAAAAAACTATTATCTTTGTGTCAGAATGATGAAAACCAAATACATAAAGTTGTTAACGTTGTCCGCAATAGTTGTTATTGTATTGTTGCAGGTTATTTGGACTGTAAATGTGTACCAGCTTACTGAAAAACAGCTGAAACAGAATGTTAATGATTTATTTAAAACATCTGTAAATAAAGAATTAATGAATCGAATGGAATCCGACACATCAACGGATGGTGTAATTGGTTCTGTGGAAAGAGATACTACAGGAGTTCTGACATCTTATGAACTTATGTTTCAAGAATATCTTTCTAATAAGTCAATTTTTGTATCTTTGAATGTTTTAGACACCATCTTTCTTTCCGAAGCTGTCAAACAAAATATCCACGGTGCATTTGTCATCAATCGTATCAATCCCCAAACAGGTAAAATATTGGAAACCACGGACCCGCTCCGCAGAGGCACATTGCATGGAGCCATGGCATCTGAAGTTATACCCATCCGCGTGGATGGAAGCGAGGGGGTGCAGGTGTTGCTGGTTTCGCCATACCGCGCCGTTTTCAGCCAAATGATATTTGTTTTGGTACTCTCGTTGTTGTTGGTGTTGTTTGTTGGGTATGTCTTTTTCTTCTTGCTGCAATCTTTCGTGAAAGAAAAACAATTACGGCAGTTCCAGACCGATTTTTCGCACGCGCTTATCCATAACATGGCTACGCCTTTGGGAACTATCGCGCAAATAAACAACCTGATGGCAAACGACAAGTTTGCGGCAGACAGCGGGAAGCGGAACAGATCCGTCGATATTGCCCAACAGCAGATACTCAACCTGCAAGCGCTTACCGACCGTATCCTGACCGTGGCACGCAGCGAACAGTCGCACCTTGTGCCGAAGTTCACACCAGTTAATATAACCGGTGAGGTAAGGAATATGGTAAACGCCTACTCTTTGCAAAGCAAAAAAAGCGTGGATTTCTCCACCCGTTTCCATCCGCAGGAAATAACGTTTATCGCAGATAAAACAATGCTTGTTAATGCAATGGACAATTTAATAGATAACGCGGTTAAATATTCGGGGGATGCCGTGGAAATTGAAATCGAATGCAAGCTGCTGGAGGACGGGCTGCTCATCAGTATAAAGGACAACGGATACGGTATATCCGACAAGGACAAACGGGTTATCTTTGCCAAATTCGAGCGTGGCGAGGCCGTTACACGTGGCGAGGCCAAAGGTTTCGGGTTAGGCCTGGCTTACGTGAAAAGCGTGGCCGAAGCGCACGGCGGTACCGTTAACCTGTACAGCAAAAAAGGCGAGGGTACCAAGTTTGAACTGTTTATCCCGTTTCGGGAGAAAATCACCTCCTTCTCAAAAAATTAATGTCACCGAATAAGATAAATGCCTAAATGATTAAACTTTTATTTGTAGAAGACGATGATGCGTTCGCGTATGCCATACAGGGCGGATTGGAATTATTGGAGGAGTACGAAATTTGCCGGGCAACCAACGGACACGAAGCAATGTCGCTTTACGATGCTTTTTGCCCCGATGTGGTAGTGGCTGACATCGAAATGCCCGGAATAAACGGTTATGACCTGGCACGTGCAATACGGGTAAAAAATAAAAACGTGGTCCTTCTGCTTGCTTCGGGGTTGACATCGCCCAAAGATCTGTGCGAGGGCTATAAACTGGATATAGATGAATATGTAAAAAAGCCTTATATAGCCCAGGAACTGCACTGTCGCATACAGGCTATCCTGAAACGTATGCGGAAAACAGTAATACCCGAAGAGGTTCCGGAAGAAGAAACCGGACAGATACACATCGGCCGTTACGTGTTTGATGTGGAGGAGCGAACACTCTCTTTTGACCGTAAACTAACCCAAAAACTTACGCCGCTCGAAGCGGATATTCTTTCGCTGTTGCTCGGGAACCGCAACCGCTTAGTGCTGCGTTCCGATATTCTTCAACGCTTTTGGGGAAAAGACGATTCCGAATTTGCATCGCGCAGCCTGGATGTGTTTGCGAGCAAACTGCGCAAATATCTTTCAAAAGACATATCGGTAAAGATTGTCAATGAGCGGGGTAGGGGGTTGAGGTTGGAAATTGGGTAAAAGTCGGGACACGATGGCTTTGCTTTCGTTGGTTTATACATGTTTTCCTTCCTCAACTTTTAAATAATACGCTGATAGCGTATAACAATAAAATTCCTCATTGCAAAAAAAGGGAACAACTCATTATTAGGGAGTAATAATGAATTGTTTTTGACTCATTACTCAACTTAGAACAATTAAATCTTTATCGATTTATTTTTGTTAATATACGCGAAGATTATTAAAATGAAAAATACTCGCATAGTTATTAAACACGCCATAGATAATATTTCTTTTAAATTCAAATCTTTAGTTGAGTATGTGAAAAATAATACAACAACTATAACAGAAAAGGACACTATAGTTGTTGATATAAACGAAGTCTTGTACTCATATAGATATTCTTTCATAAAGCAGTTTTTTTGAAATTTTTATGTGAAATGTATCATTTAATAAATATAAAGGGGATGAGCTTTCACTTACACCCCTTTATATATATCCGCTAATTTTGAGGATTGATGTTGTTAAATAAACAAGAGCCAAATTCCTATTACCGTTAAAGCACCAATAACTGATTTACCTACTTGTCGACCTATTTGTCGTCCTTCTTCGAATCCGCCTCTATATATTTCTTGGAGATCAATTAAATCCAATTCTTTCATTTTCAATAAAATTTTAATATGGTTATGATACTAAAGACTCGAGTAATCCAGCAAAAAAGCCAAAGAATGTAGCCATGTTATTCCCATTAGCTGCAATAGTGGCATCATTCATATACCATGATGAGGGAATATGTCCTCCATTCACACTGTCCAATTCCTGAGCGTTCAGCTCCATAAATTCATTTGTTTTCATACAAAAATAGTTTAAATTATTAATACTAAAACTGTTTGTTGCAATTAATTCATCACTATGCGCACTTGTGTTGATTCAATTGCATAGCAAAGTTGCGGAACTTCCGTGCAATTTTATTGCACGGAAGGGAGTGATTGCGTTAAATAAAACTAAATTTGCATCGCCATAAACAGCTTTGCATTCCGCTACATTCAGTAATTGCATTTTCACGTCTATTTCCAAAACAAACGGGTAGGTATAGTAAAATGTTTGCCGCATCCGGCTGTATTTTATCTCGGCGCCCAGGTCTCTTATCTCTTCCAATATGTTATAAAGTTGCCTGCGGCTCAAACCTAATTTTTCGGAGAAAATATCCGGTTCACCCGTTGCGCAGGTACGGATAAGATGATGAATATATTTCATTCTGTCGATTTGTTGAAAAAGAGTCATATTGCATTGTTTTTTAGTAAACGGAATTATTGTAGTAATACTCGTACACCATCAGTTTATACGCCAATCCATACTTTGCCTGAACTGCCTGTGACCGGCTCCCGGCCAGTCGTTGCTTTGCCTGCAAAAGCTCATAGACCGCAAATAGGTATTGCACACAGGCTCCTTCGCGTACATATACGCTGTCCACCCATTCGAAAGCGGATGCTTTTATTTCGGTGCGTTCGTTTACGAGGCGAATCATACCCGCGTTTTGAACCGTTACGTCAACATATATCAGCGGCAGCGGCGAATAGTGCCAGAAGTACAGTTATGTAGATGATTTGCGACCGGGGGGTAGTGTGCTTGTAGATATAGCTGTTTAAGCTGTCTTGTAGGTAGTTGCTGAGGAAGACATTCATAAAATGTTACTTTTTATTTTTTCTAATTTGCTCAAAAAGGAAATTGTACATTATAAAAAAAGGAATAGCCAACAGTACCCAAAGAAAATCATATAATATGCTGTTTATATTAAAGTAGTCTTCCCAAAACATTTTTAATGGGAAAAAAAAGAGGATGCCATAAAACAGGCCGGTAATATATTTTATGTATTTCATAATGTTTTGAACTTGTAAAAGATTTCCCCTAAAGATTTTTCCTCAGGGAAAATCTGTATTTTTTGCTTTAAATTATTTTTAAACTAATAGATTGTTTTATTTTACGCACCAAAGTTACGGCTGTTGGTGAAAAGATTAGGTTAACAGAACGTTACATAACATTGGGCAGTTGTGTTATATAACATTGTTTTTCGTAATATACTGATTATAAGAGGGTGTTTTTCTTGGGTTTAGCAAAATATCTTTTTCCTGTTAACATTGCTGAAGCAAGTCGTTAACGTTAAATGCTCTCTATTTTGCTTACTTGTTGATTGTCAATCTAAAGATGTTTTTTTATTACGTTAATACAGTGTTAATGGAAAAACTATTATCTTTGCACCACAATGATGAAAACCAAATACATAAAGTTGTTAACGTTATCCGCAATAGTTGTTGTTGTATTGTTGCAGGGTATTTGGATTGTAAATGTTTACCAGCTTCTGCAAAGGCAATTGTCTATACAAATCTATGATATTATTACTGCTTCTATCAACAAAGACTTGATGAATAGAAAAAATATAGCCATTGACTCTACTACCAATGAAATTGTTGGGATAATAGAAGATGATTATGAAAAAGGTGTGTTTGGAGGACCAGAATTGGTGTTGCAAGAATTTATGATAAAAAAAAACGTCCTTCTATCGCTTTATTCATTAGACACCATCTTTCGTTCCGAAGCTGTCAAACAAAATATCCACGGTGCATTTGTCGTCAATCGTATCAATCCCCAAACAGGTAAAATATTGGAAACCACGGATCCGCTCCGCAGAGGCACATTGCATGGAGCCATGGCATCTGAAGTTATACCCATCCGCGTGGATGGAAGCGAGGGGGTGCAGGTGTTGCTGGTTTCGCCATACCGCGCCGTTTTCAGCCAAATGATATTTGTTTTGGTACTCTCGTTGTTGTTGGTGTTGTTTGTTGGGTATGTCTTTTTCTTCTTGCTGCAATCTTTCGTGAAAGAAAAACAATTACGGCAGTTCCAGACCGATTTTTCGCACGCGCTTATCCATAACATGGCTACGCCTTTGGGAACTATCGCGCAAATAAACAACCTGATGGCAAACGACAAGTTTGCGGCAGACAGCGGGAAGCGGAACAGATCCGTCGATATTGCCCAACAGCAGATACTCAACCTGCAAGCGCTTACCGACCGTATCCTGACCGTGGCACGCAGCGAACAGTCGCACCTTGTGCCGAAGTTCACACCAGTTAATATAACCGGTGAGGTAAGGAATATGGTAAACGCCTACTCTTTGCAAAGCAAAAAAAGCGTGGATTTCTCCACCCGTTTCCATCCGCAGGAAATAACGTTTATCGCAGATAAAACAATGCTTGTTAATGCAATGGACAATTTAATAGATAACGCGGTTAAATATTCGGGGGATGCCGTGGAAATTGAAATCGAATGCAAGCTGCTGGAGGACGGGCTGCTCATCAGTATAAAGGACAACGGATACGGTATATCCGACAAGGACAAACGGGTTATCTTTGCCAAATTCGAGCGTGGCGAGGCCGTTACACGTGGCGAGGCCAAAGGTTTCGGGTTAGGCCTGGCTTACGTGAAAAGCGTGGCCGAAGCGCACGGCGGTACCGTTAACCTGTACAGCAAAAAAGGCGAGGGTACCAAGTTTGAACTGTTTATCCCGTTTCGGGAGAAAATCACCTCCTTCTCAAAAAATTAATGTCACCGAATAAGATAAATGCCTAAATGATTAAACTTTTATTTGTAGAAGACGATGGGTAAAGATTGTAAATGAGCGGGGTAGGGGGTTGAGGTTGGTTGTTGGGTGAAACGGTCTCGCCGTTTCTGTAAAAAAACAAAAAAGCACAAGAAAATGATCCTTGTGCTTTTTATAAACCCGTTTACATTTATTTGCTGCTCATCGACACTTCCACGCGGTTATTCTGTCCGAGCAATTGGTTGGCAAATTGCCGCATCGTTTCAACCGAAAGGTCATTCACATATTTCACGTAATCTTTCTCGTTATCAATTCCATATACATAATACTGCCACGTGTTTCTGAGAGCGTAGCCGTTTTCTTTCAGGTTGTCGGTGTGCTGCTTCAGCATGTATTCTTTCACTTTTTCGAGCATTTCGGCATCGGGGCCGTTTTGTTGTAAACCGGCAACCACCTTGTTCATCGCTTCAACCAATCCGTCACGACGGGCGGGGTCGGCATCAAATTGAAATTGCAGCGTAAAGCCTTCTTTGGGTAATTTCTCCGCTTCGGAATGTACCTGCACGCCATAGGTCCCGCCTTGTTCTTCGCGTATTTTATCGGTAAATTCCATTTGGAATAGTTGTCCGAGGGCATTCAATTGAAGAATGTTTTTCGCGTTATACTCCATATCGCCCGTGTAAACAATGGCGGTGGAAGCCTTGGGCGTTTCCAGCGGGAACGTAAAACGATTGTTGTACACGCCTTTGCGGGTGGGGATTTCTTTCACTGTCGCGGCAGCAGCGGTTTTTCCGGGAAGCGAGGCAATGTATTGTTCCACCAGGGGTTTCAACTGCTCGGGTGACACGTTTCCGACAAACGTGAAAGTGAAGTTGCCGGCATTGGCAAAACGCGAGGCGTAAAGCTCCAGTAATGTGTCGTAATTTACAGCATCAATTTCCTTTACCGTGGGAATTGAAAACCGCGGATTCCCCAAATACATGGTGCTCATCAGCGAATCGTTGAAAACAAAATCGGGATTGGCGGCAAGCGTGGGCAAAATGCCTTTTAGCCGTCCGGCAAGCGATTGGTATGCCTCTTCGTCTTTGCGCACATCGGTAAAATTCAGGTAAATGAGTTGCATAAGTGTTTCCAGGTCTTTCACGCTGCTTTTCCCGTTAATCTGTTCGTTGTATTGACCAACCTTAAAGGCTACCTGCGCGTTTTTCCCCGACAGGTTTTTCTTTAAATCGGTAGCGCTGAACTTTCCTAACCCGCCAACGGAAGCTACGTCGTCCATCAGTTTAATTTCTGCAAGGTACTTATCGTCAATCGCTGCTGTTCCGCCGAGGGCAATGCCGTTCATCAGAATTTCGTCCTGCTTGAAATCGGTGGTTTTAACAATCACCCTGGCACCGTTCGATAAGGTCCACACAGTTGTGCCTCTGGCAACATCGGCTTCTTCTTTCGCAATGCTTCCTTTGGTCGGAAGTGCGCTCAAAAGCGGCTCGGTCAGGGTGTTGTCCTGATATGCAGCCAATTGCTCGTTATCGGTGGTTTGTATGATTTCGAGAATCTTGCCTTCGCTAGGGTAGGAGGCTTTTTCGTTCTCAACGCCCATAAGCACCACTACACGGTTCTTACCGGTAATGAGTTGCTGCATTATCTGGTTGATTGCCGCCACGGGAATGAGGGGAACAAACTGGTTCATGGTGTTGTAACTCTCCTCGATTGACGGGATAGGTTCGTTTTTAAGAAAATGCTGGATGTACTGGTCAACGTAGAACCCGTTCAGCTGCTTTTCGCGCTCGTTGTAGAGCTTTTCCAGGTTACTCAGGTAATTGGCTTTGGTGCGTTCGTATTCGCCTTCGGTAAAGCCGTAATCGTGTGCCCGTTTCACTTCACGCATCAGGGTGGCGATGGTGGTCTCCGCTTCGTTGGGCTTGGCCACGCCGATAACCTGCAGGGCGTCTTTTGTTCCCACGCCGAAGTAGGCCCCGTTCATTGCGGTGGCAAAAGCAAAAGGGACGTCGGTTTTTTGCATCATTTCGTCAAAACGCTCTTTGAGCATTTGTCCGATCATTTGCGTGGCATAATTGTAAATAAGATAATCCACCGTCCCTTTCTTGTCGTTGGGAATCTGATTCCTTTTATAGGCAATCACGATGTTGTTCATCGGCAACTCTTTATCGGTAGCAACGGCAACAATGGGTTCGTCGTTATCAGGGATTTGCTCATATACCCGTTTGGCCGGATTTTCGGGCATGGCGATGGGGGAGAAAATGGTTTTTATCTGTTGCTCGATTTCGTCGGCGTTGATATCGCCCACAACAATGATTCCCTGCAGGTCGGGACGATACCATTTGTGGTAGTAATCGCGCAGCATTTGCGACTCGAAGTTGTCCACCACGTCCATCGACCCGATGGGCATGCGGTGCGCGTATTTGCTGTCTTTGAAAATAGCGGGTGCGATAGTTTCAATTATGCGTTGCGAAGCGTTGCGGCGTGTGCGCCACTCTTCGTGGATGATTTTACGTTCTTTATCGATCTCTTTTTCCCGGAGCAGCAAGGCGTTGGACCAGTCGTGCAGGATGAGCAGGCAGTTCCCGACGGCGCCGGGCGTGGTTACGGGTACGTCGTTGATGTTGTAAACGGTTTCATCCATTCCCGTGCCGGCATTGAGGTTGGTGCCAAATTTCACGCCGATGGTTTCGAGATAGGAGATCATGCTTTTGCCGGTATCTCCGGCCGGAAAGTTTTTAGATCCGTTAAATGCCATATGTTCCAGGAAGTGCGCTAATCCACGTTGGTTTTCCTCTTCCAGGATAGAGCCTACTTTCTGCACGATGTAGAAGTTGGCCCGGTTTTCGGGCAGTTTGTTCTCACGGATATAATAGGTTAATCCGTTTTCCAGTTTACCGATACGTACCTGGTTGTCCACGGGGATTGGCGGCATTTGCTGCGCTTGTGATACCGTAGTGATCACTGCAAGAACTGCAACGAAAAAAATGTGTCCGAATAACTTTTTCATTTTTCTATTTTTGTATTGAATTTCGGGCAAAGATAGGGCATGTTTCCGGAAAGTTACGTTAACGGAACGTTATATAACGTAACGAAAACGGATCGCCTTTTTCGCCCAAACGGTTTGTGTAATTCCGCGAACAGACAAATAGGGGGGGTAAGGTTGGTTGTTCTATCGCCCAATTACCCACTTTAGAATACTCTTTCTTTTTAGCTCTATTTTTCCGGGAATACTTATTTTGTTCTTTACGATGATATTCTCTAAATGGCGATGATGTATTGCAGCAGTAATTGCAGGCACTGTAATCGAAACCTGCAAACCTATTACGAGCAAAATCCATATTACGCCAGTTGCAGGGAGTGCGGTTCCCAGTTGCAACCGTGCAATAACGACCCGTATAATCCCAATCCTCCGGGCCAGGGGCTCTGCTGTCCCAGTCACGGCTCTGTGGTAATCGCGGAAATTAATTTAGGAATGTGGACAACGGCAATACCTGGACATGCTATATCAATACCGGGAAAGGTTTTAATACTACCTATCAGAACATTGTCAATACGGAATACGGCGACAAGATCACCGTGATTGATATAAACCGCGACGGATTGTCGGATCTGATACAACTAAGGGGCACGCAAGCCAGACTGTACCTCAACTCCAAAGGTATTATCCAAAGTACAACCAATGTAAATCCGATAAGCATTACGGGGACATCGGATTTCATGCCGTCGAACGTAATCAATTATTATAGCTCGAGTTATCTCGTATGCATCAAAACAATTACACGGATATGGCAGGCGGGGGAAACTACATTCCAACAACCACCTACCGGAGCTATCCATATGCTTCATCCGTATTTCCCCTGAATTTGCTTGGCTCCGCTTACGTGTCCCTGCCTGACTACGGCAATTACATCAGCCACCAATATTGTACTTACTACGGGGTGGTCATTCACCAGCAGGGGTTGGGGTTCGCGGGATTCGAAAAAATAAAGACATTGGATTACATGTTAAATATGGAGTCCATTGAAACCAAAGACCCTGAAATGTTCGGAGTCACTACACAAGTATCGTCGCCATGCTACCACGCGGCTCCCGCTTACAAAAATCACGTACACCGGAGCAAACGGGGCAAACAAAACGGGTGAAACTCGCTGGACGTACGACACCAACGGAACGTCTGCTGTTTTCACGTATGACTCGTACGACCGGCCGGCTACGGCACGCGAAAATGCGCCCGACGGAAAATTCCTCTTGAAAACATCCGCTTACGCGGCAGGAAATGTTTCGAGTGTGCAATATACTTCCCAGAACGGGAGTATAGGCACCGAAAACTTTGTATGTGCCAACGGACACAATACGGAGATCAAACTCAACAACACCGCAAGCATCTGGAAACTGACCGAAGAAAACGCGTTGGGACAGCCCACCAAAGCCACCACCGGTACAATGGCACGCACTTACGGTTATACCGCTTACGAGCACGTGACGACATCTTACGAAGGCGAATCCATGAAGGTGAAATGGAGCTTGTACGAGCCTGAAATCCGCATTCTGGATGCGGAAGAAAGCAACGTAATAGAAAACCTTGAATAATGATTTCATTGGTACAAGTTGGATTCATCTTTTTTGCAGAAGCAGATAACTGTAGCCCTTTGTTTATTTATGGAATTTACCTATTATACGGGAAAAATCCTTTTAAAACAGGATGGCAAACAGGGGTAACGGAACGTTATATAACGGAACGAAAACGGATCGCTTTTTTTGCCCAAACGGTTTGTGTAATTCCGCGAACAGATAAATAGAGGATAAAGGCAAGCCATAAACCGTTGTTGCCGATTAACGGCACGGCAATATAATAGCAGGCAAAGAAAACAATGGTGGAAAATATCATCGCGTTCCGCATCTCTCTAGACGCCGTTGCCCCAATGAAAACACCGTCCCAGAGGAAAGCGGCAAAGCCCGTTACCGGGATGAGCACTGTCCAGAAAAGAAACGATTTGGTGGTGTCAATGACCGCTTTATCGTTGGTGAGGATTTGCAGGATCTGGTTGGGGAAAAACAGGTAAATCACTACCGATACGGCGCTTACCACAAATCCCCAGAAAAAGAGCCTTTTCAGCATCCTGACAAGCAAAACCCGGTTGTTGGAGCCCACGTATCGTCCCGTCAAGGCTTCGCCGGCATAAGCAAACCCGTCCATAAAATAGGAGAAAAGCATAAAAAATTGCATCAACAGGGCGTTGGCGGCTAAAATCATGTCGCCCATCCCCGACGATACAAAGGTGAAAAACGTTGTTACCAGCGTCAGCAGGAATGTCCGTACGAAAACATCGCCGTTCACTCTGAAAAAGGACCGGATGGCGACAGCGTCAAAAACGGAAGATTTGATCCTGTATTTTCTCAACCGCCCGTAGAACTTCAGCCACATCAGCATGCAGACGATAAACGTTATTACTTGCGAAAGCATTGTCCCGAGCGCGATCCCCGCCACCTGCATCCCAAATCCGAAAACAAACAGGAGGCTCAGGACAATATTCAGCAAGTTGTTCAGGATGGCGATAACCATCGGTGTTTTTGCATTCTGCATCCCGATGAAAAAACCTTTAAAGGCGTATGTCCCTAATACGGCAGGCGCGCTCCAGATACAGATGCGGAAATAGGTCTCTACCTGAATTTTGCTTTCGGCCCCGGACTTTATCAGGCTCAGGGCAAATTTTCCGATCGGATATTGCAATAACACAATCAGTAAGCCGATCCCGACACCCGCCATAAGCGAACGTATCAGCACGTTCATGGCTTCGGTAAAATTACGGGCACCGTAAGCCTGGGCAGTAAACCCGCTCGAACTCATCCGGATAAACCCGAAGTTCCAATAAATCATGTTGAAGATGTTGGCACCTAAGGCAATGGCGCCTATGTAAACTGCCGATCCCAGATGCCCCGCGATAGCGATATCGATCATCCCGAGCAGCGGAACGGTAATATTGGTGATTATGTTGGGAACGGCGAGCCGAAAGATTTTTTTATCCATGGCTGCAAAAATAATACAAAACATTGACATGGGTCAAAAAGTATTTTGAAAGAAAAAAAGAGCTGTGAAAAATAAAAAGAAAATATATTGTTATGATTATCTTCCTTTTTTATATCTTTGTTCTGTAAAATTTGATAGCCAATAAGAGATCAATAACAGGAATATTTATGGACAAAATTCAGGAAATCACCTCTAAACTCTACACGGAAGGAATAGAAAAAGGAAAAGAAGAGGCCGATAAAATTATTGCCGAAGCAAAAGCAATGCGTGACCAGATAGTGGAAGAGGCAAAAAAAGAGGCCGAACAGATTATTACGTCGGCAAAAAAGGAAACCGACGAATGGAAAAGCAATACGCAATCGGAACTTAAACTCTTTGCATCTCAGGCAGTTGAGGCGCTAAAAAGCGAAATCACCAACCTGGTTACCGATAAATTATCGGCGTCTAATGTGAAGGCAGCAGTGGAGGACAAAACTTTCATGCAAAAGCTGATCACTGAACTTGTACAAAATTGGTCGAAGAACGAAACATTAAAAATTGGTGTGGAAAGTTCCGAAGAATTGAAGAAATACATTTCCGGAAACGCCAAAAACCTCCTCGATAAAGGCCTGAAGATTGAATCCGTGAATGGATTGAAAACCGGCTTTATCCTATCTCCCGAAGATGGTTCCTACAGAGTAAAATTTGGAGAAGAAGAGTTCATTGAATATTTTCGTGAATTCCTTCGCCCGCAAATACAAAAACTACTTTTTTAAATGTTGTTTTCAGTAGTAATTTGCTCTCTGCGTTCGCATAATTGCCGCGGTGTTGAACACTTTACCGGAACGGCCAAATTACAACCGAATATCAATCGAATATCAACCGAATTACAAATTCACAAGGATATATGCTTTTTAAACATCAATATTACTGTTTTATAGCAGGGTTACCCGATTTTTCTTTCGACAGCATGAAGCTTCCGTTTACCGTGGAAGAGTTCAAGTTGATGCTCGACGAGGAATTGAAACCTGATGATAAACGGCTGCTAAGCAAATACTTCTTGAAGTACGACAACGACAACCTCCTCCATTTCCTCAAAAATAAGGATGCCGAATTGAACCCGATGGGGAGCATTTCCCGTGAAGAGATTCAGGAAACAATCGGAAGGATCAAGGAGGATTTACCGGTAAAAAATAAGAAAATACCGGCCTTCCACGAAAAATTCATCAGAACATGGTTGGACGAAGATGCTCAGGCAGAAAATAAATTGTGGGAAGACCTGATGTCTTCTTTATATATGGATTACGGCATAGAGGTGAAAAATTCGCTTATGTCGCGGTGGTTTGAGCTGAATTTGAATATCGGTAATCTGCTGTCGGCAATTTATGCCAGAAAATATGGATTGGATGTGGCACGGGTGGTGGTTGGCAATAACCCGATAGCTCAATTGATCCGTGAAAATGCGAACGCCCGTGATTTCGGACTGAGTCAGGAACTTGGAATTTTTGAAGCTGTAGTGCGGCTCTCCGAGGAAACGGACATATACGAACGCGAACGGAAAATGGATAAATTTCGTTGGGATTGGCTGGAAGAAAACGGAGTTTTCGATTATTTCAACATTGAATACATTTTCGCTTACCTGTGCAAGCTCCAGATCCTGGAGCGTTGGGTAAAATTGAATGCCGAAGAGGGTGGGCGTGTTTTCCGTGAACTGATCGCTGACTTAAAAAGCGATGTGAAAATACCGGAGGAATAAAAACAGGGTTCTTCGAAGTAAATAACAAACAATTATATATGACAAAAGGAGTAGTAAAGGGTATCATTTCCAACCTGGTAATAGTGGAAGTAGATGGCCCTGTTGCGCAGAACGAAATTGCCTATATCAACCTTGATGGTACGAATCTGATGTCGGAAGTCATTAAGGTTATCGGGAAAAACGTGTATGTCCAGGTTTTTGAGAGCACGCGCGGACTCAAGGTTGGCGCCGGAGTGGAATTTCAGGGACATATGCTCGAGGTAGTGCTTGGCCCGGGCCTTCTTGAACGGAACCTGGACGGCCTGGAAAATGATCTGGACAAGATGGAGGGTGTTTTTCTGAAGAGGGGACAATATACTTTTCCGCTCGACGGGGAAAAACTTTGGAATTTTAAGCCTGTAGCACAAGTTGGCGACATCGTTTCGGGAGGATCATGGCTGGGTGAGGTGGACGAAAATTTCCAGCCCCACAAAATTATGGTCCCTTTCGTGATGACCGATGAATACAAGGTAAAAAGTGTTGCGCCCGAAGGCGAGTACAACATTTATCATACCATCGCGATTGTTGAAGACAAAAACGGAACAGAGCACAAACTGAACATGATTCAGAAATGGCCCGTGAAAGTACCGGTTACCCTGTACAAAGAAAAACCAAGGCCGTTTAAACTGTTGGAGACCGGCGTAAGGACAATAGATACACTGAACCCGATTGTGGAAGGGGGGACCGGATTTATCCCCGGAGCTTTCGGAACCGGAAAAACAGTGCTGCAGCATGCCATTTCCAAACAAGCGGAAGCCGATATCGTTATCATTGCCGCGTGCGGCGAACGTGCCAACGAGGTAGTGGAGATTTTTACCGAATTCCCTGAACTCGACGATCCGCATACCGGACGAAAATTGATGGAACGGACCATTATCGTTGCAAATACTTCCAACATGCCGGTTGCGGCGCGCGAAGCGTCGGTTTACACGGCTATGACTATTGGTGAATATTATCGTTCCATGGGTTTGAAAGTGTTGCTGATGGCCGACTCTACATCCCGTTGGGCGCAAGCGTTGCGCGAGATGAGCAACCGACTGGAAGAACTTCCCGGACCAGATGCCTTCCCGATGGACTTGTCGGCAATCATTTCCAATTTCTACGGACGTGCAGGTCACGTTACGCTGAATAACGGCAGGGAAGGCTCCATCACTTTTATCGGAACCGTATCGCCCGCCGGCGGTAACCTGAAAGAACCCGTTACCGAAAATACAAAGAAAGTAGCTCGTTGTTATTATGCGCTTGAGCAAGATCGTGCCGATAGAAAACGGTATCCGGCCATCAATCCTATCGAATCTTATTCCAAATACATTGAATACCCCGAATTTGAGGAGTATATATCAAAAGAGATATCCGGTGACTGGACATTGAAAGTGAACGACATTAAAACCCGGTTGCTCAGGGGAAAGGAGATTGCCGAACAGATCAATATTCTTGGCGACGACGGCGTTCCGGTTGAATACCACATCACTTTCTGGAAATCGGAGTTGATCGATTTTGTTATTCTGCAACAAGACGCTTTTGATGAAATCGATTCGGTAACGCCGATCGACCGGCAGAAATATATTCTGAATATGGTGGTGGATATATGCCGTACTGAATTTAAATTTGATAATTTCAACCAGGTAGCGGAATACTTCAAGAAACTGATCAATGTATGCAGACAGATGAATTATTCGGAGTTCAAATCGGATGAATTCAACGATTATCGCGGGCAATTGGATGAATTGTTCAAAAATATTTAAATTATGGCTAAAGCATTTCAAAAAATATATACAAAGATCACACAGATCACAAAAGCTACGTGTTCCGTAAAAGCCACAGATGTGGGTTACGATGAACTGGCAACGGTTGACGGGCGACTGGCCCAGGTGGTAAAAATCATTAACGACGAGGTTACCCTGCAGATTTTCGAAGGAACGGAAGGAATCCCTACCAACGCTGAAGTGGTTTTTCTCGGAAAAGCGCCTTCGCTGAAAGTGAGTGACCAGCTTGCCGGACGTTTCTTTAACGCTTATGGCGACCCCATTGACGGGGGCCCCGTTCCCGAAGGAGAAGAGCGGCAGATTGGCGGGCCATCGGTAAATCCGGTGAGAAGAAAACAGCCGTCGGAACTCATTGCTACGGGTATCTCGGGCATAGACCTGAACAACACGCTTGTATCGGGACAGAAAATTCCCTTTTTTGCCGATCCGGATCAACCTTTCAATCAGGTAATGGCAACGGTAGCACTTCGCGCAAAAGCCGATAAAATTATTCTCGGCGGGATGGGGATGACCAACGACGACTACCTGTATTATAAGAATGTGTTCAGCAACGCCGGAGCACTCGACCGTATCATCAGCTTTATGAACACGACGGAAAATCCTGCCGTTGAACGATTGCTTGTTCCCGATATGGCGCTGACCGCCGCTGAATATTTTGCCGTGGATAAAAACGAACAGGTGCTGGTACTCCTGTCGGATATGACCTCATACGCCGACGCGTTATCCATCGTGTCTAACCGTATGGATCAGATTCCGTCAAAAGATTCGATGCCCGGTTCGTTGTATTCCGACCTGGCGAAAGTTTATGAGAAAGCTGCTCAGTTCCCCGATGGCGGATCCATCACCATCATTGCCGTTACAACACTTTCGGGTGGCGACATCACACACGCCGTTCCCGATAATACCGGATACATTACCGAAGGGCAGTTGTTCCTCCGCCGGGATAGCGATGTGGGTAAAGTTATTGTTGATCCCTTCCGTTCGCTTTCGCGTTTGAAACAGCTGGTTCAAGGCAAGAAAACGCGTGAAGACCATCCGCAGGTGATGAACGCGGCCGTACGCTTATATGCCGATGCTGCCAATGCGAAAACCAAACTCGAAAACGGCTTCGACCTTACCGATTACGACCAGCGTGCATTGTCGTTCGCCAAGGATTATTCGGAGTACCTTCTTGCGATTGACGTAAACCTCGACACCGTTGAAATGCTGGATACAACGTGGGCGTTGTTATCGAAACATTTCAGGCCACAAGAGGTGAACATGAAGCGGGAAATGGTGGACAAGTACTGGAAAAATTAAAAATGGCTATAAAATTTCAATACAACAAAACGTCACGCCAGCAGTTGGAAAAACAGCTGAAAATACGCGAGCGTGCACTTCCTACGTTGCAAAACAAGGAAACGGCATTACGTATGGAGGTGAAAAGGGCAAAGAATGAAATTGATGAACTGGAAGAAGAACTTGAAAAACAGATCCGCTCTTACGAAAAAATGGTGGGAATGTGGCTCGAGTTCGATGCGGATCTTCTCCGTGTAAAAGATGTTCATTTCTCTAAAAAGAAAATAGCCGGCGTTTTGATCCCGATACTCGATAAGGTGGATTTCGAAACAAAACCGTTCAGTGTCTTTAATCGTCCGAAATGGTACTTAGACGGTGTTAGAACGCTCGAAACACTTGCCGAGATCGGAATACGGAGGGATTTTCACGAATTGAGGATTCAGCGCTTGGATTACGCCAGAAAAAAAACCACTCAAAAAGTAAATCTTTTCGAGAAAGTTCAGATACCCGGTTATCAAGATGCCATTCTGAAAATAAAACGATACCTCGAAGACGAAGAGAATCTTTCCAAGTCGTCGCAGAAGATTATGCGCGCTCACATAGAGAAAAAGAAGGAAGAGGAGGACAGCGTATGGTAGCAAAAATGAAAAAATTCACCTTCCTTGCTTACTACGGGGATTACGACGCGTTCCTTCATGAATTGCGCGATTTGGGGCTTATTCATGTAGCTGCATCGGATCGGGCGGTAGAAGATAACGGACAACCGGATGAGCTCTTGTTAAAGTTGAAACAATTGTGTGAGGCGCAGAAGATATTGAACAGGCAGATCGATAAGAAATCAGAGGCCTCGCTAAACAAACCCGATATCGAACGGGGTGAGAAAATTCCCCGCGAAATTGAACTTGTCCAAAATGAGAAAGCATTGTTGAGCCAGCAATTGCAGGTGAGCATAAAAGAACGCGATATGCTGCGGCCCTGGGGAAATTTCGATCCTGAAAATATTGAACGATTGAGAAGAGCAGGATATGAATTAGAGTTCTTCATCGTTCCCGATAACCAGTATAATCCTGAATGGGAAGCAATCTATGATGCGGTGATTGTGAAACGGGAAACGTCCAAGACTTATTTTGTTACTCTTACGAAAACCGGGAAAGTGGCAGATGAATTGAATCTGGAAACGGTGAAAATCCCCGGAATATCGCTTACGCAATTGGACGAACTTATTGTGTCGTTGCGCGAAAAAGTTTGTGCCCAGGACCAAAAGTTGAAAGAACTTGCGGCAGACCTGCCTTCGCTGGAAGCAGCAATAAAAGATTCCGAACGAAAAATTAACTATACTAAAGTCCGCCAAAGCGCCACTCCGCTGGCCGACGATAAGTTAATGCTGCTGCAAGGCTGGGCACCGGCGGACAATCAACAGGAAATTTCGGATTACCTGGAATCGAAAGCAGTATATTTCGACGTTTCCGACCCTACTCCTGAGGACGAGGTGCCAATCAAGTTTAAAAACAACAAATTCGCACGGCTTTTCGAACCGATTGCCGAGCTGTATATGCTTCCAAAGTACACCGAGATTGACCTTACTCCTTATTTCGCACCGTTTTACATGGTGTTCTTCGGGCTCTCGCTCGGCGATATAGGATACGGAGCTTTTCTTTTGACGGCAGCCACATTGGCAAAAATAATTCAGAAGAGCAAATTGGGCAGCACCATGAAAGCTATCCTGTCGCTGGTACAAGTGTTGGGTGCATCCACTATGGTAGTGGGTTTGCTGACAGGCGGTTTCTTTGGGTTTGACCTATACAGCCTCAATTGGCCTGTTGCACAGGCATTGAAGGAGAAGGTCTTTTTCGACAACAACCAGATGTTCATGTTGTCGCTCGTGCTCGGTGTTGTTCAGGTTTTGTTCGGTATGTGCATGAAAGTTTTCAATCGCATCAAACAACAAGGCTTTAAATATTCCCTATCCACCATCGGATGGATTGTACTGTTGGTGAGCTTTATTGTTTCGATGCTGTTGCCGAACGTGTTGCCGATGTTTGGAACCGCTCACCTTATCGTGCTTACCCCGGCAGCTTTGCTCATTTACTTCTACAATTCTCCGGGCAAGAATCCGTTTTTGAACCTGGGTATTGGTGTGTGGGACACCTATAACATGGCGACCGGGTTACTGGGCGACGTGTTGTCTTACGTCCGGCTGTTTGCCCTGGGATTATCGGGAGGGATTCTGGCAAGTGTATTCAATAGCCTGGCAGCAGGCATGAGCCCCGATAACGCTATCGGCAAACCCATCGTTTATCTGCTGATATTCCTTATCGGTCACGCTATCAATATCTTTATGAACGTGTTGGGGGCTATTGTGCATCCCGTACGTCTTACATTTGTCGAATTTTACAAGAATTCGGAATTCGAAGGAGGGGGAAAGAAATATAATCCGTTTAGGAATTAAGAGTGAAAAATGAAGAACGAAGAATTAAAAGCGAAAAAATTAATACACACAATAATTTAAAAACAATTTATGGAAACTAATTTATTTATTGCCTATATCGGCATTGCAATTATGTTGGCCCTCTCAGGTATCGGAAGTGCTTATGGGGTTACAATTGTGGGAAATGCAGCCATCGGTGCTGCTAAAAAAGTGGATGGGAAATTTGGCAATTTTCTGGTTTTAACGGCTCTGCCCGGTACACAGGGATTGTATGGGTTTGCCGGATATTTTATGTTCCAAAACATTTTTAAAGTTCTCACACCCGAAATCACGTTTTTCCAGGCGATGGCTACGCTTGCGGCCGGGCTAACGTTAGGATTTGTCGGCTGGTTGTCGGCCATCCGTCAGGGACAGGTTTGCGCTAACGGTGTCGTTTCTATTGGCCAGGGGCATGATGCTTTTGGTAACACCCTTATTCTTGCCGTATTTCCCGAACTTTACGCTATTGTGGCGCTTGCCGCCGCTTTCCTTATTGGTAGCGCAATTGCCGTATAAAAAAAATAAATACGTCTATTTCATAAAGAGCCGTTCTTGTATGAAAGAATGGCTCTTTTATTTAAACAGTTTCTTAGGTGTCAAAATCGTAATCGTCGGAATAATTCAACCGGTCGATTTTAATATCGTTCAGCGACAAGGGATCGTCTATGGGTTCAATGTGGGTGGTAACGTTAACAGTATGGTCGAACATGTTTTCGATACGCTGCTCTATGACTTCGGCACAGTCGTGGCCCTCTTTCACCGTCCAATTCCCCGGGACAAGCAAATGAACCGATATGAATTTCCGGTATCCGGCCTGGCGTGTCAGCAACGAGTGAAAATCAATATTTTTTCTTTTCAATGAATTTAAGTAATCCGTAATCTGTTTGATCTCTTCCTGAGGAATGGAGGCATCCATCAGTCCGCTTGCCGACCTGCTGATGAGCCTGTATCCCGTGTAAACAATATTCAGTGCAACGACAATAGCGATGATGGGGTCGAGTATCAGAAGTCCCGTGAATTTTACCACCAAAACACCCGCAATAACCCCTACTGAAGTCCACACGTCGGTCATCAGGTGTTTCCCGTCTGCTTCGAGCACTATTGATCGCTCTTTTTTCCCGTTTTGAATTAAAGTAAGTCCTACAAACAGGTTCACTAACGACGCCCCAACGGAGAACAATGTACCGATACCCAGGTTTTCCAGCGGTTGCGGATTAATGATCCGTGGGATTGACGTATAAATAATGCTGAAGGCCGCAATCAGGATAAGTGCGCCTTCTATGGCGCTTGAGAAATATTCGGCTTTGCCGTGGCCGTATTCGTGGCCTTCATCGGCAGGCTTCTCCGATATATTCAGTAAAATAAGAGCAATAATTGCCGCAAAAAGATTCACAAGAGACTCCAGCGCATCGGAGAAAAATCCCATCGATCCGGTTTTTAAATAAGCTATAAACTTCAAACCAATGGTTACCACTGCTGCAGCAATGGACAAATACATAAACTTCTTGAGTGACCGGGTTTTCATTTTGTTTCTGTTTGAAAAGTGCCGCAAAGTTAATCAATTTAGGTTTTCTAAGCTAAGAGACTATTAAAGTTTATTTTATTCTTCCCCTATTTGCACATTTTTAAAATAAAACTTATTTTTGTCAACTTTCTTCTATAATTGTTGTTCATATTGTAATTGAAGGGATTATATTCTAATGAAAAGAGGAGTGGCTCTGTTTTTACTGAATGTTATGGCGCTGGTTGCCGTGCAACCGGCTATAGCGATGCATTTTTGTGAAGGAAAGCTATATTCCTGGGGGTTATTTGTTTGTAACGACGACACATCGTGCTGTCAGACGAAAGCGGCGAAACACTCCTGCTGTTCAACCTACCCTTCGGAAAATCACGGTTCAGGTCTGAATAAAGCTCAGGGTGAATGCTGTGATTTTGAAACCATTAGAGTCACAACAGACGACTACCAGAAACAGATTGAGGAGTTTAATCCGGATAGATCGTCCCTTTCATTCGAAAATATATGGATTGCATTGCATAATTCGCTTAAAGGGACCGTTCCTGAACCGGAAACCACTTTACTGCAAAACGACTTTCCGCCCGGAGGGCTTTTCCTGCAAGATGTAAGCATTCTCCATTACATCTGCATCTACCGCATTTGATTTTATAGATAGTCAATACAGAACAGTTACGTCAGTTTTTTAGATTTAAAAATACCGACAGGTATTGAGAAACTGTTTAAATTTCTTACGAATTCAAAATAGTTTCTTATAAACAAACAGGTTGTTCAAAAATTGGATAAAATCATTATGCTAAACAAGATAATCAGATATTTTCTTGATAATAAAGTAATTACCATTTTACTGCTTATTGCCATCGTTGTATGGGGTTTATCTACGGCCCCTTTCAACTGGCCGGGAGCTTTGTTGCCAAGGGACCCCGTTCCCGTAGATGCCATTCCGGATATCGGTGACAACCAGCAAATTGTTGCTACCGAATGGATGGGGCGCTCCCCAAAAGATATCCAGGAGCAAATTACGTACCCGCTGACAACATCCTTGATGGGGATTCCGGGGGTAAAAACCATCCGCAGCTCTTCCATGTTCGGGATGTCGTTTATTTATATCATTTTCGAAGATGATATTGAGTTTTACTGGAGCCGCTCACGGATTTTAGAAAAATTAAATTCTCTTCCTCAAGGGACGCTGCCCGCCGGCGTTCAACCGAGTTTGGGTCCCGATGCTACTGCTTTGGGGCAAATTTTCTGGTACACGCTCGAAGGGCGCAATGCGCAAACGGGTGAGCCTGCTGGCGGGTGGGATCCCGATGAACTGCGGACCATTCAGGATTTTCATGTACGTTATACGCTCTCGTCGGCCGAAGGGGTTTCGGAAGTAGCTTCAGTGGGCGGTTTTGTAAAGGAATACCAGGTTGAAATTGATCCTAACGCGATGCGTGCCTTCAATGTGTCGATCATGGATATTATGAACGCTGTTCAGAAAAGTAACCTGGATATTGGGGCGGAAACCATCGAAATAAACAAAGTGGAGTATCTTGTCAGGGGAATAGGCTACATTAAAAATATTTCCGATTTGGAAGAAGCCGTCGTTACCGTCCGGGACAATGTTCCCGTAAAAATCAAAGACGTGGCTTTTGTCAATATCGGCCCCGCAACACGCCGCGGCGGCTTGGACAAGGAGGGGGTGGAAGCTGTGGGAGGTGTTGTGGTGGCACGATACGGTTCCAATCCGCTTCACGTTATCGACAATGTAAAGGAGAAGATAAAAGAGATGGAAGCCGGATTGCCGCAAAAAACATTGGAAGACGGCACGGTTTCCAAGGTAACCGTGGTGCCTTTTTACGACAGGTCAGGTTTGATCCAGGAGACAATCGGTACGCTGGAGAGCGATTTAACACACGAAATCCTCATCAGCATCATCGTGATCATCATCATCATTATCAACCTGAGGGCATCTGTTGTGATATCGAGTTTGCTTCCGATCACGGTGCTCGCAGCTTTTATCGTGATGCGCCTGATAAATGTCGATGCCAATATTGTGGCGCTCACCGGAATTGCCATCGCCGTTGGTGTGATGGTGGATATCGGTGTCGTTTTCGTGGAAAATACCATTCAACATATGGAAAAACCCGAGAATAAAGGCATTACCAAAGGGAAAGCTTTTATCGATTTGATCCACAGGGCTGTGAGTGAAGTTTCCACTCCCACGATTGTGGCCATGCTTACCACCATTGTGAGTTTCTTACCGGTATTCTTTCTGGAAGCCCAGGAGGGTAAACTTTTTAAACCGCTGGCTTACACCAAGACCATCACGCTGGTTTCTGCGTTGATATTAGGGATGACGATCGTTCCAACACTAACATACTATTTTTTCTCCATCCGGATTACCTCCGCGACAGTAAAAAAAGCACTCAATATCGTTCTGATTGCCGGGGGAATTATCCTTTTTGTCTTCACAGGAGTCGAGTTGGCGCTTGTTCTCCCTTTGTTCGGATTAAATAATCTATATTCCCACAAATGGAAAAATGAAAAAACCTCCACATACATCAGTGCAGGAATTGCTACATTCTTGGCTATCTCATACTTAACATCGGAGTGGCTTCCGATTGGCCCGCAAGAAGGATTTGTGTCCAATTTTCTGGTGGTGGCGGTCTGCATCGCATCAATACTTGGATTTTTCACGTTGCTGATTTCAAATTACGAACGGCTTATCCGGTGGTGTTTGGATAACCGGTGGAAATTTATGATGATACCGATTTTCACTTTGCTCCTGGGGGCAACCATCTGGTTGGGGTTTGACTCCACGTTCGGATTTATTGCGAAAGGGTTTGAAACGGCAGGTTGGAAAAAGTTCCGGCAAACAGCTGCCTGGCAAGCAGCCACCGGTAAGTTCCCGGGGGTGGGGCAGGAATTTATGCCCAGCCTCAGCGAGGGTTCGTTCTTGCTGATGCCTACCAGTATGCCGCATGCGGGTATTGAGCAGAACTTACAATACATCGAGGCGCTGGATAAGCGGATCCAGAATATTCCTGAAGTGGAGAGGGCTGTCGGGAAATGGGGGCGCGTCAATTCAGCACTGGATCCGGCACCTGTGCAAATGTTTGAGAATGTGATAAATTATCGCCCCGAATTTATTTTAGATGAGAATGGCCGGCGGATGCGGTTCAAAGTAAACCGCAAGGAGGAATATATCCTTAAAAACGGCTCTGTTTATAATCCGAAGGAGGGGTTCCGCCTTATTCCGGCCGATAGCCTGATACCTGACCGGCGAGGCGATTATTTTCGTCAATGGAGGCCGCACATTAAAACTATGGACGATATCTGGCAGGAAATTGTAAACGTGACGCACTTGCCCGGATTGACTTCGGCTCCCAAGCTACAACCCATCGAAGCCCGCCTGGTGATGCTTTCAACCGGTATGCGCGCCCCGATGGGAATAAAAGTTTCCGGGCCGGATCTGGAAACCATCGAAGAGGGGGGAAAAGCACTTGAGGCAGCATTGAAAGATGTCCCTTCCATTTTGCCCTCTACGGTTTTTTACGACCGGGCAGTGGGTGCGCCATATATCGAAATCAAACTCAACCGCCGGAATATGGCCCGTTACGGCATCACTATTGCCGATATGCAGGAAGTGATAAGCGCAGCAGTGGGCGGTATGCCCTTGACCACAACCGTTGAAGGGAGGGAGCGCTTCCCAGTGCGTTTGCGGTATCCCAGGGAATTGCGTGAAAACGTGGAAGACCTTTCCAACCTGATCATTCCAACGGCATCGGGAGCACAAATTCCCCTGAAGGAGGTTGCCGAAATCGAATATGCCAAAGGCGCACAAATGATACAGAGTGAAAATACTTTTTTGATTGGTTATGTTATTTTTGATAAAATAGCCGGTGCAGCCGAGGTAGATGTGGTAATGGATGCCGAAAAGGTGTTGAGAGAGAAGATCGGGTCCGGTGAATTGGTCCTGCCCAAAGGCGTTTCATACACATTTGCCGGTAACTACGAACAGCAACAACGTGCGGCAAGCAGGCTGATGATACTTATCCCCTTGTGTCTGATACTGATTTTGGTAATTCTTTACTTCCAATTTAATAATGTAACCGCTTCGCTCATACACTTCTCAGGTGTATTTGTAGCTTTTGCCGGAGGGTTTATACTGCTGTGGCTATACGGCGAACCGTGGTTTATGAATTTTTCTGTCGGGGAAATGAATGTGCGCGATATGTTTCAGATGCATCCGATAAATTTAAGTATTGCAGTGTGGGTGGGATTTATTGCACTTTTTGGTATCTCTACCAGCGATGGTGTGTTGATGGGTTCGTTTATCCACGATACCTTTCTCAAAAGGAATCCGCAGACAAAGAACGAAATTCGGGAGGCGGTTGTGTTTGCAGGGAAAAGGCGTGTTCGCCCGGCCGCTATGACAACTGCCGTTACGCTGATCGCTCTCCTGCCTATCCTTACCTCTACGGGGAAGGGTTCTGATATAATGGTTCCGATGGCTATCCCTACTTTTGGGGGAATGCTTATTCAATCGATGACGATGTTCGTGGTGCCGGTGCTGCAAAGTATGTGGCGCGAATCTGTTATCCGAAGACACGGAAAAGTGAAGGAATGATTGTTCTGAGAGCCAAGAGCCAAGAGCCAAGAGCCAAGAACAAAGACAAAAGATAAAGAACGAAAAATTAAAAGTGAAAAACGAATAACTATTCACTATTCACTTTAAACGTTGAACTTTTAGAAAATGAAAACATTAAAATACATTGTACTGTTGCTGATTCTTTCAGTACCGAAAAGCGTGGCGGTAGCCCAAACGGAGACGCTCGCCGATTACCTGGAGATTGCTGCCCGGAACAACCGGGGATTAAAAGCCGATTACCTGGACTATCAGGCATCGCTTCAGAAAATTCCGCAGGCAGGCGCAATTCCCGACCCGCAACTGGATATGGGTTATTACCTGAAACCGATGGATATTATCGACGGAAGCCGGGTGGCAGATTTTACGCTGATGCAGATGTTCCCGTGGTTCGGAACAAGAAAAGCTGCTCAAACCGAAGCCGGGCATATGGCCAAAATGGCTTTCGAGAAGTTTCGCGAGTCGCGCGACAATCTTTACCTGAACGTTTACACCCAGTGGTTTATACTTGGCAGCTTGCAACAGAAACTGCTGAATAATCGGGAAAGCAGAAAATTGCTGGAGCAGTTGGAGGTTTTGTCCATTCGTAAATTTTCTTCCCCATCGGCTTCAACCTCAGCTTCTTCCATCTATTCCCTGTCAACTCCTTCCGCCGCTGCTTCATCGGGAAACAGCGGTATGGCCGGAATGGGGGGAATGAACGGCTCAGCCCAAAGCGCCAATGCAGTGCCGGCGAGCAGTGCCGGCGGAAACATGCAGGGAATGAATTCAAGCTCTCCCGGCATGTCGGATGTATTGCGCGTTCAACTGGAAATAGCTGAGTTGGATAATGCTATGGAAAGTGTTCAATCGGCTATAAAAGCCGAGAAAGCCAAGTTTAACACCTTGTTAAACCGCCCCTTGGAGCACGAAGTGCACATCCCCGATTCATTGGAGAAAATCCCGTTCGTGTTGGATATCCCGTCGGCAATGGAACAATTATCTGCCCAAAACCCAATGCTTGGAATGATTAACGAGGAATCGCTGGCTTATAAAGCCAAAGCGAAAATGGATGAAAAAATGGGACTTCCGATGCTGGGTGTAGGACTTCAGTATTCGTTGATAAAAAAACGGATGGACATGGGAATTCCGGTTACCGATATGAACGGGATGGATATGCTGATGCCTATGGTTTCAATTACTATTCCTGTTTTCAGGAACAAATACAAGGCACAGTTAAAAGAGAGCGAATACCGGCGGCAGGCGAGCCGCGAAAAATATGAGGATACTTATAACATGCTTGAAGCGGAGTTGGTTCGGATAAAGCATTTGCTGGATGATGCTTCGAGGCAGATAAGCTTGTCTGAAAAACAAACGGGGCTTGCCCTGACAACTTACAATCTGGTGGTACAGGAGTTTGTTACCGGTAAAAGCGATTTAAGCAATGTCATTCAGGTGCAGCGCCAATTGCTCGATTACCGGCTTAAGCGGGCGGAAGCCGTTGCAACCTACAATACAATGGTGGCATCGGCACAACGATTAATTTCATTTAATAACTGAACTTTCGCAAGTTATAGGATTGCGACTAAATCATCATCTGACGATATTTTACGACCCATCCTCGCTCGCGTCAACTAAAAGAGTAGAACTCGCTTCGCTTCAGACAGCTACTCTTTTTTACGTTTATCGCGAGCTATGGGTACCCTGTAAAATATCTAAAGGTCTCCGCTTTAGTCGCATACGCTATTCAAGAAAATATGCGAAACTTTAATAAATATATATTTACGTATGAAGAGTAAAATAAAAAAAATGACAAACAGCAATTTTCTTAAAAACAAGTACATTAAATTGGCAGGTGTACTGTTGCTGGGAATTTTTCTCGGGTGGTTACTTTTTGGGCGGTCATCAGGACAACAGAGCGCTGCCGTTGAACACGCTCACGTTCATGAACCCGAAAGCCAGGTATGGACCTGCTCCATGCATCCGCAAATCAGGATGGATAAACCCGGAAAATGCCCTTTGTGTGGCATGGACCTGATTCCGTTATCTACTTCCGGCGGCAATGACACAGTTGACCCCGACGCCATTCAACTTTCGAAAGAAGCGATGGCCCTGGCAAATGTTCAGACTACTACCGTGAGCCGCCAGCACCCGGTAAAAGATATCCGGCTTTACGGAACCATTCAGGTAGATGAGCGTTTGTCGCAATCGCAGACATCGCCTGTAAACGGAAGAATAGAGAAGCTGTCTGTCAATTTCACCGGCGAAAGTGTCCGGCAGGGACAAACGGTTGCCACCGTTTATTCACCCGACTTGCTGAACGCGCAACAGGAATTGCTGGAAGCTGTAAAAATGCAGCCGGTGCAGCCCCTGCTGCTCCAGGCAGCCAGGGAAAAACTCCGGCTGTGGAAACTGACTGACGAACAGATTGCCGCTATCGAGAAATCGGGCGTTGCCCATCCGCTTGTGGAAATTAAAGCAAACACGAACGGAGTTGTCGTTGCCAAAAATGTAGATCAGGGAGATTATATCAGTCAGGGGAGTGTGTTGCTGAATATTGCCAACCTGTCACAGGTCTGGGTTATGTTTGATGCCTATGAAACGGACTTGCCGTTCCTGAGAGTGGGCGACAACCTGGAATTTACCCTGCAAGCCGTTCCGGGTAAAACTTTCTCCGGAAAGATTGCGTTTATCGACCCATTGCTTGATAAAAATACCCGCACGTCAAAAGTACGCGTTGTAACATCAAATCCGAGTATGCAGCTAAAACCCGAAATGTTCGCTTCAGCTAAAGTGAATGCCCCGTTAAAGCAGCATAACGACCAAATAGTGATTTCAAAATCGGCAGTGCTCTGGACAGGAAAACGTTCGATCGTTTATGTGAAGCAACCAAACACCGAAACACCTGCATTTATGCTTCGCGAAGTGGAGTTAGGCCCTTCGCTGGGCAGTACTTACGTGGTGATGTCCGGACTTGACGACGGTGATGAAATTGTTACAAACGGAACATTTTCCATTGACGCAACCGCTCAACTGGAGGGTAAGAGAAGCATGATGAATTTAGAAGCCGGGCAGGAAAATTTAAATGATGCGTCAACAAAAAGGGAGCATGCGATGTTAATGGTACAAGGACTTTGTGAAATGTGTAAAGACCGGATCGAGAAAACGGCGAAAGGCATCAGCGGGGTTTACTCTGCCACCTGGGATCAAAAAACGCGGGAATTGCACGTTGATTTTGACAAAGAAAAAACAAACATGGATGCAGTAAGCAAAGCGCTTGCTGCTGTAGGTCACGATACCGAACTGTATAAAGCCGACGACAAGATTTATAATGCTTTGCCGGCTTGTTGCAAGTATCGGGAAGAAAAAAATTAATTTTAAAAACACAGTAAAAATGAAAAAGTATGCTTTAGTAATAATTATGGCTGTATCAGTGGTGTTTACGGCTTGTAATTCAAATAGTTCAAAAAACGGTTCAGAAGCCTCGGCGAAAACTTCGGCCAATGAAATGACAGCGACCAATGACAAGGACACTTTGTTGGCAGTAGGAGGCAGTTGTGAAATGTGTAAAGACCGGATCGAGAAAACGGCAAGCAAGGTTCCGGGTGTAACGTCAGCTTCGTACGATCTGGAGAATAAACAGTTGCATCTTCACTTCGACGGTACAAAAACGAATGTAGAAAGCATAAGCAAAGCGCTTGCTGCTGTAGGCCACGATACCGAACTGTATAAAGCCGACGACGAGGTTTACAATGCTTTGCCGGCTTGTTGCAAATACAGGAAACCGTAAGAAAATAGGTTTAATTGGTGTAAAAATACCCGGTTTTGTATAGTTTTATAAGGCCGGGTGTTTTAGTTTTGGGTTTACTGTTTAGAGACTGCTTAAATTTGTTTCGCTATTCAAAAAGAATTATTTTTCAGGAGAGTTCTTCCTTGTTTTGGCGATAATAGCGGGCTATTCCTTAATTTTGCATACATTTGTATCCGAATAAAATAACGAGATTATGAAAAGATATTTCTTACTGGCTATCGTGCCGGCCATGCTTTTGAATGCTGTTTCTTGCTCTGAACAAAAAAAAACCGCTCCTAAGGACGATAAATGGACACTGGTTTGGGAAGACGATTTCAAAGGGAAACAGTTAGATACAACCCAATGGGCTAAAATTCCACGCGGGAAGAGCGATTGGAATAAATACATGAGCGATTACGACGGGCTGTATGTTGTGGAAGACGGCAATCTGGTGCTGAGGGGTATTCAGAACAATATTTTACCCAACGACACGGCTCCTTTTTTAACGGGTGGAATTTATACTAAAGATAAACGGACATTCGGACTCGGCCGTTTGGAAATAAAAGCAAAATTAAATCCCGTAAAAGGCGCCTGGCCGGCATTCTGGATGCTTCCGAAAGAAGGAAAGTGGCCCGACGGGGGTGAGATAGACATTATGGAAAGATTAAGCTATGATAAACTTATCTATCAGACCGTACATTCCAGATATACACAAACCGACAGTTTAAGGGTTAATCCGCCGGCCAGTTCAATTGTGGGCATGAACCCCGATAGCTACAACGTATATGCCGTTGAAAAATACCGGGACAGCTTGGTGTTCTATGTAAACGAGATCCGGACAAAAAATTATCCGCGGATAGTAACCAATCACGAAGGACAATTCCCATTTGCCGATGAGGAGTTTTACCTGTTGCTCGACATGCAGTTGGGGGGTAGCTGGGTAGGATCGGTTAACCCGGCAGAACTACCTGCGGAAATGCGTATTGATTGGGTGCGTTATTACGAGCTTAAGAGTAAATAGGGCTCACCCATTGCTCTTTGGGCCGATACTTGCTCTCGGAAGCCCAGCGAATTCCCCTCTTTTGAATTTCAAGAGCCCGGGGAACTTTAAAATCATTCATCACGTGTCCCAGCGATGAGTAGAAGATGCGCCCGTTCCCGTAATATTTTTTCCACACGACAGGAACAACACAGCCGTCAATCCACGAGGCATGTTCCCCGGTAAAAGTGGTTGTAGCGAGAACTTTCACGTTGGGGTCAACATGTACATAATATTGTTCGGAGTGCATGTCAAAATCTTTTAATCCCCGGGTAACTTCGTCCTTATGATCGGTAATTTTTACGCTGTAGTCGATAACTCCGCCGGGATGCGCCACCCATTGCCCGCCAACCATAAACTGGTATTCTGTATTTTCTCTGAAAGAATCTCCAATGCCACCGTGCCATCCGGCAAAGCCGCATCCGTTCCTGATGGCTTCCAGTAATCCTTTTTCCTGTTCCGGGGTTATTTTTGCCATGGTTACAATTTGAACAACAAGATCCAGAGATTGCATCAGTTCTTTATCGGCATATTTATCCAGGTTATCGGAAACAATCACTTCCGCACCTTCAGATTTGAGCCACGGTACAAAAACATCAACGGATTGCTTGGGTTCATGCCCGTCCCAGCCTCCGTAAACATATAAAACCTTCTTGCCTTTTAAAACCGTATTTCCCGAATGCAAAATGATTTTTTGAGCTATTAAGTTTTTAGGTAATAAGACAGAACCGCCCCCCAGTGCAATGGATGAATAGATAAATTTACGACGCGATAAATTTTTCATATTCTTTGGTTGTTATAATGGAAATGAATGGTTGAACAATCTTTCCTCTGCCAGTCTCTCGTATTTGGTACCGGAACGGCCGTAATTGACATATGGATAGATACTGATGCCGCCGCGGGGCGTGAAAATCCCAGTGACTTCGATGTATTTCGGATCCATCAACCCGATGAGGTCTTTCATAATGATGTTCACGCAATCTTCATGAAAAGCCCCGTGATTACGAAAACTGAACAGATAGATTTTTAACGATTTGCTTTCCACCATCTTCACATCGGGGATGTAATCGATCCGTATGGTGGCAAAATCGGGTTGTCCTGTTATGGGGCATAAACTCGTGAACTCGGGACAATTGAAAGTGACCCAGTAATCGTTGCTGCGGTGTTTGTTTTCAAAAGCTTCCAACACATCGGGGGCATAATCTTGCTTATATACTGTTTTTTTGCCGAGGAGGCTTAAATTTTCGGTTTGAGACATATTTTTATTGTAAAACAGTTTCTGAATTATTCATCAAATATAACATTAAAAAAAATGGAAATAAAATATTCTCCTGTCTTTCTGTGAAAAATAGTTTCCAAGGTACCGTCATTTCATGAGTCCCGCGATGATGTTAATGGTAAGAGCCACAATAAAAGTGTTGAACAAAAACGACAAGACGCCATGCACCAACGCAATGCGGCGTATTTTCCTCGAAGTGATGGAAACATCGGAAACCTGGAAAGTGGAACCCATCACAAAAGAGAAATAGGCGAAATCAATGTAATCGGGATTCTTTTCCGAAGGAAAATCCAATCCCCCCATAAATCGTCTGTTTTCGGCATCGGTTCCGTTGTAATATTCGTGAGCGTAATGGAAAACATAGATCGTATGTACCATCGTCCAACTCAAAAGAATGCCGGCAACGTTAAGCGGAACAAAGTAAGGATTTTCAATTAATGTTTGATCTTTAGACATCATCAACAATAACACAATAAAAATATTGGTAAAAGAAGAGATGATCACCATGAAAAAAACAAACACCGTACTTCCGTCATCTTCCACTGCTTTTTTCTTAATCTGATCTACTTTGCGCAAAAAGATAACAATCCAACTGAGCATAAGAAAAACGCACGAAAAAACGATCCAGGCAATCATTAAACGAAAGAGAACGGGAACCCCGCCGTCTATCAGGAAATAAGCGCCGCCGGCAACGAACAGGCTGATCAAAAACCGTGTGAAGTGGGTGATCTCCAAAAAGAAATTAATGAATTTATATGCCGGTTTCATTGGCGAATTTTATTACGTGACGGTTTTTAGAAACAGTTTCTTACTTCCTTTCCGCGAGATATTCCCTCAACCCCCTGTTGCGGAGTTTGCAAGCCGGGCAATGTCCACAGCCTTCGGCTTTAATTCCGTTGTAGCAGGTAAGGGTTTCATTTTTTACGATATCGAAAACACCTAACTCGTCGGCAAGCTCCCATACTTTTGCCTTATTCCTGTGCATCAGGGGCGTGTGGATGACGAAATGCTTATCCATAGCCAGGTTTATTGTTGCGTTTAACGAATGGATAAAGGTGTCCCTGCAATCGGGATAACCGCTGTAATCGGCTTCCGAAACACCTGTTATCAAATGCCTGATCTTTTTTGCATAAGCAACGGCTGCCGCAAAAGTGATGAACAGCATGTTTCGTCCGGGCACAAACGTGTTGGGGTATGAGCCGGCAGGTTGTTCTTCGTCCATAGTGATTGACGAGTCTGTCAATGAGTTGGGCGAAAGATGAGAAATAACGGAAGCGTCGAGCAATTGAAACGGCACACCGGCTATTCCGGCAATGTTCCGGGCAGCCTCTATTTCAACCGAATGCCGTTGTCCGTATGAAAAACACAAAGCTTCAACGTTTCTGAAAGTTTGTTTTGCCCAAAACAGGCAGGTGGTAGAGTCCTGTCCTCCCGAAAAGAGGACCAGTGCATCTTCATTTTTATAATCTGTCATTTTATTAAAGTTTTCTTTCTTACATCACCGGCACTTCCCCTTTTTCAAATTTAACGGCCGGAGAATTCGAAATATCTCTTTTAAAGGATTGTATGGCGGCATCGTTCATCTCTGTTAATCGTACAACAACCCTGTTCTCGAAAACATCGGCGCTGGCGCCGGCAAAACAGGTAAAAAACGGATGGTTGGCAGGTATGGATGAATTGCTCAAAAACTGGTCTATACGATCCATTATTTGCATCATTTCACGGTAGGAATAGGTGCACGATTCAGTCAGAAAATCATCAGTCCCGAGAATTGAGGCAATCTCCGAACGATGCTGTGCAGGATTTCCAATCACGCAAACAACAAATTTTCCATTGTTGTTGATAAACGAGCCGCCGTAGTATGCGGGATAGTCGGTCGGAGCCGGCTCTTCCACTTCCCAGTTAGGATTGAAGGACGACATTAGTTTGTCGTGAAGATTTTTAGAAAGTTGTTCTGTTGTCGCAATTGTTGTGTCCGGCGGCTGTTGAACACTACTGCCGGATTCTTTCTTTTGCCGGTTACATGCCGGTCCCGTCGTAAGGACGGCGACGAGAATAAGGGTTGTGAGGATGCTTTGTTTCATATCTCTAATAACAATTTCTTGCTCTTTTTGTTTCAACTATTTAATCGCTCAGCCTCGTTTTTTATAACTCAATACCGCCCACGTATTAAAAAGCACCGAAAAGCCTGCCAGCCACATCAACGGGCGAAGAAGATCGGACAACGAACTGCCCTTTAGATATACCAGCCGCATGATCTCGATGAAGTAGGTGAGGGGATTGGCATGAGCGATAACCTTCGCCCATCCGGGCATAGCCGAAATGGGAGTAAACATTCCGCTGAGCAAGATGATGATCAGGATGAAAAACATAACCAAAAACATCGATTGCTGCAATGTCTCGGAATAGTTGGAGATTATAATTCCCAGTCCGGTAATTCCCAGAAGGAAAATAACGGCAGAGATATATAACGTTACAAAACTGCCCGACGGGAGCAATCCGTATATAATCCACGTGAGAAAGAACGACAGGGTAAGGATAATAAGCCCGATAATCCAGTATGGAATAAGTTTCGCGAGAATAAAATTAAATTTGCTCACCGGCGTGGCGTTGATTTGCTGAATGGTTCCGGTCTCCTTTTCGATCACAATGTTCAGCGAAGGCAGAATGCCGCATATGAGCGTGATCATGAGCACGATAAATGCCGGCAGCATAAAAGATTTGTAATCGAGGCGTTTGTTGTAACGGAAATCGGTTACCACATCAATATGCGGAGCATTGGAGAGCGTGGCTGCAGGAAAGAGCCCGGTGCGGAGTTCCTGCGAAAAATCGTTGATGATCTGCGTCAGGTAATTGTTTCCCAACAGCCCTTGCGTACTGTTCACGGCGTTTGCCGAAATCATTACGTTAGCGTGCCGCTCCTTCACCATATCGGTGTCGAACGACACGGGGATTTCCAGGATAATATCCGATTTATCTCTTTCGATATCGCCGATTGCAGCGTCGTAACCGGTAGATATATCGGTAAGGATAAAATACGCCGATGCATCAATCTTGTTTATCAACCGTTGCGAATAGGCACTTTTGGCATTATCCACCACGTGGATTTTTATGTTTTTTACTTCAAAATTAATTGCCCAGGGAAAAATCAGCAGTACCAAAACAGGGTATAACACAATCATTTTGGGAACAATAGCGTTCCGGCTGATCTGCTTGAACTCTTTCTCGACAAGATATTTTAACTGACTCATATTTTTTAACTGATTTTCGCTACAACCGGGTTTTAATTTTTACAACACTTGCTCCAATAAGAAGGAGAGCCATCCCTGCAAGGACACCCACTTCCTTTGCCACATACATGAACCCCAATCCTTCAATCATCACTTTTTTTACGGCAGAAATGTACCATCGCGCGGGTACCATGGATGAAACCCATTGCAGCGGTATCGGCATGTTATCGATGGGGAAAATCATACCCGAAAGAATCAATGTGGGCATCATCAGCCCGATCCCCGAAATAAGCACGGCGGTTACCTGCGTTTGCACGAGGGTGGAAATAAATAAGCCCAGTGAGAGCGCCAGGAAGATAAACAGAATGGATATTGATACCAGCAGCGCCAAGTTCCCCCGAATGGGAACGTTTAGTACAAAATACGACAGCAATAGGATAGTGATCAGGTTGATGAACGAAAGCGCCAGGTATGGGACCGTTTTTGAGATAAGAATGGTTCCCGATTTCAGCGGCGATGCCAGAAGTACTTCCATTGTTCCGTGTTCCTTCTCGCGAACGATGGAGATCGAAGTCATGATGGCGCAGATTATCATCAACACCAGCCCCATGATTCCCGGTACGAAGGTGTATGCCGATTTCATTTCGGGATTGTAAAGCAGCTTGCTGTCCACGTCAATTTGACAGGGGATATTACCGGGTTGAAGCATTTTTTTCTGATATTCACCGATGATTGCCGTTACGTAATTAGCGGAAATGGTTCCTGTGTTAGGGTTTGATGCATCGGTAATGATTTGTATCTGAGCCCTTTTAGAATGCACAAGGTTCTCGTTGAAATTTGGTTCGAATATCACCACTACGTCTATTTTCCCTTGTTTCAGCAGGCTGTTGACTTCATCGGGCGAATATACATATCCCCGCATATTGAAATAGGGATTTACCGCCATGCGTTCAGCAATTTCGCGTGTTGCAACATCCTGTGCCGGATCGAAAACGACCGTGCGGATATTCTGGACTTCCATATTGATGGCGAAGCCGAACAACAAAATCTGCACAACGGGCATCCCCAGCAGGATCAACATGGTGCGCCCGTCACGAAATATATGGTAGAATTCTTTGTTTACGAAAGAGAAAAATTGTTTCATTGTTCGTTTTTAATTCTCAATTCTTGTTGCTTTTCTTGCCAACTTCCGGAATACTTCATCCATGTTTTGTGCCTGATAAATCTCCTTGAGGTTTTGAGGGGTGTCCAGTGCATCAATCCGTCCGTCAACCATTATCGATACGCGGTTGCAGTATTCGGCTTCATCCATATAGTGCGTGGTGACAAAAACCGTGATCCCCTGGTCGGATGCTTCGTAGATCATTTCCCAAAACTGGCGCCGCATGGCCGGATCGACTCCGCCGGTAGGTTCATCGAGAAAAACGATTTGCGGCGTGTGGAAAATTGCCACCGAGAAAGCCAGCTTCTGTTTCCATCCCAACGGCAAGGATTTGACCATGGTGTTTCGCTCCTTTTCGAATTTCAACCGGTAAAGCAGCTCATCGGTTTTTTCATTTATCTCATGGTCTGTCATCCCGTAAATACCTCCAAAAAGACGAATGTTTTCCCATACTTTCAGGTCTTCGTACAACGAAAATTTCTGACTCATATAGCCGATATTGCGTTTTATCTTCTCGTTCTCTCTCAAAATATCGTATCCGGCAACTGTCCCTTTCCCCGATGTAGGTTTACTGATGCCGCAAAGCATTTGCATGGCAGTGGTCTTTCCGGCGCCGTTAGCGCCCAGGAATCCGAATATCTCCCCCCTGCGGACATCAAAGGAAATGTGATCGACGGCAGTGAAATTGCCGAATTTTTTAGTGAGGTTCGATACTTTAATAACTTCCATGATCATTGTTAATTTGTGAGCGCCATAAAGCAATCTTCCACCGTTGGGGCAACAGCATCAATTTCTACTTTCGAATACCCTTTTTCCTTTAAATAGCGTTGAAGTCCGGAGATTGACAGATCTGCCCGGGCCGTTACGTGATGCTTATTTCCAAAAGCAAAGCATGTTTTCACTTGTGGATGATCCCGTAAATCGCGCAACGAGGCCGACATATTTTCGGTTTGCACTGCCCACAGCGTTTCAGTGTAACTGTTTATAATGTTTTGCGGCGTATCGGCCGCAATAAAGTTGCCCTCGCGCATTAACGCAATACGGTCGCAGAGGCCGGCCTCGTCCATATATGCAGTGGAGATCAAAATGGTTATCCCTTCTGATTTCAATCTCTCAAGCATGTCCCAGAATTCTTTTCGCGAAACAGGATCCACGCCTGTTGTGGGTTCGTCGAGTATCAACACTTCGGGTTTGTGTATAAGCGCACAACTGAGGGCAAGCTTCTGTTTCATTCCTCCCGACAGCGCTCCGGCACGGCGTTTTTTAAAGGGTTCAATCTGCTGGTAAATATCTTTGATAAGGAGGTAGTTCTCTTCGATGGTGGTGTTAAAGACAGTTGCAAAAAACTTCAGGTTCTCTTCCACGCTCAGATCCTGGTAAAGCGAGAATCTCCCCGGCATATAACCGATTATACCGCGGATTTTCCTGAAGTCTTTAACCACGTCTAATCCGTTCATCCCGGCAGAGCCGCCGTCCGGCAGCAACAATGAGGCGAGAATCCTGAAAAGTGTGGTTTTTCCCGAACCGTCGGGCCCGATAACACCAAATATCTCTCCATCGTTTACCCTGAACGAAAGATCGTTTAATGCGGTTACCTTTCCGTAGCTCTTATATAAATTGTTTACCGTAATCATATTAGAATTTAACCTCTCCGTACATTCCAATTTTCAGAAATCCATCGTTCTTTACAGCAATCTTTGTTGCGTAAACCAAATTGGCCCGTTCATTTTTAGTCTGGATAGTTTTGGGCGTAAATTCCGATTTGTCGGATATCCACGATACGGTTCCGGAGTAGGACCTCATTTCGCCGTCCCCGGCATCCACACGGACTGTTACTTGGTTGTTCAACTTGATCCCGGAGAGCTGGTCGTTGGTTACGTAAGCGCGCAGGTACATATTTTCGATGTCGGCAACTTTGAAAAGCGGTGAGCCTGTTCCGGCAAGTTCACCCCGTTCGGCGTATTTGTTCAGCACTACACCCGAGATGGGACTTTTTATCGTGCATTTTTCCAGCAAATCTTCCAATTGTGCTACCTGAATTTGTAAAGCGGAACTTTGTGCCGATATATTGTCGCTGCTCTTTTGCAAGGTGGATGTCTGGGCCGATAATTGTTTTTGTAAAACTTCAATTTGTGCGTTTACATCATCCAGTTGTTTTTTATTCGCCGCATTTGCCGCAACCAGGTTTTGAGTGCGTGTACGTTCCCTTTGCAACGTTTGAATTTGCTTTTCGATGGCTGCCGTTTGCGTACCGATGTTCGGGCGTTGTGCGCGAACGCCCTGCGCATTTGATATCAGGCTCATTTTTTGCAGATAAAGTTGCGTAGTGTCTAGCTGTCCTACAACTTCGCCGGCTTGCACTATTTGTCCTTCAACAACGTTCAGCGACAGGATTTGGCCATTTCCCTGCGACGATACGATGATCTCCGTTGCCTCGAATGAGCCGTTGGCGTCGTAATCGTTGTCGTTGCCGGAACACGAGGCAAAAAGAAGAACTATAACGGGAAGAGTGAAAAGTTTGATTGGCTTCATATCATTTTTTGTTTTGTTGTTTTTACTTACCGTTCAGGGTGAACCTCAGATTATAAATCGATATCAGGTATTGGATCTCGTGCAGCGATTTTGCCTGTTTGACAATCTCCAGGGCGTTGATCTCCTGCAGTAGATCTGAAACTGTCAGGGTTCCGTTCTCCACTTTTACTTCGGCAGCATCTTTTATCTGCCTTCGCAAACGGATAATCTCGTCGTCGTCCTGCATCGTTTGGTAATATTTTTTTATTTCGTTTTGCTGTTGCGGAAGCTGCAGGTTCAGGCTATAGAGAAAAGTCTCGCGTTGCGAATGAAGTGCCAATTTTTGCTGTTCGATACTTTTTTTCTCGTGCTTGTAGGTGTACAAGCTCCCGAAATTCCACGAAAGGCTCACTCCACCCATGAAATAGGGTTTAAATTTATTGCTGAGCATGTTCAATGCCGGTTTGCCGTATCCGCCCTGGGCAAATGCACCAATCACAGGCCTGTTTTTGGCGTTCAATGCCGTTTCTTGAGAATTAAGCAGGGCCGACTGGGCTTCAATCAGTTGCAGCTCAGGACGGTTAATGGCTGCATCTTCGGGCAACAAATTGGCCGGTGGCTTCACAAAGGTGGTTTTTTCATCTATATTTTGCCCGATCAACACAGAAAGGATTTTGATGTAGCTGTCCAGGGCCGACTCCATATAAATACGCTGCTGATTTGCTTTCAGCTGCTCTACTTTCACGGCGCTGAGGTCGGCATCATTGGCCACACCGTTTGCCACGTAACTTTGTACATTCCCGTAGTTGCGCTGCAACTCTTTTTCTAACGTGGTTTGTTGTGCTAATTGTTCGTTGAGCAGCAGAATACCAAAAAAGACATGGTTAACCCGTTCCTGAAGCGAATAAATTTCGGTTTCGAGCTTTTGTTTTTCCACTTCGGCATTGGCAGCTATGTTTTCTTTTTGCGCGGCAACCTTTCCACCGTCCCAGATTATTTGGTTCAGTTGAGCATAAACCTGATACTGATCTTTATCGGGAAACGGAACATCAACAGGTGGAAAATTGGGAGGCAGCTTGAAATCAATTTTTGTAACATCGCTTTGCCAGGTTGTTCTTGCGTTTAGGGAAAGTTGCGGAAAATAGGCCGTATTGGCGTTTTCCAGCGTGAAGTTCTTAATGTTTTCAATTATATTGAATTGTGCGATCACAGGATAATTTTCACGCGCCATCCGCTGACAGTCTTCAATAGTGAGAGATTGTGCGTTGATAAAGAATGCGGACATTAAAAACAACGGTATAAATAATGTAATTCTTTGTGATTTCATTGTCGGGATTGTTTTAGTATGGCGAAAATCCACTCGGGGATTAGTTTTTCTCTGTTTCGAATGAACTGCGGAAATTCTTCTTCTTTCAGTATCCCCGAAGCAATAAGCAAGGATTTTGCTATAAAGGGAAAGATGGTCAGGCCGACGATGTTCATAATAAAATCGGATATGGAAATGGTGTATCCGTTGTTTTTCAACTGATTGTCTAAAATCGGCTGCGACATTGTCCGCGCTTGTTGTAAAATGTGGTTGAATATGTTTCCGTTATTCTTAAGCTCGTTAAGTACAAAAATAGGAAGATCTTCATTTTCAGTCAATAACTTCGTGTAATCTTTTACAAGAATCCTGATTTTCTCTTCGAGTGTGGTATTGCTGTCCGACAGAAAAGGGCTCATTAATCCGAAAAGATCTTCAAGCTCTTCGTTCACAATCTGTTTGAATAAATTTTCCTTGCTGCCGAAATAATAATTGAGCAATGCCAGGTTTATTCCGGCTTCTTCTGCTATATCCCGCGTTTTTGTTGCTGCATAACCTTTTTGCGTAAATATTTTTCTTGCAGCTTCAATAATTTTTTGTTCCGTTGTCAACTCTTCCATTTTTCAAGCTTATATTTCCGATGCAAAAGTATAAAATCTCTATATATTAAACAAACGATTAAAACAAATGTTTAATCATTTTATTCATCAAAGATTGGGTAAAATTGTCTAGCGGGTATTATCTTTGCGTAAAATGTGTAAAAATGAAGATGAAGATCACTCTGTTTTCGGCGCTTCTTTTGATGATCTCTTTTGTGGGATGTTCAAAGGACGATCCGAGTATAAACGCCACCCGGTTGCGGATAAAACTTACTGATGCCCCTGTTTTGCTGGTATCGGAATTTAATGTTGATATTCAAAAAATTGAAATTTCCACTACCGACAACACCAACAGTGATGAACAATGGACAACTCTCGATTTCAAAGGCGGGATTTACAATGTACTTCCACTATCGAACGGAAAATCAAAACAGATCGTAGATCAGTATTTCCCGTCAGGTGTTTTGCGAAAAATGAAAATAACGTTCGGGAACAACTCAAAAATTAAAACTACCGATGGAGAAAAGATCCTTATCCCGGATCCTGAAATTAAAGACGGTATCGTTGTGGATGTCCATGATAACCTGTATGCCAATTACATCACCAGCATAATGATCGACATCAACGCCGCACTTTCATTTTACGAATCCAACGGAAATTATTTTTTTAAACCGGTGCTTCGTGTTTTTCCCGAAACATTTGGCGGGTCGTTGAAAGGTTATGCTTTACCCGTTGAAGCCGAACCGGTCGTGAAAATTGTACAAGATAAGGATACTCTTTTCACCATACCCGAAAAGTCCGATGGGATGTTTCAGTTTAAAGGGCTAAAAGAGGGGGAATGGGAAATATTGGTTTTTCCGGCTTCAAACACAGGTTATCGTGATACCCTTTTTACCGATAGTGTGTTTACCGGTAAAACACGGGAGTTGAAATCGAAGATTATATTAAAAAAATAAATTCTTGGTTATGAACATGTAACACATGAAGTAAACCTAAGCGGAAAAGAAGGAAACGGAATACCTAAAATAAATTTTTCAGACTTGTTTTGGCGATAATAGCGGGCTATTTGAGCCAAATTTCTATGACTTTAGTCGTTGGCTCTCTTGAGTTTCTGCCTGACTGAAAGATGTTTTTAACAATTTAATTTATTTTCACATCTATACGGGTTATAATCATTTACTTATTTCTATCTTTGCTTCCAGTTTTAATATTCGAACAATAAAACAATGACACAAATGAAAAGATCAATCTATTTGATGATGGCGCTTTCAGCCACGTTGGTTTTAGCAATTTCCTGCAAACCAAAACAAAGTGCATATAAACAAGTATATGAAGCTGCCAAAGAGAGAGAGATGCAGCAGGCAGCGTCGCAACCTACTGTAGTAAAAGATGCCGGTACGTTGCCTCCAGTTGAAGTGTCAGTGAGAAAAGAGAAGGTTGAACCTGTTCTTGCTTCAGATGCTGCCAATTTAAAGAACTTCAGCGTGGTAATTGCTTCTTTAAGTGTAAAACTGAATGCTGAATCGTTGAAAACCAGAATGCAGAACGAAGGTTATTCGGTAATTTTGGCCGAAAACGAACAGGGCATGTACAGGGTTATTGTTGCCAGCTACGATGATAAAGCATCAGCCGCTGCAAAACGCGATGAGATTTATCAAAAATACTCCGCACTTGGAAATACCGATTACCTGAGAAGAACTTACGGTGTCCCTTTCAATGATCTTTGGATTTTGGAGAGACAGTATTAATGCCGGGAGATTGTCAGATTAAAGCTGCCCAACTATGAAACGGGTAGCTTTTCTTATGTCTTTTTGTATTTTTTAACTACATGTCGTGCAGCGTTTCCCTGCATTTTCCATCTATTTAATAAACAAGCGATGAGTTGGCGTTTAAATTTTTGTATATTTGTAAGATGTAAGATGCGCCTCGGACAAGCTCAAACAAGTTTGGCTTTCACCCGGCAATAAATGAGATAGAGAGTTAAACCAAATGTATAAATAATCGTCAAACTCTGCGAAATGAATTATTTAAAACAACCAACTAAAATAAAGGGAAAAAACTATGAAAACTAAAAGTTTAATTATCACAGGTTTCCTAGTCCTGGCACCCATTATAGGTTTTGCCCAAGAGTGGGATGACATTTATGCCAATCCTACTCAAAATACTGCAACCATGAAGGTTCAGAAAAAACAAGAGCCACAAAAGAAGAAAATTGTTGTGGTAGAAGGAAAGGCATCCAACATGGAAGTTCGTGCAAACGGACGGAATATTGACGAATATAACCGTCGCGGACAGGACGATGCGATGGGAAACGATACCGTATTTGTTGAAGATTCGGCATACCAGCAGTACGAATATACAGACAGGATTATTAAATACCACGATCCGGAATCGAGTATCAAGATAACGGGGGCCGATGAGGTTACCGTTTACGTAGGCGACGATATCTACTCTGATTATTACGATAACCGTGCCTGGGGATCCAACGTATATCTCGGCATGGGTTGGGGCTGGAACAGCTACTATCCATGGTATGACCCTTGGTATGATCCCTGGTACTACGGTTACGGATGGGGATACCCCTTTTACAGCCATTGGTACAGCCCGTGGTATTACGGCGGGTGGTACTCATCCTGGTATTCACCTTGGTATTACGGCGGGTATTATTCTCCCTGGTATTACGGTTACGGCGGATGGTACGGAGGCGGATATTACGGCGGTTTCTATGATGGATACTACTCCGGTTTAAGCAATAATCGCTCCGGCAGGAGTACAGGCGCTTACAGATCAAGCTCGGTCAACACAGGCAGATCGTCCGTGGCAAGCATGGGCAGGGCCTCAAGTGCAACCTCGGGGCGCTCCTCGGTATCCGGCAGCGCTACAAGAGCTGCATCCGGCAGAAGCTCTTCGGCTTACAGCAGGGGCTCAGGCACATCGTCAAGAACGAGGATTATCGATAATAGCGGCCGGGTTTACGACTCAAGATCCGGACAAATTATAAACGGAGGCTCGTCTTCTTCTCGCTCATCTGCTACAGGCACAATCGATTCTAATTCGAGAATCTATAACAGCAGGAGCAGTTCAGGCACTTCACCGGCAAGAAGCAGCAGTACGAATACATACGAAAGAAGCTCTTCGAACAGAAGCAGTAGTACGTACTCAGCTCCTTCGAGAAGTTCATCGGGCAACGATTCTTATTCCGCACCAAGCAGAAGTTCAAGCTCAAGCCGTTCTTCATCTTTCGATTCTTCAAGCAGGAGTTCATCTTCCGGATCATTTGGAAGTGGCGGTGGGCGTATCAGTAGTGGAAGCAGCGGAAGCAGCGGACGTAGCAGCAGTGGGCGTCGTTGAAAAACAAAATTCAAACTATATTAAAATGAAAAAATTCGCATATTTTCTTTTCTTTTTGGTATTCATTGCAAATTACTCCTATTCACAGGGTGAAGTGGAAGCCTTGAAGTATTCCCGGAACGAGCTCTACGGGACGGCACGTTCAATGGCGATGGGTAATGCTTTTGGCGCATTGGGGGGCGACATCACGGGCGTCTCCATCAATCCGGCCGGAATTGGTGTTTACAGAAGTTCGGAAGTGATGGGTACAATGGGGTTTCAGCAAAACAGGGCCAAGGTGGGTGATATCAACAGAAGCGTGGATGATTTCAACTTACATAATTTGGGATTTGTAGGGTATTTCCCGTTGAGAAACGATGTAATGCCTATGATTAATTTCGGTTTTTCGTACAATAGGCAAAAGACTTTCAACAACGAGATCAATGCTGTAGGAAACGGAGCGAGCAGGATGATTGATTATATTGTTGACAGGACCAATAGCGCCAACAATGGCCGCGGGATAGATCCCAATTTACTACTTGTAGGCGATGACCTGCCTGACCCGTTCGTCGATCAGCCGTGGCTTTCTGTTTTAGCTTACAACTCAAAGTTGATGTTTCCCCAATCCGGGAACAACAATTTTTACGATCCGCTGAACACCAATAATGAAACACCGCTTCAAGAAATTATACTCTCGGAGAGGGGATATATCGACAATTACGATTTTACCTTCGGAACTACGATAAACAATGTGCTGAATGTTGGAATGGCCCTGACTATTTCCGATATCAACCACTCCCTTTATACCGATTTTCTTGAAGATTTCAAGAGCGGCGGTTATACACTGAACAATGAGATAATTACAAACGGTGCCGGAGTGGGAGCAAAGTTTGGGGTGATTTACCGCCCCATAAACTCGATCAGGTTAGGTTTGGCATATCATACCCCCACCTGGTATTCCATGTCCGAAATATATAAGGCCAGTATTGACGATGATTTAGGCGCTTATGTAACCGATCCTAATTATAAAAAAGGCCGGACCTATTCTGCTAAATTTACGAACCATTACGATTTGAAAACGCCCGACAAATGGGTGCTGAGCGGTGCCGCAGTACTGGGAAGCAATTTCATTTTAAGTGTCGATTACGAATTGACCGATTATACGAACATGAAACTGAGTGTTCCTTCCGGCGCCTATTCCAACATGAGTTGGTACGATACTGATAACAGTTATATCAAAGAAGATTTTAAAGTTGCATCCACTGTAAGGGTGGGTACCGAATACCGGTTTACTCCTCAATTCTCCGGAAGGTTGGGTTATGCCTGGATACAGAATCCGTACAATAGCGATTTTTCAAAAGCAGGAGATTCCAGCGTTTCCGGCTCAAACACCATTTACAGAATGGAAGGCGATACCCAATATTTCACCGGAGGACTGGGCTATCGGTTCAACAAAAATTTCTATGCCGACTTTGCTCTGGTTTATCAAACTCAGGAAGACCAGTTGTATCCGTTCCCCAACTTATATGCTTATAATGGTGATACGCGAGGGGAACTTGTTATTGATGCATCTCCCTTCACCCTGAAGAATACATCCGTAAGAGGATTATTGACATTGGGGTACAGGTTTTAGATAATTCTTCTTCATTTAAAACAGATCGGGCGGCGTTTATATGCTGCCCGATTTGTTTTGATGTTTTTGCCCATGTATGGTGACACGTAGTTTTACAAGAAATGACTAAAAAACAGTACATAAAAAAATACAAAACAGTTTCTGAGTCCGGTTATTTTTATGTAAATTTGCAACCTGATTTACATATCATCCCATTCACACCATATGAAGAGTGAAAAGTGAAAAATTAAAAGTGTGGGGTGAAAGCGAGTTGATACGTAATGTGTTACGAGTCAAATAACATAAAAAGAATCAGATCATCAGTTAAATGGACAAATCAATCGAAAAAATTATTTTATTGGGATCGGGAGCATTGAAGATCGGCCAGGCCGGTGAGTTTGATTATTCGGGATCACAAGCATTAAAGGCTTTGAGGGAAGAAGGGATCAAGACGGTGCTCATAAATCCAAACATTGCAACTATTCAGACTTCAGAGGGCGTGGCGGACACAGTTTATTTTCTTCCGATCACGCCTTTTTTTGTGGAGAAAGTGATACGAAAAGAAAAGCCCGACGGCATCCTGCTGGCATTTGGCGGACAAACAGCGCTGAACTGCGGAACGGAGCTTTATCAGAGTGGTGTACTGGATAAATACGACGTAAAAGTGCTGGGTACTTCGGTGGAAGCGATAATGATTACCGAAGACCGGGATCTATTTGTAAAAAAACTCAAACAGATTGATGCCAAAACGCCGGTATCGCAAGCAGTTGAAAGCATGGAAGATGCGTTGAAAGCGGCTCATATGATCGGATTCCCCGTGATGGTGCGCTCGGCGTATGCGCTGGGCGGCTTAGGCTCGGGAATTTGTGCCAACGAAAAAGAGTTTGTCTCACTTTGCGAAAGTGCGCTTTCGTTCTCGAAACAAATTTTGGTGGAAGAGAGCCTGAAAGGGTGGAAGGAGATTGAGTTTGAAGTTATACGCGACAAAAACGACCATTGTTTCACGGTAGTTCCCATGGAGAATTTTGATCCGTTAGGAATACATACGGGCGAAAGCATCGTCGTAGCACCCATCATTACACTCTCCAAAGAACAAATTGCCCTGTTGGAAGATATCGCGCGCCGCGTTGTGCGCCATATCGGAATAGTGGGCGAATGCAATATCCAGTTTGCGTTTAACGCAGAAACCAATGATTACCGCATCATAGAAATTAATGCCCGGTTGAGCCGTTCGTCGGCGCTGGCCTCCAAAGCATCGGGATACCCGCTGGCGTTTGTGGCAACCAAGCTGGCACTGGGTTACTCACTCGATCAGATTGGCGAGATGGGGACGCCCAATTCGGCATACATAGCCCCGTCGGTAGATTACATGATTGTAAAAATCCCGCGCTGGGACTTGTCGAAGTTTGCCGGGGTGAGCCGTGAGATTGGTTCGTCGATGAAATCGGTGGGTGAGATCATGTCTATCGGACAATCGTTTGAAGAGATCATCCAGAAAGGGTTACGAATGATAGGGCAGGGCATGCACGGTTTTGTGGGCAACCGCGATCTCACCTTCGATAACGTGGAAGAGGCGCTGGCCAATCCCACCGATCTGCGTATCTTTGCCATTGCCGATGCTTTTGAAAAAGGGTATCCGGTGGACCGGATTGAAGCGCTGACAAAGATTGACAAATGGTTCCTCAAGAAGCTGGAAAATATTTACAACTATACATGCGTCCTTTCCCAATACAAGAAAATTGAAGATTTACCGAAGGATGTGCTGTCGGAAGCAAAACGATTGGGATTCTCCGATTTCCAGATAGCCCGTTACGTGGAAAACCCGCAGGGAACGATGGAAAACGAATTGATCCGCGTACGCGAATGGCGGAAAAAGCAAAACGTGCTGCCTACCGTTCAACGCATCAATACAGTAGCATCTGAGAACCCGGAAAAGACCAATTATCTCTATTTCACGTACGGATCGGATAAAACATACAAAGCGGTGAAATCCGGTAAAGAGGTGATTATCGTGCTGGGGTCGGGTGCATACCGCATCGGGTCCTCGGTAGAGTTCGACTGGTGCTCGGTAAATGCCGTGGAGACCGCACGTAAACTGGGCTATGAGTCGGTAATGATCAACTATAACCCCGAAACGGTTTCAACCGATTACGATATGTGCGACAGGCTTTACTTTGATGAGCTCTCTTTTGAACGTACGCTCGACGTTGTCGATATTGAGGCTCCCAAAGGCGTTATCGTATCTATGGGCGGACAGATTCCCAATAACCTGGCCATGAAGCTGCATCGCCAAAACGTGCCCATCCTGGGAACATCGCCCGAGTCGATTGATCGTGCGGAAAACCGGCACAAGTTCTCGGCCATGCTCGATCGGTTGGGCATTGACCAGCCGCGGTGGAAAGAACTTTCGAGCTACGAAGAGGTGGATAAGTTTGTGGAAGAAGTAGGGTTCCCGGTGTTGATCCGCCCGTCGTATGTGCTTTCGGGAGCGGCAATGAATGTTTGTTACGACAAAGAGCAGATGCACCATTTCCTCGAAATGGCAGCCAACGTATCGAAAGAATATCCGGTGGTGGTTTCGGTTTTCATGCAAAATGCCAAGGAGGTGGAGATGGATGCCGTGGCAAAAGAGGGCGAAATTGTGGAATATGCCATCTCTGAACACGTGGAGTTTGCCGGAGTGCATTCGGGCGACGCCACGTTGGTCTTCCCGGCACAAAAAATCTATTTCGAGACCATGCGCCGCATCAAGAAGATTTCCCGCCAGATTGCCAGGGAGTTGAAGATCAGCGGCCCGTTCAACATCCAGTTTCTGGCGAAGAACAACGAAATTAAGGTGATTGAATGCAACCTGCGCGCGTCGCGTTCGTTCCCGTTCGTGTCAAAGGTCATCAAGCATAATTTTATTGATACGGCAACCCGCGTGATGCTCGGAGCACCTTACAATAAACCCGACGGTACGGTTTTCGACCTCGATCATATCGGCGTTAAATCGTCGCAGTTCTCCTATTCCCGCTTGCAGAAGTTTGACCCGATCTTGGGTGTGGACATGGCATCGACGGGAGAAGTGGGCTGTATTGGTGACGATTTTAACGAAGCTATCCTGAAATCGATGCTTTCGGTGGGATACCGGATTCCGAAGAAAGGGATTTTGATCTCATCGGGAGAGGCGAAATCGAAAGTGGATTTGCTGGAAGCCTGCAAGCTGCTCCATGCCAAAGGATACAACCTGTACGCAAGTCACGGAACGCAAAAATTCCTGACCGATAACGGGATTGCAGCTACCGATGTGAATTGGCCGGATGAAGATGGCGAGCATAACATTCAGGAGATGATTACCCACAATAAGTTCGACTTGATCATCAATATTCCGAAGGATATTACCCGTCGCGAACTTACCAACGGGTACATTATCCGCCGCAGTGCTGTAGATTTCAACATTCCGCTCATTACCAACGCACGGCTGGCATCGGCATTTATTACCGCTTTTTGCACGTTGGATGAGGAACATTTGAAGATTAAAAGCTGGCAGGAGTATTGACTACCTTCTTCTTCTGAATTCGGAACAGACAATTGCGGCAGCCACGGCTACGTTTAACGATTCCGATGTTGGGGCGTTTACCGGATAATTAGGAATAAACAGTCTCTTTGTGATGAGTTTTTGGATCTCGGGGGAAATTCCTTTTCCCTCGTTTCCCATGACGACAAAGCCGTTTTCCGGCAGTTCTGCCTCGTAAATATTCTCACCTTCCAGAAAGGTGCCAAAAGCGGGCAATGAACTGTTCCTTTTTAATAGTCCCTCCAGATCAACATAATGGACTTTAACCCGTGCAATAGCTCCCATCGTGGCCTGTACGGTTTTCGGATTAAAAATATCGGCTGTGTCGGGTGAGCAGAAAATATGTTCAATTCCAAACCAGTCGCTCAGCCGGACAATGGTTCCCATATTGCCCGGATCCTGAATTCCGTCGAGGACAAGGTGCAGCTTGCCCTCGAGTTCAATTTCCTCAACAATGTAGTTCGGCTGATAAAAAACACCGATGATTTGCGGAGCGGTTTTCAACTGAGAAGCTTTTTTCAGTTCCTCGGGGGTAGCTTCGATGATTTCTTCCGCCGACAAGGGCGGGATCTCCCGCAATACGTCCGCTAATCCTGTCAAAAGCCGGCACCGACAATTATCGAGCAAGTCGAAAACCAGTTTTTTCCCTTCGGCAACAAAAGTATTGTGTTCACTCCGGTACTTTTTTTCGTTTAAAGAACGGATCAGTTTTATCTTATTTTTACCCAGTGACATTTTTCAGCAAAGTTACTTAATAAAGAAGTCAGATATTGATTAAATGATGTCAATTTTTACACCTTTTTATTTCTAAAAAAATGTATCTTTGTATCATAAGTTGTCTCACCGTTATATTAACAAGAATCCGATAGAAATTGATAAAAAATAAATACTTCCTAATCTTATGAATGATAATGCATTAATGAATAAAGCAGCCGATAATATTCGTATTTTATCGGCATCGATGGTAGAAAAAGCAAAATCGGGGCACCCGGGAGGCCCCATGGGTGGCGCTGATTTTATTAACGTCCTCTATAGCGAATTTTTGGAATACGATCCCGAAAACCCACATTGGGAAGGCCGTGACCGGTTTTTCCTCGATGCGGGGCATATGTCGCCTATGTTTTATTCTGTCCTCTGTTTGGGCGGTAAGTTCTCGATAGATGAAATCAAAGAATTCCGCCAGTGGGGAAGCCCCACGCCCGGCCATCCGGAGTTGGATGTTGAGCGTGGAATAGAAAACACCTCAGGCCCTCTCGGGCAAGGACACGCTTACGGCGCCGGTGCCGCTATTGCCGCTAAATTTCTAAAAGCGCGCTTAGGAGATGCTATCGATCATACCATCTATGCATACATTACAGACGGCGGTATTCAGGAAGAGATTTCGCAAGGCGTAGGACGGCTTGCCGGACACCTGGGATTGGATAATTTTATTATGTTTTACGATTCCAATAACATCCAGCTCTCAACTACTACAGATGCCGTTACGAGCGAAGATGTGGCAAAAAAATACGAAGCGTGGAACTGGAAAGTGATCACGATAGACGGAAACGATGTGAATGATATCCGCAAAGCCTTAACTGAAGCCAAAGCGGAAAAAGAGCGCCCGACGCTTATTATCGGAAATACCATTATGGGACGCGGCGCCCTGGCTGCCGATTGCACATCGTTTGAGTGCCAGGTTTCTACACACGGGCAACCCCTGAGCGCCGCAGGAGCCGATATTGCACAAACTGTTAAACATTTGGGAGGCAATCCGGAAAACCCTTTTGTTGTCTTTCCCGAAGTTGCAGCACTTTACGATAAAAGAAAAAAAGAGCTTAAAGGGATTGTGACTGCCAAAAAAACAAAATTCAATGCATGGGCAGAAGCCAATCCCGAGCTTGCAGCCAAAAAACGCAACTGGTTTGCCCGGGAATTGCCCGAAATTGATTGGGCCTCCATCGTGCAAAAGCCCGATAACGCTACCCGTGCAGCCTCGGCAACTGTTTTGAGCGTTTTAGCCCAAAAGGTTGAAAATATGATTGTTGCTTCGGCCGACCTGTCAAACTCCGACAAGACCGATGGTTTTTTGAAACAGACGAAAGCATTTGAGAAAAATGATTTTTCAGGAGCATTTTTGCAGGCCGGAGTTTCGGAGTTCACCATGTCGGCTTTGTGTATCGGAATGAGTTTGCATGGAGGTGTTATTCCTGCCTGCGGAACATTTTTCGCCTTTTCCGACTATATGAAACCTTCCATCCGCGTAGCTGCCCTGATGGGAGTGCCCGTTATTTTTATCTGGACACACGATGCTTTCCGTGTGGGGGAAGACGGGCCGACGCATCAGCCTGTTGAGCAGGAAGCGCAAATCCGTTTGTTGGAAAAGCTGCAAAACCACCGCGGGCAAAATTCAATGCTCGTGCTTCGCCCTGCGGATGTGAATGAAACTACAGTTGCCTGGAAGATGGCTTTGGAAAATGCCCAAACGCCTACAGGGTTAATTTTGTCGAGACAAAACATCAAGGATTTACCCGCTGCAGGATCGCGTTATAAAGAAGCTTTACAGGCCGTGAAAGGCGCTTATGTGGTGCAGGAAGACATTGATTACGATGTGATTCTTCTGGCATCGGGCTCGGAAGTGTCCACTCTCGTTGAGGGAGCAGCACTACTGAAAGCCGATGGCATAAAAACCCGAATTGTTTCTGTTCCGTCAGAAGGGCTGTTCCGTTCGCAAACCAAAGAATATCAGGAATCGATCCTGCCGGAAGGCAAAAAGAAATTCGGTTTAACAGCCGGGCTCTCCGTTACGTTGGAAGGCTTAGTCGGCGCAGACGGCCGGGTTTGGGGAATGAATTCATTTGGATTTTCAGCGCCGTACAAGGTTCTGGACGAGAAACTCGGCTATACGGGCAAAAATGTATATGAGCAAGTGAAGGAACTTCTATAAACGAATTAAAAATGTCTTTATTTGATAAAACAGAAAAACCCATCGGGTTGGCTTCGGATCATGCCGGTTTTGCGGCCAAGCAGATTATTATTAAACTGTTGACTGAAAATGGGATACCTTTCAAGGATTTTGGCGCGTATTCCGAAGAAAGTTCAGATTATGCCGATTTTGCCCATCCCCTGGCAAGGGCCGTCGAGAGCGGAGAATGTTATCCGGGAATTGCTATCTGCGGTTCGGGAAACGGTATAAATATGACGATGAATAAGCATCAGGGTATCCGCTCCGCCCTTTGCTGGAACAAGGATATAGCTTATTTAGCGCGTGCCCACAACAATGCTAATGTACTTGCCTTGCCGGGCAGGCTGTTGAACGAAGAAGAGATTTACGAGATTCTGGTAACTTTTCTTAATACACCTTTCGAAGGCGGTCGTCACGAAAGAAGGATCAACAAGATTCCCTGCGGATAAAAGATGATATTCAGAAAAATAAAATACGTATTGCTTATATTCGTTTCACTTTCTATTTTTTCAGGATGTGGGGACAATATGAGTTTCAATAACGATCCGCGCGGTAATTTCGACGCGCTTTGGAAGATTATCGATGAGAATTATTGTTTTTTTGAATACAAGAATATCGATTGGGATGCCGTATATACTAAATACGGTGCAAGGGTAAAAAACGATATGGGAAACTATGCCCTTTTCAACCTGATGGGAGAGATGCTTTCTGAATTGAAAGACGGACACGTGAACCTGATCGCTTCGCACGATATCTCCCGTTATTGGAACTGGACGGAGGATTTCCCGCCGAATTTTGATCCGAATATTCAAAAAAAATACCTGGGCAGCGATTTCTCCATTGCCGGGGGAATGTATTATAAGATCCTGGAAGATAACGTCGGTTATATTTATTACGGTAGCTTTTCGAACGATATCGGTGACGCAAACATGTCGCAGATATTAAGCCAGATGTCTGTATGCAAGGGGATTATCATCGATGTCCGTAACAACGGGGGAGGTAATTTAACCAACGTAGAACGGATTGCTTCGCGATTCTTTAACGAAAAAACCCTGGTGGGATATATTTCACACAAGATCGGCAAAGGGCATTCCGCCTTTTCCGACTTTTACCCCAAATATGTGAATAGCTACGATAAGATCAGGTATCAGAAACCGGTGGTTGTTCTTACCAATAGGAGTTGTTACAGCGCCACCAACGATTTTGTAAACGTTATGAAACACGCGCCAAACGCCATTATTATCGGAGATAAAACCGGCGGCGGAAGTGGATTGCCTTTCTCGTCGGAATTGCCGAACGGTTGGTCGGTCAGGTTTTCCGCATCACCCATGTACAACGCCAACAAGGAACATATCGAATTCGGGATCGAACCAAATATCTATGTCTCTATGACCGAAAGTGATAAATCGAAAGGAAAAGACACCATTATCGAGAAAGCCAGGGAAGTGATAAAGGCGGCGGATGAGTACGGCTCTTAAATGATCTCAATTTCATCCGCTTCGCACATTTCCAGTGCCAGTTGACGCAGGCGGAATTTTTGGATCTTACCGCTTCCTGTCATTGGAAACTGGTTGATAAAGAATACATACCGCGGAATCTTGTACCGGGCAATGTGATCTTTGCAAAAATCACGTACATCTTCACGTGTGAGTTCTTTGCCGTCTTTGAGGATAATAAAAGCGCCGACGTCTTCCCCATATCTGGACGAAGCCACTGCAACCACCTGCACATCCTTTATTTCGGGCATCTTATAGAGAAAATCCTCTACCTCTTTTGGGGAAATGTTCTCTCCGCCGCGGATAATCATGTCTTTTATCCGTCCCGTGATGCGATAGTTGCCGTTTTCGTCTTTCACCCCCAAGTCGCCTGAGTGCAGATAGCCGTTGGCATCGATTACCTGGGCTGTTGCTTCCGGATTTTTATAATACCCTTTCATCACATTATAACCGCGGCAACACATTTCACCTTCTATCCCTGCCGGGCACTCTATCCCTGTGGCCGGGTCGAGAACCTTGACATCGGTAAATTCATAAGCGCGCCCCACGGTTGTACAACGCACACCAAAAGGATCATCAACACGGGTTTGCGTCATTCCCGGCGATGCTTCCGTGAGTCCATATACACTGGTAACGTCCATGAACATTTTTTCGTTTACCTGCTTCATCAGTTCTATCGGACAAAGCGACCCCGCCATTATACCAGTACGCAACGAACCCATATCGAAGAGTGAAAACATGGGATGATTCAATTCGGCAATAAACATAGTAGGGACACCGTGCAAGACGGTACAGCGCTCTTTATGAATCGATGCCAGGACCAATAGCGGGTCGAACCGCTCCACCATCACCTGCGTGCTTCCGTGAGTGAGGCAGCACATGGTTGCCAGCACTACGCCAAAACAGTGGAACAAAGGAACGCAGACACAGCACTTGTCTTCAGGTGTGAATTTCATATGAACTCCCGTTAGGTAACCGTTGTTGGCAATGTTGTGGTGACTGAGCATTACGCCTTTTGGAAATCCGGTGGTGCCCGATGTGTATTGCATGTTCACGGTGTCGTGGCAGTTGGTTTGCTTCCTGAGCGACCAAAACTCGTCTTTCGGCCGGTTTGCGCCCACCAGAAGCAGCTCGGCGGTATTGTACATCCCGCGGAATTTTTCTTGTCCTATATATACCACGTTCCTGGTCTCCGGGAAGCGTTCGCTCTTGAGCTTTCCACGTTGTGTGGTTCTCAATTCCGGCAGAAGTTCATAAATCATATCGATATAATCGCTGCCGGGAATTCCTTCGGTAAGGCATAGCGTGTGCATATCCGAATTTTTCAATACGAAAGCCAGTTCCTCGGTTTTGTAGTTGGTGTTAACGGTAACTGCTACAGCGCCAATCTTTGCCGTGGCATAAAGCACGGTCAGCCAGTCGGGAACATTTTGTGCCCAAATTCCCACGTTCGTTCCGCGGGTTACCCCGATTGATAATAACCCGTTGGCCATATTGTTCACTCGTTCATCGAAAGTTTTCCAGGTGAAGCGAAGATTTCGATCTGAGTACACAATATATTCTTTATCAGGTGTTTCTTTAGCCCAATATTCGAGCCAGTCGCCTAATGTCTCCTCAAAGAGCTGCATAAGAATGATGGATTAGTTGGGGGTGTAAACTACTGCAAGAACCTGGGCGGGATCGTCGTTTGCCGAGGTTACCAGGTGCTCTACAATGGAGTCGTAATAAATACTTTCGCCGGTATTTAAAACAAATTCATCCAATCCGTATAAAACGGTTATCGATCCCTTTAAAACGTATAAAAACTCTTCTCCTTCGTGCGACGAGGCGGTCAGTTTAGATGAGCCGGAGGGTTTTATATCGATGAGAAACGGCTCCATATGCCTTCCCGATTTACTTGCAGCCAAAGAAAAAAAATCGATGTGTGAATTGTCGCTGGTCAAATGGCTGGTGAAAGTTATCGGGCGCGATTGTGTGGAGTTTTTATTGATAACAGGGCCTATGTTTTCGTTATCGTCGAGAAAAGTTCCCAATCTAACCCCTAAGGCTCTTGAAATTTTGATAAGCGATGAGAGCGAAGGTATCTTTTCGCTGTCAAAGATAAGTTGGACCTGCTTCACAGTCAGGCCTGCGTTTTTTGCCAGTTCTTCCGCCGGTATATTTTTATCGGCACACAAGATTTTTATTTTCTCTGTAACGGGGTTCATAGCATTCGTAAATAATTTTTTATTTTTAGCGCACAAAACTACAAAAGTATTACGTTATTGGCAAATATAATTTTAAAATGACATGAAAAAATAGATATTTTGATAATTATGAAACATACAACAAAAAAGAGAGAAGTGCAACTATAATTCGTAAAATTCAAAACACATTCTTATTCGTTTTACTTTTTTTTGTATCTTTGTAGCTTCGAGAAAACGAGTTGATTTCAGAGACTGTTTAAGTTTGTTTCTCAATTAAAAGGGATATTTTTTTAGTAATTTCGAGAGTGGCCTAATTCACTCTCTTTTATTGTGTCAGAATGGAATGGATAAGAATACAATTATAGGTTTTTTACTGATCGGTGTAATCATTATTGCGTTTACTATTTTAAATCGCCCCAGCAAGGAGCAGATAGCAGAACAGCAACGGTTGCGTGATTCAATTCAACAGGTTGAAATCCAAAAAGCCGCGTTGGAAGCAGAACGATTGGCAACCGATAGCTCGCAACCAGCTCTTGATATCAAACAACAAAATACAGTTTCCGATTTTTTTGCAACAGGAACCTCCGTCGCCCGGGATTCGATCGGTACACAAACCGATTCAACAACGGCCGTAAAGCCAACGGCAGAAGAATTTGTCACACTCGAAAACGAGAAATTGAAATTGGTTTTGAGCACATTGGGCGGTAGAATTTATTCCGTGCAACTCAAAGGCGAGAAAAAATTCAACGGCGATAGCCTCTATCTTTTCGAGGGCGATGAAGCCCGGTTTAACCTGGAGCTTTTCAACCGCAACAGTGTCCGATTATCCACGGCAGATCAAGTGTTTACCCCTATGCCAACCGCAGACGGAAAATCGGTTGTGATGCGTTTGGAAAATTCTCCCGGACAACATATCGACCTGATCTACACCCTTCCAGCCAATGAATTCATGCTGGGTTTTAATATTCGAATAGCAGGGATGAAGAACGGTTTGCATCCGGAGAGTTTAACGAATTTCCGTATCAACTGGGAACAAAAAATTCGTCAGCAGGAGCAGGGACGCCAGTTTGAAAATCGTTTTGCACGGTTGAACTACAGATATATGGGACAAGATGTCCAGAGGTTAAGCGATAGCAAAAACGACCGGAGGGAGCTTACCGAGCCGGTAAAATGGTTCTCTTTTAAAGATCAATTTTTCAGTACAATCATTATTGCTGAAAAACCATTCAGCAATACCATTCTTTCGTCACAACCGCTCAGCACTTCCGAGTACATTAAGGATTATAAGGCTGAAACATGGGTTCCGGTAACCACTGACCCGCAAAAAGATGAACTCACGGCATCGTTTAACTACTATTTCGGGCCGAACCATTTTTATACACTGAAAAATTACGATAAAGAGATCAAAGAGAGCAGCCAGAAACTTTATCTTGAGGAACTTGTAGATTTAGGATACAAATGGTTGAGCTGGATCAACAAATACTTCACGATCCCCGTATTTAATTTCTTTCTGAAATTCGATTGGGGGATGGGAGTCATCATCCTCATAATGACTCTTCTGATTAAGCTGATCATTCTTCCGTTGACGTATAAATCGTTTAAATCGTCTGCAAAAATGCGTGTGCTGCGCCCGCAGATTAAAGAAATTGAAGCCAAATATCCCGGACAGGATAAGGAGATAATGCTCAAACGTCAACAGGCCACCATGGACCTGTACAACAAGGCCGGAGCAAGCCCGATGAGCGGATGTTTCCCGATGTTGCTCCAAATGCCTATTTTGCTAGCTTTCTTCTTCTTTTTCCCGTCGGCAATCGAGTTGCGTCAGCAAAGCTTTTTGTGGGCGCATGATCTCTCCACGTTTGATTCCATTATAAGTTGGGATGCCAGCATACCGTTTATATCGAAGATCCTCGGAAACCATATCAGCTTGTTCTGTTTGCTGATGACGGTAGTGAACGTGTTCTACACCAAATACAACATGGCGGCGACAGATACCGGGCAAACCCAAATGCCGGGAATGAAATCGATGCCTATTCTCATGTCTGTTATGATGTTCTTTTTCCTGAATTCTTATCCTGCAGGATTGAACTACTACTATTTCTTATCCACTTTATTTACCATCGGATTTACGTTCCTGTTCAAACAGTTTTTAGATGAAGATAAACTGCTTGCCCAGTTGGAAGCCAACAAGAAGAAACCTAAAAAACAATCGGGCTTTATGGCGCGGTTGGCCGAAGCACAAAAAATACAGGAAAAGCAGGCTCGCGAAAGAGCAAAAGAAACGGCTAAGAAAAATTATCGCCGATAATTCTGAATTTCCAATATTTTCAACGATAGGAAACAGCCCGGGAGATTTTTTCTCTCGGGCTGTCTCCCTTTAAGTGAATACTCCACAAAATACATTTTTCTTTATTATTTTTGCTAAAATACCAACTTACCTGTTGAACTTATTTTTTTGATAGTTGTTTAAAGTTTGGAATTGAAAACTAAAAAATAATACTAAGAAACTGTTTTGAATTTTTTTATGTACTGTTTTTTAGTCATTTTTTGATGGATTTGGATTTTCGTTTCGCATCGTATAGCGGGCTATACGGAAGAAAGGAAAGTTCAAAGATGCGAAAAAGGGCACAAAACAGCATAAAAGAGAGAAGTGCAACAATAATTCGTAAAATTCAAAACGGTTTCTAATAATTCAATCAAAAAGTAAACTACAAATATTACCGATATGAGTGAAGATAAAACTATTATTGAATACGATGAAGATGAGTCCGTGAAATTTATACGGAAAAATCTGCCCGAAGAGATGCAAAACGAATTTTCAGACGACGAAATCAATTACATTGTTGATTTGGTATATGAGTTTTACGAAGAAAAAGGCTTTATGGATGAAGATGACGATAAAGACATCGAGATTGACGAAGATGAGCTTTTGGACTATGTTATTAAAAACGCCCGTAACGACAAGATCCGGGATTTCACAGACGAACAGGTCGAAGCCATCGTTGCAGGTGAATTAGCGTATTGCGATACATTAAATCTTTTCGAATAATTTTTTAACAAATCGATTAACTATATTATTTTTCAAAAAACATTAACTATGAAGCAGATTTTTAAATTATTTGGTATCATCATTTTGGGTGGTACTATGGTATTATCAAGTTGTGGAACAAACAACATGGTTAAGGGTGGTGGTATTGGTGCCGGTGCAGGCGCTGCGGTAGGTGCCGGTGTAGGTGCCATTGCAGGCGGTGGTAAAGGTGCTGCCTGGGGCGCCGGGATCGGTGCTATTCTTGGTGGAACCGCAGGAGCCATTATCGGGAACAAGATGGACAAACAGGCCGCTGAACTGGAACAGATTGAAGGGGCGCAGGTTGAAAAAATCAACGAAGGCCAGGCTATCAAAGTTACTTTTGAATCGGGTATCCTGTTTGCTACCAATTCAAGTACCCTGAACACAGCTTCCCGCTCTTCTCTGGATAAATTTGCCACTTCCTTGCTGAACAACCCCGATACAGATGTTAAGATCTACGGGCACACGGACAGCACGGGTGGTGATGCGGTGAACAATCCGCTTTCTGAGCGTCGTGCCGAATCGGTTTACAACTATTTGGTATCTAAAGGAATTACAGGAGCGCGTATGGCTTCACAGGGTTTCGGATCTACCCAACCGATTGCCGACAACAGCACCGTTGCCGGAAGAGCTCAGAACCGTCGTGTAGAAGTTTTCATCCTTCCGAATGCCAAGATGGTAAAAGATGCTAAGGAGCAGGCCAAATAATTAGATAGGGATCAATGATATAAAATCGCATTATCGATTTCGGTAGTGCGATTTTTAATTTTAAAAGAACTTTCGCAAGTTATATGATTGCGACTAATATCGCAAGCTATGGGTACCCCGTAAAATAGCTAAAAGGTCTCCGCTTTAGTTGCATGCACTATCCGAGGAAACATGCGAAAGTTGAATAATTTAAAAGAAGGTATGGCTGAAGAAATAATTGTTCCGGATGGAGTTTCAAAAACAGACAAGTATGAAGTTTTAATTCTGCAGTTGAGATCATTGGTGGAATCCGAAGCGGATACGATTGCCAATATGGCAAATATATCTGCAGTTTTAAAGGAAATTTTCGGTTTTTTTTGGGTAGGATTTTACATCGTAAAAGATGAGCAACTGGTACTCGGTCCTTTTCAGGGACCGGTTGCATGTACACGCATCCGCTACGGAAAGGGAGTGTGCGGCACGGCCTGGAAAGAGCAAAGGGCGATTATTGTTCCCGATGTTGATGAATTTCCCGGGCATATTGCATGCAGTTCTTTATCGAGATCAGAAATTGTCGTCCCTGTTTTCCACCATGGAAAAGTAGTTGCTGTGTTGGACGTGGACAGTGAATTTCTCAACTATTTCAATGAAACGGATGAAAAGTATCTATCGGAAATTGCGGAATTGATCAAATTTTGAAAATATATTTCTGAAGTTCGAAAAAAAAAATTATCTTTGCAACACGAATAGGCTTTGACCGCTTCGCTTTTAGACATTCAAACTGTCTTGTATCTTTGCTCTTTGCTCTTTGTTCTGAAAAAATATTGCGGAAATAGCTCAGTTGGTAGAGCACGACCTTGCCAAGGTCGGGGTCGCGGGTTCGAGTCCCGTTTTCCGCTCAAGAGAAGCCCGTTAGGGTTTCACAAGAGTTTCAAAGAACGCTTTTGTTAAAACAGCGCCTCCACAGAGAAGCTATTGTCCGTCCGGACTATTCAATGTTATTTTTCAGTTTCCCGATCAAAACATAATTATTTCCGTCTTCGTCAATATCATCTCGTACAGATTTTTTCCACACTGTCATCAACGGTAAAAACACGAATATTCCCACAATCGACAGTCCCGGCCGGCCTCTTCCTTTTCGGCCGTGTAGCCCTTGGGCAGGACCCTGTTGAGCGCTTCCACTTTGCGGTCGAGCACGTTTCCACCTGCGTGTTGGCGCCAATGTAGTCGAACTGCAACGCCCAAATGTCGTGCTCTTTGCCCTGCCGGCTGGCCAGCTTGACCTCTTCGCGTTCGCCGTCGATCACCAGCGAGTCCGTCCGCACATCTTTGGCAAATATGGGTTGCAGCGAAGCAAACAGTCCCCCCCGGCATAAACCAGGCAATGCATACCAAAGAAGACTGATTTTAAGCAAATAAGCAATAGTGATGCAAAACAAATACAGTACAAGTTAAATCAGAGAAAAAAATTGAAATACAAAACACCAGCTCAAAAGTTTTTTGTATATTTGGAAAATAAGTTGCGTTAGTGAGTTGAATCTATGCAATTCGCAACAACTGATGAATTCAAATTAAAACTATATCAATATTACTAAATTTAAAGCAACATGAAGAAGTTCCCTGTTTTTTTAATGTTATGCAGTGTGTTATCGCTTCAGGCACAACTCCGCAACGACGATGTGTATAAGATGACGGAAATGAATAATTCGCGAATGAGAAGCGAGATTCATATTCCTGATTTTAACGGTTATCAGACACTGAAATGTGATTTTCATATCCATACTGTTTTTTCCGACGGAAAGGTCTGGCCCGATATCCGGGTGGCAGAGGCCTGGCAGGAAGGGTTGGACGCCATTGCCATTACCGATCATATTGAGTACCGGCCAAACAGAGAAATACTTAAAGGAGACCTGAATGAATCGTATAAAATTGCCAAAAGGGCAGGTGATGCAATCGGGTTTATGGTTATTCACGGAGCAGAGATTACCCGGAGTAAGCCCTTAGGCCATCTTAACGCGCTCTTCATCAGTGATGCCATGCCCATGGATGTGAAAGAGCCTCTTGAGGCCATAGACGAAGCTATACGGCAAGGTGCGTTCATCATGTGGAACCATCCCGGTTGGCCCGATGATAAATCGACAATGTATCCCGTACACGAAGAACTGATAAAAGCCGGTAAAATTCATGGTGTGGAGGTTTTTAACCACATGGAATATTATCCGGTATCTTTCGATTGGTGCAGAGATAAAAACTTGGCATTCATGTCTAATACCGATATTCACGACTTGATAACCACCACTTACGGTGCAAAGAATAAAATTCGCCCCATGACACTTGTCCTGGCAAAAGAACGAAGCATAGAAAGCATTAAAGAGGCTTTGTTTGCCAAACGCAGTATCGCCTATTTCGACGGTGAGCTGGTTGGAAAGCCGGAACACCTGAAAGGGCTGCTTAAAGCCTCCGTGAAGATTCGCGTCATCAACGAAAAACAAGCAGAAGTAACCAATGTCTCCGATATTACTTACCGGGCAACAGCCGGCGGTAATTTATACGTTCTCCCGGCACAAAAAACCATTTTGTTGACAATCCCGGGGCCTGAAACCGTTTTCATCGTTGAGAACTGTTATACCGGGAACGGAGAGAAATTAACCGTTACCGTTTCGGATTTTCAGCATTGACTATTTTAAAGTCCGAAATCGAATTTAAAACAGTTTCGGAAAATAAAAACCTGAAAATATTTTGTAAAGGTTCAAAAAACATTTAACTTTGCCGCCACAAAAATAAAATAAGGTTGCAGAGGCAACGCAATATTTTTAGAAATAGTGAAGTTCGCCCGGATGGCGGAATTGGTAGACGCGCTAGTTTCAGGGACTAGTGTTGGAAACGATGTGCAGGTTCGAGTCCTGTTCCGGGCACTGCATAACATTTGCGCAGGTGGTGAAATTGGTATACACGCTACTTTGAGGGGGTAGTGCCGGTTACGGCGTGTGAGTTCGAGTCTCATTCTGCGCACTAATTAACTTAAAATCCTTAATAATCAAGTACTTGTAAATTTAATTAGTCTAAACACCAAAATGATGTTCCCTGAGTGGGAATATGACTTTAATGCCTTTCTCTATCCGTGAGATATACGTCTTGTTCGTGCCCACACGCTCGGCAAGTTCGGATTGGGTCATTTTTTCACTACGTCTTTTCACTACGTCGCGCATCAGAAATCAACTGTCCCATATAATAGACATAAGCCTCTTTGCGAAATAGCTCCCGCTCTTTCATAACGCAAAGACAGGTATAAAAGTTTACATATATTACAATTTTATTCCGGTTTTGTGTCTATGTTTTAAAACACATCAAAAAAAAATCTGTAATAGTTCGTTTATTCTGAATATTTCAACCTGAGATAATCGCAAAATTCTAAAGTAAAAACTCAGATGTATTGTTTCCAGAAATTGGGTGCCTGTTTTTGTTTTTTATGCGAAAAATTATACCTTAGCATACTAAAAAAACAGATAGGAATGAAAATACTTACTGCCGAACAAATCAGGGAGATTGATTCAAAGACTATAGCCTACGAAAATATCTCTTCGCTGGAGCTGATGAAAAGAGCATCAAAGGCTTTCTTCGATTGGTTTACAGCAAGGTTTACCGATAAAAATCTTTCGATCTCAATATTTTCGGGGACAGGGAATAATGGGGGGGACGGACTGGTTGTTGCCAGAATGCTTCATAAATCGGGATACAAGATAAAAGTTTTTATAGTAGAATACAGTCAGCACTATTCCGAAGATTGCGCACACAATATCCGTCGGGCCAAAGTGGAAAATATCTCCGTTAAAAAAATAACTTCAACTGGGGATATCCCGTCCTTATCTGATTGTGAGATAATTATTGATGCCATTTTCGGGACAGGCCTTAACCGGGAAATAACCGGTATAACACGTGAAGTGATTGAGAAAATCAACGGGAGCGGAAAGAAAATTATCAGCATGGATGTACCGAGCGGATTGTCCATGGAGGGAAAAACTCACTTTGCCGTTCAGGCTACTGAAACGGTAACGATGCAGATACCAAAACTCGCGTTGTACCTGCCCGATAACAAAAATTACACCGGGGAGGTCCATCTTGTAGATATCGGATTGAGCAAAACGGCTATAGACGATGCGGAGACCTCTTTTTACTTCGTAACAAAGCAGGAGATAAAAGAATTGTTGAAACCGCTTGAAAAGTTTGCCCACAAAGGCACTCAAGGGCACAGTCTGCTTATTGGCGGAAGCATTGGCAAGATGGGTTCGGTTTGTCTTGCATCAAGAGCTGCCTTGAAAACCGGATGCGGACTGGTTACCGCTTTTGTTCCCAGGTGCGGGACATCGGTCCTGCAAGCCGCTTTTCCCGAAGCAATGGTTATTGAAGACCAGAACAATACACACATCACGGAAATCGACTTCGATATTCATCCGGATGCCGTTGGAGTGGGGGTGGGATTGAGCGAATTGCCGGAAACACAACATGCTTTTTACCGGTTTTTACAGCAAAATACAGCACCCCTGGTTATTGATGCCGACGGACTAAATATTTTGTCTAAAAATAAAGAATGGTTAGGTATTTTATCCTCAAAAACAATCTTAACCCCTCATCCCAAGGAGCTTTCAAGACTTATTGGCGAGTGGAGCGAAGATTATGATAAAATATATAAAGTAAGAGCATTCGCAAAAGAATGTAACCTGATTATCGTTCTAAAAGGGGCTAACTCGCTGATTATAGATTCGGAGAATGTATATGTCAATAGTACCGGAACTCCGGCATTGGCGACGGCCGGAAGCGGAGATGTGCTGACGGGAATTATTACGAGCTTGCTTGCACAAGGTTATGAACCGTTAAGTGCCGCTAAAGCGGGTGTTTTCATTCACGGATTGACGGCAAACCTGTCGGCAACAAAGATTCACGCCCGAAGTTTTTTGGCCTCAGACATCATCGAAAATATCGGAAATGCATATTTTGAAATAGAGAAGTAATTTGGAAAATTTATTCTCCATATATTTGGCAATTTCGTAAAAATAACGTACTTTTGCACCTCGATTCGCTAATAGGCTCAATAAGTAGTTGCACAACGCAACTCGCCTCAGGCATATAACGTATAAGTTATTTAATATGTACGTAATTGTAGATATTCAGGGTCAGCAGTTTAAAGTGCAGCAAGACCAAAAATTATTTGTCCACAGGATCAATGCCGAACAGGGCAGCGAGGTGGAATTCGAAAAAGTGATGCTTATCGATAACGATGGTGATGTACAAGTGGGTGCTCCCGTCATTGAAGGCGCTAAAGTGGTTGTAGAGGTTCTTTCGCATGTAAAAGGAGACAAAGTTCTCATTTTTAAGAAGAAAAGAAGAAAAGGTTACAGGAAATTGAACGGTCATCGTCAACAGTTTTCCGAAGTAAGAGTCAAAGAAATTATTGCTTAATCAGTTAAAATCAGAAGAAAATGGCACATAAGAAAGGTGTAGGTAGTTCGAAGAACGGCCGCGAATCGGAAAGTAAACGATTGGGCGTTAAAATATTCGGTGGAGAAATTACAAAGGCGGGCAACATTTTGGTTCGCCAGCGCGGCACAGTTCATCACCCGGGAGAAAACGTAGGTATCGGTAAAGATCACACGCTTTTCGCGTTGATCGACGGTGTTGTGGTTTTCCGCAAACGTCACAACAACCGTTCGTTCGTATCGGTTCTTCCGAAAGCGGAGGCAGAAGCGTAAACTTTTAGCCTGCTTGAAACAGGATACTTGATCCATAAAATAATAATTTTTTTAGTTGATAGGAACAGCCTGCTATTTCGATAGTCAGGTTGTTTTTTATTTCCACAACATGAAGCTGACTCAACAACAAAAAGATTTTATCCGCCAAAACGAACAGAGCGATGTCCGGAAGCTGGCATTAAAGCTCAATAAGGATAGATACCGGAAACCGGATGTTGAGTTTGTTTTGAAACAAATTTCGGGACGGCAAACAGCTAAAGAGAAATTCCCGTGCTGCTATGCCCACGATGAGATCATTTATCCGGCGCATTTATCGCTGGAGCAGGCATCTTCCGAAGCCACCGCCAAATATAAGGCTTCATTAATTCCTGGCGAAAACGGGGCCTTTGCAGATTTAACCGGTGGGATGGGGGTGGACTTTGCTTTTCTGTCGCAACGCTTTGTGCAATCGGTTTACGTGGAGCAGGATCCGGAACTTTGTGAGATAGCCGGGCATAATTTCGAAGTGTTGGGCTTGCGGGGCATTGAGGTAGAGAACTCGACGAGTGAAACTTTTTTAAAAAAAATGCCTCCGGCAGACCTGATTTTTCTGGATCCGTCACGCAGGGACGATGTCGGGCGGAAAGTGATCCGGATTGAAGACTGTTCACCGGATGTATCGAAAATACAGGATACGTTGCTTGCCAAAGCAAAATTAGTTTTGATTAAATTTTCACCCATGCTCGATATTTCATTAGCGGTAAAAAGCCTGAGGAACGTGAGCGAAGTTCACATTGTTTCCGTAGAAAACGAGTGTAAGGAGTTGTTATTTTTGCTTTCTTTCAAAGCGGATGCTGTAGTCTATAATGCTGTTAATCTGAATAAATGCGGCGATATTGAAAAGTTTTGCTTTACTCCGGAAGAAGAACTTGGCCTGGAAATCCCTTTTGCCAAAACTGTGGGGAGGTACCTTTACGAACCCAATGCTTCCATTCTTAAAGCGGGAGGTTTTAAAAGCGTTGCAAAGCAATTTGACATTCAAAAACTGCACATAAACAGCCATCTGTACACATCAGACAACCTGATCACCGCTTTTCCGGGGCGCGTATTTGAGGTGAAGAGTTGGTTTACGCCCAACAAGAAAAACATAAAATCATTTCTTTCCAACACAAAAAAAGCGAACATCTCCGTCCGAAATTTTCCGATGCCTGTAGCCGTAATCCGTCAAAAAACCGGATTGAAAGAGGGTGGGGGTACCTATCTTTTTGCTACCACCGTTGCCGATGGAACAATGGTATGGGTGACAGGAGAGAGGTTATAAATACTTCCCCAACATTTCCGCCATCTCCACCTGTAACTTTTTAGCTTCCTCGCCGGCAGTTTCCGCAAACGTTTCGGTACTGTCGGCATAAATGATCCCGCGCGAAGAGTTCACCAATAAACCACATTCATTATTCATTCCGTACCGGCAAACCTCTTCCAGCGAACCGCCCTGTGCGCCTATGCCCGGGACAAGAAGAAAATGATCCGGAGCAAGCTTTCTCACATCTTCGAAAAGCTTCCCCTGTGTAGCGCCTACCACATACATCATTTGGTCGGCTGATGCCCACGTTTGCGATCTGCGAAGCACTTTCTCAAACAAACGCTCACCGTCCCGATCCTGAATAAACTGAAAGTCGTATGAGCCTCTATTGCTTGTAAGGGCAAGCAGGATAACCCATTTCCCATTATAATTGAGAAAAGGTGCGACGCTGTCTTCGCCCATATACGGTGCAACGGTGACGGCATCCACCCTGGCGGTTTCAAAAAACGTGCGGGCATACATTTCACTCGTGTTTCCTATATCGCCCCGTTTGGCATCGGCGATCACAAATTGATCGGGATAACGCTGCCTGATGTAGGCCACTGTTTTTTCGAAAGCCAGCCAACCCGCCAACCCCTGGCTTTCATAAAAAGCCAGGTTGGGTTTGTATGCCACGCAATAGGGAGCTGTTTTATCAACAATCTCTTTGTTAAAGGCGTAAATAGGATCATCTTTTTCCAGCAGGTGTTCCGGAATTTTCTTAATATCCGTATCCAGTCCCACACAGAGAAAAGATTTCTTTTTTTTAATTTGGGCAAGAAGTTCTTGTTTGGTCATAATGCCTGTTTTATTTTGAACGCTTAAATTTCGGCTTCCTTCATCCGTTCCGTGTTTTCACTTACGATAAGCTGATTGATGACATCCTGAATATCGCCGTCCATAAACGCGGAAAGGTTGTAAACGGTATAATTGATACGGTGGTCGGTAATGCGTCCCTGCGGATAGTTGTAGGTGCGGATCTTAGCCGAACGGTCGCCGGTGGAGACCATCGTTTTGCGTCTCGAAGCAATATCGCCCTGGCGTTTGGTAAGTTCAATATCATAAAGCTTGGTACGCAACATCTGCATGGCCAGCTCCCGATTCGCCAATTGCGAGCGCGCCTGCTGACAAACCACTACAATACCGCTTGGTTTATGGGTAAGCTGTACTTTTGTTTCCACCTTATTTACATTTTGCCCGCCGGCGCCACTGGAACGTGCTGTATGAAAATCGATATCGGCAGGGTTGATCTCCACATCAAACTCTTCTGCTTCGGGCAGTACGGCAACGGTTGCAGCCGATGTATGTACACGGCCTTGTGTTTCGGTTGCCGGAACACGTTGTACCCGATGGACTCCCGACTCGTATTTCAATGTTCCGTAAACATTTTCGCCGCTAACCGTAAATATGATTTCCTTGAAGCCTCCCGCGCTACCTTCGGTATAACTGGATACTTCGGTTTTCCAGCCTTTGCTTTCGCAATACCGGATATACATTTTGTATAAGTCCCCTGCAAAGATAGAGGCTTCATCACCTCCCGTCCCTCCACGAATTTCCATAATGACATTCTTTTCATCTTCGGGATCGGCAGGAATGAGCAAGAGCTTTATTTTTTCTTCCATTTCGGGAAGTTTTCCGGTGTTGGTGGAAAGTTCTTCGTTGGCAAGCGTACGCAAATCACTGTCCGACTCGGTATCCAGAATCATTTTGGCCTCTTCAATTGAGTCTAATGTTTGTTTGTACTCGTTTCGGGCCTCCACAATCTCTTCCAGGTCGCGGTATTCTTTATTGAGTTTTACAAAACGCTTCATATCGCCAATGACCGTAGGGTCGGTAATCAACGTGCCTATTTCCTCGAAACGGGTTACCAAATGGTCGAGTTTATCTAATAATGAGTTTTCTGACATGTTATGCCTAATTCTAAGGATAAACAAACTTTCCAAATTCACTCTCAATCACTAATTTCCGTACATCTGATTTTTCCACACGCCCAACCACTTGTGCATCAACATTAAACGATCTGGAAATTTCAATCACACGCGAAGCGTAAGTTTCGGGCAGGTAAATCTCCATCCGGTGTCCCATATTAAAGACTTTATACATCTCTTTCCAGTTGGTATTTGATTGATCGTGAATAAGTTTGAATAACGGTGGAATAGGGAAGAGGTTGTCTTTTGTAACGCGCAAACCTTCGTTAAGGAAGTGCATGATTTTTGTTTGTGCACCACCGGAACAGTGGACCATTCCGTGGATATTTCCACGTAATTCATTCAGCATTAGCGATATAATAGGGGAATAGGTGCGGGTAGGGGACAGAACCAGCTTCCCGGCATCAATTCCCAAGTTTTCGATTTGTTCGGTAAGCCTTACGTTGCCAGAATAGATTAAATCTGCCGGAATGGCGGCATCATAACTCTCGGGGTATCTCTGTGCCAGATAGTTGGCAAAAACATCGTGCCGGGCCGATGTTAAACCGTTGCTTCCCATTCCTCCGTTATATTCATGCTCGTATGTAGCTTGTCCCGATGAGGATAACCCGACAATAACATCTCCGGGCCGGATGTTGGCATTATCAATAACATCGGAGCGCCTCATGCGGCAAGTTACTGTGCTATCTACAATGATGGTCCTCACCAGATCACCCACGTCGGCCGTTTCTCCGCCCGTAGGATAAATGTGTACGCCCAGCGACGAGAGTTCTTCGCAAAGTTCGTTTGTGGCGTTTATAATGGCTGAAATCACTTCTCCGGGAATCAGGTTCTTGTTGCGTCCAATGGTGGAAGAGAGCAATATGTTATCGGTAGCACCGACGCACAATAAATCGTCGATGTTCATGATTAGCGCGTCTTGCGCAATTCCTTTCCAAACGGAAATATCCCCGGTTTCGCGCCAATAAACGTATGCCAGCGACGATTTTGTCCCGGCGCCGTCGGCATGCATTATATTGCAAAAACCGGGATCGTCGCCAAGTATATCGGGAATTATTTTGCAGAATGCTTTCGGAAAAATTCCTTTGTCGATATTTTTTATGGCATCGTGCACATCTTCCTTTGAAGCAGAAACGCCGCGGAGATTGTATCGTTGAGAGGTTGTCATAGCATAAAAAAATTCAAAACAGTTTCTAACGCAAAAGTAATAAAAAACTACGAATTCCCGGCATTAATTCAGATTGATCTATTTTTCCTATAATTACTATTATGTTTAATCGTATTTTATCCATCTCCTGCTCAGCCTGCTTGTCCTAGAAAAGAAAAGTGGCGCCGGTATTCCGACACCACTTCATGTTACGTTAAGTTTTATCAGGTTACAATCCCAATTCTGTTTCCACTTCCTTCAGTTGTGCAGATTTGTCAACACCCATCATGCTTAAGTTGTAATACACGTTTCTGAGTTTCATCAAAGCTGCCTCTATTTCCGTTTTATCAGCTGATCTGTCTTTCAATGATTTTGTGAATTTTTCCAAGTGCGGCAATGCCTTTTGATAAAATTCAATTGTTTTTTTGTCATTTTCCAGCTGCAACTTGCGATCTGTCATAGTAGCTGTTTTTTCTTTTAAATCCTGTGCTTGAAGAATAAAGTTCACGGCAAGCGCTTCAAGAGCCCTTTCACAATTTGGATTTTGAATTAACGCCTTGTTATATTCTTCTTCAGCTGCTGCATAATCTCCTTTTTCGGCTAGCAATGCACCTTTAACGCTGTTTAAATCACAAGCGTTGGATGGATCATTCTTGATGGCCTCATCCAGATATTCCATTGCTTTTTTATTATCTCCCTGATGGATAAAAACGTTTACCAGGTTAGGAATGAAATACTTGCTTTCCGGAAATTTTTCAGCACCTGCATAAAGAGTTTCCAGGTATTTAGCTGAATCGCCTTGTTGAATATATTCACTGGCAATTAATTCGTAAATATCGCTCTCTTTGTAAGCGCTATTCGCAACAAATGGTTCTTTAGATGCCCTTTCCAGCATAGCCAATGCCCTTTTGTGGTCTTGTGCCTGGATAGCCGTGATAATGGCATAATATTTAATGGTTTGGAAAGTACTGTCTATCACAAAAGCGTCTTTCTGCCCGGCAAACATCGGTAATGACGGAATGTCCCAATATATCTGGAAGAAATCGGAAGCTTTGGAATATTGTTGTTTTTCATTGAAGAAAATACCGCCGTTAATATAGAAAGGATGGTTGGCTTTTAAAATTCCGGCGATATCTTTTCTGAACTTATTTTTTACTTTTCCTTTTTCATCCGGTAATTCACCTAGGGAATCGGCTTTCAGGTACGGTGCGTAAGAATCCAGCAATCCGTTGTACATTGCTTCCTGATTAGCTTGTTTTCCAAGCATTTCATTCGTTCTTTCGTTATCGAATGCCTTGTTGCCGATATCTCCAAAGATTTTCCAGGTTTCCGGGTCGTTGGCGGTTTCGGCATTCGTAGTGGCTTGTTTTATCAAGGTGCGAGCTTCATTCAGGTCGTTGCTTCCCAAAGATCTCTTGGCGTCTCTTAGAGCCGATTTTTGTGCAAACAGGGGGCTTGCAGCAAAAACAGCCAACGCTGTAAAGAAAAATAATTTTTTCATTTCATTCATCGTTTTAAGTTAAATACTGTCCTTTTCTTATTTGTTTGAAATTTCTATTGATTTATTTGACTGCAAAATTACAAAAAGTTTAAAATATATGCACTTATTCGTCAGTTTCCTCCGTTATATTTTCCTCTTCATCGATATCTTCAGGTAAAACAATTTCCACATCATCTATCTCTTCCTCTGAATTTACTTTACATACCGAAGCAATTTCATCGTTTCGTTTTTCCAGATTTATGAGCCGGACTCCCTGAGTTGCACGTCCCATCGTGCGAATATCGGAAATTTTTACACGTATTGTTATGCCTGATTTGTTAATAATCATTAAATCGTTGTCGTCCGTCACACTTTTTATCGCAACAAGTTTTCCTGTTTTCTCCGTAATGTTCAGTGTCTTAACACCTTTTCCTCCTCTATATGTAATTCTGTAAACCGGTTCACCATCTTCGTCGTTAAGCATTGTTCGCTTTCCGTATCCTTGTTCCGATACTACCAATATGGTATCTTTTGAGTCGGAATCCATACAGATCATGCCAATTACATAATCTTCCCCGTCTTCGTCCAACGTCATGCCTTTTACTCCGGTTGCGGTACGGCCCATAGGACGGACATCCTCCTCGTTGAAACGGATGGCACGGCCGTTCCGGTTTGCCATGATGATGTCTTTTTTACCGTTGGTTAATCTTACGGCGATTACCTGATCGTCTTCCCTTAATCCTATGGCAATGACACCGTTCTGACGCGGGCGCGAATAAGCTTCCAATAATGTTTTCTTGATAACTCCCGATTTTGTTCCAAAAATCAGGTAATTGGAGTTGATGTACTCTTCGTCATCCAACGTGAGCACCCTCACAAAGGCGGTGATGCTGTCGTCCGAATCGATGTTCAGCAGATTTTGGATAGCCCTTCCTTTTGATGTTTTTGTGCCTTCGGGAATTTCATATACCTTTAACCAGTAACATTTGCCTTTTTGAGTAAAGAAAAGCATATAGTTGTGGTTGGTAGCGGGATAGATGTATTCTACGAAATCCTCGTCTCTTGTTTGTGAGCCTTTAGCCCCTACTCCGCCCCTGTTCTGCGTACGGAACTCTGTTAACGGGGTACGTTTGATGTAGCCGAAATGCGAAATGGTAATGATCATTTCATCGTCGGAATAAAAATCCTCGGGGTTCATTTCTTCCGAAGCAAAAACAATTTCAGAACGGCGTTTATCGCCGAATTTATCGCGAACTTCAATCAACTCGTCTTTAATGATCTGCATGCGAAGTTCTTCGTTATTCAAAATATCGTTTAAATGAGCTATCAACCGTTGAATTTCTTCGAACTCGGCATGAAGTTTATCCTGTTCAAGTCCGGTAAGTTGCCTTAACCGCATCTCTACAATAGCACGTGACTGAATATCGGACAACTCAAAGCGCTCCATTAACCGTTGAATGGCTTCTTGCGGCGTGCTCGAACTACGGATAATAGCAATTACCTCGTCAATATTATCAGACGCAATGATCAGGCCCTGCAGTATATGTGCCCGTTCTTCCGCTTTGCGAAGTTCGTATTTTGTACGCCGCACAACCACTTCGTGGCGGTGTTCGACGAACAGTTCAATCATTTGCTTGAGGTTAAGCAATTCGGGACGGCCTTTTACCAACGCAATGTTGTTCACGCTGAATGATGACTGCATGGCCGTTAACTTATACAGCTTGTTCAGGACCACGTTGGCGTTGGCGTCGCGTTTAACATCCACCACAATGCGCATTCCCTGACGGTCTGACTCATCGTTGACGTTAGAAATCCCTTCAATTTTTTTATCACCGACCAGGTCGGCAATATGCTTGATCAATTCCGCTTTGTTTACTAAATAAGGGATCTCCGAAATGATTATTTTATCGTGGTTTTTTCCCGATTCAATTTCAGCTTTTCCACGCATCACAATGCGTCCCCTACCCGTTTCAAAAGCGTCTATAACGCCCTTATAACCATAAATATAACCACCTGTGGGGAAGTCGGGCGCCTTGATGTAGTGCATCAACCCCTCTATATCTATCTCTTTGTCATCGATATAAGCTACAATTCCGTTAATTACTTCCGTTAAATTATGCGGAGCCATATTGGTGGCCATCCCCACCGCAATACCGGCTGCGCCGTTGATGATCAGGTTGGGTATCCGCGTTGGCAAAACGGTCGGTTCCTGAAGGGTATCGTCGAAATTGAGTTGGAAATCTACCGTTTCTTTATCGATATCGCGAAGCATTTCTTCGGCAAGCTTGTTCAACCTTGCCTCGGTGTAACGCATGGCCGCGGGGCTGTCGCCGTCAACACTTCCCATGTTTCCCTGACCGTCCACCAGCGTGTAGCGCATGCTCCATTCCTGAGCCAGGCGCACCATGGCATTGTAAACCGATGAGTCGCCATGTGGATGGTACTTCCCGAGTACTTCCCCTACGATCCTCGCCGATTTCTTGTGTGGCTTGTCCGACGTATTCCCTAATTCGGACATCCCGAAAAGAATACGCCTGTGCACGGGTTTAAAACCATCACGCACATCAGGTAATGCACGTGATACGATAACGGACATCGAATAATCGATGTAGGCCGACTTCATTTCATCTTCGATGTTGATCTTAATGACTCTGTCTTCTTGGTCAATCATACTAAAATATAATTTTTCTCTTTAGATATATCTTATACTGTGCTGAAAAACAGAATAATAGATACATCCTTTACATCTTTTTAAATAACGTACTAAGGTAAGGATTTTTCACTGTTTAACAAAAGAATTTCAGTCAAAAATCAGTTGCCCCGGCTTCCAATTAATGTTTTTTATTGTTTGTTCCTGAAGGCGTTTTCAAACAAAAAAACAACCCGAAGTAAACTCAACTTTCTTCGGGTTATTTTTTACTCTATTGAGAAACTGTTTCTAACATTAGGCGCCTTGTCCGTGGCAATTTTTGTATTTTTTGCCGCTTCCGCAAGGACATGGATCGTTCCGTCCCACTTTCTTCTCCACACGAACGGGTTCTAATTTCCGTTGTTCAGGCTCTCTTGGTGAACCGTTGTGAGCGGCCCTGCTTTCCACTTCGTCTTTTTGAGTGCGGTATTTGCTGTAGTCGGTTTTCTGCTCGGGTGCAGCCTGGCGAACATTTCTCGGATCCTGGACAGGGATCTGTCCGCGCATCAGAATAGAAACTGCTTTTGAGTTGACATCGTTGACCATTATTTTAAAAAGGCTGAACGATTCGAGCTTGTAGATCAATAGCGGATCTTTTTGTTCGTAGCTGGCGTTTTGAACCGAATTGCGCAATTCATCCATCTCCCGGAGATGTTCTTTCCAATCTTCGTCGATAGTGTGAAGTAAAATTGATTTTTCAAACGATTTAACCAGTGCTTTCGATCCCGATTCGTACGCCTCTTTCAGGTTAGTGGCAATGTTATATACTCTTTTCCCGTCGGAGATGGGGATAAGAATATTTTCATACATGGCGCCCTGTTTTTCATACACGTCTTTGATAACCGGTTGGGCAATTTCCGCCAATCGGTCGGTCTTGCGTTTGAATCCCGAGATAGCCTTTTCAACTACTTTCTCAACCAGCGTGTTGGGTTTCATATCCTTCATCTCTTCTTCGGAGAATGGAATTTCAACTGCCATCACACGGAAAAGGTCGAGTTTCATGTTTTCGTAATCGTCCTCGTTGGCTTCCACTACATTTTTAGCCGTTTCCGTTATCATGTTGGCAACGTCGATTTCTATACGGTCTCCCATCAATGCGTGGCGACGACGTTTATAAATGACTTCACGCTGGGAGTTCATCACATCGTCGTATTCCAACAAACGTTTACGAATACCGAAGTTGTTCTCTTCCACCTTTTTCTGTGCACGTTCTACCGATTTGTTCAGCATATCGTGTTCGAGCATATCGCCTTCCTTGAAACCCATCCGGTCCATAAGCCCGGCAATCCTTTCGGTGGCAAACAAACGCATCAGGTCATCTTCGAGCGACACGAAAAAAACCGATGATCCCGGGTCTCCCTGACGACCGGCACGGCCACGCAGCTGACGGTCAACACGGCGGCTTTCGTGCCGTTCCGTGCCTATAATGGCCAAACCTCCGGCATTTCTCACCTCCGGTGTTAATTTAATATCCGTTCCACGGCCGGCCATATTGGTGGCAATGGTTACCATCTCCCGTTGTCCGGCGTTGGCTACAATTTCTGCTTCGCGCTGGTGCAGCTTGGCATTCAACACATTGTGTTTTATTTTGCGAAGCGTAAGCATCCTGCTCAACAATTCGGAGATTTCCACCGAAGTTGTTCCCACCAGGACGGGGCGGCCTTTTGCAATGGTATTTTCTATTTCGTCGATAACCGCTGTGTATTTTTCCCGTTTGGTTTTATAAATACGGTCGTTCATATCGTTGCGGACAATTGGCCGGTTGGTGGGGATCACCACCACGTCTAATTTGTAAATGTCCCAGAATTCACCTGCTTCGGTTTCGGCTGTTCCGGTCATACCCGCCAGCTTGTTGTACATTCTAAAGTAGTTCTGCAAGGTGATGGTGGCGAAAGTTTGCGTGGCAGCTTCTACTTTTACACGTTCTTTAGCTTCGATAGCCTGGTGTAAGCCGTCGGAATAACGGCGCCCTTCCATGATACGGCCTGTCTGTTCATCAACAATTTTTACTTTGTTGTCGATAACCACATATTCATCGTCCCTATCAAACAGCGTATATGCCTTAAGAAGCTGGTTTATAGTATGTACCCGCTCAGATTTTATCGCAAAATTTTGTAGGAGTTCATCTTTTTTTATTGCCTTCTCTTCGTCGGACAACGGCAGGTTCTCGAGCTCGGCAAGTTGTGATGCAATGTCCGGCAACACGAAAAAATACGGGTCGTCCGATTTTCCGGTCAGCAAGTCGATGCCTTTATCGGTCAGCTCAATACTGTTCTGTTTCTCGTCAATCACAAAATACAACGGATCGGTAGCGATGTGCATGTTGCGCGACTGTTCCTGCATATAGAATTCTTCGGTTTTCAGCATGGCAGCCTTCACCCCCTGCTCACTTAAAAACTTGATAAGCGGTTTATATTTAGGCATACCTTTATAGGAACGGAAAAGCAGCAAGGCCCCTTCCTCCTGTTCCTTTTTATCCTCCGAAGCCATTTTGGCTTTTGCATCAGCAAGCAGCCGGGTAGTAAAATCGCGTTGGGCTTTAACCACTTGTTCCACCCGCGGACGGAAGAGATCAAACAATTGATCATCGCCTTTCGGAATGGGCCCCGATATAATCAACGGCGTGCGCGCATCATCAATTAATACGGAGTCAACCTCGTCCACAATGGCATAATTATGTATTCGTTGAACCAGGTCTCTTGGTGAAACGGCCATATTGTCGCGAAGGTAATCAAAGCCGAATTCGTTATTCGTACCAAAAGTGATATCTGCTTCATAAGCCTTACGGCGGGCATCGGAGTTAGGTTCGTGCTTGTCGATACAATCTACGGAAAGCCCGTGAAACATATAAATCGGCCCCATCCATTCCGAGTCACGTTTCGACAAGTAATCGTTCACCGTTACCACGTGAACCCCCCTGTGTGTGAGGGCATTAAGAAATACCGGCAGGGTTGCTACCAGTGTTTTACCTTCACCCGTTGCCATTTCGGCAATTTTACCCTGGTGCAGCACCACGCCTCCAAACAATTGCACATCGTAGTGCACCATGTCCCAGGTTATCTCGTTGCCCCCGGCAATCCAGTGATTTTGATAGACAGCCTTATCGCCTTCGATATGTACAAAGTCGTGCTTGGCCGCTAAATCGCGGTCGAAATCGGTAGCCGTAACCACAATTTCAGCGTTATCATTAAATCTTTTAGCGGTTTCTTTGACAATGGAAAATGCTTCGGGGAGAGTTTCCGATAATATTTTCTCTAATTTTGAAGTAATCTCCTTTTCAATTTTATCAATTTCGTTCCAGACCGATTCGCGTTTTTCTAATTCCACTTCTTCTACGCCTGCTTTCAGCTCCGCAATGCGGGCACTGTCTTCGGCAACGTATTCTTCTATTCTCTTTTCGAGTTCTTTGGTTTTTGCACGTAATTCATCGTTCGAGAGCTGTTCCATTTTCGTATAAGCCTCCTTTATCGTGTTCACGATCGGGTTTATCTCGTTCAGGTCCCTCTGTGCTTTATTACCAAATATTTTACTTATAAATGAATTGAATCCCATAATGCTTTGTGTTGCGGGTTTTGGATCAGCAAACTGATTTATCCTCTTCCCTTAATTTTTAATTTCTGATTGATTTCTAATTACTTTTAAAACAGTTCTTCCAGAATATTTGCTTTTGCAGCGTTAGGAGCGCGGATTCGCAAGCGGTGGGATACGCTCGGGGCAATTTCTGTCGCATCAATTACACGATTGATTTTTTGCGGCTTAATGTTGTTCCCGAAAAAGATTACAGGTGCATGAACCGCATTGTCTCTTACGCGGACATTGTTGTTTGAGTCATTATCAACGACTACCTTCCATCCGGGCTGTAATTCCAGATAAAGATCACCCGATATCCCTTTGTAAAAACCATTCCTATAATGTTGTACAGTTTGGTTATAGGCGCCGTGCAACATCTGATGAGACGTGATCACATCCTGTATTCCTGACGATTGAACAAGAAATTCGGCTGCTTTTTGCTGGAACTCCACAAAGTTGATCTTTCGGTCTTCGATAAGCTTCCGGTTGAAAAACAGCTGCTGATCATAATATTTGCTTACCCATTGTTCGCGGCCGTAAATGGCCATCAGATACATATTGAGCAATGCGATGCTCCTGTCGGGATAAAAATCTCCGCCCGAAGTAACCATATCCGGAGGATGAACTTCCTGTTCGTTGAAATACCCGGTGGAAACCACAAAGATTAAGGTGTTTTGTAAGCCTACGGTTGAGTCGATAGCTTCGAGCAATTTTTCTATTTCCTGGTCTAACCGATAGTAAGTATCCTGTACTTCAACGGAGTAGTTTTTGTCGAGAGAATTTTCAAAGTTACCGGCATAGAATGTCAATGCCAGGAAGTCGGGGTTTTGACGTTTCCCCAACGAGTTGGCCTTCAATACTTTTTCAGCAATCTCACGCACTTCCGTATTTACAAACGGTGACTGCTTTAATAAGCGCACGTGATTTTTTTTCTCCGCACCAAAGTAGTGTTGGAAGTTATAGAGGTTCTTGGTGTAGGGAAATGCTTTGTAGTTCGACACATCGATGGCGGGGCGCCAAGTGATGGATCCGATTTTCTTACTCAACGATTCCGGTGTCCGGTTGTGTTGTTCAACTATGGGTTGCCGGATTTTATAAAAAGTGGTTGTAGCCCAGTTTCCGGTCAGGTCTTCCACCCAATACGCGCCACTGGCGGCGTGTCCCCCCGAAGCAAGCGCCTGCGAAGCGTGAGGTGCAAAAGCAAACACGTCCGATTGTCCGCCGGAGGCGATCTTAAGCTCATCGGCAATGGTAGAAACTTTTACAGGCAATGGCGAATAGCGTTCGGTGTACTTATCATCGGAGAACGAAGGAATTTCCCGGCTCTCTTTCAGGAAAAATTTGTTTTCTCCGATAATTCCGTGATAAGAAGGATTGGCACCGGTAAAAATGGTGGTGATGGTGGAAGCGCGGTCGAGATGTGGAAAATCGAATTCCAGATCGGAATAAACCAGCCCGCCGTTCAGAAGTTTTTTAAATCCTTTTTCTCCGAAAGTATGTTGGAACATCTCCAGGTAATCGCCGCGCAATTGGTCTATGGTGATTCCCACAACCAATTTTGGTATAGCTTGTGTCTCTTGGGCACAGAGAGTGGTTATCGAAAAGAGAGCGACAAAAGACGATAATATTTTATTCATTTGAGTTTTTTTCTTCCATTGCTACGTTTGCTTCGCGTTATTGTCCCCACCCTGCCTTCATATATTTTGACGAAACATACCGTTTGTTGACCTTTTTTCTTTTCGTCAGCATAAACACATTCGTCCCCGATCTGAGCCATAAGCTCATTGAGAAAGGGATAGTTGCAACCGGTAACTGCTGTGGCACCAACCACCAGAGAAGCAGAAAAAGGGTTAGAACTGCAAAGTTAATAAAATGATAGATATTTACCACGTTTTTCATCGGTTTTACCCAAAATAAAACAGCAAAAATAAGTGCAAAAATATTCATCCAAACAAAATTCCAGTTCGGATTTGTAGCCGGATGCTCCGAAAAAAACATCAGAGAAAACAGTACAAATCCTCCTATACCGTAAATTGCGAAAAGAATCGTATCGTAAATTTTGGGTAATTGGGTTTTATTCCATTTTATATATTGGACCACCGATACCAGAATTGTTATAAAAAGAAGTGTGAATGCCACTACTATTGGCGAAAATACGGACTGTTCGTCTTTGCTATTTCCCTTATTTGCAGCATCTAGCACAGTAGTTGTCTCTTTGATCAGGGGATAGCTTACAGAGTCGTTCTTAACAACGGTTGCACCTTCGAATGAACCCATCAAATAGGAAGGGATAAACATTTTTGCACGCACGTCAATGGGGTAATCGGCCCCGGCACCTATAATCAAATCAATGCCGAATTTATTCCACGGGTACGGCTGTAAACATTCGTGCAGGATATCCCGATAAGTCTGCCCTTCTTTTGTGGGAGGGTATATGATCTTGCCTCCTACAAATTTTTCCACCATATCCCGCGGGCGTGTGGAGCAGTTATCGTAAAAATAATTATACCGATAGCCTCTGTTTTCAGGCAGTTGGTTGATATACAGCGCCTCCCACAATTGTTGCTTTTCCGGTTGAGTCAGGTTAAGTTCCTGCTCATAAACAGCCACTTTCTTGTATATATATTCGCTGATAAATACTTCAAAGGATGTTGTCCCCAAAATATAATCGGTTTCTCCCCTTACAAAGTGGTATATGAAGTTGGGCTGGGAAGGGTCGAAAAAACCGTAATTAAAAACAGTGTCCAGATGTGTAGAATCGTCCTGAACACGCAAGGCCGTGTGCCCGTAGTACGCGTAAACGGCTCCCGACCACGGCCCGCAGGTCATAAGGCTTATTTTGGCACTATCGCTCAGTTGTATTTGAGCATTCGTGAAAGCCGAAAATGTGATAAGAATTATGGTAAAAAAGTATCTCTTCATTATCATCCGATCTTATATTAAAATGCAAATTTACACATAAAAGTTTATTTTTGCGGCTTTTTGATGATATTCCGAGTGATTATGGCGTACAATTTGGTTTGGGCAATAATCAAAAAACAACGGTGATCCTCTTTCGAAAACCACCGTCTTTCCACTTCCTGAAAAGGAATTTATTTTTTCTTACGATCTCCGTAACGGCTCATAAATTTGTCAACACGTCCGGCCGTATCCACCAATTTTTGTTTTCCGGTGTAGAACGGATGCGATGAACTGGTAATCTCAAGTTTTACCAAAGGATAAGTAACACCGTCAATTTCAATGGTTTCCTTGGCGTTTATGGTTGAACGTGAAATAAAGATCTCTTCGTTCGACATATCTTTGAAAACTACCGGGCGATAATTGCTTGGATGTATTTCTTTTTTCATTGCTATATGTTTGTTTTATTTTTCTGTTGCTTTGAATTTTCGGAATGCAAAGATATAACAATTCATTGGAATACAAAAATTAAATGGAAATAATTTAGAAAAAATCAATTTCGGTATTTTGGAGACTGTTTAGGTTTGTTTCGCTTTGAAGTCGAAGAGCTTTTATTTAATTTTGTATGAATTTAAAATGTGAAGATGAAAATAGAAATCATAACTGTTGGTGATGAAATCCTTATTGGACAAATTATCGATACCAATTCCGCCTGGATGGCAGCAGAGCTTACCCGGGAGGGATTTGAAATTGTTGCGATTACAACGGTCGGCGACCAGGCGCAAAATATTATAAGAGCCCTTGACACGGCTTTTTCCAGAGCAGATGTACTGCTGATGACAGGTGGAATTGGCCCTACCAAGGATGATATTACCAAGAAAACGCTTTGCAACTATTTCAATACCGATTTGATTTTTGATGAAAGTGTTTTTCAAAACATCAACCGCCTCTTTGCTCACAAAAACTATAAGTTGAACGAGCTGACAAAAAATCAGGCATTTGTCCCGAAAGATTGCACGGTTATCCAGAACAAAGCAGGGACGGCCCCTCTCCTCTGGTTTGAACAAAAAGGCAAAATATTGGTTTCAATGCCTGGCGTCCCTTTCGAGATGAAAGTAGCGATAACCGGCGAGATCATTCCAAGGCTGAGGAAACAATTCCTATCGATTGACTATCTGAAGTCTTCTTTTCTGGTATCGGGAATTACAGAGTCGGCATTAGCCATCCTGCTGGAAGATTTTGAAGCAAAGCTTCCCGGCAATTTTTCGCTCGCCTATCTCCCATCCTACGGATTGATCCGTTTGCGGTTATCGGCTTGGGGAAAAGAAAATCTTCCGGAAATGGAATTTCAGGAAGGGAGGCTCAGGGAAACGCTACATGAAGTTCTTGTAGCAGACGGTGATCAACCGCTTGAAGCATTGCTGGGCGAAGCATTGCGAAGCAACAACCTCACCGTTTCCACTGCCGAGAGCTGTACCGGAGGGAGCATTGCACACCGGATAACGCTTGTTCCGGGAGCATCGGCGTACTATAAAGGTTCGGTTGTATCGTACGACAATACGGTTAAAACATCCATGTTGGATGTTGATAGTAAATCCATTGAGACATATGGAGCAGTCAGCCGGGAAGTGGTGGAACAAATGGCGCAAAACGTATCGGAAAAACTGAAAACTGATTGCTCCATTGCCGTTTCAGGTATTGCCGGCCCCGATGGGGGAACGCTCGAAAAACCGGTGGGAACGGTCTGGATTTGCACCAGGATGCATAATGAAACGGTAACTCAAAAATACCAATTCGGTACTTCCCGCGAAGAAAATATAAACAGAACAACCAACATGGCTATCTTACAGATGATAAAAATGCTGAAAAAATATAAGAAAGTGTTTTGAATTTTACGAATATGGTTGTATTTCTGTTCTTTATGCTGTTTTATGCCCTTTTTCGCCTCCCGCTATACGGTGCGAAACGAAAATCCAAATCCATCAAAAAATGACTAAGAAATTGTTTATATTTGTTTCGCTATTCAAAAAGAATTATTTTTTAGGAGAGTTCTTTCTTGTTTTGGCGATAATAGCGGGCTATTTGAGCCAAATAAAAGGAAGAAAAGTACAAAAAAGAAACTTTTTGAAGGCGAAGATTTTTTATTTACGTCTTTCGTAGGAAATTTAAACAGTTTCTAAAAAACAGTGCATAAAAAAATTCAAAACACATTCTAACGAGAAGGATGCAAAATAAAATAGAAAAAATAAGAGTGAAATCTCTGGATGGCGACCCTGTAGATTTAATGGAAATTTATTCGGGGAAACCACTACTGATCCTGTTTTTCAATATTCAGTGCCTGGGATGCACGGGCAGGGCAATCCCATTGGCTTACGATTGCTTGCAGGAATTCAAAAACCTGAATGTTGTGGCCATACATACTGCTTTCGGAAAAAAAGTGGTAACCAAGGACGATATCATCAATATATTCACCCTGAAAGAGTTGCCATTTCCCATCTACCTCGATATCGAAAACACGAACTATAAAAAATTTGACTGTGAGGGTATGCCGCATTGGATCCTGATGGATAAAGAAGGTAACGTAACCCGATCGATTTTCGGGTCGCAAGACGGTTCTCAAACCCGGCTGATTTATGCCCTCGAAGAATTGACAAAAGAAGCGGAATAAAAGATTTTGGCACAGTTTTCTTCCCTTATTTATACGTTTTACCCAAAACTTCCGTTATATTTACTGAATCAAGAGACTGTTTTGAATTTTACGAAAACCCAAATGCATAAAAAAATTCAAAACAGTTTCTAAGTAACGTTACAATTTTTGAATTTATGATCGATTACATCAAAGGCGAAATAACTGAATTGACGCCCGCTTCCGTTACGCTTGAATGCAACGGGATTGGCTATCTTGCAAATATCTCGCTAAACACTTACACCGTACTCAACGGCCAACAATCGGCCAAACTTTATATTTATGAATCCATCCGCGAAGATGCGCACGTCCTTTTCGGCTTTGCCGACAAACACGAACGCGAAATATTCCTGCATCTTATCAGCGTATCGGGAGTCGGGCCGAGCACGGGACGAATGATTCTCTCATCACTTACTTCCCGTGAACTGGAAGCGGTAATTGCTTCTGAAAATGCTACTGTGCTCCAATCTGTAAAAGGAATTGGCGCAAAAACCGCACAACGCATCATTATTGACCTGAAGGATAAAATCAAGTACACCGAGGAGGGCTCCACGGTAAAAATTCCGGCCGCATTGTTTGTTTCGGGGGCGGGCCAGGAAGCTGTCTCTGCCTTGGTAATGCTGGGATTTACAAAGCAGGCATCGGAAAAGGTGGTGGTAAAAATAGTGAAAGAGTCGCCGTCATTATCGGTGGAAGCAATTATCAAAGAGGCATTGAAAAGGATGTAATATATGTGAGCTATCGGTCAACTCATTTGGTAATTGAAAAAAGCAGCATTCTATAATCTTTTTTTTATCGTTCTGCTTTCGGTTAGCGGGATGCAGTCTCTTTTTTCCCAACAGGATACCACCCGGAAAGATATGGAAGTCGTTTATGATTATAAATCCAACCTCTATATCTTTCAAAACAAGATGGGCACCCTATTTACCATGACTCCCGACGAGTACATGAAATATTCGTTGAAGCAATTGAACAGCAGCTATTTCAAAGAAAAAAATGCCATCAAAAAAAAGGAAGAACCTGCACAAAAAGAACCTTTATCGCTATTCAACCTACGCAAGAGCAACAGTTTGCTCGAAGAGATTTTCGGACCCGGCGGAGTGCGGGTAACCACCCAAGGATCGATAGAGCTTACTACCGGGTTGAAAAGAGACGTGCTCAACAACCCTACCCTTCCCGAACGTTCACGCAAGCGGAACAGGTTCGATCTCGATCAGCAAATCCAGCTTAACGTCAACGCCAAAGTAGGCAATAAAATCAATTTCGGACTGAATTACAATACCGATGCTGCCTTTAATTTCGATACCAGGCGTATAAAACTCGCTTATCAGGGCGATGAAGACGAAATCATCAAAAATATTGAAGCCGGAAACGTAAGCATGACAACCGGAAACTCGCTTATTAACGGCGGAATGGCGCTTTTCGGTATCAAGTCGGATTTGCAGTTCGGTAAGTTGCGTGTAAATACTGTTTTGTCGCAACAGGAGTCGGAATCCAGGACCGTCAGTTCGCATGGCGGCGTTCAAACCACGCCTTTCGAAGTAAATGCCGACCAGTACGACGAGAACCGTCATTTTTTTTTAGGTTACTACTTCAGGGATAATTACGACAGGGCACTGGCAAAATTGCCTTATATTCAATCGGCAGTCTCGATAACACGGCTCGAGGTATGGGTCACCAACAAACAGGGCAGCTATGATCAGGCACGCAATATCCTGGCCTTTGCAGATCTAGCTGAGCACAACACCATCCACAATCCGATATGGCAGCCTGCCGGTGCGGAGATCGTGCCGCATAACGATGCCAACACGATGTATCAGCAGTTGATTTCAACTTACGTTGCCGCACGCGATATCAGCCAGGCCGCAACGGTCTTCCCTTCAAATGTGATTATCGGCCGCGACTACGAGAAAATTGAAAGTGCGCGGCTGTTAACTTCGTCCGAATATACATTTCAGCCGCAATTGGGTTATATTTCATTGCGTACGCCGTTACAGGCAGATGAGGTGCTGGCGGTTGCCTTCGAATATACATACAATGGAAAAGCGTATCAGGTGGGGGAATTTTCCAGCAATATCGGCCGCGAAACCACCGGAGCGGCATTCAACCAGAACGGTGCGCTTTTTTTGAAGCTTCTAAAGCCTGTTTCACTTTCACCGCAAGCCTATACTTGGGATTTGATGATGAAAAACATCTATTCATTAGGATACAGCGCTTACAATATTCAAAAAGAACGGTTTAAACTCAATATCACTTACCAGAGCGATACCACGGGTGTTTACCTGAATTACATCCCCGAAGGTGAGATCCGCGGACAACTGTTGCTGAGAGTGATGAACCTCGACAACCTGAATTCGAAAAACGACCCTTATCCCGACGGTATTTTCGACTTTATGGATGGTTACACCATTATGGCCGCCAACGGACGGATCATCTTCCCCGTGCTGGAACCCTTCGGGTCGCACTTGCGGAAAAAATTCAACAATGATGCCATAGCCGACAAGTATGTTTATCAGCAACTTTACGATTCTACGCTGACCGTTGCCCGGCAAATTGCCGAGAAAAATAAATTCAGGATCTCAGGCGAATACCGGGGTAGTTCGGGAGCGGAGATCAACCTGAATGCCACTAACGTTACGCGTGGCTCCGTACGGGTCACTGCCGCCGGTGTTACCCTGACCGAAGGCACCGATTATACGGTAGATTATATTTCAGGAACGGTAAATATTATCAATCAGGCCATCTTAGATGCGGGAACGCCTGTGACCGTGTCGCTCGAAGATCAGTCGATGTTTAACATGCAGCGTAAAACGATGATGGGGCTGAACCTGGCTTATGATTTTTCGAAAGATTTTACGGTTGGCGCCACCATCATGCACTTTTACGAGAAGCCGCTCACCGTGAAGACTACTTTTGGCGAAGAGTCGGTCAAAAATACGCTTTGGGGCCTGAACACCTCGTTCAGGAAGCAATCTTATGCCCTTACCAACCTGCTTGATATGCTGCCGTTCGTGGAGGCCTCCGCCCCGTCGCAACTGAGTGCCAACCTGGAGTTTGCCCATATGATTCCCGGGCATTACCGCAATAAATACACGGGCGGATATTCATATCTGGACGATTTTGAAACGTCCACATCAAGAATCGACTTGCGTTCGCCCTACGGTTGGGCTCTGGCTTCAACGCCTTTTAACGACACTTCCACGGGGCTGTTTCCCGAAGCGGCATTGTCTAATAATATAGATTACGGGAAAAATCGTGCGCAAATGGCATGGTTTTATATCGACGGATTGTTTACACGCCGGAACTCAACGCTTACACCCACCCATATAAAAAACGATAAAGATCAGTTATCCAACCATTTGGTGCGTGAGATCTACGAACGTGAAATTTATCCCAACAAAGAAGCTGTTTACGGCGAGCCGCCTACCCTTCCAGTGATGAATATTTCGTTCTATCCCAACGAGCGCGGCCCGTATAACCTGGACACCGGCATTGATTCCGAAGGGAAATTACTTAACCCGAAGAACCGCTGGGGAGGAATTACCCGGAAAATGGATATCCGCGATTTTGAAGCGTCAAATATCGAATACATTGAATTCTGGCTGATGGATCCCTTTGTAAATGATAAACCGGGGACCGCTCGCGGCGGCGATCTATACTTCAACCTGGGTGAAATATCGGAAGATGTGTTGAAAGACGGAAAGAAGTTCTTTGAAAACGGATTACCCGTAAACGGCGATGCAAGCGCCGTCGGCACAAGCGTTTGGGGAAAATACCCGTTGCGCCAGTCCACGGTTTATGCTTTCGATAATTCGCTGGGGAATGAGTCGCGCCGCATTCAGGATGTGGGGTTGAACGGATTGAGTACCGAAGAAGAAAAATCGTTCCCCACCTATGCCACTTATTTAAACGAAATCATACCAAAACTTTCGGACGAGGCGTTGCAGGAAATGCAGGCAGACAAACATTCGTTGCTGAACGATCCTTCGGGAGACAATTTCAGGCATTATAGGGGACAGGAACAAGACCAGGCACAATTGAGCATCCTGGATCGTTATAAATACTATAACGGGACCGAGGGAAATTCTCTCGCACCCAATGAAGCACAACCCTATTCCACCGCCTCGCGCACAACACCCGATGTGGAAGATATAGATAATGATAACACGCTGAACGAGAACGAGTCATATTATCAATATAAAGTGCAGCTTCGTCCCGGAAATATGACGGTGGGGAGCAATTACATCGTTGATAAACGCGAAGTAAGCGTTTCGTTACGTAACGGTGAAACAGGGAAAGTGAACTGGTATCAGTTTAAAATTCCTATCCGTGATTTTCAGTCGCGGGTGGGTAATATTCAGGGATTCAACAATATCCGGTTCATGCGAATGTTCCTGACCGGTTTTGAACAACCCGTCTTTCTCCGGTTTGCCACACTGGAACTCGTACGCAGCGAATGGCGGACATACACCCGGAGCATCCAGTCGGGCGGAACCGTGTCGGGATTGGGAAAACTGGAAATTTCAACCGTAAATATTGAAGAGAACGGCGACCGCACTCCCGTGAATTACGTCCTGCCGCCGGGTGTGACGCGTATCCTCGATCCGAGCCAGCCACAGCTCCGCCAACAAAATGAACAGTCCATTGCACTGAAGGTGAGCGATCTTGATCCGGGCGATTCCCGTGCTATCTACAAAAACACCCTCTATGACTTTCGTCGTTACAAACGCCTCCAGATGTTTGTCCACGCCGAAGAAGCGGCGGACGGCGCCACTCACCTGCAAGACGATGAGATGAGTGTTTTTCTGCGTATAGGCTCCGATTACCGGAACAATTATTACGAATACGAAATTCCGCTCAAATTAACTCCTGCAGGACATTACAACACCAACATCCCCGAACATCAGGAAACGGTTTGGAAACCCGGAAACATGTTCGATTTCCCGCTTGAACTGTTGACAGACCTGAAACTGAAACGTAATGCCGAAAAACGCCGCGGAAGTGATGTTACCTATCTTACGCCTTATTCCGAGGCCGATCCCCAAAAGCCGGACAACAAGTTAACCATTGTGGGAAACCCATCGCTTGCCGAAGTGAAAGTGATGATGATTGGCATCAGGAACAACTCCAACACCAACAAATCGACCGAAGTGTGGGTAAACGAACTCAGGTTGAGCGAATTCGACGAAAAAGGAGGCTGGGCAGCACAGGGGAACGTCAATCTCGCGTTGTCGGATATCGGGTCGGTAAATATTTCGGGAAGGAAAGAGACGGTGGGTTTCGGCAGTCTCAACCAAAGGTTGCTGGAACGCCGGAACGACGATTATTCGTCAATAAATCTCGCTGTAAATATGGAGCTCGGAAGATTCCTGCCTGCGCAGGCAAAGATCTCCGCCCCTTTCTATTATTCGTATTCCAATCAAAAAACAGTACCGCTGTATGATCCGCTCGACCAGGATATTTTGCTTTCGGAATCACTGAAAAACATCAATAGCAAACAGGAAAGAGATTCAATCAACAGGCTGGCTGTCACACAAAACACGAGTAAAAGTCTGAGCCTGAACAACGTAAAAATGAACATAAAGAGTAAAAATCCGATGCCTTATGATCCGGCAAATTTCAGTTTCGGATACTCTTACAACGAGAATCATTACCAAAATCCCGAAACCGAATACAACAACAGCATCCATCAGCGATTACTGGTAAACTATACTTATACACCGCTCGTGAAACCGGTTGAACCTTTTAAAAACATACAAAGCAACTCGGGTTGGCTGAAATTTATAAAGTCCCTTAATTTTAATTACCTGCCAAACAATATCCAAATCAGTTCCAACCTGATCCGAAATTATCAGGAAGCGCAGTTGCGTGATTTAAACGCATATATGTCCGGATATACACAATCGCAACAGCAATATCTAACGTTCAGCCAAAACTTTACCTGGGACAGGGATTTTTCGATTACCTGGGACTTGACCCGGAACCTGAAAACTTCTTTTCATTCGGGAACGATTGCCGAAATAGAGGAACCCTACCTGCAGGTAAACAAAAAACTCAATCGCGACGATTATGAGATTTGGAAGGATTCCGTGATTCAGAGCATTCAGAACTTAGGTAAACCGCTCAATTACGAGCAAACGGCAGATGTAACCTATACCCTTCCGTTTGCTGCTATTCCGGTTCTGGACTGGATAAATTCGAGTGTGGCGTATAATTCACGTTACCGTTGGGAGCGCGGTGCGTTTATCTGCGACGAAAATATCGGCAATTTCCTTCAGAACGATATGTCGATCACGGCAAATACGCGGTTTAACCTGATTCAGTTTTACAACAAATTTGATTTTTTGAAGAAAGTCAATCAACGCTTTGATACTGCAAATCCTTCAGGTGTGAGTGAGGCACGGGTCGCCCAATATATGCTGCGTGGCCTGATGATGATACGTAGCGTGAATGTGAATTTCGGTTACAAATCCAGAACCGATATCCCGGGTTTTGACCCCATGATTGGAGATTTCTTCGGACAAAGCCATATGTCTTCAGGATTGATTCCCGGGTTGGGCTTTGCGTTCGGCTTTGATGGCGGTGAACGTTTTCTGGAAAAGGCTGACGCCCACAATTGGCTGGTTAAAAACAACAACAATATCTCGCCGGCCATATACCACCGGACACAAAATATACGTATGGACGCCACTATCGAGCCGCTCCGCGGGTTAAAAATAGAGCTGAATGCGCTGTACGAAAATAATCGCCGGACGGAAATCCAATATATGTTCGACGGGGTACCCAAGCTTTATGGCGGAAGTTTTGCGATAAGTACGATAGGCCTGGCTTCAGCTTTTGAAAACTCAAGCGCAAGGAATGATTATGCTTCGGCATCCTTCAGCCGGTTTTTGACAAACCGGGAGGTTGTGGCCGAAAGAGTGAGCGCCCAATACCAGAACCAGAGTGTGAACCCGAATTCGGCAGATGTGTTGATCCCCGCTTTCTTGGCGGCTTACACGGGACGGGATGCCCATAAGGTCGGGCTGACTGCTTTTCCCGGACTGCCGTCGCTTCTGCCCAATTGGGACGTTTCGTACAACATTTTGCAAATGTTGCCGATGCTCCAGGCAAATTTCAAATCATTGATGCTTACGCATAAATATGTTTCGCAGTATCGTGTCGGGGCGTTTTCGTCGTTCCTCAGCTGGGTGCCTATGGACGATCATTCCGACCTGGGGTATATTCGCGATGTGCTTACGGGGCTGCCTGTTCCGTCGTCGCCTTACGATATTCCGGCAGTAAACCTTATCGAAAGTTTCAATCCGCTCATCGAAGTGCGCAGTGTACTCGATAACAATATGATGCTTAATTTCCGCATTAACCGCACACGTTCGCTCAACCTGAATATCTCATCTTATCAGATTGTGGAAACCAGCGACAACGATATCGTTATCGGACTGGGTTACCGCCTGCCCGATTTTAACCGTATTATCGGCTTCGGTTCCAACTCCATGAAAGCCGATAGGCGGCGGACACGCGTAAACCGCACACAACAAACGCAACAGGACAACGTTGGCAACTTACCGGAATTTAACAACGATTTAAACATCCGGGTGGATATCTCGCATAAAGTCACGCAGGCCCTTATTCGGAAGATCGAAGACCGGTTTACACAGGCAACCAGCGGATTGAAAACTACCAGCATCCGTTTTTCTGCCGATTATGCATTGAGCCGGTCACTCACGCTACGTGCGTTTTTTGATAAAATAATAAACATGCCGTTAGTCTCGTCATCGGCATACCCCACCGCCAACACCAATGCAGGAATGAGCTTGCGGTTGAATTTGAATCCGTAAATTGTGTATCTTTGTCACGCAATAAATCGCAATAAAGATACGTATTTTTTAAACTAACAGTGTCTTTATGATAAACCCAATTGTTTTGTCAAAAACAGACAGTAATACCAAACAACTTTTTCTGGAAATAAGCACCGAAAACCGGGATGCTTTCAATGCTTTGTTTCACCGGAAATACGAAAAGCTGGTGCGGTTTGCACAAAATTTTGTTGCAGTAAACAGCCTGGCAGAAGAAGCGGTATCAGACGTTTTTGTATCGGTTTGGATCAACAGGGACAAGCTGCCTGCTATTGATAATCCCGATACCTATTTATATGTTTCCGTGAAAAACAGATGCCTCAACACCCTGCGAAGTAAACCTTATACCGTAGCTATTGATGAACAACCCGATATAAAAAAAACGGAGTACGACACCCCCCATAAAGAAATGGAGTATCGGGAGCTGTATGAAAAACTGAACCGGTTAATCAACCAACTTCCTGAACAACAACGTCTGGTTTTCAGAATGATCAAAGAGAACGGACTTTCGGCAAAAGAATGTGCCCGGATCCTAAATATTTCGGTTCGTACCGCAGAAACGCACGTTTACAAAGCCGTGAAGAAGCTCGAAGAAGAAATTACCGCATACCTGGGTTATTCGCCCAAGAAGAAAACAACGAAACGGATGATTATGCTGGCATTATAGGTGTAAGAGGTTACGTATTTTTTATCGTTCTTGTGTCCTTATTATAAACACTGTTTAAACCCAACTTTGAATATTAAGCAAGCAAATAGAATGACAAAAAAAACATTCCTTCATCTGCTCGCAAAAGAAATATCCGGCAATATTTCGTGCGACGAGAAGAGACGGTTGGACGAAAACCTCAAGAAAAATAAGGTTTTCCATGAAGTATATACCGAAACACATCGGTTTATGAAACCGGAACACAATAGACCTGCCGTAAACGTGGAAGCCAGGCTCAACGAAGTCTGGAACCGCATCAACACGATTTATGATGAAAATATAATCCCATCAAACAATCCCGATACAGGAAAAAGAAGCCTCTTGCCGTTGTGGGCACGTGTGGCGGTAACCGTCGCCATTTTGTTGTTGGCAGGATATTTTGCGTACCGCATGGTTACACCGGAGGATCTTTACACCGAAACCATTACTGCCACAGACGAAAATCTCTACACCGTTCTCGACGACGGCACGCAGGTGTGGATGGGCAAACACTCGCAGATTGCCTACAACAAACGCTTCGGCATAAAAAACCGCAGTATCCGCCTTTCGGGAGAAGCGTTCTTTGATGTGGCACACAATCCCGCCGTGCCTCTCACGGTTTTGGCAAACGGTGTAAGCGTTACCGTAAAAGGTACGGCATTTAACGTAAACGCATCGCAACCCGACGTGGAAGTGGCGCTTATCCGCGGATGGGTAACGGTGAAAGATATGCGCCGAAAAGATTCACCCGAAGTGCTGTTGCATCCCAACCAAAAAATGATGGTACGCAACGGAAACACCGTTTCCGACAACAGTAACTATACGATACTCAGCCTTGTGCAAGCCGGTGACAGCATCGTGCCCGAGACGCGTTGGCTGAACGATGCGCTGGTTTTCCGGAAGCAACGTTTTGCCGGTATCGCCAAACTGATGGAAAGCCGCTACAACGTATCCATCGATATTGTGAATCCGCAACTTCGTGAGCAACGCTTCACAGGAAGCATCAAAAACGAAACCTTACCACAAATGCTCGATGCACTGAAACAGTCGTATCCGTTTTCGTATGAAATTACTGATAAAATAGTGATAATCAGGTGATAAATTAGAACAGCCGTCAGACACGTAAAATCAAAAATTATGCAACACACAAAATATCTTTCTATCGGCATCGTGGTTTTTCTGATCGTTGCATTCGCCGCCAACGCCCAGACTAAACCCATTTCCCTTATCTCCAAAAATACACCGCTAAAGGAGGTGTTGCGGGAAATTGAGCAAAAAAGCGGTTACCGTATTTTGTATAACGACGAAGTGGTTCCCGACGGCTTGTGCGTATCAGCAGAAGCAATTGATGAAAGTGCAAAAAATATTTTAAAACTCATTCTGGAAGAGACGGATCTGACTTTTGTCTTACACTCGGAAGAACTGATCATCATTACCAGACGACAATATTTGAGTGAACGCAATGAAATTTTCGGTACTGTCACCGACGAAAATGCGCAACCCATCCCTTATGCCAACGTTGTACTGCTGCAAGCCAACGACACCACACGATTGGGCTACGGCGCCGTAACCGACGGGCAAGGTTACTACAAATTGGCGAATGTGAAACCCGCAAATTACAGGTTGCAAGTTTCGTTTATCGGCTATAAAACGCAATATTCGGAGTTTATTGTGGCCGGGAATAACCAGAGCCCCATCGTTCGCAATTTTACATTACTCGCCGACGAAACCCTGTTGCAGGAACTTGTAGTGGAAGGCCGACGTCCCGCACTAAAAGCCGAAGATGGAAAACTTATCTATCATATTCCCATACTGTTGCAAAACAAGCCTGTGACCAATGCTTACGATGCACTAAAAGAGATTCCGGGCGTAATGGAGCAGAACGAACAACTGACGCTCATTGGTACGAGCGGAATGACTGTCCTGCTTAATGGTAAAAAAACATCCATGACTTACGACCAGCTGATGGCCTTTCTAAAAAGCATTCCGCTCTCGCGCATCGAAGACGTGGAAATTATGTACAGTGCGCCGCCGCAGTACAACATCCGCGGCGCTGCCATCAACGTGATACTTCGGCAATCGGCGGAAGAAGGCATGGAAAACGTGTGGCAGGGTGAAATGGCGGGAACATTCATACAAAAAACATATGCAATGGGCAACGGACGCGCGGGTTTGCTCTATTTAGGCAAAAAAATGAGCGTGGACGTCTTGTATTCCTACAATTACCTGAAGACGGAAGACAACGATAAACAAACAGCCGACCATACCCTTGGAGATCGGGTATATTACATCGGGCAGGACAATTATTCACTCTCGTACAGAAAAATGCACAATATCAGGCTCGCAGCAGGACGTACTTTCACGGATGAGAGTCGTTTGGATATTTCATACAGCGGTAGTTTCGATCATTCGCAGTCCGATCGTACGGCGGATATAGAAATATCGGAAAGCAACATCCATACTACCGGCAGACATTATGGCCCTTCGCAGATGCACAACTTCAAAACCGATTATACGTTCCATTTCGGGCTGAACATCGGCGCCGATTATACTCGCTACAGCGATAATTCTCATTACAGCCTGCAAAATGATCTGCCCGAAAATTCGCTGTTCGACACGCAATCAATCTCGTCCGTATCGAAACAAGACATCGGCCGGACTTTTTTCTATGCCAACCAATCGCATCAATTTAACAACCAATGGCGTATAAACTACGGCATAAATTATTCACTGACACACACGCGGAATATATCGGATGCCAAACTCAACGATGCCGATTATCCCGAAGCCACCTTCGATACCCGTCAACACGAAATTATCCGCAATGCATTTGCCGGCGTATCCCGGACTTTTTCCGACAAGCTTTCGGTGCAGGCATCCCTGTCGGCCGAATTTTACAATGCCACGGAAGAATCATCGGGACAAAGCAGCACGATTTGGGACGATCATGCATTCTTCCCCGCGTTCAACATCAGCTATACACCCGCCGAAAACCACACTTTACAGCTTTCGCTTGCATCGGATAAATCCTACCCGTCGTACTGGGCACTCAACCCATCGGTGTATTACTTCAGCGTGTACGGGGTATTGTACGGTAATCCGCATTTGCGTCCGTCGCGGAACTACGATTTGGGACTGACGTACATCTACAAACGGAAATACGTCATCCGTCCGTATATTTCCTATACTGCCGACCACTACACGCAACTACCCTACCAATCGCCCGACAAACTGCAACAGGAATTTATCGTGCAGAACTTCGATTTCAAGAAACAAATCGGATTACTGACGGTAATTCCGTTTACCGTTGGCAAGCGTGTTTCGTCACGATTCACGGCAAGCGGCATGTATTGGCAGGAAAAAGACGATACGTTCTTCGATATCCCGTTTAACCGGAAAACGTTTTGGGCTTATTTTCAACTGAACAACGACATCGATTTGTCCTCGGATCCAAACCTCAAACTGAACATTTCGGGACATTACACCACGCCCACTGCCATTCAGGGTATATTCGACCTGGGCGCCACGGCCGATTTGTCGGCAGGAGTGACATGGACATTCAGCCGCGGACGCGCCAGACTCATTCTTAAAGGCAACGATCTTCTCAATACACGTACGCCTTTTGCGTCCATTAACTACAGGGGACAAAAGAGTTCCATCGACGGTTTCCGCGATACACGCACCGCTTCTCTTTCGTTCGTTTACCGTTTTGGCGGTTACAAAGAAAAAGAACGGGAAGAAGTAGATACGTCACGGTTTGGAACGAACTGACTTTTTTATCCCTTTGAGTTATTTTCTCGCTTTTGCGCGCATCTAAAATTACCCATTCGGTATAAAAAGCATAGGCTTCTTCATCGAATTTAACGCGTTTAGGAATGTAAATAAATTTATTTACATTCTCAACACGATATTAGCATCGATATGTAATCTTGTTCTTCGTTCTCTATTTTTCCCATTGTTATATGTGTTGAATGTCTTCAATTTTATCGTATTTGTCATGTGTACCAATAAAGCGGATATTACAGGTAAAGGTAATTAACTTGGGGCAGGAATAAGCCTGCGGTTGAATTTGGATCCCTAGCCGGCACCGGCATTTATCAAATCAACCAATTCCGCGTTTTCACATTTCATAATGCGTCCGGGAAAGGTTTGAACAATGGAGTAGTTGTGGGTTGACATAATAACGGCAGTTCCCGCATCGGAAATCTGCTGCAGTAGGTCAACAATCTGACTGCCTGTTTCAGGATCGAGGTTTCCGGTAGGCTCATCGGCAAGAATCAGTAACGGCGAGTTGAGTAACGCCCGCGCAATTACCACGCGTTGCTGTTCGCCGCCCGAAAGTTCGTGCGGCATTTTGTAAGTCTTGTTTTGCATCCCCACCTGCGTCAGCACCTCATTGATACGGTCTTTGATAACTATTTTATCTTTCCAGCCCGTGGCCCGCAGCACAAATTCCAGGTTCTTTTCTACCGTACGGTCGATAAGCAATTGGAAATCCTGGAAAACGATACCTATTTTCCTCCGCAGGTATGGGATCTGCTTCCTTTTCAGGTCTTGCAAGTGATAATCAAAAACGCGGGCATCGCCGGACTCTATCGGAATTTCGGCATACATGCTCTTGAGCAGTGTGCTTTTTCCCGACCCCACCTTACCAATAATATACAGATAATCACCCCGGTTTATCTCAAGGTTTACATCGCGTAAAATAATATTTTCGTCCCTGTTGAGCTGAACTCCGGTATATTTTATCAAAAATTCGTCGCTCATTATTTAAGAAATTGAATAATGAACGGATATCTCCAGTATTCGCCATTATTGGCTTTGACACTAGCCAGGATAACAAAAACCAGATAAATAATGCCCAGCACAATAAGCAACGGTATGCCGATAATGGTGATAGCTAATACCGCGCTGTAAATGAGATAGCTGATGATGAAATTCAAAATGTTTTTACCGTGAAGGTCCACGTTGGCATTTGTCTCCTTGTTGGTTATCCACATTATTACGGGTGCTACAAATCCGGCTAACGGAAGCAGTAAACCGAGCAGTTGCGAAAGATGCATCAGCATGAGGTATGTGTTCTCTTCCAGTCCAAAAAGCGGCTTGCTGCCTGATGAAGTTGACGACGAGGCGGTGTCGTTCAATATTTTTGCTTTTTCGCGTTGATATTCTTCTTCGGTGATACTTCCTTTTTCGCGGAGATCGTCCAGAATTTTTAAATCTTCGTATTTCATGCGTTAATTTTTTTATTTATTTTTGTTACTTAAATCGTATGAAACTCACAATCCGATAAGCACTTAACTCTCGGAACTCAGCATCTTGTCAATCAAAGAAACCATTTCGTTGAATTCTTTTTCTTCATACAACCGGGTAAGCATCACTATCTTACCACTCCGATCAATAATGATATTGCGCGTGATGCCTGCATCTTTCTCGGCGTATAACCCGAAAATATTCGCATCCGGATCCATCCCGATGGGATAAGTAGCGCCGGTAGCATCGCGCAGAACCTGAATCTTTTCTGCCGGTTCCTCCCTGTCAATACCATATAACACAAATTGCGGATTCTCTTTATGCTTTTGCCATATCTCTTTCTCGATGTGCGGCATCTCTTTGCGGCAAACTCCGCACCAACTGGCGGTAAATTGCAGCATCACCACCTTACCGCGCAAATCCGATAGTTTTACTTTCTTGCCGTCAGGAAAAGACATTTCAAAATCCGGTGCCGGATCACCCACTTTCACCAGATATTGGCGGTCATCGGTATTTTGAACCTGCACGGTATCTTGCTTTTTTACAGACGAGTTACACGATAACAACATCAAGAGAGATAAAAAAATGTAAGATGATCGTTTAAGCATACTGTTGTTAGTTGGTTTTCAAAATCTTTTACTTTTTGCCCTAAGCCCTTCGCTTATACTTTACAAAGATAGTTTTTTTTCCTGTTTCCGAAATTTTTTGTATAAAAATAAAGCGATAAGCAATGCGATGAGGGAACCCAGGACGTCGGCAATGAAATCCGCCATCTCTGCGCTTCGCGAGCGGAAAAAATATTTTTGCATCAGTTCGATAGCTGCCCCGTACATTACAGGCAAAACAAATCCCCAGAAAATCCAACGTCCCATCTTGGGATGGCCGCTTTGCAACTGGAAATAATCGAACAACGAAACGGCCGACAAGACAAAAAACATCCCGAAATGAGCCACCTTGTCCCACGCAATAATTGGCGGAAGCTGGGGAACATCGTCGGAGCTGAGCAAACAGGTTACGGCGAAAATTGCAAATCCCACAAAAAAGGGAAGAAGAATATGACGGAGATATCTATTCATACGCGAACATCATTTTACAAAAAACGCCTCAAAGATAATTTAAAAACATACGATGTGAAACGAAAATCCAAAACAGTTTCTCAATTTTAAAAACATATAACTAAAACAATCCTTTAAATTCCTGAAAAATTAGTTCCTTTGTCTGCTGAATACAAAAACGAATACAAAACGATCATTTTCGGATTACATTAGAATATGAAAAAAGTCCCTTTTCTTTTATTAATCGTGTTATTAACGATAAATGTTAAAGCTCAAACTACGCAAACCGATAAAAATCAACGATATTTCGGTATCAACAAAAGCATCGATATCTTCAATTCCGTGATCAGGGAATTGGATATGTTTTATGTGGACAGTATAAAGGTGGACAGTTTAATCAATGGAACCATCCGGAACATGCTGGCCAGAATGGACCCTTATACGGAGTATTACGCCGAAGAAAATATCGGTGATCTCCAGTTCATGACTACTGGCGAGTATGGCGGCATAGGGTCGATAATCTCTTACAACAACAACCGGGTTGTCATCAACGAACCTTACAAAGGCCTTCCGGCCGATAAAGCCGGTTTGAAAGCAGGCGACGCCATTCTGGAAATTGACGGCGCAGATATGCGGAAAGCATCGGTAAAAGAGGTCAGCGACAAACTGAAAGGGACTCCCGGAACAACATTGAAACTGAAAATTCAACGTCCCGGCGAAAATAGACCGCGCGAAATAACTATCGCCCGTGAAAAAATAGAAATCGATCCCGTCACCTATCCTGTTGTTTTAGACGACAACGTGGGATATTTTCATTATTCCGGATTTACCAACGGCAGCTCGAACCGGGTGAAGGAGACCATCCTGGATCTGAAGAAAAAAGGTGCCGAGTCGCTGGTTATCGACCTTCGCGGGAACGGCGGCGGCATTTTGGACGAAGCCGTTAATGTGGTCAACTTCTTTGTGCGAAAAGGCCTTGAGATAGTTTCCACAAAAGGCAAAGTAAAACAATGGGACAGATCATACTACACCCAAAGCCAACCCATTGACACGCTTATGCCGATTGTTGTGCTCATTGATACCGGTTCGGCTTCTGCCTCCGAAATTGTTGCGGGCTCACTACAGGATTTAGACCGCGCTGTTATTATCGGTAATCGTTCATTCGGAAAAGGGCTTGTGCAAACACCGCGGGATTTGCCCTACGGCGGGAACATCAAAATCACCACATCGAAGTATTATATCCCGAGCGGACGTTGTATTCAGGCCCTGGACTATTCGCACCGCAACCCTGACGGCTCTGTAGCACGTGTTCCCGATAGTTTGACCCATGTTTTCAAAACTAAAAACGGCCGCGAGGTACGTGATGGCGGCGGCATCACGCCCGATTACACTATTCCGCAGGAAAAAGGTGGCACGATAGGTTATTACTTAATAACCGAAAATATTATTTTCGATTATGCTACCCAGTGGGTTATAAAACATCCGGGTATCGCATCGCCCGAAAGTTTTCACCTTTCCGGCGCTGATTACGAACAGTTTAAACAATTTGTGAAAACCAAAGATTTCCAATACGACCAAATGAGCAACCGCTCGTTGCAATCGTTGAAAAACATTATGGAATTCGAGGGGTATTTCAATACAGCTTCGGAAGAATTCAAGGCGTTGGAAGATAAGTTGCAACCCGATCTCGACCGTGATTTGGAACTTTTCAAGAAAGAAATCGGGCAGATGATCGAGACCGAGATCGTTCAACGATACTACTACAAAGAAGGTGTGCTGATTTATGAACTTCAGGATGATGCGGCATTGAAAAAAGCAAAAGAGGTGCTGAAAGACAGACAACTGTATAATTACACTCTTCAGCCGAAACCCGCGAATATTCCTCTGGCAAAGGAATTATAGCAGCCATGCGTTTCATTGTTTCAACTTTATTTCTACTCCTCGTTTTCCTGTTTTCGCAGGCACAGGAAAAACGGGTAACCCTGCTCTTTGCCGGCGATGCTATGCAACACCTGCCGCAAATACATGCAGCACAAACCGAAGAGGGGTACAATTACGATTCCTGCTTTTATTTGCTGAAAGGCAAAATATCGTCGGCAGATATCGCTTGTGTGAATTTCGAAACCACACTAGGTGGAAAACCATATACGGGCTATCCGCAGTTCAGTGCTCCCGACGAATTTGCCTTCGGGTTGAAAGAGGCCGGATTTGATGTTTTCTTCTTGGCAAACAATCACACGGTCGATAAGGGACGCAGGGGGGTTGAACGCACGCTCAGCGTATTAGATTCCATCGGAATAAAACATACCGGGGTGTTCAGATCGAGAAACACACGGGGGCTGAACTACCCTTTGATGATTATTAAAAACGGTATCCGGATTGCTTTTCTGAACTATACGTATGACACAAACGGACTTCCGGTTATCGCCCCCAACATCGTAAATATCATTGATACGCTGCAAATGAAAAGCGATCTGCGCCTTACGCAACTGTATAACCCCGATATTGTTATTGCCAATATGCACTGGGGCGACGAATACAAGACCTATCCGAACAGCGGACAGGAAAAACTGGCCCGCTTTCTTTTCAGGAATGGCGTAAGAATCATTATCGGCAATCATCCGCACGTGGTGCAACCGTTGGTTAAAAACAAGGTGCACAGTGAAATTGAATCGGTAGTATATTACTCGCTCGGCAATTTTATTTCCAATCAGCAAACAATAAATACCGACGGTGGTGCGCTGGCTGAAATTATTATCACAAAAGCGGATGATGGCAGTCCGGTGAAGATCAGGTCGTGCAGCTATTCGTTGGTTTGGGTAAGAAAATATACCGAAAACGGGAAATTGAAGTACATGCTCATCCCAGTTGAAGAACAGAGAAAAACAGTAATTCCGGTTCTGACTTCACAAGAATTGCAAAAAATAAATATCTTTGCAACGAATGCCGATAAAATAATCGCATCTTTCTAAGCTATGCCAACATTAGAATTTATTTTTCGCCTGCTGGCGGCAGTGGCTGCCGGCGGTGCTGTAGGGCTCGAACGCCAGATAAACAATAAAAGTGCGGGACTCCGTACCAACACCCTGGTAGCGTTAGGTGCTTGTGTTTATGTGCTTATCAACGTGATTTTGACCAAAAACGGCGCAGACCCCACCCGGATAATTGCCCAAATTGTGACGGGGATCGGGTTCCTGGGAGCCGGCGTGATTCTACACAGGGGAGTTAATGTTCAGGGGCTTACAACGGCGGCAACGATATGGTGCAGCGCCGCCTTAGGCTCTCTTGCCGGCCTGGGCCTCTACTTGGAGCTTCTGATCTCCACCGTGTTGATCATCTTTGTCAACACAACATTCAAGAAAGCGGACAAATGGTTTATGGGTGACAAGAAAAAGAAAGCCGAAAACAACGATCACTCGTTTGAATAAGATCAGAGGAGAGGCATCACCATGATTCCCGTACACGATTTTTGCACCTTGCAATAATCGCTCAAGGTCTTTTCATCGATCACCACTTTGTTTTTCGCGCTCGATGCGTGGATAAAAGTCAGTTTCCCGTTCTTTTTATAGGCAAATCCCGTATGTGTGGTATCCAACCCTTTCACGGAAGTGGTAAAGGCGATCATCGCCATGTGCGGGATTTCTGCAGCCTTCGACGTTATTTTTTCTTTAGGAAGATAGTAAAATCCTTTTCTTGCGTTTATTTCATCTTCAATATTCCTGATTCTTTCGAGCATTGCGTCATCGGTTTTCAAGGCGTTGTAAGCAGAGCGATGCGACGTCATAAAATCGATGGTTTTCGTTTCAATAACTCCGCCCAACTGCCGGCTTATTGCCGATAAGATTTTCTTTTTCACGTTGTTGTCCGCCCAATCGGAAATATAGTGCAAACGGGAATCATAACCATCGATAACGCCGTCCCGATACCTGATTTGCTTCAAGTTCGATGCAAAATTACCAAACGATAAATCGTCCGAAGCAGCAGTATTGGCAAGGGCAATAACTGTTTCCACAAAAGTAACACAATCGAATTCCCGTAAATTTATTACCAGCCTCTCGGTATCGTTTTTGTCCAACGTGCCGGCAACATAAGGTTTGTCGAGAAAAAATCCTGCTGTCTTTTCTAAGATCAACTCTTTGGGCTTTGACCGGAAAGGTTCTATGAACGTTGTGTATTTTTCGAAAATCACGTTGTCCTCCACCTCACTATCGACAGGCTGAGAAAAAACCGTGACGGCGAAAAAACACCCCATTAAAAAAAAGCTTATTCTATTTTTCATTTTTTTAAAGTTACCAATCGATGGGAGAAATACCGTTTGCCAGCAAATAAGCATTCGCCCTGCTAAAATGTTTGTTACCAAAGAATCCCCGATGTGCAGACAATGGCGAAGGGTGTGGCGATTTCAACACAAGATGTCTATTCGCATCAATATTTTCTCCTTTTCGCTGTGCGTAAGCGCCCCAAAGGAAGAAAACCAGGTTTTCACGTTCGTTGGCCAGGTGGTAAATAGCGGAATCGGTAAATTCTTCCCATCCTTTGTGTTGATGTGAACCTGCCTGGTGGGCGCGGACCGTAAGTGTGGCGTTCAACAAAAGAACTCCCTGCCTGCTCCATCTCTCCAGGTTCCCCGATGTGGGAACAGGCGTGCCTAAATCGTCGTGGATTTCTTTGTAAATATTTACCAGCGATGGCGGGATTTGTACTCCATCGTTCACTGAGAAGCATAATCCGTGAGCTTGACCGGGTTCGTGGTACGGATCCTGCCCAACAATAACTACTTTTACCCTATCGAAGGGACATTGGTCGAAGGCATTGAAAATCAGCTTCGCAGGCGGATAAATGGTTCGCGAGGAATACTCCCGGCGCACAAAATCAGTCAGCGATTTAAAATAGGGTTTTTCAAACTCATCGCTTAATCTTTGTTTCCAGCTCTCTTCAATTTTTACAGACATATTGATACAAAAGTTAGACTCTGCTCGCCACGACATAGTTCAGATAAACTAGACTCTGCTCGTATGGCTTAACGCAATAGTCGGATTTTGATGAGTAAAAGTATAAAAAAAAAGGCAGAAACAGGAATTTTCAATGAATTTTGGCAAATTATATCAGGAAGATATCGTTTTCGGCCGCTTCTTTTCTCATCTCTTTCGACCAGATGCTTGCCTGTATCTCGCCGATATGCGCCTTACGCAAATAGTACATGCAGAGGCGTGACTGCCCTATTCCGCCGCCTATCGAAAGCGGAAGCTCATCATTGATCAATCGTTTGTGAAAAAATAAATTCAATTTTTCCTCCTGATTCTTGATTCTCAACTGCTTCTTCAATGCTTCCTTGTCCACGCGGATCCCCATTGATGACAGCTCCACTGCCCTTTCGAGCACGGAACTCCAGACGAGCAGGTCGCCGTTCAATCCCTCAAAACCTTCATCGTTGAGCGTTGTCCAGTCGTCATAATCGGCTGAGCGGCCATCGTGCGGTTCACCATCCGATAAATTACCTCCGATCCCCATAACAAAAATCGCCCCGCACTCTTTCGTTATCGCATCTTCACGTTCCTTTACCTCCAGGCCCGGATATTTTTGCAACAACTCTTCGGCGGAAATAAAGGTGATCTCGCGGGGAAGTTCAGGTTCTAACTTGGGGAAAGCTTCGTGCACCAGGTATTCGGTACGGAGCATGGCGCTGTAAATTCGTTTTACAACATCTTTCAGAAAAGAGATATTCCTGTCTCCCTCATCAATGACCATTTCCCAATCCCACTGATCAACGTAGAGTGAATGCAGGTTATCCAACTCTTCATCCGCACGGATGGCGTTCATGTCGGTATAAATGCCGTAGCCCTTCTCTATCCCGTAATCGGCAAGGGTCATCCTTTTCCATTTTGCGAGGGAATGTACGATTTCGGCCACCGTGTCGTTCATGTCCCTGATGGGAAAGCTGACCGGCCGCTCTACCCCATTCAGGTCGTCGTTGATTCCGGTTCCTTTTTCCACAAAAAGTGGTGCGGTAACTCGCCGTAAACGTAGTTCCGATGCTAAGTTCTGCTGAAAGAAGTCTTTTATTTTTTTAATTCCAAGCTCTGTCTGACTTAGGTTTAGTAGCGGTTTATACCCTTTTGGAATAATCAGATTTGACATTTTGTACCGTTTTGATGTAATAATCCGCAAAGATACATCAATTATTCAATTTGTCAAATATTTTCAGAATAAATACTCATTTTGACAAATTATCGAATAAAATAAAATCAAAAATATATCAAACCTCAAGTTTCCCTATTATTTCGCTGACTGACTTTATATTATGCCTGTCCATGTAACCGATAATCCCGTCTATCACCTTCATGGAGATCGCAGGATCGATAAAGTTGTAGGTTCCGATTTGTATGGCAGTTGATCCGGCAAGCATAAATTCAATGGCGTCGGCGGCATTTGAAATCCCGCCCATCCCGATAATCGGTATTTTCACGGCGTTATACACTTGCCACACCATTCGCAATGCAATGGGCTTGATGCACGGACCCGACAGCCCTCCGGTTACGGTGGAGAGTTTGGGCTTTCTTGTCTCCGCATCAACGGCCATTCCCAGGAATGTATTTACCAGCGAAACAGAATCGGCCCCTTCATCTTCAACCGCTCTTGCAATGCCGGCTATATCGGTGACGTTGGGCGATAATTTCACAATCAGCGTCTTGCGATAAACTTTGCGAACCGCCCTGGTCACGTTTGCAGCCGACTGGCACGAAGTACCGAAAGCCATTCCGCCCTCTCTGATGTTGGGGCAGGAAATGTTCAGCTCAATGGCCGGGACTTTATCCAAATCGGCAATCCTCTCGGAGCATTTCACATAATCTTCTACGGTTGATCCCGATACATTGACAATAATGCGGGTATTGTAGTCTTTTATTTTGGGATAAATATGTTCGGCAAAATAGTTTACCCCTTTGTTTTGTAACCCGACGGAGTTAAGCATCCCCGAAGGAGTTTCAGCCATTCTCGGGTAGTCATTGCCTTGCCTCGGCTCCAACGTTGTTCCCTTTACAAAAATGCCTCCCAACCGGTTTAAATCGATAAAATCAGCATATTCCGTTCCGTAACCGAAAGTTCCTGATGCTGTAGTTACCGGGTTTTGCAACTCCAGGCTTCCAATATTTACTTTTAATCTATCCATGTGAGTTCGTTGATGTTAAAAACGGGTCCATCGGTGCAGGAGCAAAGGTTTCCTCTTGTTGTTTTTTCGATACAGCACAAACAAGCTCCGAAACCGCACGCCATAAGATTTTCCAATGATACTTCACATCCGGTTTTATTTGAGTGTGCATATTTGGCTACTGCCACCATCATGGGTTTGGGCCCGCAAGTGTAAATGAAGTCATATCTGCTTTTCTGAAGAACGGAGTGATGAGTTACGAATCCTTTTTCGCCCAACGATCCATCTTCAGTAGTACAGTAAACTGTTCCCAGCGCCTCAAAGTCGCTCAATTGCAGGATGTCTCTCTGCGAACGTCCGCCCAGCAAAAAATCGGGAGAAAATCCCTTTTCTCTGAGTTTCTTACCCAGAAAAAGCATAGGTGCAGCGCCTACTCCTCCACCTACGAGCAAGAATTTACCCTCTTCCTGTGGAATGGAGAAAGAGTTTCCCAGCGGAAAAATAATGTTCAATGTTTCTCCTGCCGGTGTTTCACATATTTTCCGGGTCCCTTCGCCAACGCGTTGAACCAAAAGCCACATTTCATTCTTTTCCTTATCAACCAGGTTGATGGATATAGGCCTTCGAAGAAATACGTTGCCCGAATTGTTTACTAAAATCTGAACAAATTGTCCCGGAGACATCTCGGGCAATGTTCCATTATCTGCCGGAGTAACCTTGATCAGGTTATTCTGGTAATTCAGTTGTTCGTTTGAGCGAACAGTGAAATCGAGTACTTTCATCGGTGAAAACTTTATAGGGTACAAATTTACACTATAATTTTCAATTCTTACGCAGGAGTGTCCATATCATTTCCTTTCCTTTCTTTTGCCGAAATGTTATTTTTGAAAATAAGATAAAAAAGCAGCCCGACGATCAAGAGCGCTACTCCTGATAAAGCACCTTTGCCGGTATGAGATAAGCTCGAATAGAGCAGATATGCACAAAACAGAATGAATAGAACAGGGGTGACCGGGTAGAGCGGGACTTTGAACGGCCTTGGCACATCAGGCATCGTTATCCGCAGTACAATCAGGCTGATGCCGGTACATAAGAAGAAAAACCAAAATACAGGAGCTGTGAACTCCACCATAGCTTCAAATCCACTTCGGGTAAATGCTCCGAAGATGATGAGCAAAGCAGCAATCCCCCCTTGCAACAAGAGTGCATTTACCGGTGCGGATCTCTTGCCGTTCCACCTCCCGAGAGGGGCAAACAGGCTGAAATCCCTCCCCAGCGCATAACTTGACCTTGCTCCCGTGAAAATAGTTGTATTCAAGGATGTTAAAGCAGACAACGATACCAGCGTACCTATTAAAACAACGCCCTTTTTCCCAAGTGTAACCCGCATCATATCCACACCCACAGCATCGGACACAGCCATTTCCCGGAGCCCCAGCACATTCAAAAAAGCCATATTTATAAGAACGTACACCAACGTTATGATCAAAATGCTTACGACCAGTACAAACACCATATTCTTACTGCCGGACTTTAGTTCCGATGAGATATAAGCGGCTTCGTTCCATCCGCCGAAGGTCAGTAATACGAAGATAAGGGCCAGGCTAAGCGTCGGAAAAAGAGATGATGATGGCGCAGGCTCTTGAGGTACTGCCAGTGAGGTATGGGGCTCTACAAAGAAACCCACAGCGATAATTATCAGTATGCCGGCAAACTGCAACGCCGTCAAAAGCTTTTGGAGGCCTGTCCCGAATTGAATTCCCAAAACATTTATCAGGGTGAGGGCAACCACGACCCAAATAGCATAAAAAGAGGCTGAATATTCCCCAAGCGAAAGCAATTGTGACATATAATCCCCGGCAATATAAGCCAGCAAGGCGATGGAGCCTGTTTGAATAACCGCAATACGCGCCCAGACAAACAAGAAAGAAAATCCTTTGCCGAACGCCGTTTTTAAAAAATGATAATCGCCCCCGGCACTGGGAAAGGCTGAACTCAGTTCCGAATAACAAAGCGCTCCGATGAAGGAGATCAGCCCACCCATCACCCAGACGCTCAAAAACCAAAACCGGCCGGGCGTGTTTGCTGCAACCACCGAAGGTGTCCTGAAAATTCCGGCGCCGATCACAATGCCTATAACAAGTACAACAGCATCGATGAGGCGCAATACAGGTTTGGGAATATTGTTATCTGCCATGATATTTACGTTATTTCAAATACCTGATCAGTAATCACAAAACCCAAAGTTACAAATAATTAAATGTAATTCACAACCTATTTCCGGATGTTTTCCATGTTGTATATGAACCTCTATTATTTAACCGGCTGGGGGATAAAAGTCTCAAATGTGTTGTCGTCGTAATAAATAATTATCTGACTGATTTTTCTATCGTTACTCTTTTGACCTTCAATAATCTTATTTTCAACTACCTGAGTACTTTTTTCGGGCTTTTTAACCTCAATTCCTTCCGATTTTACAACAACTTCTTTCTCCTGGGGTGTTGTAGCCGGGCCCTGACTAAACAGATCGTGCTCTTTGGGTATCGAATCCATATCGAATCCATCCGGGAGTTTGACACATAAAAAAATGATTTTATTAGCAAGAGAGGCCTACAACCTCTTTTTTTTGTCAAATATTATTCGTATCTTTGTGGTAGATATTAGGCGATATTAAATTTATTGTATTATGAA